>ERZ772966.837-NODE-837-length-11545-cov-4.630026_pt1 | contig 11545 bp, 13 predicted proteins | sample MGYA00580680_ERZ772966 | MGnify/ENA primary metagenome ERZ772966 (study PRJEB29015, sample SAMEA2738055) | human oral metagenome | biome: human oral; feature: human-associated habitat; material: saliva | place: China | collected 2225 ...
ATTATTTCATAATCACTCATAGGCTTATCCCTCCCTTCGATGACGAAGAGAGGCCTAACCCCGTCTAACTATCCTAAGTCTATTATATAGCGAACTAATATACGATACCATAAGTATTGTATTATACAAATATACGAATAAACTAATAAAAGCCAAGCTTTTTCTAAATATGAATAGCTTGGCTTTTACATTGTGTAAATAAGTTAAGAGCGTATCAAAAATAAAATATGTGTTTTCAAAAGCTTTGAAGAGCTAACGAAATATCAATCCAAGAATCATAAGTAGAGGCAGAACTAATATAACACCAGCCAAAATAAAACAAGCTAAAACAACCATAGTGCCATACGTTATTAGACATAACTTGATTAAAAAATCTATACAACTATATATACACATACCCACGGTAGATTGTTCTTTTAAAGAAATGAACCATGCTTTCACTCTATAATACATTTTCGGTTTATCAAACACAGGATATAGTTTCTCATACCACAAAATCACCCATGGTAAAACCCAAATATTCCCAAAGCAAAATATCAATACTGGTAGATAATCTCTTAATGGATATGCTTCTAATACATATCGATCGTACAGTAATGTATAAATCTCCCAAATAGAAGCTCCCCAAATAAGTAAAAGTACAAGCTTTAACAAGAGCCCAAAAACAAGTTTAATCATCAATCTAAGTCTATCCTCGATTCAGACCATTCTAATACTATCCAATAATTTATTATGTCTCATCGTCATAAGCTATACCATATGCTTTTTGATAGAGCAAATTAGGCAATTTATATTTTTCATCACCAAAATCAGCAGGTAGAATCATAGCATTTAGATTTTCTTTATATACACGTTGTTGACGAATCTGTCCATCATTATAATAGGTACCGTCATCATTAACAGTTCCAGTGATTCCTGAGTTCCCTTGTTTTGCACGCCAAATAGAGATATACGGTGTCTTAATGCCATGTTTTAGAGCTTGATTATGAGCATTAATTAAATGACGCAAAGACTGTCTCAATTGGTAATCATACGTAAGATGAATACCTTGAATCAAATTAGCCGCAGGCATTAACACATAAATAGTCGCTTCTACACGTCGATGACCATCGGGTGCATCTATAGCTTTAATAGAACTGAGATCCAAGTATTTGCCGTCACCACGACCAGAGTCAACGCTAGAGTCGACATGTAGATATCGATCCGAATTTAATAACTCAGCTTGTGATACGGCTTGCCCTTTCATGGGCAATACGAGGCAGGCTAATAACCATAGTGAAAGTAAATATATGCGTTTCATCGTCCACCTCACTGTACCACAATATCATCAAAATGCTGCTGATAGGCAGCCATAAACATAGCCTCTGCTATATAATACATAATGGTATTATTTCGCTTGAGTGGGAACTTGCGCATATCATTTCGATACTGCATTTGCTGTGCTGTCCCATCGAATGAATATTTTGCCACAGCTACGTCCACTAGAGATAAGCCAGATTTACTTTCACTAGCCTCAATCAAAGCCAACGTAGACGGGCTAGGATTCATCATATGAGACGAATGGATTAAGGTAGCTAGAGAGTAGTTTGTATCATAATCCACAGCAAGTTGTTTCTCTTCAATCGTAGATTGGTAATCTGTATCTATTACGACATAATAGGTACCACGCAAAGAATACTGTGGGGGTGCATAATGAGTCGCCTCAATAGAATAGGTGTTCAAATAGATATATAAACTACCGCGCTCCATCGTAGGATTCATCGCCCGAACATGAACTAATTTGAACTGTGGCGATGTCTGTAATTCTTGTAATGTGATCGCCTCAGTGGGCATGGTGAAAGCCAGCAACACAAGAGCTAGCATCAAAATACGTTGAACCATAAAAACCTCTCTCAAAAATTAATCTTATCGCTCAATAAAATAAGCACAACCTTATTAGCATAAGTATACTATGCAAACAAAGTCGTGCCTATTATTAATAATTTTATACTTTAGTATATAGGCTTTATTTCCAATTAATATTTTCAAGATTGATATTTATAAGATTTATCTCCATTTGACGATATATATCTTTATCCCTATAATATAGGTAGATAGTCAGACGAGTAGTTGCGTCAGGCTCATCTCGAAAATCAAAATACTTAGGAAATGGCCTTTCTGTTTACTTAGCTACCATGCGGTAACGGAGGGCTATTTGTCTTTTGCGAGACAAATAAGCGCTATTAAGGCTCCAAAAGCAATGACAACAGCCAGTACTTGTAAGAGGAGCATGATTATTTCATAATCACTCATAGACTTATCCCTCCCTTCAAAAACGAAGAGAGGCCCAACCTCGTCTGACTATCCTAAGTCTATTATAGAACGAACTAATATACGATACAATAAGGAACGAATAATAGAGATATACAGATAAATGCATAGAAAAAGCCCGTCGCTGACGGGCTTTTTTGTTCCTACTATATATACATTCTCCATACACCAAGGAAACTCCTCGTTGTAATTTCCCCAGTTTTTAGGGATAATAAAGTTATACTTGGTTTCATGCCCCGAGTAGTAAGGGTGAATTTAGTATGTGTCTCTAACTAGTTTGTAGTTTAGGAGGTGGCATATGGAATCTTTAACTATTATATGGGTTATTGTTTGTGCCTATTTATTACTGAATTTATTGGTCGGCGTGTATTGTCATATTCGTGTAAAAGATAGTACTGACTATCTACTCGCAGGTCGTCGTATTGGGGTTCTTATGACGGCAGGCACGTTAGCAGCTACGGAGATCGGTGGCGGGAGTACCGTTGGTGTAGCCGCGAAAGCGTATGGTTCTTGGGGTTTATCTGCAGGTTGGTACGTAGTGTCTGCAGGGATTGGGGTTATTCTCGTTGCTTTCATCGCACCGCTGTTACGTCGGGCTATGGCAACAACAGTGCCAGAGATCATCGGTCGTCGCTTCGGTGGCTCTAGCCATTTAATTACGTCTATTCTGTCTATGCTAGCCACAATTACACTAGCAGGCGTACAGATTACTGCGACAGCAACTATCATCAGCGTTCTCACCGGGCTTTCAACAGAGCTCGCCATCCTCATCTGCGGCGCGGTTCTCGTAATTTACACCATGTCCGGCGGCATGTGGAGCGTAACGATGACAGACGTTATCCATTTCTTCGTTCTCGTGGGGGGCTTCTCCCTCGCTGTGCCGTTCGTATTGCACAACGTAGGCGGTTGGGAAACGGTAGTAGCAAAATTACCACCTGAACAGCTCGGCTTCACTAAGGTTGGTTGGAAAACCATCATCGGCCTCATTATCATGTACTTCATGACCTTCTCCACCGGCCAAGAGTCCGTGCAACGGTACTTCGCCGCGAAGGACGAGAAAACAGCCGTTCTTGGTTCCATCATTTGTGGTATTATCATGGCTCTATTTGCCTTTGTTCCTGCAGTGTTAGGCCTCGTAGCATTGGCTGAGTTCCCGAACATCGAAGCGAATAACGCGGTGGCAACGGTAGCCCTTAACCTCATGCCTCCAGTAATGGCGGGCTTCGTTATGGCCGCCGTCGTATCAGCGACGCTTTCATCAGGCGCAGGCGACCTATTAGGCGCCGCTACTGTATTTACCAAGGATATTGTAGAACATCATTTTGGTAAAAGCCTCACTGACGCTCAGCTCACAAGTTACAGCCGTTTATGCGTGCTATTCCTCGGCATCATCGCCATCGTTATCTCTCTCGTAAGCAAAGCCATCATTCCGATGCTCGTATTTGCTTTCACAATGAGATCCGCTGGCCCATTCGCGGCATTCCTACTAGGCCTCACTTGGAAAAATGCAACAGCTGGCGCTGGCATTTGGTCCATCGTGCTCGGCTCTATCGCAGGCGTGTACTGGGAATTCATGGGCAACCCATACGGCATTATGTCCATCATCTTCGGTTCCATCGTCAGCCTCATCGTCTTTGTGGCTGTGGTGTTCATTGAAAGATCCATGGGTAAACCACCAGCTCCACCGGCTATTCCTGATAACTTGAAGGAATAATGTAAAAGAATAAGCTAAAAGAATATTCTAGAAGAATACACTAAAGAGAAAACTCCTATCGGTTAAACCAATAGGAGTTTTCTTATGTTACGACGACATCATCAAACTATGTGCCATACAGGCATTCATCATGATTTGACGATATATCATAACCTTACTATAATATAAGAAGATAGTCAGACGAGTCGTAACGTCAGGCGCATCTCTGAAAACAATGAAATCTTGAGAAATGGCCTTTCAGTTATCTAGTTACACTAGGCAACGAAGGGCTATTTGTCTTTTGTGAGACAAATAAGCGCTATTAATGCCCCAAAGGCAATAACGACAGTTATTACCTGTAATAAGAGCATGATTATTTCATAATCACTCATAGGCTTATCCCTCCCTTCGATGACGAAGAGAGGCCCAACCTCGTCTAACTATCCTAGTCTTATTATAGGACGAACTAATATACGATACAATAAGGAACGAATAATAGGAATATATAGATAAATAAGAGACTCCTATCGGTTAAACCAATAGGAGTTTTCTTATTTTCCCACTACATCATCAAATTGTAGGCCATATACACGTTCATATAAACGATTCGCTAAGAGGTATCCTCCAAACCCAAAGTCTACAGGGGCCAATGCCATTCGTCTAGATCTTTCTTCACTTTGTGAATCATAGCGATTACCATCTACATGGTACTGTTTGAAGTCAACAATACTAGATGCTATGCCTGAGTCCTTTTGTTTAGCTAGCCATAAGTCTTTATACGATCCTAATTGGTGGGTATCCAATTTCTTAATTAAATTAGCAAAGGACTGCTTTGTATCAAAGGTATACAGAACTTGCTTTTCTTGAATCGTGTCCCCCGCAGGCATAAGCACATACTGTGTAACAGCGATTTGCTTGGTTCCATTCGGTCCATTAGAGGATTTAATGGAATCTTTATCTATATAGGTACCATCACTATTACCACTTTCACCAAAGCCATGAAGCATTTCGTAACGGCTCGTATTTTGTAAATTCTGCATAGACATGCTATGCGCTGGCACCACACAAGATAGCCCCAATACCATTGCTATATATAGTACTTTCATCATCGGCCTCATTTCACTACCACATCTTCAAAATGCATACGATACACTTCATAGAATAAGGTATCTGCTATCTCATAACGAGTCGTATTCGGTGCTGTGCGTAAAACAGCACGGGTCGAAGCTTTCATCTGACTCGGCAGGGACTGTCTCTCAAAAGAGAGTTTACCCAATGGATCCTTAGTGACCATCATACCTGTTTTTGTCTGTGCCGCATCAATAACAGTAGTCAACGAAGCACCCTCTTGTTTCGCACGATATACCTGACTAGCTAGGGACTGACGCGTATCATAGGACACAATCCAAGAATCTCTATAAATAACTTTTTTACTAGGCGATTGATATGCATTGTACACCGTAGCCTTGATCTTATACATCGGCGGTGCATACTCTAGCACCTCAATAGAGCTCGTGTCTAAATACCATGTAGTATGCTCATTAGCATTGGGAACATCAGGCGTCACCTCATAAATCATCTTAAACTGCGGTGATGACGTGAGTTCCTGTATCGAAATTGCTTGGCTAGGCATGGTGAAAGCTACCGCCAAGACCATTATCATGAAAAATCGCTTTAACATACATCTCTCCTATAATCTCATAGACCATCATATATACTCTATTTATTATACATCATACAAATAGTTTCAATAGTATACTTTTATGGCTGAAGCTAGACCGCCTTAACGGACCATCTTAAATTTATACTGAATTTTACTATTCATAATTCATTAAATATATTTTAATCCTAAATTCTGCGCAAAAGCCTTTTAATACTAAAAAAATTAACCCCACTAGCACTCAAACTAGTGGGATTTTATTATGCATATGATTGTCTTGTATATAGAACTCAATAGAGCTCCCATTATTAAATTGTAATCAAAGTACCAATTAGTGGACTGAAGCCAAATCACCGTGATTAAAACCATTTTCTAATTGTTGTACTATGTCTTGGTACTGCTCCTTCTTCGACTGTAAATATTTTATATACAATGTATTTTCAGATCCAACACCAACGAAGCCTTTTACGTAGTAAATAAATGTTCCATCAGAATAAGTTACAACATACCAATCATCACTCAATGTATGGAATCCTGGAATACCTTTTTGCTTAGCCATATTAAGTACCCGATAGTAGGCTCTTTGAGAAGTTTCATTTAAGGTATTATTAGAACCAGAAACTGTAACTTCAATAGTCCCATCTTGAGGTGAAATAATACATCCATCACCATTTGTTGGTTCTTGTCCTTTCACCCATGTACTTGGATATCGAATAGAAAAACCAAATCTTGCATTTCGATATATAGATGCATCCAAAGTATTAGTAGTACCTTGATTTTCCTGTACAGACACATTCGACTTCGGTATCTCAGTAGACTTTGATTGTGAACTTATTATCTCAGTTTGATTTTTACTCGGTGACTCATGATTGACTAACACAACTACACCTATGCCAATACCCACACCGACTATTAAGCTGACTATAGCAATAATAATCTGTTTCTTTGTAACTTCAATAACCATTGAAACTAATCCCTACTTCCTATAACACTCCTATATTCTATTTTAATGTTTTCAACGCTGCTTTAATTTCATTCACTTCAGCGCGTAGTTCTTCGTTATCTGCGCGTAGTGATGCATTATCGGCTTGTAGGTCTTTAATTTGTTTCGCCATTTCAAAGCGGCTTGTTTTGAGTGTCGGATCTTGTTCGCCGACTTTGAAAGAAGCACCGATATTAAACATGCTTTCACTGCCAAGGGTAACGCCAGCGTGAACCATGGAGTTTTCGTTCGGCTGATAGGATGCACCGATGGCACCAGCAGTGGAGTGTTTATAGTGACCCAAGCTAGTAGCAAAGGACCATTTATCGTTTGGATTGTAGTCCAAATAGTGCAAGCCCGCTAATGCTGCAGAGGCAGCGCCCACCTTAGATACCTGTTGATCCGTATAGGACTTAGCGTTGTTGAGCACCTTGTCACCAATGTTAGCCGTGTTATTTTCGAGCGTGGAAATGCGATTCGTATTATTGTCCACCTGCGTTTTCACTTCGTGCAACTGACTGCCGTTAATAGCGTCAGTAGACGTCTTGGAAACCTCGCCCTTGGACACATTCACGATCTTATGATTGCCATTATTGAGGCCGTTGTCTGTTAAAGAAACGATAGTAACAGGATTATTGTCCCCATCGGCTTTTTCAATAACCATGCCATTAGGACCATACGTTGTTCTATTAATCTCATCTGTATGACTTTCAACAACTAATCCATCTAAAGTTAAACTAGAATGTTTAACTCCATCAGTATGAGATACTTTGATTTCATTACCATTAATCTCAACATATTTATCTCTTTCATCTGGATTATCCGATACCTCAATAGAGCGAAGACCTTGAACATTTTCGTTCAAGCCAATACTATAACCCTTTTGGCCATTCTCGTTTTCACTTTCCTCTACTACGATATTATTGAGACTATTTATGGTAGTTCTCATATCTGCTTCTGCCATCACATTAACGCTCAACACAGACATAATCCCAGCTAATACTAACAACTTCTTATTCATGATTACTCCCCTGAATTCATAGTAAAATCTTAGCCATACAACCCCTTATAGTATGGTCTAACTAACTATAAATATACAAAAACAATACTAACCTAAAATGTCACAGTATACTACAATTATAAGCTTAGCTTATTTTTATTTCAATGATTAATTCTGATAAACTTTCACTTTTTATTCATTTTAATTCAAAAATACTCTTTCAAGTATCAATAAAGGCTCTACCAATTAAGGTAGAGCCTTTGTTTATTTTCTTATTTGATTGTAAATTACTCGCTTCAAATTAGTAATTACTAGCTTCAAATTAGTGAATAATCCAGATCGCAATTGTACTTGTAATGAAAGTAACGATAACAGGTACACTTGTACGTTTTACAAGGTCAAAGCTGGAGATGTTTGCGATACCAGCTACGGCGATCATAACAGCACTGATTGGGCTGAGTAGACGGCCTACGCTGGCTGCGTTTTGCATGCCCAGAAGGATTGTTGTAGCATTACCGCCAAGGTCAGCTGCAAAGCTTGGAACTAGTGGAGCAAAGGCGAACATAGACGCAACGCCAGAGCCCATTACTACGCTGAGACCCATGATGATACCAGACACGATAACGCCTACTGCGTCAGCGGAGATCGCAAGGCCTTGGATACCGGCAACGAATTCTTTAACGATGCCAAGAGAAGTCAAACCGAAGGCGAATGTTTCACCAGCAACGATCAATGTTACAGTGTTTGCAAATTGGTCTCCCATGCCTTTGAAGAAGGTTTGGATGCTAGCCGCCATTTTGCGGAAGTCGCGATGACGGATGAGTTCGCAGCCCATAGCGATGAACAAGCTGAGGAACATCGCAAGGTTTACGTTCATTTTAACGCCTTTAATACCGTATTCGCTGAAGCCAAGGATGAAGATCAATGGCAATAATGGCAAGAAGATATATGCCAATGGACCAACTTCAAGCTCATCCGTTTTATGCTCTTCTACATATTCTGCAGGGATGTGACCAGATTTTTTATCCATGTATTTTTGCCAGATGAAGTGAGCAATAGCTGCCATTAAGCCGCAGATAATATATACTTTCAACTGGTAACCAACGAAATACTCGTGGATAGGCATGTTCACTGTTTTGGATACGAGCAATGTCGTAGCAGAGGCAGGACCGATGTCAAGCAAGTGACCTGTAGCAACAGCCGCCGCAGCACCGACAGGGCTAACGCCTAAGCGCACAAGGATTGGGAAGATTGTCACCATCATGAGCATCGCAAGGCCGGAAGCACTTGGGATTACTAGGGACATGAACATATTAAGGATAAATGTAAGCGCCATTACTAGATACGCAGACTTCATTTTGCCAAGCGGTTTAATAGCTGTTACAACGAGACGAGAGCTGGCACCGATGTGGTCCATGTACTTGGCAAAACCAGTACAAGTCATAATCATAAGGCCAAGGTTTGCCGCATCTTTGGCAGTGGTAATGTTAATGAATTCAAAAGCATCAAAGAAAAGAACCCCTGTGGACTTCTTCGCTTCTACGAAAGATGTTGTATAACCTAACAAGTACGCCGCGAACATCATAATAAGACCGCCTAACAACAATACGGTTTGCGCTTTAAACTTCTTAATAACAAGCGTCCCCGTTATGGCGATGACCAATAAACAAACTAACAAATTCATACATGTTCCCTCCATTTACAACACAATACTTAGAAGTTTTCCTTCGCTTGTTTGAAATCCTCTTTGATTTTTTCTAACAAGCCTGGTGTTTCAAGGATTTCCTCAACAGATAAAGCAATGCCCTTCGCGCCATACATAATAGCGTCTTCAGCGAGCTGGCTTTTACCATTGTCTAACCATTCCTGAGAGTGACTCGTTACGCCCTTGCCTACGAATTTCACGCGCAAACAAGCACCTGGTACGCGGAACGTCACGCTAGAGAAATCCGTGGATCCCGTCACCTTGCGAGGCTCAGAAATCTCTGGGGCCCCTACTTTTTCTGCATTTTTTAAAAGTATATCGTTCAAGGTTTGTACATTGACTTTGTTGTCGTACGCCTTAACCTCTTCCCATTCCATGGTAGCGCCCACCTGTAAAGCCGCCCCTTGAGCCACGTCTTTCACACGAGCCACAACCTCATCGAGACGAATGCGACTGGAAGAACGAATATACCATTGAGTGCACGCATAATCTGGAACGATGTTCGCCGCCTTGCCGCCGTCAGTGATGATACCGTGCATGCGAACCTCAGTCGGCACGTGCTCGCGCAAGTACTCCATGCCATTAAAGAACAACAATACCGCATCAAGAGCGCTGATGCCCTTCTCTGGTGCAATCGCCGCGTGAGCAGACTTTCCGTGGAACTTGATATTCACAAGATTGAGCGCCAAGGACTTGCCGTCTACCGTCGTCGTATCGCTACCGTGCATCATGAAAGCAAGGTCTAAATCGTCAAACACGCCTTCCCGAGCCATAACGAGCTTGCCGCTCGCCGTTTCCTCTGCAGGCGTACCGTACACAACCAAGGTACAAGGCGCCTTTAACGTACGTTTCAAAGCTATGGCCGCCGTACAGATAGATGGACCTTGTAAATTGTGACCACACGCATGACCCAAGCCTTCAAGAGCATCATACTCGCAAAGCAAACCGATCTTAGGGCCCCCACCGTTTACGTGATACACCGCTCTAAAGGCAGTCTTCAGGCCACTCACCTCACGGTCTACGGTGAAACCTTCCTTCTCTAATAAATTTGTCAACAACTCATGAGCTTGAAACTCTTCGTTCCCTAGCTCAGGATGATCGAAAATGAAATCGTTCAACTCCTTCATGGGCTGTCTCAATGCTTCAATCTCTTGTAAAAGCTGACTCATCTCTACCTCCAACATACACACTATAAAACCTAACTTTATCTTCTATACACTTTGATGTTCCATATAATGGAACGCTATTCCATATAATGGGTAAAAAATAAAATTATAAGGTCGCCCCCATTTGTTTAGAAATGGTTTGACCTACTGCCATCATGACAGATAGATACTCGTTGACACGCTCTTCCGTGTAGTCTCCGATAGGACCAGAGATGGTCAACACCGCCTCTAGCTTATTGCCAAAGGAGAAGATAGGCACTGCCATCGATGCCGCATCAGGCACGCGATTGCCGCGTGTTACTACATACCCATCATGACGAATTTGGGCGCTTTCACTAGCACTCATATCAGCATCCTTGAAGCCCCCTAGATAGGCCCCAAAAATCTTGCCCGCTGCCCCTTTAAAGATAGGGTACACCGTGCCGATCTTGATGTCGTTACGCAAGGGCTTGTCCGCCGCAACGCGCTCGATACAGATGCGATAATCGCCCTGCGCCAAGAACAAATTCACGGACTGCTGTAGCTGATCGCGGATAGCCACCATGTATGGCTGCGCAATGGCACGCACATCCAAAGACGTAAGGAAGGACTTTGCCATAGGCAAAACGCCCCAAGACAACTGATACTTCTTGTCCCGATTGAACTCAACCCAATGATACGCCTCAAAGGTCTTGAGCAACCGATGGACCGTCGTCTTCGGCAACGCTGTTGCATTCGCCAACTCAGTCACACCAAGAGGGCCCGCCTCTAGCAACCTGAGTATCTCAATACCACGCTCTATTGATTGAACCATATTCATTTCCAAAGAAACATACTAGCACATTGTGGGCTAATACATTTCACTATTCTATTAAAACTAATAACAATATACATAATTTGTTTGATTGTACGTAATACCTCTGAACGGCATGCTGTGCAATTAACTCATTACAAGTATAACAATAACACATTCATGAAGAATTTAAAAATAACTATGATGCATAAATAAAGCGAGTAACTAATCAGAATTGATCAATCACTCGCTATATG
>ERZ772966.847-NODE-847-length-11486-cov-9.869215_pt1 | contig 11486 bp, 8 predicted proteins | sample MGYA00580680_ERZ772966 | MGnify/ENA primary metagenome ERZ772966 (study PRJEB29015, sample SAMEA2738055) | human oral metagenome | biome: human oral; feature: human-associated habitat; material: saliva | place: China | collected 2225 ...
ACGTGCATAGATAGAAGAATACCACTACGGGAAGGCGCTTTTTTCTTCACGAGAATGACACTATCCCCTCTGCTGGACAAAAGGAATACTCGCGATAAGGCGAAGGGCTTGCGTATCACTTCGGAGAGGTATATCGGGAGGAGCTGGGCGTGCGATGCCTTAGCACTCTCAATAGAGGGTAGGACTATGTGCAACAGTCTCCTATATAGATCCACCCGACGACCAATATAGATCGCAAAAGCACTTCACTCCAAAACAACATAACATCATAAGGACAAGCCACTTAGAAAACACATAGAAATGCCCTCCAAACGCCTTTATCATTCCAGAAACCAAGCGACCTCTATACCTCCGACAGCCTCACCCAGATGAACTCACACGCAGCGCACAGGATCCCGCGCCCTATCCTATCGAAACTCGTACATTTGTAGCCAGAGGGTATTGCAAATACAGGTAAGTGAATCCACCGAGTAGGAGTCTGCACCCCGCATCCCCCCCCTGGCTGAGCAAGGATATCAGACTTAGGCAATCACCACAACACAAAATAAGTATGGATACAGAGCTGGATATACAGCGATTCTTTCAAGAGGTAGCGAGCATCTGCGCCTTAGAACAAGCGCAGCAGAAGGAGCGAAATCGCAAAGGCGAAAACTACAATCTCTTTAGCATCCTTAGCATAGAGCGCTACGAATTAAAGCACTCCGCCCTAATCGCTAATCTACTCGACCCCGAGGAAAGCCACGGATGCGGCGACGCCTTCCTAAGAGCTTTCTTTGAGATCGCACTGAAGGGTACTGCCTACCCTTTCGAGAGCAGTACACCCCCGGATAGCCTTACAGAGCATTATATAGGCCCCATAGCAGGCGATACCGGCGGGCGCATTGACATTCTCGTGAAAAGTAGCCAATACGGACTCATCATAGAGAACAAGATTTACGCTGGAGATCAAGACAAGCAACTGATTCGCTACGATAACTATGGGAAGGAGATTTTTGGGGCAGACGGATATCTCTTGGTTTATCTCACGCTATATGGATACGACGCCAGCAAAGAGAGCACAGCCACGAAAAGCGCTGAGGAAGTAGGCTACTTGCGCCTATCGTACGCAGAAGATATCCTTCGCTGGCTGGAGCAATGCGTGCGACTGGCCGACAACAAGCCCCTCGTCCGAGAGTCTCTCAATCAGTATATCCGAACTATCAAGCAACTCACCTATCAAGATATGAATCTAAAGAATATCCGGAAAATCATTGATCTCGCAGTTGATCACCCCGAAGTAGTAGCTACACTATCAAGCAACCGTGATGCAATCGCTCAGGGAATTAGAGAGAAGTACATTTTCACCGAACTGAAGAAATATGCCGATCAAAAGGGCTGGTTGTACGATGATAGTGAGTCTTCGTATAATGAAGAAGAGCCTAAAATCCGCTTCCGTAAAGAAGGCTGGGATGGCTCTATCATCATATCGGCAGATAGCGAAGATAAAAAATCGAACTATGGCTGGTGGATGAACCTCTGGATAGGGATAGACTCAAAGGTGACTGGAGCGAAAAAACTTGCTTGCTTAGAAAAGCAAAGTCCTGAATATCCTATGGGATGGGAGTACCTCACGACACCAAACTGGTACTCAGCCGAGAACTTCCCCGCGATGAAGACAAGTGTCGCCCAAGAGATCATCAGCAAACTTAACGAGATCATAGAGGAGTTAGGCATCAAGTAGGGTAAGTAGAGCGACCCTACCCCACACAAGGCAACATCTCCCTCCACCAAAGCAGCCCCCACTGCGAGCTAAAGTATCACGAAGTTCCACAGTAAGGGGTGTGAACCTATATTGGTCGCTGCGCTGACCAATATAGGTTCAAGCCACCATCCCCATAGGGAGGCTCTTCAACAGCCCAAAAGAAAAGGGAAAGCACCCAGACTAAGACCTTGCAATCAATACCTTACGACTCCTCATGGTAGTACGACATGAGCTTCTTCGCAAAGTGGCTCATCTGTCCACGCACCGATTTAGGTTCAAGGACCTCTATCTGATCCGCCTGCGCCAGCAACCTCTGATACAGGTCAAAGGTCGGGCGCACGGTCAGCTCAAAGTACGACGCCTCATCATCCCTCATCTCGACCAGCTCACGCTGCGACTCATGGATGGGGAGGGTACGAAGATAGTCTGGAGCTGAATAATATGCCTTGAGTAAGATGCGGACAGGCTCCTCCTGTGAACGCATGATGCCGCAGCAGCCACGGAAGTATTCGTCAATATCAAAGTCCTCCTTCATACGAAAGGTCGCACCCGTCGGACTGCAATCTGAGATACGGTCAAGAGCGTAGAGCATAAAGACATCTTCGGCTTGGCCATCTCCTTCCTGATGCCCGCCTCGGGTAGAGTAATAGGGATTACGAGCGAGCACATACCATCGGCGCTTGACGACCTTGAGGTAATAGGGCTCAATATCGAAGTAACAAGGGTCGGGTTTCCCGAAGGCTTGGTAAGCTATGCTCAGCACCTGATTATTGTGCATAGCATCCGTGATGGCATGGAGCCACCGATACCCAGAGGGTACGCTCTCAAAGAGGATACGCCCCTTCAACTTCCTATCCGCTTGGATCTGATTCATCGCAGTATAGGAGTCGATTAGCCAAATGCGCAGATGGTCATTCTCCAGCTCCTCGGGGTGGTCGATATAGTATTTGTAGCCTCCCTTGGTATCACAAACAATATCGACCTCAAAGATGTCGAAGATAGCCTTGCGATGGTTGTGAAAGGTGCGAATAGCCAGATCGTCACCATCGCCATAGCTCAGTCCGCTCCTCTGCCAGAGGCTATTCACCTCCTCGTAGGTCAGACGTCCATAGCGACGGAACTGCTCGATCAGCCAGACGTAGCGCCCAAAGATATTTGCCGCCATATACTTAATTATTCTACTTCATACACAAAGGTAGAGATAGTTCGCATGGGAGCGAACGCTGTTCTTTGGCGCGGAGTATCTACCATAACTATGCGATCCCGAAGCCATACTTCTCTACCAGATCTCGAAATATGGGATAGCGCTTCAAGAACTCTTCAAAGCGCTCCAACTTGTACTCTCGGATACGAGGCAAAGAGAAGTACGAGGGTGCTGCCCTACACATCACCTCCCAGTACTTTTCTGGGGAAATGCTGAGATTTCGAAGATAAGATAAATCCGTTTGGAGCCTCCTATCACAGAAGGCAAAGTCCATAATGAGATCAGGGTGCTTCAGCTCACCCAAGCACCATAGCGCTAAACTAACCTGATCGTCCAGAGCAAAAGAGAAGGTATCTATCTGTCGCATAGGAGGGCAACTATTGCTGGCTATCGTCTCCATCAGCATCTCTGCTAAAGCAGCTTCGCACGCTTCCCTACTGACTGGGCGCTGGAGCTTAGCCATCGCATAGAGCCACTCGAGAGTAGATAGCCGAGAGGTATCAAGCTCATAATGCGGGTTAACCCCCAACCTCAATGCCACCCGCTGGTAGCCGACGATCTTCGCCAGCTCCTGATCCAGCCGCAGCACACACACCTCATCGGCATGGCGAATAATAAAAAGAGCTACATCTCTCTCCTTGTACTTCTCCCACAGGTCCAGTACCATCGCCACCCACTGTGACCTCAGTCGCTCCGCTCGCCCAGCGAACATCTCCCACTGATACATAAGGGTCTGCAGTGCCCAAGTCCGCGCATCCTTCGACGAGTCCTGTAGGAAGAAGGATAGGATCTTACACTGCGCCTGCCACTCGATATGGGGGAAGGCCTCCCGCAGCTTCTTTCTCGCCAAAGAGATACGCCCGAGCTTCCGCTGCTGAATATCCTTGAGATACGCTCGCCACGACTTGTTGTATTGGATCGGTGTGGCATCGGAAGGTCCTTGCTTCTCCAGTCGAGCACCCACGAGCTTACGCAGATACCAATCCAGATTAGCACGACTACGCAGCTCCCTAAGCGTAGCTTCATCTAATCCCTGAATGATATTCCGACAGAGCTTATGCGTGATCCTCGACATCGCTTCCTCCGAGTCAGCTACGTCATTAAAGAACTGAATGACATCCATATTTCATCTAATCTATTGGAATACTTGAGGTTGACTGTATTACCAAGCCTCACTAATCCGCCAAAGATAGAAGCGCACCTCTGCCATATCACAGCAGAGGTTAGGAGCATCAAAGTACCAGCAATTTACCTTAACTTTAGGGGTACTTGGGGAGTCTAAGCACCTGTAACCAGTCAAACAGCCCAAGCCCCAACACAGGCCAAGGCACAACACTTTATCTTATGGACATTAAGAAGAGACTCGATGAGATCTGGGGAGCTGATTATCTGAACGCCCTATCACCAGAAGCAAAAACAGTACTCGAACGCGGGTATGTGTTTTACAGCAACGAAGAGAGGAAAGACCTCCTCATCACGGGTATCAACCCTTCCTTTCGAGAAGAAGAAAGTAAAGGTCGACTTGGCTTCAACACCACAAAGCTATTGGAGAGAGAGGCTAAGCATGATGTCTATTGGTCTCCGATAAGGAAGATGCTATACAACCAAGGCATCGACTTAATAGCGCAAACCGCTTACCTTGACATTTTCTACTTCCGAGAAAAGGAACAGACTTTCCTCAAGAGGGAACTGCTCAGCAGGCCGGAAGGCATTAGATTTATCGTTGATCAGCTCAACCTCACTATGCATACGATAGAGGAGGTTATTCAGCCTAAGCTCATCATAGTAAAGAACAAAGAATCAGCGGCATACTTTGGCAAAGAAGCGAAGGAGCGAGGGTGGATCTGGATGGGGTATGCACTTAAGCAAGTCTGCAACACCTATTGCGGAGAACTATATAAGATCACGGGGCTCATTGATTCTCACGAGCGCATTGCCCCCGAGATCACGCAGACAGCGCTTGTCGGGACATTAGTACTATTTACTAGGCATATCAACCAGTACACTAAGAGAGAACTGCGCCCCACTGCAGAGTTCTTGAATCGCCTCCTGCATATCCAGTCACAAGGAATTGACAGCTATCCAATAGAAGACCTCTGACTGAATCACATTAGTGGCATGAATCTATGTAAGTAAGAGCTATACACCTATATTAAGCGTCACGGTGACCAGTACTGGTTACTCATCTGACCAGTACTGGTCACGACGTGAAGCAGTACTAGTCGCTATAACCAACCAGTACTGGTCAACCCAGTGAGCAGTACTGGTCGTAAAGACCACCTCACAGATAGTGCACAAACGCATTACGCCCCAGGCTGCCGAAGCGGCCTGGGGCGTAATATCTATTGGTATATCGTGAGTGAAGTCGACCGCGACTTAGTCGAGGGTCTTCTTGATCTCAATTTCTTCGTAGGCCTCGATGATGTCACCGACCATGATGTCGTTGTAGCCATCGATATTCAGACCGCAGTCCTGACCCATGACGACTTCCTTAGCATCGTCCTTGTAGCGCTTGAGAGAGCCGAGCTCGCCCTGGTACTTGACGATACCATCGCGGATGAGGCGGATCTTGTTGTTGCGCTTGATCTTCCCTTCGACGACCATACAACCGGCGATGGTACCGACCTTGGTGATCTTGAAGGTCTGCTGGACCTCGAGGTTGGCCACGACATTCTCCTTGATTTCGGGCGAAAGCATCCCTTCCATAGCGGACTTGATGTCTTCGATGGTGTCGTAGATGATCGAGTAAGTACGGATCTCTACGCCCTCACGGTCTGCCAGACGACGAGCGGCCTGGCTGGGACGCACCTGGAAGCCCAGGATGATAGCCGAAGAAGCAGAGGCGAGCACGACGTCGCTCTCGGAGATCTGACCGACACCCTTGTGGATGACGTTGACCTGAATTTCCTCCGTAGAGAGGCGGATGAGCGAGTCGGAGAGGGCTTCGATAGAGCCGTCCACGTCACCCTTGATGATGACATTGAGCTCCTGGAAGTTGCCCAGCGCACGGCGACGAGCGAGTTCGTCAAGGGTAAGACCCTTCTTCGTGCGGTTATCCTGCTCACGCTTGAGCTGCTCACGCTTGCTGGCGATGCTACGCGCTTCCTGCTCGGTCTCCATGACGTTGAAGGTCTCACCTGCAGTAGGCGCACCATCCAAGCCAAGGATCAGAACGGGTTCGCTGGGGCCAGCGTGCTCGACCTTCTGATTACGCTCGTTGAACATAGCCTTCACACGGCCATAGTGCGTACCGGAGAGGACGACGTCACCCTGCGAGAGCGTACCGTTCTGCACGAGGACGGTAGCCACATAACCACGGCCCTTATCGAGTGAAGACTCGATGACGGAGCCGACAGCACGGCGCTTGGGGTTGGCCTTGAGCTCAAGAAGCTCAGCTTCGAGGAGGACCTTTTCCAGCAGCTCATCGATATTGATGCCCTGCTTAGCGGAGATCTCCTGGCACTGGTACTTACCGCCCCATTCCTCGACGAGGTAGTTCATGGCAGCGAGCTGCTCACGGATACGGTCGGGGTTAGCGGCGGGCTTATCGATCTTATTGATCGCGAAGACCATGGGCACACCAGCGGCGGCGGCATGGTTGATAGCTTCCTTCGTCTGAGGCATCACGTCGTCGTCAGCAGCGACGATGATGATAGCGATGTCCGTGACCTTCGCACCACGAGCACGCATAGCGGTGAAGGCTTCGTGACCTGGCGTATCAAGGAAGGTAATGCGCTTACCACCCTTGAAGCGGATGCTGTAGGCACCGATATGCTGGGTGATCCCCCCTGCTTCACCAGCGATGACGTTGGTATTGCGCAGGCGGTCGAGGAGCGACGTCTTACCGTGGTCGACGTGACCCATGACGGTGACGATAGGAGGACGGCTGATGAGGTCAGCTTCGTCATCGACCTCTTCTTCCTGCGTGATGGCTTCGACGACCTCAGCGCTGACGAAGTCGGTCTTGTAGCCGAATTCTTCTGCGACCATCTCGATGGTCTCAGCGTCGAGGCGCATATTGATAGACACCATCAGACCGATGCTCATACAGGTAGCGATGACCTGCGTCACGGGGACGTCCATAAGGCTCGCGAGGTCACTCACCGTCACGAACTCGGTGAGCTTCAGCGTACGGCTTTCGGCTTCGCTACGCTCCTGAGCGTCGAGAGCTGCAGAGCGAGCAGCGTCACGCTTGTCCTTACGGTACTTAGCGGACTTAGCACCCTGCTGGTTCTTACCCGTCAGACGAGCAAGCGTCTCCTTGACCTGGCGCTGTACATCTTCGTCAGTGACGACAGCCTTCTGAGGCTGCTGGCTCTGACGCTTGGCCTTACGGCCCGTCTTCTGCTCGGCAGCACCCTGCTGAGCATTGCCACGACCACCGCGGTTGTTGGGGTCTGCGGAGCGACCTGCGCCGGCATTACCATTGCGCTGTCCGGGCTTCTTCGTGCCATTGTCCGTCACCTTAGCGGCTTCGGCCTTGACATCGACGGGACCCTTACCGATACGGGTGCGCTTACGCCCCTTGTCGGCAGCGGACTTCTTGGCGGGGCGGGTATTATCGTTGATCGAAGAGAGGTCGATCTTACCTACTACATTGAAGCTAATGCCTGCGGCGGGAGTCGAAGGACGATAGATCTCGGGCTCACGTACCGTGGGCTCCTCGGCTGCGGGAGCAGCCTTGGTCTCGGGCTTTACCTCGGGCACTGTAGGGGCAGGCTCAGGAGCTGGAGCGGGCTTGGGCTCAGCCTTGGGGGCGGGAGCTTCGACCTTAGGAGCAGGCGCGGGTGCTGGCTCGGGCTTGGGTTCAGGCTTGACCTCTACCTTGGGCTCGGGCTTAGCTGCTGGTGCAGGAGCCTCGGCCTTAGGAGCGGGAGCGGGCTTAGGCTCGGCCTTCGCCTTGGCGGCGGGCTTAGCTTCAGCCCTCTTCTCCGTAGCGATGGAGCCCTTGATATTGAGGCTGGGGCGGCGATCCTCGGGGACGACCGTCTCGATGTGCTTCACCTTCGCGGGAGCGGGCTCAGCAGCGGGGGCCTCGGGCTTAGCAGCAGGCTTGGCAGGCGCAGGCTTAGCAGCGGCACCACTGAGGGTGTCGAGGAGCGCGGCGATCTCGGCCTTGCCCATGCCCTTGCCGTGCTCAGCGATGAGCTGCTCGGCCACCTCGCGGGGTACGCGAGTGTTGGGGGTGATCGTATTGACGTCTAAGACGTTCTTTTTCTCTAACGAATCCTTGAATGAGCCAATCCCTACGTTGAGTTCCTTGGCCAAGGTAAAGAGCTTGATGTCCTTTGGCATGTATCTTCTCTTTTGAATGGTTTATGTCCGCCTCTTCACGGGCTCGCTGCTGGCTTGCTCGGGCTTCTCGCTAATGGGTATCTACACTACAGGGAGCGACAGCTGGGCAGCGGGCGGGCGGGACGGATTAATCTTCTTCTCCCTCTTCGGTGGCGAGCTCAGCGGCGGGCTCGTCATCTTCGTAGGGCTCTTCTTCGGAGAACTCGGCGCTGAGGACCTCGAGGATACGGTCGAGGACGTCTTCGTCCAGCTCAGTCTTCGCAAGGAGCGTAGCACGATCCTCACGCAGTACGGACTTAGCCGTAGTATAGCCTTCCTCCTTGAGGGCCTGGATCATCTGCTCGTCGATCTCGTCAGAGAACTCATCGAGGTAGATATCCTCCTCACCCGTAGCGCCCTCTTCGTCACGGAAGATCTCGATACGGTAGCCGGTCAGGAGCGAAGCCAGCTTGAGGTTGGCAGCGTTCTTACCGATAGCCAAGGGCACCTGATCGGGGCGCATGTAGACCTCGGCCTGCTTGATTTCTTCGTCCTCGTCGCTGAGGGCGATAGCCACGGCCTTCCCAGGGCTGAGTGCGCGCTGGATGAAGAGCATGGGGTTCGTGGTGTAGGTCGTCACGTCGATGTTCTCACCCTTCAGCTCGCGGACGATGCTGCGGATACGCGAACCGTTGACCCCGACGCAAGCCCCTACGGGGTCGATGCGGTCGTCATACGACTCTACGGCGATCTTAGCGCGCTCACCAGGGATACGGGCTGCGGCACGGATCGTGATCAGGCCATCGGCGATCTCGGGCACGTTGAGCTCCAAGAGACGCTTGAGGAACTCTGGGCTGACACGCGAAAGGATGACCTTAGGATTGCTGTTCTCGTTCTCTACACGCTCGATGACAGCGCGTACCGTCTCACCCTTGCGGAAGAAGTCGCCAGGGATCTGCTCGGTCTTGGGCATGAGGAGCTCGTTGCCCTCATCGTCGATGAGCAGGGCTTCGCGCTTCCATACCTGATAGACTTCGGCGGAGATCAGCTCGCCCACACGGCCTACGAAGCTGTGGTAGAAGTGCTCCTTCTGCAGCTCGAGGATCTTGCTTGCCAGGGCCTGACGCAGGTTGATGACTGCGCGGCGACCGAAGGAGTTGAAGTCGACTGCATCGACGAAGTCCTCGCCGACAGAGATCTCCGAGTCGAAGCGCTGGGCTTCGCTCAGGGGCACCTCACGCACCTCATCGACGAAGTCCTCATCGGCGACGACGTGACGCGTACGCCAGATCTCGAAGTCACCCTTCTTCTCGACGTTGATGATGACGTCAAAGGTATCGTCCGAGCCAAACATCTTCGACAGGACATTGCGGAGGGAATCCTCCATGACCGCGATCAGCGTATTGCGGTCGATACTCTTGAGCTCCTGATACTCGAGGAGCGCTTCGATCAAGCTGGTAGTCTCTTTCTTCTTTGCCATGGGGCTATTATATAGGTTTATTCTTCTACTTGGATAGAGTGGTGAGTTTAGAACTTCAAGACGCGCTTGGTCTGTAGCACCTCATCCATCGGGATGGGGAGAGCTTCCTCGACCTCGATCTTGCGCTTCTGACCCTCGGGGCGTACCTTGCGTACGACGGTGAGGGTGATCGCTTCGGCAGTAGCGTCAGAGAGGACGCCCTTCTCCTTGATGCCCCCCTTACGGAGCACCTCGACCTCCTCACCGATAGCGTCGGTGTACTGACGGAGGACCTTGAAGGGTGCGGTGAGGCCTGCAGAGCCTACCTCGAGCTCGAAGTCCTCTGCCTCACGGTCCAGCTGTCCCTCGATATGCTTCGAGAGGGCGACGCACGCATCGATGCTGATGCCCCCACGGGCACCCAGCTCGACGATAATACGATTGCCAGGGTGGACAGCGACTTCTACAATATAATAATCGGGGTGCTCGGTGGCACAGTACTGGGAAGCAATTCCCTCGATGTAGCTCTTATCGATCATGACGCGTCTCGTAGGATAATAGGGGATGAATGCAAAGAGAGGAAGCTCTGTCGCCTCCTCTCTCGATCATCTCTTTGCTACAAAGGTAATAAAAATCACCGACATAAGCTCCCCCGCCCGACACTTCTTCATACAAACGCTCCCGCCCAGCACCTCCTGAAGGCACTGGTCGGGAGCATCTATGATAGGCAAGAGGCTACTTCGTGGGAAGCTCCACCTTCACAGGATTTCCTTCGTCACGGACAAATGTGAGGACGAGCTTACCCGCCGTCAAGTCGACAGCATCCTTCTTCAGATAGAGGTAGGCAGAGGCTTCACGAGGGTTGAATTCGGAATTTAAGTAGTACCCCCAGAAGGTCCACCAAAGATCCTTTGGAGTAAGACTTGTCAGGCTCGCTTCTTCTCGAATAGTCTTAGGCCCAACTTCATGAGCTAAAAACCTATAATACAAAGTCTCAGCACCTGGTGCGAGTGGCTCACGCTCATAGTACGTCTTATACAAGTGCTCGTAGCTGAGTAGTGCCTGCGAGGAGAGATCCGTCACCACATGATCTGCGTCACGAGTAAAGCTCAGCGTCATGGCCTGCAGTCCATAGACACCCAATGTATTGAACGGCCCAATCACACTGTAGAAGGTGACATCCTCACGCATCTTACGCTCCTTATATATTTGCGAGACCTTCTCCTTATCACGTATGATCGAATGGCGAACCTCTGAGCCTGGGACAATCTCCCAGCAGAGGTAATCTGATCGATCTTTCTGTGGGGTTTTCTCCACAGGGGTAAGGGTTGCCTCAGCCTTAATTATTCGGAAGAAGCCCGAGACAGGGTGCTTCGAGGGGAAAGAGCCAGATATCGGTTCTGGTCTCTCCTTCTCCTTATCACACGAGGAAAGGGAAGCTACACTCAGAGTGGCGAAGCCAAGAAAGAGGCTACTCATCGCCACACGCAGTATCGTCTTTTTCATACGCTTGGGGTATTAATGATTGCAATTAGGATCACGCGATCCGTTCACCCCAAATATATTATTTCTCTCATAAGCAAGGCTCCACGACCCGAGAGTAGGCCGAGAGCCCTTATCACAAGTACATTCTCCATTCAGAAGGCACAGACACGCTGTTCTTTAATTCCTTTACAAACGCATTTATAGAGCCCCCAATGCCACCTCTTTCCTTGCTGAGAAATAGGGAGGAATATAAGGGAGAGCTATCAACCTATATTGGTCGGCGGGCTGACCTATATTGGTCCGACGACGAAGCTATATAGGTC
>ERZ772966.848-NODE-848-length-11469-cov-2.513054_pt1 | contig 11469 bp, 7 predicted proteins | sample MGYA00580680_ERZ772966 | MGnify/ENA primary metagenome ERZ772966 (study PRJEB29015, sample SAMEA2738055) | human oral metagenome | biome: human oral; feature: human-associated habitat; material: saliva | place: China | collected 2225 ...
TCTCGATAAAGTCTGGATCGGCGGCGTTTACCTTATCGGTTGCGCCCAGCTCCAGTGCCTTGTTCATGCGGTTATCGTCCATATCGACGGTAATCACGCGCCCGGCACCACACAGGTTCGCCGTCATGATCGCGCCCAGACCCACCGGACCGGCACCAATAACCGCCACCGTATCGCCTGGTTTGGTGTTGCCGTTAAGAATACCCATCTCGAAACCGGTCGGAAGCGCATCCGTGAGGAAGAGAACATCTTCGTCGGTCAGTCCCTCGGGAACCATGTGAACCGACGTCTCAGCGTAAGGAATGCGCACATACTCAGCCTGGGTGCCGTCAATCATGTACCCGAAAATCCAGCCGACACCGCCTACGGTCTGGCAGTGTGAGGGCTTATTGTCCTTACAGTATGAGCACTTGCCGCAGTTCGTGACCGCCGGAATAATGATGCGGTCGCCAACCTTCAAATCGGTGACCGCAGAGCCGACTTCGGTAATCGTGCCGATAGCTTCGTGGCCCAGGATGCGCCCTTCTTCAACCTCGGGAACGTCACCCTTGAGGATGTGCAGGTCGGTGCCGCAGATGGTGGTGGTATCAACGCGAGCAATCACATCAGTGGGCTCAAGGATGGTCGGATCCGGAACTTCCTCCCACGCCCGCTTGCCTGCGCCATGGTAAACAACTGCCTTCATAATGACTCCTTCGTTGAGTTCTATGGAGGAGAAGCGGCGGTAATAATGTCATCACCACTCCTATAAACTTATAAATATATGTTTATAAGTTATATGTCTATTAAACACTAAAACACCTCAGCCGCCTAGATGTTACGCAGATTACATTTAAGGTTATGGTGACTGTAAGAGGCGGGGCGGTACATTATTAAGCCAGATTTAAAAGCGAGAAGCGGATTTTGGGCCAAGAAGGTGATATTTTCCCACCTTGCCGGACAAAAGCCCGCTTCTCACGTACACGCACGAGGGGAGCGATACCGCACGGGTACCGCCCGCCTCATAGCTTAGATACTTGCGCTATGACCCACCTTCACGTGGCTGTGGCGGTCGCGCTCCGCGTCGTGATAATCCGACTTGAAGCCCTTGAGTACTACCTCAATATCGTTCTCCTTCGCATAAACATTGGAGAAGTCCTCAATCAGCTCCAGCACATCGCTGGCAATATACGAAGAGTTCTCGGCATTGATCGTGACCTTCGAGCCGGGGCGAATATTCTTCAGCGTCTTCTTAATAGCCGCCTTGTTCAGGAACGACACCTCTTCCGCCAAATCCAGCGTGATTTCGTCGGCCTCCGCCAGCTCCTCACGGCTGAGGTAGTAGGCGCGCTTCATATTGCCCTGCAGCACGAAGAAAATACTGATTGCCAGGCCAATACCCACACCCTCCAGCAGGTCAAGGGCAACCACAGCATCACCGCGCGGTGCCGGTAAAAGCCCTCATAGGCGGCAGAAAAACACGACGATAAACGCATGGACGCGCCCGCAAATGGTAGGGTGGTTGCTAAAAATAGGCTGTATATGGGGGGATAGCATGGCGGACAACTACACATACCGGGATATTTCCAGCGGTGAAGCATTCCGCGAGCACCTGGGCTCACTGGGCTGGTCGAAACCACGCAAAAATCAGCCCGTATTCACCCAAGAATACGGTGAAGACCTCATATTTCGGGCTGCTTTTCTCTACGCAACGTTTAACCACACGCCGGGGAACTACAGCGGCATCCCGGCGTTTTATGTGATGTCTAAAAAATGGCGTAAAACCCTGCGAAAAATATCGGCACACCTCGATCAGCCTCTTAAATCTGTGCCCTCCCCGCATGACGGCGATATGTACTTTATAAGCGTTGGCCACCCCCGCTACCACGAATTTGTAGATCACGAAGCGAGAATGACTTACCTGAGGCCCGACGGGACACTCAATATAGAAGCATTCACTCGTTTCAGCACCGCCGCTCATCGGTTCATGGAAACCTTTGATCTGGCGGATTATGTGGCGCTCACCGAGCAGGAGCTGCAGCAGCAGCGCCTCGATACTGTGCTGCCGGATGTGCTCGGGTATTTATCCGTAAACACAATGAACGACCTGCGCGATGAACTCTACCGGAACGTGCACGCACATCTTACCGACCGCGACGCCACGCTCTTCGCGGATCAGCACGTGCTGCGCCGCCGGTGGGATGTTATCGCAGACTATTTCTCACTGACCTGACAGGCGACGGTGAGAACCTTGAGACGGGCGCGGCAAAGCCTAAACCGGCAGGGAACGGGCGGTCTCAGGAATGCGCCTGGCCCGCTGGCGCATCCAGGTGAACGCCCACACCAGCACGAAAGCGGCGACCATCGTCAGCACAATCGTGCCGCCAGTCGGCAGGTTAAACGCCCACGAGAAGTACAGCCCCGCCGTCGAACACAGCACGCCGAAAACCGGTGAGAACAGCATCATAGTGCTTAAACGGCGGCATGCGAGCCGCGATGCGCTGGCCGGAACCACAATGAGCGCAAGCACCAGCACATTCCCGAGCGTCTGCAAAGAAATCACCACGGAAACCGTTACGAGCACATACAGCAGAATATCCAGCCACAGCACCGGCAACCCTAACGCGCGTGCACTTTCACGGTCCAGGCTCACCGTCACCAGCTGCCGATGAAACAGCCACAGAAGCAGCAGAATCCCGGCGGACATAGCCGCAGCCTGGGCGATATCGCCGCGTGAAACCCCCACAATCGAACCGAACAGGAAATCCTGAATCGACCCCGAATACCCCGGTGCCAGCGAAATAATCACAATACCCAACGCGAACGAACCGGCAAAGAAAATACCGATTACCGAATCTTCTCGCAGCTTCTGGTTCTGGCTAAAAATAGCCACCAAAACCGCCGTGATAACGCCCGCGATCAAGCCCCCGAACACCAGGTTGCCGCCGATAACGAACGCAACCGCCAAGCCGGGAAACACCGAGTGGGCCACCGCATCGCCAATAAAAACCATGCCGCGCATCATCACATGGCACCCCACCACGCCCGTCACCAAAGAAGCCAAGGTCACTGCGGCGAGGGCGCGCGGCAGAAAAGCTAGGGAAGGATTAAAAAGGTCAAACAGAAAATCGAGGGGGGTAATCATGCTGCTGCCTCCTGCGGGGTTACACGATGACCGGTAGGATGCCCCTGCCGGGTGCTGCCGGTCGAGTCGCCGTCTGCGCCCGGTACAAGTATCTCGGGCGATGGGCTTGTGCCCGCGCTTTCGCCTTTACCTGTGCTTTCACCCTCGCCCGCAAGTTCGCGCCCGTGCACCCAGGCGTAAAGCTGCTGCGGCGAAAAATCCCCGGCTTTGCCGTCCAAACTCAAGGAACCGCGCACCCCGCACAGCCGCGAACAAGACTCCTGCGCCGCCACAATATCGTGGGTAGACATCAGAATCGTCACGCCCTCGCCCGCCAGCTGCCGGTACAGCTTAGTGAGCGCGGATTGGGTGGGCGCATCCACCCCCGTGAAGGGCTCGTCAAGAAGCAAAAGCGCCGGTTCAACCGCGAGAGCACGCGCCAGAAGCACCCGCTGCCGCTGCCCGCCGGAAAGCTCTCCGATGGGACGGTTCTTCAGCGGCATTAAATCCGTGCGTTCCAGGGCGTGAAAAACCTTGACCCAATCCGCAGTTTTAGGGCGACGAAACCAGCCGATCTCGCGGGTTCGCCCGGTCATGACCGCATCCTTGACGGTGATCGGGAAATCCCACTGAAACTGGTGCTTCTGCGGCACATAGCCGATGCGCGCCCGCGCGGTGCGCGCAGTACTGCCCAGCACCCGAATGCTCCCCGAAGCAGGATGCAGCAGCCCCATAATGGCACGTAACAGCGTGGTTTTTCCGGCACCGTTCGCCCCGAGAAGACCCACAAATTCGCCGGGGTTCAGGGTGAGCGAAAAATCCCGCAGCACCGCCCGCCGCCCGTACCCCGCATAGAGGTTCTGGATGCTCAGCGTCGGATTTTCACTCCCCGGCGCAGGATCGTTTTTGGAGCCTAGCACGGTGGTACCTTTACTCATCCCGCGCACCCTTTCCGCTCGCCATGATGCGCTCGGCCTGCGCCTGCGCGGCCTTATTACGGCGCATCATGAAGAGCCCTGCTGCGGCAAACACCACCACAGCCCCCGCGCCGAGCGCCACCGGCAGGACAGGGAACCCGCCGGATGAGGCCCCCAGACTATCGGAAGCCGCCACAGAGTGCGCGCCCTCCGAATCGCCCACCGGTGCCTGATCCGCGGCCTGCTGCGCCAGAGCGTACACCTCATCCGCAGTCACCGAATCCCCGATGGCGAACTTCATATAGCGGGTATCGGAAACAACCGAACCATCCGCAAGCTCCGCACGGGCCGTTACCTTCAGCAGATAGGCACCGGGCTTGGTAAACACCCAATTGGCGTGGGTGTGCGTGTTCTTCTCAACCCATATATCCTGCGGCTCGTGCTTGGACGAATCCCACAAAACCTGCGGCTTCGAGAAGTTCCCATTCTCCAGGTACAGCGTGAACTGCCCCGGCCCCTGAACCTGCTCTAGGGTGAGGGTGACCCCGCGCGGGGTTTTCTGCACAAGCCCCGGATCCTGAGTGGTCCAGCCAGGCCAGACAACCCCCTTCGTCTCGGTCTGCGGAATCACATACACCTGCTCGCCGGGCTGCGCACCCACAAACGAATACCGGTCATCATCAGGAACCTGGCGACGTGCCGCATCGGAGCCGCGGTACAGCACATCATCCACGCTGCGCCAGATGGGTGTAGCGGCATGATCGTCATGGATCATGAGCTGAAACTTACCGTCGGTAAAACGCGGACCCATATCAACATGCCCGCTCGAAATTTCGGTGCGTCCCGTGCCCACCGGCTGCTCGGGTGAGAGCGTCTGCTGCAGAGCCTTCTGCTCTTTGCTGAGGTTATCCCCACTCGGTCTTGACGAGGCGGCCGCAGGTGACGGGTCGGCATGGGCAACACCACCAGCCGAAACCAGTAGGGCGGCACTAAGAGCAGCTGAAATAATCTTCTGACCAGTATTTATGCTAAAAATAGAATTTTTCAAGGGTGTTTCCTTCACAGTACTAAAAGTGCATTTTGTGGGCGTCTACAAGCCGCCCATAGCCCGCTGGATAGCCCGGGCATTAGCGCGCATCATATCCGCATAGTGGGGCGCCTCATCATCGAGCGAATCGGAATATAAGGTACCCACCTGAACCCCGTTTTCATGAGCGACCTCACGCAAAACCGGGCTTCGCGCGCGGGTATTCTTATCAAGAAATATGGCCGGTACACGCAAATCCCTGATAGTGCGCTGCAGCCGCTGCCGCTGCTGGATGCTCGGCTCACTGCCCGCCACCGGTGTCACGAACCCCGCCACGCTCAGCCCATAAGTACTCGCCAGGTAGCGGTACCCGTCATGGGTGGTAATCAGGTTTTTCGAGGCTTCGGGCAAAGACGCATAGATGCCGCGAATCTCCCAGTCCAGCTCATCGAGCTCGCGCATAACACGCTCGGTATTCGCCGTGTACAGGCTGGTTCCGGGCGGGTCAGCCTCAGTGAGAGCATCACGCATGACCTGCGCGGCCGCCTTCATATTCGGCACTGAATGCCATATATGCGGGTCTATCTCGCCGTGCACATGTTTGCCGAGCACCGCCTGCGCCAGCAAATACACCTGCCCCCGATGCTCGCGCGAAGATCCCCTCAAGAACCCGTATTGGCCACCGGCAGGAACCTCCTGCAGAGTGCGCGAAGGAACCGCAATGATCGTGCGAGCCAGGTCGTGTTCGGTGACTTTCCCGCCGCTATCGGTGCGAATCACAAGCCGTCCAGTATATGCCTGAACGGCTATATCCGCATGTCCAGAGGCTAAAACGGTCGTATTTGCGCCCAGGCGAGAGGCGGCCTCGGCAGGGTCTTCACCCACCACAACGTGCAGTGTTCCCTGCGCCTGCCGCACCCCCTCGGGCGCGTTGCGGGGCGTTGCCAGAACATCAAGTTCGTACACACCGGCATCCGCAAAAGCCCACGAAAGATGCGTATGCGCCTGCAGCGGAAGCTCCAGCGACCCCATATCGCCGGTACGCACCCTCACACCATCCTGCGTGGATTCTTGCGTGCCGCGCGCCTGAGAATCGCACATCATCTCGACCGCGCCGAAGGTCTGTGTAATAAACGCCGCAACCTGCCCGGGACCCTTCACACGGGTAACCGAAAACGCGACCGAAGCATCCGAATCTGAGGGCGACTCAGCGGAATGGGTGGCGGATACGCCCGAAGGCTCAGCGCCCTCAACGCGCAACCCCAACCAGATAGAATCCAGCGAGGCATCCTCCACCACGGGTTCAAGCTTGCCGCCGTACTGCTCAATCCTCTCGGCAACCGCCACCTGCGCCGAACCCTGCGGCAGGTTAGAGCTCACCATCGCCGCCATTTTGCGCTGTTCCAGCAGCAGACCGTTGGTGAACGCCAGCCGTGCGTAGGCGACATCGCGCACATCCCGCAGGCTCGGCTCATAGGAATGCGGGTCTGCGCCATTGGGAATGAGGGCGTGTACCTGCGCACGCTCACCGCCAACAGCACGCGCCACATCCGCCAAAATCGGGGTTGTTGCCACCACCTGAAGACGCCCCTCGGCATCAAAACCCAAGGACGTATTCTGTGCGGTGCAGGCGCTTAATGCCGCGCAAACGGGCAGAAAACCCAGGAAAGCGCGGCGGCTGAGCCCATTACGCGGCATGACGCTTGCGGCGGCGCACGGCGTACACGATCATGCCGCCTAAAGCGACAGCAAGCACGGAGGTGCTGACCATAAACGGGTTAAAACCGGCCCCGGTGCTGGCCAGCTGACCGGCAGCAGCGGCCTGCTGCGCATCCTTTAGCTCCTGGTTGGTGAGGGCACAGTCCTTACCCGAGGCGGTCTTACCAACGATGCGCACCTTCGTGCCGTCCGGTTTCGTCACAATACCGCTGGCCGCATCCACGGTGCCGCGCCCCGCCTGCTTGTCGGGGGTTTTGCTCTCGCCAGCGGGCGTATCATTGTGCGCACCTCCGCGGTGGCCGCCGTTCTCTGCGGGTTTCTGCGCTCCCTGCTGCTTATCACCGCCGGAGGTGTTTTCCCCGCTGCCGTTACCCACCGTGAAGTTCAGGGTGGAGGTGCTCTCAACGGTCTGCCCGTTCTTCAAGCGCACCTGCCAGCCGATCGTCACCCGGTAGCGGCCCTCCGCAGTAAACACCCAGTTGCTGTGCTGGTGCGTATTCAGCGGAACCTGAAATGAGCCGCCGCGGGAGGTGAACACTTTCTGCCCGGCGGAACCGAAGTTACCTGAGAGGAACACCGACATTGAGCCGGGGCCGTCGAATCCCTTCATGCTCATGGTGACCGGTCCATCGGCCTGTTTGAGAAGTTCGGGATCCTGGGTACTCCACCCCAGCCACGGCACGCCCGCCTGCTGCGTAGCCCCAATCATGTGCACAGTACTTCCCGCGGGGGCAATATCTTCCATGCCCGCCGGGAATTTCAGCTTCGCAGCATCACCCAACACGAAATTGAGTGAGCTGGGGGAGACATGCTTGGGTGGGCTGAACCGGTCATCTTTCACAGCAGAGCTCAACGTGGAGCCGTTCAGCACCGGGCCCACATCGAAGTGCCCCTCGGTGGCGCGGTCTGACCCGCCGTATTCAGCCACGTTCTGCACCGTTGCCGTGTGCAGCGCGGGCTCAACACTCGGGACGGATGCGGGGCTGCGCAGGGACTGTTTGGCGTCTTTGACCTGAACCTCGGTGGCGTAGCATTTTTCGCTGCCTGATCCCGCCGAATCCGACCCGGCTGCCGCACCCTGATGAGACGCACCGGGGGTCACATTGGCGCTATTGGAGCCGCGCACGCTTTTACCGCCGGATGCGCCCGCTGGCGGGGTGATGGTCTGTACATTACCGTCCGTTCCGGTTCCGCCTGAGTCGGTAGTGCTGGCGGCACCATTACCCCCAGAAGGTTCCGCCGCGTTGACCGCCTCCGGGGTGCTGCGATCGGCAACCCCCGAACCCTGGCTGGCACTGTTACCAGCCTGCTGCGCTTGGGGCTCTGGCGCGGGCCCCTGCGCGGCAGGGTGCTCGGCTCGTGGCTGCTGCGATGCACCGTTCGAACCCCCGCTGGAGGGGGCACCTGCCTGCTGCACATTATGGGTGTTGGCCCCCGAAATATTGGCCGGGGTTTTCGGCGCGCCTGCACCGGCGGGGGAGGCCGCGCTCGCAGCTGCCGAACGGTCAGCGGCTTTGGGTGCGCCGCCGCGCCCCTCGCTCTCCTGGGTGCGCATCTGCTCAAAAATATTGGCCGGAACATCGCCCACCGCCACCGTGTAGGTCTGCTCGGCGCTGATCGGCGTGCCGTCGGCGCGCTGAGCTGTCGCCCGGAAAGTCAGCCGGTAAACACCCGGTGCGGTAAATGCCCACCCGGGGTGCGCCTGCTCACCCGCGGTTATGGTGTGGGCGGGCAGGTTCTCGCGTGAACTGAACAGGCGCGTGGGGCCGCTGGGGTCCTCACGGAAAACCTCAACGGAGCCACCATCAGGGGCCTGGGTGCGCACAAGTTCGAGCGATATTTTGTTCTCTTTCAGCGCGTCGCGGGGGATACTATCAGCCCCGAAGCCGGGGTGAAGAACCCCGCCGGTGCCGGTGTGCGGAATATACCAGATAGGGGTGCCTTTGGGGGCAATAAATTCATAGCCCGCAGCCACAGTGCTGCGGGTGGAGTCAGTATTTGGCAGGTGGAAAACAGTTCGTGCGGGATCGTAAATACCCTCACCGTCGTGTGTGCTGGCCCTCGAACCCAGTGTGAGTGCACCGTCGCGCAGGGAGAGATCTACCAGGTTGGCGTGCACCCCGGCAACAGTATTTTCTCCATCAATACGGCGGGTTCTCTGATCGCCAGTGGTGTCCGATGCGCTCGCGGTGCCGTGTTCTTCGTGCGCGAGGGCTGGTGCTGCGGGGGTGAGGACAAGCCCGCAGGTGAGCGATGCGGCACTGAGTAGGGTCAGGGCGGATGTGCTTCGTTGCATGTGTTCCTCCAGGTGCGTGATGCGGTGAGTGGGCGCGGTTCGGCGCGGGGGAGTCCGTTCGCCCCCGCGCCGTTGGCGTATTCGGGAATCACTATACAGAGCTTTTTTGTTAATGACAATTATTCGCAAAAATGCTACGCTATTGCCCGTAAAAATTAGAAAGGCAAGCATGAACACGCACCTCCGAACCCAACGTCGGGCACCCGGAAAACCCCTAGCGCGCCTCTCAGTCGCGGCGCTGATCATCCTCACCGGGTTAGCCCCCAGCATCACAGCCCACGCCGGGCCTGACGACGGGCGCATCATCACCACCAAAGGCCACGTGGACGCCCCCAAAGCCTACTGGGAAAACGGCACGTTCGTTCTCAAAAATGAATCCAACCCCTACAAGACCGGCGCAGACCTCTACGACCTCGACAAAACCGTCAACTGGGTCGGTAAAGGCTGGGACGGGCGTAACGGTGCCTCCCAATACACCCTCACCCTCCCCAACTCACCCAGCCTAGGTTTTCTGGGTGAGCCCGGGCAGACCCTCTACATGGCGCCCACCCTCACCTGGGGCAACCACGACCCCATCTGGGCGGGTCTGGGGGCATCCGTCAAAATCCCCACCGAACAGTTCCGTGACGGTGTGTTCGCCACCGACATCCTCTCGGTGGACGGCCCCGGGCGTATGGAGCTGTTCCGGTACAACCCCGACGACGGCCCCGCTCAGATCAACCGCATTCTCTCAAGTACCAGCACCGGCTGGCACTCCTGGCTGCTGAGCAAAGGCAGCCACACCCACAACACCACCACCTTCACCCGGCCCGGGCGGTACGAAGTCACCTACCGCACTGTGGCCCGCGGTACCGACGGCAGAATCATCCAGTCCGCGCCGCAGAAACTCGTGTGGCAGGTGGGCGGTAATAAGCCTATTCTTGGTGACGGAACCCCCACCGCCGTACCCACAGAAGAGCGCTATAACGCCGCGAATGTGGGGAACCTGGACACCGCCAAATATGTGCTGTCCGTGGCACCGCACACCCCAGACCCGGACCCCGCCAAGAGGAGAGACGCCGACGATAAGCTCAGCGACATCACCTTCACAGCGGGCGATAAAAACCTCAAAGGCAAGCTCACCCTGTACAACAACGGGTACTTTCTGACGGATCTTGACGTCACCAACGGCACCGCCACCTGGAGCGAAATGATGGGCGGCGAATCATCCCACCTGCAGGCGGTGTTCACCCCTGAAGGTGACAGCGGTGCCCGCTGGATCTCGCATCAACTCGCGTATGAGCCCGGGCGGGCTGAGAGCGTGTACAGTGACGACGGCAACGGCCAATGGCCCGTAAAAACCCCCGAAGAGCGCAACACTACCCTCAATACCGCCACCTACACCCCCACCAGCGGCGACTACACGGTGCGTACCGTACCCTCCACGCAGGAAGGATACCGCACGATTGAGGTGACCTTCGCCGACCCGAACTTCCGCGGGTTTATTCGCGGCGGGTTCTACGCCCCCAACGACTACGAATACCCCAAATTCGATATAGAAACCACGATCGACAACGGGGTAGCGCGCTTCACCTACCGGGAAGACAGCTACTTTGAGAACAGCGAGCTTATCGTGAAAGTGCTGCCGCATCCCGATATGAATGCCCGCACTTCACAGGTGAAACTCACCCAGAATTATCAGCGCGGCGGCAATTACAGCGCCACGGGAACGCTGGGTGCGGATGCGCCCGCCGCAAACCCCCAGCCGGGCGACTCGCACACCCCGGAGCCCCAGCCAAGCCCTTCCGCTGACCCGAGCGATCCCGGCACCAACGATGCGCCGCCCAGCGCATCCCCCGCCCCGGCGGCTCCCGAGCAGCCGAGCGCAAACCCGACTCCCTCGCGAGATGGGGACACACAACGCACGCAAAACCCCGCACCGAAGGCGCCTGCCCCCATGCCAACCTGCGAGGCGGGGAAGATCGACGGCCGCTATAAAATCGGCGACGGGCACCTGGACCTTCAAGCACAACTGCGTGATAACCGGCTGGAACTGGGGCTCAAAGACGATAGCGGACTCATAGATGCGGACTCGGTGGTGCGCCCGCTGGATACCGTGGTGTGGACCGTTAGTGATCGTGCCCGCCGCAGCCGCAACGAGCACATGAACTCGCCCAAACTCGACTTTATTGGACCGGTCGGAACTGCGTTTTACGGGCTTCCGCAAACCCAGATGCGCGGGCTGCCCTGGCCCGGGTACAGCACCCAGGATGTGGACTACAGCAGACTCGACGGCGGCGTAACCCTGCACGTTGTGCCCCGCAGCATGCCGAAGGGCGCGCGATTCGGCGTCTTCACCGAGTCGCTGGCCGGCCCCGAGGTGCTGCTGGATTCGACCAAAAATCAACATAGTATATCGATCGACTAC
>ERZ772966.853-NODE-853-length-11419-cov-15.791007_pt1 | contig 11419 bp, 8 predicted proteins | sample MGYA00580680_ERZ772966 | MGnify/ENA primary metagenome ERZ772966 (study PRJEB29015, sample SAMEA2738055) | human oral metagenome | biome: human oral; feature: human-associated habitat; material: saliva | place: China | collected 2225 ...
AGCCTGTGCGTAAGCCTCGCTCCCGCCGCGTCCCCGAGCGTCTGTGGTCGCCCGATTCTGGGGAGCGTGCTCCCTGGGACACGTGGCGTGGCCTCGACGCTGCCCAACAACCCTCATATGCGGATGCCGAGTCCGTGTCCAAGGTGACGGCTCAGCTGCGCCGTCAGCCGCCTCTGGTGTTTGCCGGTGAAGTCGACGACCTGCGCACGTGGATGGGTGCGGCGTCGCGCGGTGAAGCCTTCGTCCTTATGGGCGGAGACTGCGCTGAGACCTTCGCCGAGGCGACGGCCGACCACGTGCGACTGAAGATCCAGACGCTGCTGCAGATGGCGGTCGTGCTCACCTACGGCGCGTCCCTGCCGGTCATTAAGGTTGGCCGTATCGCCGGGCAGTATGCCAAGCCTCGTTCGGCGGATATGGAGACGCGCGACGGCGTCACGCTGCCCAGCTACCGCGGCGACGCCGTGAACTCCTTCGAGTTCACTCCCGAGGCACGCGAGCCTGACCCGCAGCGGCTCCTGGCCCTGTACAACCACGCGGCATCGACGCTGAACCTGATCCGAGCCTTCACGAAGGGCGGGTACGCCGACCTGCGTCAGGTGCACCGCTGGAATCAGGGGTTCATGTCGAACCCCGCCTACGCGCGCTACGAGTCGCTGGCGGAGGACATCCACCGGGCGATTAAGTTCATGGGTGCCGCCGGCGTTGACTTCGAGACGCTGCGCGACGTGGACCTGTATTCCTCGCACGAGGCTCTGCTCCTGGAGTACGAGTCCGCGATGACGCGCATCGATTCACGAACGGGCGAGCCCTACAACACGTCCGCTCACTTCCTGTGGGCGGGGGAGCGCACACGCGAGGAGGAGGGCGCTCACATCGAGTTGCTCTCGCGCGTGCGTAATCCGATTGGGGTCAAGCTTGGCCCGTCCACGACGCGCGACCAGATGCTCTCGCTCATCGACCGGCTGAACCCGGAAGGTGAGGACGGGCGCCTGTCGTTTATCACGCGCATGGGTGCGGATCGTATCCGCGAGGCCCTGCCCCCGCTGCTTGAGGCCGCGCGCCAGGACGGTCGTCCGATCACGTGGATGACGGATCCGATGCACGGCAATACGATCACGTCCTCCACGGGGTATAAGACGCGCCGCTTCGAGACTGTCATGGATGAGGTGCGCGGCTTCTTCGAGGCCCACGAGGCCTGTGGCACGGTCCCCGGAGGCCTGCACGTGGAGCTGACGGGCGACGATGTGACCGAGGTGATCGGCGGGTCCGAGCGCATCGACGACGAGTCGCTGCGCGACCGCTACGAGACCCTCGTCGACCCGCGCCTGAATCACCAGCAGAGCCTGGAGATGGCGTTCCAGGTCGCCCAGTATCTGGCGAAGGGGTCCTCCTCCCACGAGGAGTGATGTCTGCGCGGGCGACATGAAGCAGCTCCGGCCTCGTCTGTGATGGACGAGGCCGGAGTTCCTTTATGCGTGCGTCCCAGGCGGCGGGTTTTCAGACGATCGTGATGGTCACGGTCGAGCCCTTCTTGGTCATGGTGCCCGCGACCGGGTCGGAGGAGCGGACCGTTCCAAAGAATCCGCCGAGGATGGCTTCCTCCCGCACGGTGAAACCGGCGTTCTCGAGGCGCGAACGTGCCTCCTCGCGCTGGAGGCCGACAACGTCGGGGATCGCTACCTTTTCAGGCCCTTTCGACACCGTGTAGGCGACCGAGTCTCCCCGGTAGAGGGTGGAGCCCTCGCGCGTCTGCTGGGAGATGACCTGGCCCTCGGCAACCGTGTCGGAGAAGGCTTCGGTGGGCGAGGCGACGAGGCCCAGGTCCTCGATGGCGCTCTTCGCTGCGCTTGCACTGAGTCCGCTGAGGGTGGGAACGGTGAGTGGCTGGCGGCCCTTGGACAGGACGATGTCGATGGCCGAGTCGTGCGCGAGGGAGGTTCCGGCGGCGACCGACTGTGAGATGACCTGGCCCTGGGGGACGTCTTCGGAGTAGGCATCGGTGACGGTCCCGACGGTCAGGCCGGCTTGGCTGAGGCTGCGCTGGGCTTCGTCCTGGCTCTTGCCAGTCACCTCGGGAACCGTCTTCATGTCCACGCCCTTGGAGACGTAGAGCTGGACCTCTGCGCGTTTGTGGACGGACGAACCTCCGTCCGGGTTGGAGTGCGTGACGAAGCCGGCGTCGACGTCGTCGGAGAACTCTTCTTCGACCTGTGTCTGAAGGCCGAGCGCATCGAGATCGGCCTGAACGTCGGCCAGCGTGCGTCCGGTCGTCTCGGGCATCATCAGGTAGGAGCCGGGTCCGTACTCGGTCCACCACCAGCGCCCACCGACTCCAGCGACGAGGAGGACAAGCACGACGAGGACGATCCACGCGGCGGCGCGCGCGGACTTCTTCGGCGGCGATGCCACCTGCGCGGCCTGCACAGAACCCGAGGTGTGGACGAGAGCGACGGTGCTCGGCGCGGGGACCGGCAGTGGCCTCGTGAACTGGGCGGACATGACCTCCGTGTTCAGAGCGGCCGTCTCGGAGGCAGCGAGGCGATCCTCGGGGGCGACCTCTGCGCGTCGGTTCGCCAGGTCTGAGGGGATGGCTGCTGCGGCGCGCGCGACCAGATCGATCGCGTCGGAGGCGTCGGCGGGGCGGTTTGCGGGATCGCGCGCCGTGAGCGCGGCGACGAGGTCGTCGATTTCGCGGGGAATCCAAGGCTGTGCGGCCGACGGGCTGGGCACGTCGTCGGAGACGTGGTGCGAAGCGATCTGCAGGGGAGATTCGCCGGCCCACGGTACTTGGCCGGTCAGCATCTCGTAGAGCATGATGCCCACGGAATAGATGTCGGAGCGCGCGTCGGCTTCGGCCGTCGTCGCGATCTCGGGCGCGATGTATGCGACGGTTCCGAGCATATTGCCCGTCGAGGACATCGAAACCTCGGAGGCCGCTCGGGCCAGGCCGAAGTCGGTGACTTTGGCGGGGCCGTCCGTGGGAATGAGAATGTTCTCGGGCTTGATGTCCCGGTGGATGACGCCCACGCGGTGGGCGGCACGCAGCGCCTCGAGCGTATCAGTCGTGTAGCGCAACGCCTGGGGGATCGTGAAGGCGCCCTGCGCGCGCAGAAGTTGGCGCAGGTTCGTTCCGTCGATGAGTTCCATGACGAGGAATCCCTGTCCCGTCACGACGCCCTGATCGAAGACCGAGACGACGCCGGGGTGCACAATGCGCGCGGCTGAGCGCGCCTCGCGGCGGAAGCGTTCGACGAACGCGTCGGAGTCTGCCAGGTGCGGGTGCATGACTTTTAAGGCGACGGGCCGGTCGAGTCGCTCATCTTGTGCGACGTACACGGTAGCCATGCCGCCCCGGGCGAGCCTGCGGGTGACCCGGTATCGTTCGTCGACCAGCAGCCCGATCAGCGGATCGGTTTGGTCGAATGTCATCTCGTCACTCACCTGGTTGATTCTATGGGAGTTTTCGCTAAATCATTGGAGGTGCAAACCTCGGTGCGGCGTCACAATGGGGTAGTGTTGCGACTATGACCAGTGCTGATACGACCCTGTTGTCCACCGACGAAGCGTGCCGTCTGCTCGGCATCGAGGAACGCCGCCTCAAGCAGCTGATCCGTGATCGCATCCTGATCGAGGCGCGCACGGCGCAGGGGGAGCGTGGGATTCCCCGCGAGGTTATCGTCAAGGGTGCTCATGGATGGGAGCCGCTTCCGGTCCTTCAGGGAACGCTCACTCTCCTTGCCGACGACGGCTTTTCGCCCGAGGAGGCCGTTGAGTGGCTGTACACGCTTCAGGACGAGCTGGGCGAGCGGCCCATTGACGCGATGACGTCGGGGCGCCACCACAGGGTGAATCGCATCGCTTCGACGCTGGCCTTCTGAGCCGCTCACTGGGCCCCGGCGCCTAGGCGCGCCGGGAGGTGAGGATGTCGCACAGCTCGCGCAGCATGGCCTGGGCCTCCTGCGTGAATCCTGAGGCGTCGAGCGCGCGGTGGCCCTCCTCGACCAGGCGCGTGATTTCCGCTTCGTGGGCGTCTCGGCCGTTCTCGTTGACGATGTGCGTGGCGCGCGCGATCTGTTCCGGCGAGGCCGTGGCGACGCCGAGCACCTCAGTGAGGGCCTCGCGTTCGGTGGGGGAGGAGGCCGCCCAGGTGAGGGCGAGAAGGACGGTGCGCTTGCCCTCACGCAGGTCGTCTCCCGCGGGCTTGCCGGTCACAGCGGGATCTCCAAAGACTCCGAGGTCGTCGTCTCGCAGCTGGAAGGCAAGTCCCCACGGGGTGAGGATCTGTTCGAGGGTGGCGGTGAGGGCGTCCCCGGCCTCGACGCTGTCGGACCCGCAGATCGCACCCAGGACCGCCGGGTGAACCACCGAATAGTGGGCCGACTTGTGGAGGGCGACTTCGAGGGAGTCGCTTGTGCGCAGCGCGTCCGCGCGCTTCGGGTCGAGGGGCACCTGCTCGGCCGCAATATCGAGGTATTGCCCCAGAGCCACCTCCGCGTGCATGTCGGCGAAGCGTCGTAAGAATGCTGCAGCGCGCTCGTCGCGAAGGGTGAGCGCCTGGCAGTCGGCCGCTGCGGTCGCCGCAGAGAAGAGGAAGTCGCCGACGAGGATCGCGCCGTGGCGGCCAAAGTCGGTTGACGAGCCGATCCATGCGCAACGAGCGTGGTGCTCGCCGAGGGTCCGATGGGGCGTGGGCATGCCGCGTCGCTCGTTGGCGTTGTCGATGATGTCGTCGTGTACAAGGGCGCTGGCCTGGTAGAGCTCTAGGGCGGCACTCAGATGGGGAATATCCACCTCCTCGAGGGGGACGTGCGCCCCCAGGCAGTAGCCAACGTGTGCCATGAGAGCGCGGAAACGCTTGCCGCCGACTATGGAGGCGAGGACCGCCTCGGAAAACTCCTCGGAGCGGATGCCGGCGCCGGCTCGTGCGAGCAGGCCTGCCAGACTGGAGGCCGTGGCCTCGTCGATGCGGGGACGCAGCACGGAGAAACTGTCGCTCAGACTCATGGGGCCACTCTAACGGACCGTGATGCAAGCGCGCGGGGCTTAGGCGGGGAAGGTTCACACCTACCGTCAGGAAAACTACGGAGCGAGGCACTAGACTGGCGCTGGTATGCCGATTTGCAATCGGCTCTGTTGTGCATGCCCATCAATGAAAGGGACCCGTGTGAGTGCATCGCGCGCTTCGGCAAAGGACTCCGCGACGAACGAGGATATTCCGGAGGTGAAGGCCCCCGCGAAGAAGAGCACCCGCGCCAAGAAGGCGACGGCACCCGCGCACGCGGCCTCGGCCACCGAGGAAAAGAAGTCCTCCGCCAAGAAGCCCGCTGCCAAGAAGGCCCCCGTGAAGAAGGCTGCTGCTACGAAGACCAAGAAGAAAGCGACGGAGACCACCGCTGACAAGCCCGCCGCTAAGAAGCCGCGCGGCCGCAAGAAGAAGGATGCCGAGGTCGTCAACGAGGTCACGACCGATCTCGAGGTCACTGAGGAGGACTTCGAACCCACCGGTGAGGACCTTGAGGACCCCGAACTCGTGGCCGACACGGTCGACGAGGATGTGGTTGGGGGCGAGGAGGAGCCCGAGGAGGAAGATTCGAAGCTTGCCGATGGTGCCGCGCTGCGCGAGCGCACGAACGCTGGCATTCACGTCAAGGGCGGATTCGTCGTCTCGGATTCTGACGAAACGGACGAGCCTGTCCAGCAGGTGACCGTCGCCGGCGCGACCGCCGACCCCGTCAAGGACTACCTCAAGCAGATCGGCAAGGTCTCTCTGCTGAATGCCGAGCAGGAAGTCGACCTGGCTCGCCGCATCGAGGCCGGCCTGTACGCCGAGTACAAACTGAAAAACCAGGCCGACGAGATGACCAGCCGCGAGCGTCGCGAGCTGCACTTCCTGGCGCAGGACGGCCAGCAGGCGAAGAACCACCTGCTTGAGGCCAACCTGCGTCTGGTCGTGTCCCTGGCCAAGCGATACACCGGCCGCGGTATGCAGTTCCTGGACCTGATCCAGGAAGGCAACCTCGGCCTGATCCGTGCGGTTGAAAAGTTCGACTACACGAAGGGGTACAAGTTCTCCACCTATGCCACATGGTGGATTCGCCAGGCGATCACCCGCGCGATGGCCGATCAGGCGCGCACGATCCGTATCCCTGTGCACATGGTTGAGGTCATCAACAAGCTGGCGCGCGTGCAGCGCCAGATGCTGCAGGACCTGGGTCGCGAACCCACCCCCGAAGAGCTCGCCAAGGAACTGGACATGACCGCCGAGAAGGTCGTCGAAGTTCAGAAGTACGGCCGCGAACCCATCTCGCTGCACACGCCCCTGGGCGAGGATGGCGACTCCGAATTCGGCGATCTCATCGAGGATTCCGAGGCCATCGTGCCCGCCGACGCGGTGTCCTTCACCCTGCTCCAGGAGCAGCTCCACCACGTGCTTGATACGCTCTCCGAGCGCGAGGCCGGGGTCGTCTCGATGCGCTTCGGCCTGGGCGACGGTCAGCCGAAGACTCTCGATGAGATCGGCAAGGTCTACGGCGTGACGCGCGAGCGTATCCGCCAGATCGAGTCCAAGACGATGTCGAAGCTGCGCCACCCCTCGCGTTCGCAGGTGCTGCGCGACTATCTCGACTGAGGCTGCGCGCGTCGACATTGTCACAAAGCGGTGCGGGTCGGGTGCCTTTGTCGCGATCGGGGAACGGGTAGGGCAGGATGAAGGCATGCTTGAGGGTGCACTGATTCTTGTCCTAACCGTCGTCCTGGTTCTCGTCGTTGCGGCCGGCGTCGTTGCCGCGCTCGCGCTCTCGCGTCGCAGCGCAGACGACTGGAAGGGCGTCATCAAGCGTGAGGGAGAGGAGATCAAGGAGGACGTGAAGAGTCACTCGTTGCCCAAGCGTGCCTCGTCCTCGGGCGAGGGGCCCGTCATGCCCCGCACCGCCTCCCTGCATTCCCTCCTGCAAACCGCCGACTCCTCGAACGCCTATTTTGACGCCGACCGGCTTCCGGGCATCGACCGCCTCGAGAACGTGACTGAGCGGGTGAGTGGTCGCTTCGAGCGCGGCCGCAGGGGAGCCACTGAGAGTGCCGGTACCGAGCGGCCCGCGGGGTCGTGACGGTTCTCGCGTTGTCCTCGAGATGCGTCCATGGGGGATAATGGCCCCATGGACGCATTTGTTTCACTCTTTCAATCGCCGTGGGCGGTCGTCGTCGCCCTGGCGGTTGCCGTGCTCATCGGCGTTGTCATTCGCCTCGCCGTTCACGCGCGCCGCCGCCCCACCGACGACGTGACCGTCACGGTCGACGAGTCGGCGCCCGCCGGTGCCGATACGCCTGAACCATCCGACTCTCTTGAAGACGGGGGAGACGAACCCCGCGCCGGCCCCGATGCCGTCGAGGAAGCCGAACCGGCCGCCGAGGAGGCGCCGAGCGCGGCTGTAACCGTCGAACGCCCCGAACCTGTGCGCGGGCGCATGGAGCGCCTGCGTGAGCGCCTCGCCTCTTCCGGGTCCCTGGGCCGCGCCATCCTTGGCGTGCTCAGCCGCGGCCAGCTCAGTGCAGCCGACTGGGAGGAAATCGAGGAATCGCTTCTCATCGCAGACCTCGGCCTGGAGGCCACCGACTCCCTCATGGAGGCACTCAAGCGTCGCGTCGCCGTCGAGTCGACCACCGACGAGGCGCGCATCCGCGAGATCCTGCGCGAGGAACTCCTGGCCCTTGTCGGCCCCGACATGGACCGTTCCCTGAACCTGAGCCGCCCGGAGGCGGACGGGGCCGCCCTGCCCGCCGTCGTCCTCATGGTCGGCGTTAACGGCACCGGCAAGACCACGACCGTCGGTAAGCTTGCCCGCATTCTCGTCGCGGAGGACAAGACCGTCCTCCTGGGTGCCGCCGACACCTTCCGCGCGGCCGCCGCCGATCAGCTCGCTACCTGGGGCGAGCGCGTGGGCGTCGACGTCGTGCGCTCTGACCGCGAGGGCGCCGACCCGGCATCCGTGGCCTTCGAGGCCGTGCGCGAGGGCATCTCGCGCGACGTGGACGTCGTCCTTGTCGACACGGCGGGGCGCCTGCAGAACAAGTCGACCCTGATGGACGAACTCGGCAAGATTAAGCGCGTCATGGAAAAGCAGGCGCCCGTCTCCGAGGTTCTCCTCGTCCTGGATGCCACGACCGGCCAGAACGGCATGAAGCAGGCTGAGGTCTTCGCGGAGGCGACCGGCGTGACCGGCATCGTCCTGACGAAGCTCGACGGCTCCGCCAAGGGCGGCATCGTCGTGTCCGTCCAGCGCGCGCTGGGCGTTCCCGTCAAGTTCGTCGGCCTCGGCGAGGGAGCGGACGATCTCGCCCCCTTCGATCCCGAAGGCTTTGTGGACGCCATCGTGGGCCGCGCGTAGGCTATCGGCTCCGCCCACCTCACTGTCCTCGGCCCCGGTCAGACATACGACCGGGGCCGAGGTGCGCTAATCTGGCCTAGTACGACAGCCTTTTTGGGAGAGAACACGTGTTTGGAAACCTGTCAGATCGCCTGACCCAATCCTTCCGCACCCTGCGCAGCCGCGGCGTCCTGACCGAGTCGGACGTCGATCAAGCGATTTCCGACATTCGTCGCGCCCTCATCGACGCGGACGTTGCGCTCCCCGTCGTGCGCCAGTTCACCACTCAGGTGCGTGAAAAGGCCTATGGCGCGGCCCGCTCGAAGGCCCTCAACCCGGGTCAGCAGGTCGTCTCGATCGTTCACGATGAACTCGTAGAGATCCTGGGCGGTGCCACGCGTGAGCTTGCCTTCGCCGAGTCTGGCCCCACCGTTTTCATGCTCGCCGGCCTCCAGGGCGCCGGTAAGACGACGCTCGCAGGAAAACTGGGTAAGTGGCTGCGTGAGGAAGGAAAGACCGTCCTCCTCGTCGCATCGGACCTCCAGCGCCCCAACGCCGTCCAGCAGCTCCAGGTCGTCGGCGAACGCGCCGGGGTGAAGGTCTGGGCCCCCGAGCCGGGCAACGGCGTCGGCAACCCCGTCGAGGTCGCGAGAAGCGGCGTGGAGTTCGCTCGCCAGAGCGGTATCAACGTCGTGATCGTCGATACGGCCGGTCGCCTGGGCGTCGACCAGGAGATGATGGATCAGGCGATCGCTATCCGCGACGCGGTCAGCCCCCACGAGATCATGTTCGTTCTGGACGCGATGGTCGGTCAGGACGCCGTCTCGACGTCGACGGCCTTCCGCGATGGTGTCGGCTTCACGGGCGTCGTCCTGTCCAAGCTCGACGGCGACGCACGAGGCGGCGCCGCCCTGTCCGTGCGCGGCGTGACCGGCGCGCCCATCCTCTTCGCTTCCACCGGCGAGGGCCTCGATGATTTCGAGCGATTCCACCCGGATCGAATGGCCGGGCGCATCCTCGACATGGGTGACATTCTCACCCTCATCGAGCAGGCCGAAAAGAAGATGGACGCGGAGGAAGCCGAGAAGGTCGCCTCCAAGGCATTGGCCGGCCAGCTGACCCTCGGCGACTTCCTGAGCCAGCTTCAGCAGATTAAGAAGCTCGGCTCGATGAAGAAGATGCTCGGCATGATCCCGGGAGCCGCGCAGCTGCGCGATCAGATCGAGAACTTCGACGAACGCGAGGTCGACCGCGTCGAGGCCATCGTCCGTTCGATGACCCCCGCCGAACGCGAGGACGTGTCCATCCTCAATGGTTCCCGCCGTGCGCGCATTGCCCGCGGTTCGGGCACGACCGTCGCCGAGGTCAACCAGCTCGTCCAGCGTTTCGAGGCGGCCCGGGAAATGATGGGGCAGATGGGGCAGATGGGCGGGGGAATGCCCGGACTGGGCGCCATGCCCGGTCGCGGCGGCAAGGCCAAGCAAAAGGCCAACGCCCGCAAGGCCCAGGCCCAGCGCGCACGCATGAAGAAGAAGGCGCGTTCGGGCAATCCGGCGAAGCGCCGCCAGCAGGAGCTTGAAGCCATGCTGCCCCCGTCCGAGCGCAGCGCCCCTCAGGGATCCTCCTTCGGCGCCCCTGCCGAGGCACCGGCGCCGCGCCCGACGATCGACGATCTGCCGGACGACGTCAAGCGTATGCTCGGACAGCTCTGATCCGATGATTGTCGCCGGAGTCGGCCTGTGGGCCGAGGACGCGGCCTCTGGCCCGCAGTGGGTCAGCGGCGCGTGGTCCGTCGATGGTGGGACGATTCGCCGCGTCGATGATGGTGAGCGCTCCCGCGCGCGTCACGTTGGATTTATCCTGCCCGGCATGGTCGACGCTCACTGCCATATCGGCTACTCGGAGACGGGAGCCGTCGACGCGGATGAGATGGCCCGCCAGGCGGCCCTGACGGTCGCCAGCGGCGTGACCCTCGTGCGCGACTGTGGGGTTCCCGTCGACAATTCCGGAGTGTCGAACCTGGTAGGCCCCCGGCTGATTCGCTGCGGGCGACACGTCGCCCGCCCCAAGCGCTACATGCGCGACTTGCCCATCGACGTCGACGATCAGGCGGAGCTGCCCGGGCTTTTAGCATCCATGGCGACCCGTTCCGACGGGTGGGTGAAGATCGTCGGCGACTGGATCGACCGCTCCGCCGGCGCGCAGGCCGACCTCATGCCCCTGTGGGACCCGTCGGTGCTCATCGACGCCGTCGCCGCAGTCCACGAGGCCGGGGCGCGCATCGCGGTCCACGCCTTCTCTCATCGGGTCATTGACTCTCTCATCGAGGCCGGAGTCGACGACATTGAACACGGCACCGGCATCGATAAGGATCAGGCCAGCGAAATCGCCGCGCGCGGCATCGCAGTGACGCCGACGCTGCGCCAGGTGGAGCTTTTCTCCGACTTCGCCGAGCAGGCCGGCGCGAAGTACCCCGTCTACGCCGCCACCATGCGCGCCATGTTCGAGGGGCGGCGCGAACACTTCCAGATGCTCATCGACGCCGGCGTGCTGCTGCTTCAGGGCACGGACTCCGGCGGCTACCAGGACCACGGCTCCATCGCGGGCGAGCTGGCCCTGTGGTCACGCTGGGGCGCCAGCGCCGCGCTCATCATCGACGCTTCCACCTGGGTCACCCAGCGCTACCTTGGCCGCCCCGGCCTCGTCGAGGCAGGCGACGCAGACTTCATCGTGCTCGACGAGGATCCCCGCGTCGATCCGCTGGCCCTCGCCCGCCCGGGCGCCGTGTACGTCGGGGGAGAGTGCGCGTGGGCGCGCTCGTGACGGCCTGGCGGCGGAGTGATCGATCTAACCGCGCCGCGGCGCTCTGCTCGGGGTTCCCGCCTGGGAATTCAGCCCGAAATGTGGCATAATCGCTAGCTGTACCCGGCGGTTCGTAGACCCTCTCACTGCGTGCCGTCGTGTCCCGGTCCGATGCGACCCCTGTGTTTCCCACCTTGGGACGCAAAGGTCCACACCAATTCTGAAATGGAGAGACCACTCAAGTGGCAGTT
>ERZ772966.856-NODE-856-length-11403-cov-2.493127_pt1 | contig 11403 bp, 9 predicted proteins | sample MGYA00580680_ERZ772966 | MGnify/ENA primary metagenome ERZ772966 (study PRJEB29015, sample SAMEA2738055) | human oral metagenome | biome: human oral; feature: human-associated habitat; material: saliva | place: China | collected 2225 ...
TACCCCCATCACAATGAAAGGCTTAACCGCACTGAATTTTTTACCTCGAACTTCATCATAACGGCGCGTAAAATAGCTCGCTAGGAAACAGGTTAAAGCTAATTTCGCAAATTCCGCTGGCTGGAAATTTAAAATCCCTAAAGAAATCCAACGTTTTGCACCATTAACAGAAGTACCAATACCAAGAACCAGTATTAATAAAACAATGGCTAATAAGAAAATTTTAGCGTGCCACTTTTCCCATTGAGAAGAAGAAATTTGGAGGGTTAAATAACAAGTCGCTAAAGAAAGTAAGACATAAACGGCATCACGTTTAGCAAAATAGAATGTATCATTAAATACGCGTGCACTGTAAGGCATTGAAGCAGAAGTTACCGCCACTAAACCAATCAGCAATAGCACGACAAAAAGCCAAAACAATGCGCGATCGTAAAGTAATCCTTGCGGTGTCACTCTCGCCCATTGTTCATAATTTTGTTTAATTTTATTGATAAATTCCATTATTACCCTAATTCTTTAAGCTAATTTTGCTAAACGAGTAAACTCTTCACCTCGTTTTTCAAAAGAGGCAAACTGATCCAAACTTGCACAAGCAGGAGATAATAACACCATATCGCCTGATTTTAAATGCGGACGTAAAAATGAAATAGCTTGTTCCATTGTTTCAAACAAATGGCTTTGACTTGAAAGTGCCGCGAGTTGTTTGCCATCACGACCAAAGCAATAGGTTGAGATATGAGGTTGATTGATTAAATCAGCGAGTTCAAAAAAAACTGCGCCTTTACCATCACCACCTAATAAAAGGTGTAACGTTCCCTCAACATGTAACCCTGCTAATGCCGCAACGGTACTGCCTACATTGGTGGCTTTAGAATCATTAATCCAACGAACACCATTCGCTTGATGGGCTAATTGGAAACGATGATCTAAGCCTTTAAATTGACGAAGTGCGGTACGAATTGCCTCTAAATTTATCCCTACTGCTTGTGCTAATGCTGTAGCGGCTAAAATATTCATGTAATTATGACGGCCAACTAAGGTCGCTTCATCACAAGGTAAAATTACTTCCTCTTTCGCCATTAAGTACTGTTTACCGTTTTCGGTTTTCAACCAGTAATCTGCTTGATTTTCAGCAAAAGATACAACCTTCTTAGCTTGATTTTCACCTTCGCCAAAAGTGAGTTTATCTTCTAAATTCACTACTGCTGTTTCTGCATTGTGGTAAATACGTAATTTGGCTTGGCGATAATCTTCTAAATCCACATAGCGATCCATATGATCTTCAGTCACATTAAGCACTGTCGCTGCAGCCGCTTTCAAACTATAAGTAGTTTCTAGTTGGAAACTGGAAAGCTCTAAGACATAAAGATCATAATCTTCATTTAATAATGACAACGCAGGAATGCCAATGTTTCCACCCATTCCCACTTTTATTCCGGCCGCTTTTGCCATTTCATAGACTAATGTTGTCACGGTGCTTTTACCATTAGACCCCGTAATCCCAACAATTGGCTTCGTTGCTGCACGGCAGAATAATTCGATATCCCCAATCACTTCTACACCTGCTGAAAGTGCGGTCTGAATTTCAGGTGTTTTTACCGCGAGTCCTGGGCTAATGACAATAATATCGCTTTCAAGTAACCATTGTTGATTTAGACTACCCGTGTGTAAAGGAATATTTTTAGGTAATTGATCTGCGCCTGCTGGATGTTGACGTGTATCAATCACACGGATATTAGCTTGTTGAGATTGAAGATATTCAACGCAAGAAAGGCCTGTTTTTCCGAGGCCTATGATGGTGATAGTTTTATTTTGATATAGATTTGTCATGTTGTTTTTCTTCTCTCGTATTCTGGGATCACGCAGGGTGCAACAAGTGCACCCTACAAAAATTATCTTAGTTTGAGCGTTACAAGCCCCATCAACACCAACATTAAGGATATAATCCAAAACCGAATAATCACTCTTGGTTCTGGCCAACCTTTTAATTCAAAGTGGTGATGAATTGGTGCCATTCTGAAAATACGTTGTTTTCTTAATTTATAAGAGCCCACTTGCAAAATCACAGACAAGGCTTCAACAACAAATACACCGCCCATAATCACTAATAAGAATTCTTGGCGGACAAGGATAGCAACAACACCAAGTGCGCCACCAAGTGCTAGAGAACCTACATCGCCCATAAAGACTTGAGCCGGATAAGTGTTAAACCATAAGAAACCTAAGCCTGCGCCTACAATTGCAGTACAGAACACCACCACTTCAGAGCTATATTTGATGTAAGGAATATGTAAGTATTCTGCAAAATTAACGTTACCGGTCGCCCATGCAATCAAAGCAAATGCACCTGCCACTAAAGCTGTTGGCATGATCGCAAGGCCATCTAAACCATCGGTTAAGTTTACCGCATTGCCTGTGCCCACAATCACAAAGTAAGACAACACGATATAGAATAAGCCCAATTGTGGCATGATATCTTTGAAGAATGGAATCACTAAACGAGTTGCATCTGTATCATGACCTAACCAATACAACCAAATAATCGCCACTAATGCCACAACAGACATCCAGAAATATTTCCAACGAGCAATTAAACCATCGGTATTTTTACGCGTGATTTTACGGAAATCATCCACAAAGCCAATTGCACCATAGCCAAACAATACAAATAAGCAAATCCAGACGTAAGGATTCGTTAAGTTGGCCCATAATAACGTACTCACACCGATGGAGAATAAAATCATCACACCGCCCATAGTTGGGGTGCCTTTTTTCGCAAAGTGACTTTCAGGACCATCATTACGCACTTCTTGGCCAAATTTTAAAATTTGAAGGCGTTTGATCACTTTCGGACCAATCCATAAAGAAATGAAAAGTGCGGTCAATAATGCCAAAATCGCACGTACGGTAATATAGGAAATGGCATTGAATGCCGTTTCATAGCGAACTAAGTATTCAGCAAGCCAAACTAACATAAGCTATCCTTTAATGAATAAATCGTCTCTTCCATTTTCATTGACCGCGAGCCTTTCGCTAATACGACGACTTTTGGGTTTTCTTGTAATTTCTGTTTAATAATATCTAACGCATAAGCTGTCAATTCAGCTTTATCTGTAAAATGTTTTCCCAAAACAGCTTCAGAAATGACCGCACTTTCTGTTCCGTAAGAAAGCACTAAATCTAATTTAGCCTGTTTGGCGTGCTCCCCCACTTGCTGATGGCATTTTAGACTATCCTCGCCTAATTCTTTCATATCGCCTACGAGTAGAATACGGAAAGCATCATAACCTTTTAAAACATCAATCGCAGCTTGTAAAGAATCAACATTCGCATTGTAAGTATCATCTAATAACAGCAAATTTTCATTCACTTGAATCGGGAATAAGCGTCCTTTTACTTGAGAACGATGTTCAAGACCGGCTTTAACATCAGCAAGACTCGCACCCACATTCATAGCTAGTGCGGTCGCTGCCAAAGCATTTTTTACATTATGCTCCCCTAAATAAGGCAAATTAATTTCAATACTACCTTTTAGCGAAACTAACGTAAACGTTGAGCCATTAGGTGAATGTTTTACATTTTCAGCTTTGTAATCACGACCATTAAAATATTGAATAGCATGGGAACCAATTTCTTTTTGCCACAATTCAATATAATTATGTTCACTGTTAATAATGGCCACACCATTTGGGGTTAAACCACGATAGATTTCACCTTTCGCACGTGCAACACCTTTAATTGAACCAAAACCTTCTAAATGTGCAGCCGCTACATTATTCACTAATGCGGCCTCAGGCTGAGCAAGATGCGTGGTGTAATCAATTTCACCTTGATGATTAGCACCTAATTCAATAACAGCAAATTTATGTTGTTCAGTTAAGCGTAATAACGTTAATGGTACGCCAATATCGTTGTTGAAATTACCATTTGTGAATAACACGGCTTCAGGATTGCCCGCTGTTTGTTGCAGAATGGATGCTGTCACCTCTTTCACTGTGGTTTTACCTGAAGAGCCAGTCATCGCCACAGTACGAGGATTAATTTTTTCACGTAACCATTTTGCTAATTGACCAAGGGCTAAGCGCGTATCTGCAACAACTAATTGTGGCGTTGCAATTTCAGTGTTGGCTTGTTGCACAACTAAGGCTGTCGCACCTTGCTCAACGGCTTTATCTAAGTATTGATGTGCATCAAAATGCTCACCTTTTAATGCAAAGAAAAGTGAGTTAGATACCACTTTGCGCGTATCCGTATTGATATTTTCAACAACGGCCTGCCCATCTCCAATAAGATTAGCATTTAAAATTTGAGCAAGCTGTTGGGTAGTTAGTTTAATCATTCTGTTTTTATTTTTTCGTTAAATAGGCTTCAGCCACTTCTTGATCAGAGAAATGAAGTATTTTATCTCCAATGATTTGATAGTTTTCATGGCCTTTACCGGCAATCACAATCACATCGTTTTCAACCGCATTCTCAATGGTAAATTTGATGGCTTCTTCGCGATCCGGAATCACTCCAACATCTTCCATTCGGCTAAAACCCGTAAGGATATCTGCTTCAATTTTATTTGGATCTTCTGTACGCGGATTATCTTGAGTTACGATCACTAAATCTGCAAACTGTTCAGCAGCTTTTGCCATCAGCGGACGCTTGCCTGCATCACGATCTCCGCCACAACCAAAGATACACCAAAGTTTGCCTTTACAATGTTCACGCGCGGCATTTAATGCCTTTTCTAATGCATCTGGAGTATGCGCATAATCAACGATAACCGTTGGTTTACCTGCTTTCTTAATCAATTCCATTCTTCCATTTACCCCTTTTAGCTGTGAAACCGTACGGATAAGATCGTCGAAAGAATAACCTAAAGCCAATAAAACAGCCGTGGCTAACAGCAGATTACTCACGTTAAACGCGCCAATTAATGGGCTATGTAATGTGCCATTACCCCAACTTGAAGCAACATCAATCACCGCACCTTCGTGAGTGAAACGAATCTGTGTTGCATAAAGCCATTGTTTAGAAGTTGGTTGAAAATCTGGGCGACAGCTGACTGCAATACCATTTGGTAATTCACTTAACCAGGCAGACCCAATTGGATCGTCAGCATTGAGAATTTGTAATTCGGGGGCTAAATCAATGAAAAAGCGTTTTTTAGCTTCTGCATACTTTTCCATTGTCTCGTGATAATCCAAATGATCACGACTTAAATTGGTAAAAATGGCGGCTTTAAATTTAAGGGCTTCAACACGGTGTTGAACTAAACCATGTGAAGACACTTCGATAGAAGCAAAATCTGCCCCATTCTCTACAAAATTAGCGAGGTTTTCTTGAACTTCAACGGCTGAGCCTGTGGTATTTTTGGCTTCTTTGACTTGACCTAATAAACCATTGCCAATGGTGCCCATGACGGCTGCTTTATGGCCGAATAGCGTTGCCCATTGGGCTAATAATTGAGAAACGGTGGTTTTACCGTTTGTTCCAGTTACACCAACTAAAGTCAGTTTTTCGGAAGGATGTTCATAGAATTTACCTGCCAATGCAGAAAGATTGGCAGATAAATGATAATAATGAATCACAGGCACATTATTTTGCCATTGGATGCTCAAATGCTCGTTTTCTAAATCTGTTTCTAAAACGACCGCACTTGCGCCAGAAGAGATGGCTTGAGGAATAAATTGACTCGCATCAAAACGATGCCCTTTTACTGCCACAAATAAATCACCTTGGGTCACTTTGCGGCTGTCTAACACCATCGCCTTCACATTAATGTCTGAAAGCACCGGAAGATCAAAAAGTGCGGTCAATTTTTTCATTATTTTGCCTTTTCTTAATTCATTTTTTCAAATTTTTTATCGCTTAAGCGAACAGTACGTCTTGCTGTTTTTTCTGTTGGTTCTGCATCTGGTGCTATACCGTTAGCACGCAAGGTATAACCCATAATGCTCGAGAATACTGGTGCAGATACCGCACCACCATAGTACTGCCCTGCTTTCGGATCGTTAATCAAAATAACTAATGCATAACGTGGATCGCTAATTGGTGCAATACCCGCTGTAAATGCCACATATTTATTAACATAGTGACCATTTTCAATTTTACGCGCTGTACCTGTTTTCACACCAACACGATAACCTTCAACCATCGCACGTTTATTTTTGATCGCGACTTTCTCTAACATGCCCACTACTTCTTTCGTGATTTTCTCAGAAAATACACGTTGACCAATGACTGGCGGATCGACTTTCGTGATAGAAAGTGGACGATAAATCCCGAAGCTACCTAAAGTGGCATAAGCACGCGCAATTTGTAATGGTGTTGAAGTGATACCATAACCATAAGCTACCGTAGCTCGTTCGATATCCGCCCAACGTTTACGGTTTGCATTTAACACACCACGTTGTTCACCAATTAAGCCTAACTCTGTATCTTTACCCAAGCCTGCATTTTGGTAAGTTTCCATTAATGCAGAAGGTGGCATACGTAACGCAAGACGGCTCACACCACGGTTACTGGAGTTGATCAAAATTTCATCTAAGGTTTGTTGTGGGCGAGGTGCCACATCCACAATCTCTTTACCACTTACGGTAAATGAACCTGTATTAATTACTTCATCACGTCTCGCTGCACCACGTTGAAGTGCGGTCAAAACAACGAAAGGTTTTACTGTTGAACCTGGTTCAAAAGTATCTGTAATTGCACGGTTACGTTTTAATTCATCTTTTACATTAGCCAAGTTATTTGGGTTGTAAGAAGGCGCTGTTGCCATTGCTAATACTTCACCAGTACGCACATCTACCAATACCGCAGTACCAGATTCTGCTTTATTCTCAGTTACCGCTTTTTTGATTTCACGATACACCATGGATTGCAATTTTTCATCGATACTTAAGGTCACATCTTGCGCATCGTATTTTTTCTCATCTGCAATATGCTCAACCACGTTACCACGTTTGTCTTTACGTACAACACGCGCACCGTCTTTCCCCACTAACATTGAGTTGAAACTTGCCTCAACGCCTTCAATCCCTTTACCATCAATGTTGGTAAAGCCGATTAATTGAGCCGCTTCTTCTACACGTGGATAAAAACGACGATGTTCAGTTTCTAATGAAATACCTTTAATTTTGAGATCACGAATATAATTTGCTTTGCCCGCTTCTACTTGACGTGCTAAATACAAGAAACCTGATTTTGGATTTTTCTCAATTTTTTTCACCAACTCTGCAGGTGTCATATTTAATTCGTTAGCAAGGGCTTTGATTCGTTCTTTATCCTCTAATGCATTTTCTTTTAACATTAAACGAGGTTCAGCCACAATTGCACTCATCGGCACACTCACCGATAATAATTGGCCATTACGATCTAAAATTGAACCACGAACAGAAAGCACGTCATCTTTACGTAATGAACGTTTGTCCGCTTCACCAGATAGGGTTTCAGAATTAACAGATTGCACATAAGCAGCACGAGCCACTAATGCGCCTAAGCCTAAGAAAATAAAACTTGTCGCGATGAGATAACGACCACGAAGGAAGCATTTCTCAAACACCATTTTCGGTTTGTTCGGTTTTACTGACGCAGGTTGAGCCAATTTTCTAATTGTTTTCTTTGGCTTTCCTGGTTTCTTAGAGGAATTAAATCTAACCATTTTATTCAAAATCCCTATTCAAAAATAACCACTTCTTGTTCACTTTGAACACGTTGCATTTTTAATGTACCGATTGCAATGGATTCAACTCTTGTATTATCACTTTCGGTTGCTTCTTGTAATTGCAAATTGCGATATTCGTTTTCAAGGGCTTGGTGTTGTAATACCAACTGCCCGTTTTCAGAAATTAAGCCTCGTGTTTGGTGGGTCATCCAAATCGTGCCCATTGCAGAAGCTAAAATTAATAAAAGTAAGACGACAATTAATTTATTAGAAGAAAAAATATCTTCAACGAGAATATGTTGTAAAGGATAACGTTCGCTATTTTCTAACATTTTATTTCACCCTTTCCGCAATACGTAACACCGCACTTCTTGAACGTGGATTCGCCAAAATTTCTGCTTCACTCGGCTGAATAGCTTTACCAATGATTTTTAACTTTTGATTACGTTGAATTTGATCTTCACGTAGTGGTAAGCCTCTCGGAATATCCTCGCCTCTGCTTTGCTTACGCATGAAATGTTTTACCATTCTGTCTTCAAGTGAATGGAAACTGATAATCGATAAACGCCCTTCAGGGGCCAACATATCTAATGCTGAATTTAATACACTTTCTAACTCATCTAATTCCGCATTAATATAAATTCGAATGGCTTGGAAACTACGAGTCGCTGGATGCTTATGTTTATCTTTAAATGGTACGGCTTGAGCAATTAATTCAGCGAGCTGAGAAGTACGACTTAAACATTCTGTGCCATTTTTGACCGCACTTTTATTAAATTCTACGATGGCAGTGGCAATTCGTTTTGCAAAACGCTCTTCGCCAAAGGTTTTTAATACCCAAGTTAAATCATCAACAGATACTTGTTTTAGCCACTCTGCCGCTGATAAACCTTGTGTGGTATCCATGCGCATATCTAACGGGCCATCTTTCATAAAACTGAAACCACGCTCTGCTTCATCAAGCTGTGGAGATGACACCCCTAAATCCAGCAAAATGCCGTCAATTTTACCAACTAAATCGAGTTTTTGACAGATATCTGGAATGTGAGAAAAGCTATTATGTTCAATATGAAAACGAGGGTCTTGAATTTTTTCAGCTTCAGCAATCGCACGAGGGTCGCGATCAATAGCAATTAAACGACCATTTTCAGAAAGTTGGGAGAGAATTAGACGAGAATGACCACCACGACCAAAGGTACCATCGATATAAATTCCATTTTCTTTCAACGCCAAACCATTCACCGCTTCGTGAAGCAAAACCGTGATATGTTCAGGTGCAGAAAAGGAATTTTGCGTAGTCATAAGTAAAAAGTAAACGTTAAATCAAAATCGATAAAGAAGATAGAGCGGCGCAAGCACCGCTTATCCTGCTAGTGCTGCTGTTCTATAGTGACAGCATTTTTAGTTCTTCAGAAGCACCGAATTCAGCACTTGAGCCAATTTCGATATCTTCATCAATTTGTGCATACCATTCGGTATCACTCCAAATTTCAAATTTGTTCAACTGCCCTACCAACATTAAGCCTTTTTCTAATTTTGCGTGTTGACGTAATGGACCACTTAATAAGATACGACCTTGCGCATCCATTTCACATTCAGTGGCATAACCGAGCATAACACGTTGTAAACGGCGTTGATTTGGGTCAAAGTTGGAGAGTGAAAGTAGTTTTTGTTCGATTTTTTCCCACTCATCTAAAGGATAAAGCAATAAACAAGGCTGACGAATATCAACGGTACAAACCATTTGGCCTTGGTTCTTTTCCATGATTTCAGCGCGATAACGAGTAGGAATCGCTACACGACCCTTCGCATCTAAATTTACCGCTGCTGCACCACGAAACATTTTTCTACCTTTAAACGTTTATTTTTAGAAAAATTAGCAGAATTCTCCACAAAATTCCACTTTTCACCACTTTGCGTAAGTTTATCGGTTGTAGCCTTAACTTGCAAGCAATTAAAACGTAAAGATTGGTAAATTTTGGTAATAAAATAAACAAAAAAACCGTTTGAGGTTTTCCTCAAACGGTTTTTCAATTTTTAACTCAATTTGACTAGTTATTTACATAAGCTTCTTCGTCACGTTCACCTAATGGTTTAAGCTGTGTGAAGAATAATACTAAACAAAGAGCTGTTAAACCTAAGCCGATATAAACAGATAATTGATAGTCTAAACCGAAACCAATTTTGTTGTATGCAAGGTAAGTGAAACATACGGTACTGATAAGTGCCGCAGGAATTGTACATACCCAGTGGAATTTATTATAACGGTATAAGTATGCTGCTGCAGTCCATAACATTACCATCGCGGTGGTTTGGTTTGCCCAAGTGAAGTAACGCCATAAGATTGAGAAATCGATTTTTGATACGATAAAACCAAGCGTAAATAATGGAACAGCAATCAATAAACGTTTAGCTAAGGTTTTTTGTTCTAAGTTGAAGAATTCTGCTATAACAAGACGTGCCGCACGGAATGCTGTATCACCTGATGTAATAGGAAGAACAACCACACCTAATACTGCAAAAATACCGCCGACAAAACCTAAGAAGTGGATAGAAGAATCATAAACCACTTTAGAAGGAGAACCTGCTTTAATTGCAGCTAATAAGTCTGGTAAAGAATCATAGAAACTTAAACCAACCGCACACCATACTAATGCAATCACACCTTCACCGATCATCGCACCGTAGAAAATGAAACGCGCTTCTTTTTCGTTTTCAGTACAACGCGCCATTAACGGGCTTTGTGTTGCGTGGAAACCAGATAATGCACCACAAGAGATTGTTAAGAACAAGAGTGGCCATAATGGTAAATCTGCACGGGTTTCAAAGTTTTGGAAGAATTTCTCAAAAGACATACCGTCCACAGAACGATAGAAAGAAATTGGATCCGCTGAGCTAAGATCTGCACTGACTAAACCATATACCATACCCACAGACATAAAGAGTAATAATGCACCGAAGAACGGGTAGATACGACCAATGATTTTATCAACTGGAAGTAATGTCGCAAGAATATAGTAAATGAAGATGATAGCCGTCCAAACACTGATAACCGTCGCTTTATCCATACCCCAAACGGTAATACCACCTGATTCTGCTACTTGATGGATTTCTTCTGCATTGCTAATGGAGATGCTACCTGATGCGGCACCGAACACATCCATTGTAATCGTACCCATTAATTGAGCTGGACTTGCAACGAATACCACACCCACTAATAATAAAAGTACAACAGCTAATACGTTAATGAATGCTTTAACTGGACGACCTAAGTATTTACCTGCAAGGTTTGGCATAGATGCCCCACCATTACGCACACTTAACATTCCGCAGAAATAATCGTGTACTGCACCGGCAAAGATACAACCAACTACGATCCAAAGCATAGCAACTGGTCCGTATAAAGCACCAAGAATCGGCCCAAAAATTGGGCCTGTACCAGCAATATTTAACAATTGAATTAACCAAATCTTGGTTTTAGACATTGGCATATAGTCAACGCCATCATTCATGGCATACGCTGGCGTTTGACGATTTGGATTGATCACAAAAATGCGCTCAATCACTCGACTATAAAAGAAATAACCTGCAAGCAATAACGCCACGCAGAAGAAAAACCACAACATAAAAAATACTCCTCAGGAATAAATGAATACCGAAATCTAGTCATACGCTAGACTTCGTCGGCGGTATTCTAAGTTAAAATTCTCAAAATCAAAAAGTTTAATTTTTACAATGTTTCAAATTTG
>ERZ772966.860-NODE-860-length-11386-cov-4.199188_pt1 | contig 11386 bp, 8 predicted proteins | sample MGYA00580680_ERZ772966 | MGnify/ENA primary metagenome ERZ772966 (study PRJEB29015, sample SAMEA2738055) | human oral metagenome | biome: human oral; feature: human-associated habitat; material: saliva | place: China | collected 2225 ...
AATTAAGTTCATCTTTCTCTATTTTTTATATTTATCTACAATAGTAATCGTCAGCGTGGAAATGGATACCAAAGTGGAGGTAACACTCAGCCATACGTTTACGTTATTATTCTGGTTGATCTCGCTCATCTGTGTTTTCTTGTCGTTCGGTTCCACATAGATGACGTCATTCTGATGCAGATAGTACACGGGGCTTGCGAGCAAGTCGGCCTTTCTGAGATCTGTCTGGAAAACCTCGCGATGTCCATTTGTTTCGCGAAGGACAAATACCCGATCGCGGCGGCCATAGATTGTCAGGTCTCCGGCCATTCCGATAGCTTCCAAAAGAGTTATTCGCTCTCCTTTTACCGACATCGAACCCGGATGATTCACCTCTCCCAAGACGGATACTTTGAAATTTTCAAGCTGTACCGTTACCGTAGGATCCTTGATAAATCCACTGGAAATAATCCTCTTCTGAATCTCCTTCTCCAGTTCGGTACGAGTAAGGCCCTCTACATAAAGCCGGCCTAAAATCGGATAATTGATGTATCCTTCCGAATCGACCAGAAAGCCTTCACTCGAATTGCCGCCATAGCCACTCCGGGCCAGTGCACGAGTAGTCAACACTTGGTTGTAGGGCGTTGAAAGCTCCGGGTCTCTACTGCTGACAAGGATGTTCAGCACATCATCCTTCTCAATTTTTACGTCATATGGTTTAGCGATAATCTCCCGATTAAAAGTTTGGATATCTTGCAGGTAAACGACTTTTTCTCGCTGGGAACGGCATGATGCGAAAAGCAAAACCAAAAGAGAGACGAACAAAAAATTACTGACAATACGCATAATTGATTTATGGCTTAAAAAAGGGGGTTGTTGATGTACATTTCGTACTATGGGCGCAAAGATAATCACAATCCCAATTTTGCCGACCTCTAAAACGCTTTGAGAATGATATTTATTCATGACGTTTTGGAAGCTTCTTCGATCAGGAGAGGATTGCGGTCAGGCGAGTTGCGAGGTTGTGTTTGGCGGGCGGAAAATGCCGAGTGGTTTTTGTTAACTTTGTTCATCCTCAATCATTAACAGCTTCGCTTATGAAAAAGATATTATCGACGGTGATCCTCATTTGTATTTTATCCTCTTTCGGTGTGGCGCAAGTGGGAGTGCCACGTATCGATGATATGAGAGGGATGCGTATGGACACCGTGTCTAAGAAAATAAAGGATTATGCACAACGGCGGTTCTTTTATAAGGTGGTTTTTGTGGAAGATACCCTGAAGCGAGAAAAGAAAACCGAGGCGCAGTGTGTGTTGGAGATCGGACGGCACGGCAGCAGCTTCAAGGATTTGTATCAGTTGGCCCTGGATTCTTTGAACGATGCCGTTACCCGGCGAAAAGGTTCGATGATGGAGCTATTCACTGAGGGTGCCGGGTTGGTGAAAAAGATAAAGTGGAGAATAGTCCTGCTGAAAGGGTATCCAGAAGGAGCGGACCGGCATCAACAAGAGGTGCCATTGACAGGTCGGTATGAGTACGAATGTCCGTCGCCGTCTTTCGATTGGCAGATCGGGGAAGAGACCAAAGAGATCATGGGATATACTTGCCGAAAGGCCACCTGCCACCACAGCGGACGGGATTATACGGCTTGGTATGCCGAGGATATTGCCCTCTCGGATGGGCCGTACATTTTTCGGGGATTGCCCGGCCTGATCGTCGCTATCGGTTCGGACGACGGAGAGTACGTATTCGAATTGAACGGAATGCAGGAGATTACATTTCCGTCTCCGATTTATTTCAAGAAAAATGCCTTTACGAAAGTCGGCTCGCGTGAAGAGATGCGCAAAACGATTCGTAATATCCACGAACATTATGCCGAAGTCGTGGCCAATTCGCCGGCTTTTGTCAATTCTCCGATACCGGTAGACTTTTCTCATCTGCCACCTCAGCCGTTTAATCCATTGGAGAAGGAATAAAGCATGATGAATAGGGCTGTCACTTCGATTTTGGCGTGTTTGTGGCTGTGCGTGGCGGGGCTGTTGCCTGTCGTTGCTCAGGAAGCGACCGGACAAATGCTTGCCGGTCGTGTGATAGATGCCGAGAGCCGGGAACCTCTTGCCGGGGCTGTGTGCCAACTCTTGGATGCCTCCGGCAAACCGCTTGCCTTCGTCCTCTCGAAAGCCGACGGCTCGTTCTCTCTGGAGAAAAAAGCCGGCGGAAAACTCCTTAGCGTAAGATATATGGGGTATAGGAAGATGAGCAAAGCCATCGATGCGGCTGCTTCTCCGCTGCTTTTCGCTTTAGTGCCGTCCGACGTCAAGCTCAAGGAAGTGGTGGTACGCGCCGAGCCGGTACGCAAGCTGGGAGATACGATTGCCTATTCTGCAGCGGCTTTCGTGGGGCCGGACGATCGGTATCTGGCCGATCTGCTGCGTAAATTGCCGGGAATAGAGGTCTCGGCAAACGGCCTCATCAAATATCAGGGCGAACCTATCACGCATATGTATATCGAAGGCGTAGACATGCTGCAAAACCGCTACAATCTGGCCTCCCGGAACATGCCTCAAGAGGCGGTGAAAACCGTGGAGGTATTGGAGGGGCATCAGCACATCAAAACGCTGCGGGAGACAGTGCCGGAGAAAAGGGCTGCACTCAATATCAAGCTCAAAGAACGCTTCAAGGTGCGTCCCTTCGGAGAGGTAACGGCCGGAGGGGGCTTCCCGGAGCTGTTTACGGGCCGTCTCTTCGGAATGCAGATAAGTCCGAAGGTGCAAGCCCTGCTAACGGCCAAGGGCAACAATACGGGCAACTCCGTGAACGAAGAGGCCGTTCGACTCTTGGATGAGGACGGTATCATGTACAATGCATCCGATCGCGAAGAGGTGCTGACCCATGCCGGCTTTCGCTCTCTGCCCATGAGCCAAAGTCGCTATCTGATGAATCGGTCGGGGACGGGGAGCTTCAGCACGGCGATCCCCTTGGGAGCGGATAGGACCCTTACCGCCAATGCCTCGCTGCTGACCGACAGACGGGAGCAGACGATCTTGCAGGAGCAGACCTATAATCTGAGTACGCCGCAGGAGGTCTCCGTTCGGGAAGACCGCTATACAAGGAACAAGTCCCGCAGTGCGCAAGCCGATTTCTCATTCGAAAACAATGCTTCCCGTTTCTATCTGAAAGACGACCTGAAGCTCTCCCTCGGTTCTGATCGGGAACGGGTGCGGCTGGCTACGAATACGGCCGATTATTTGCAGACGGGCGAGTCGCTCCCCCGTGTCGTGCAAAACAATCTGACGGCGGTGCTGAAAGACGACCGGCGCAGCTATCGTTTCTTTTCCTTCGGCAAGTATATGGCCCGGAATGAAAATATGTTGCTGAGCGATCCGGCAACGGGGGCCTTGCAAATGGATCCGGACGTGCGGATGCACGATTTGGCCACGCGAAACGGCCTCGAATCCGATTTCCGTTTCGGCCGCTTAGTACTGCATTCGACCACGACGATGGGCTATCGAGGGGAGCAGATCGACTACCGCTCCTCGCTTTCGCAGCCCGATGTGGAGGGCTTCGGCGGCACTTACGGTTACCGTACCGGCCACTGGGAGCTGAGCGAGAAACCCTCCTTTTCCTATCGTTTCGGCCGCACCTATCACCGTCTCGACCTGCCTGTCGCGTGGCATCTGTTCACTTTGAACGATAAATCCGCTGCAGAACGGCGGCAGGAGAGCCGCGCCGCCTTTTCGCCGGCTCTCTCGCTGCATTGGGAGCCGGGGGCGGCATGGAAACTGAATGTCTCCGTCCGCCACGGCCATTCTTTTGGCGGTTTGGAGGGATTTCGCTCCGGTTATACGCGCAGGGACTACCGCACCTACCTGCTTCCTTCGGGCTTCATGAGCGAGAGACGATATTCTGGGGCAAACTTTTCGGTCGACTATGGCGACGTGCTGCACCTGTTCTATTTTCATCTGAAAGCCGGATATTCGCACAGTCGCTCCAACGAATTGCCTCACTTCGACTACACGGCGGAACATAATATCATCCGTTACGAGCGCTATTGGCACGATCTTAACGCTTTTTTCGCCGATATGCGTCTGAGCAAGTTTTTCTTCCCCTTCAAGGCCAATGCGGTATTGAATGTGCGTTACAGCCGTTCGGAGTCGCTCCTGAAACAGTCCGGACACCTCATCGGCGGACACGCCAACAGCCTTTCCTCCGAGCTTACGCTCAGCAAGCGATGGGGCGGGTGGCTATCCGTCTCCTACAACCTCGCGGCGGATTATTCTTGGATGGAAACGGGAGCCAACGCTCATCGCCGGTTGCCTCAATACCGGCATACGGCCCGTCTGACCTTGCTGCCGATTCCCCGTCTGTCGCTGCTCATGGCAGGCGAATATAACGCCACGACTCTGGAGCCAGGGCATGTACATGAGGATGTTTTTTTCGACTGCGAAGCACGCTGCAGTTTCGACAAGGTTTGGGAAGTATCCGTTTCGATGCGCAATCTGTTTGATCGTCGCATGTATCTTATCCGTCAACTGACAGAGTACAACGCTTTTTCCACCGGTATCCCCATTCGCGGTCGCGAACTGCTTGCCACTGTCTTTTTCCGTTACTGATTTTCTTTATTCGGTATAGCTGCCGAAGATCGTATTGAGATTCTTTCTGAATTTCGGTACGATTTTTCTTTTCGGCGAGTAATTTTGTCGACAAAATTACTCGCTGCAGCTATGCAAGGCGAAATCTCGGCAACAAAATTCATAGAATCCGACCTGCAAACAGGAATTTCGGCAACAAAATCGCTTCCTGCAAGCTGCAAACAGGAATTTCGGCAACAAAATTGCTTTCTGCAAGCTGCAACAAGCGATTTTGTTGCCAAGCAGACCTTTTGCAAGCTTGCAGCAAGGAATTTCGTCGACGAAATTACACAATGCAGACCTGCGGCAAGGAATTTAGGCAACAAAATCATCAAATGCAATTTTCAGTTAAGAATTTCCACGGGAAAATTTCAAATACATGCTACCGGCAATAAATCTTTGTACATGAAATTCCCGTTGCTGAACGGCGACAAGAAACTTTGCCACCGAAGTTAATATGTATTCCCCTTAATCTTTATTACAATATATATGATTGGCAGGAAAATAGTTTTATCTATCGATTATTATAACCGTATAACTGTTTTCGGATAGAGATTAAGACGAAAAATGTATATTTCTATCGGTTTTCTATCCACAACAAAATTAATTACTACTTTTATCGAAGAAAACGATATTGTTTCACCTAAAAACTTTTTCTGATATGGTCGAATCCATACAAATTACTTCTTTTCACAATGCTGAGCTTCTGAATTTTATGATCGATGAGGTCAAAGATGCTCGCACTCTCAGTAAAAATGAGATTATTCCTACTTTGGATGAGCTGGACAAGGTGCTGGCTACTTTCAAAAAAGGTATTGCCATGAACAAGACAAGCGAATACTCGGAGAAAATAACTGCTCTCGATGCTGTTCGTAGCAAAGCGTTTCGGAATTTTATAGGCTGTATCCAGGGAGAGACCCATCGGCCCGAAGAAGACCATCGCGAAGCTGCAAGACGTCTGTTTATTCTGCTCAAACCCTATAATAACCTGAATAGAAAGAGCTATCGGAACAAAACCGAACTGATGTACAAGCTGGTGGAGGTATTGCGAAGCGACAAACATGCTTCCGACGTGCAGACCGTAAATGTATCTGCTTGGATCGATAAGATGGATAACGCGAATAAGGCATTCGATCAGCTGTTTGACCTGCGAGACAATACGGAGGGTGAGCGTCTGATCATCAACAACCGTGAAATGCGGCATAGGATAAGGCTGCACTACAATCGCCTCCTTGAAATCATAGAAGCCCTGCTCGTCTTACATGCGGACAGGCCTTTGGAGGGATTCGTGGGCCGTCACAATGAGCGAGTGGCCAAGATGAAAGCACTCTTTGCCCTTCGTGCTTCCATCGGAACGAAATCGACCCGGGAAAAGCGGGATGTATTACGCAGCCTTGCTATCGGTCTCGGCTGGTCGTTACCTGCCGGGCAGGAAGATTTTGAATTTTTCGCCGGTACGCGTATCCTTCATCCGACCGAACATCGCTGGTACTGTCTCGGCAAGAAGGATAATATAATTACTCTGGTTCTATACAAAGGGAAGAAAAAACAGTCCTCATCCTCTTCTTCCAATAGTTCAGTCGATCTGCCCGATCTTCCCGCTCCTCCTCCATCCCAGCCCGATAACGGTTCGTCCGGAGGCGGCGGCGAGCAAGGCGGCGGCGGAAGCGGCGGTCTGTAGTCTATCGAGTCCGAAGCGCATCGCACGGATATACTGCCGGGAATGATCGGACTTCCTGCCCGATCGAAAGGACCGGTTTTCAACTGAAGTTGTATATATTTGAGCGCTTTGTTTCAGTACGATTCTCCGCCCTCTTATTGCGATAGGAGGGCGGTGCAAAAAACGATCCAATCAAACACATATATTATATGGAAAACAAACAGACAACGAGCAAGCTGCCCGAAAATGCATATCGGGAGCTGAAGCCGGGCGAAGAGTACGAACCGGTGATGCCTGCCGGCAGTACGCCGCGCGAGATTACCTCCTATTCCGTCCTGCTGGGTTTGGTGATGACGGTTATTTTCTCTGCTGCCGCAGCTTATCTTGGACTGAAGGTCGGGCAGGTATTCGAAGCCGCCATTCCTATTGCCATCCTGGCCGTGGGTATCGGCACTATCACGGGACGCCGGAATATGCTGGGGCAGAATGTGATCATCCAGTCCATCGGAGCCTGCTCGGGCGTCATCGTCGCCGGTGCCATCTTCACGCTTCCTGCCCTTTATATCCTGGGCCTCGAAGCCAGTTTCCTGCAGATATTCCTTTCTTCATTCATCGGCGGTTGTCTCGGTATATTGCTATTGATTCCTTTCCGCAAATATTTTGTCAAGGATATGCATGGCAAGTATCCTTTCCCCGAAGCCACGGCAACGACGGAAGTACTGGTCACGGGAGAGAACGCAGGCAAACAAATGAAGCTGCTGGTGGCCAGCGGACTCGTGGGCGGTCTGTACGACTTCATCGTGGGTACCTTCGGCTGGTGGACGGAGAACGTTTCCACCCGGCTGGCCAGTTGGGGAGCTGTGCTGGCCGAGAAGTACAAGCTAGTCTTTAAGGTCAATACCGGCGCGGCCGTCCTCGGCTTGGGCTATATCATCGGTCTGCCTTATGCCACGATCATCTGTGCCGGCTCGTTTCTCGTCTGGTTCGTTATCGTGCCCCTTATCGGCTACTTCGCCCCCGGTATGACTCAGGCCGTCGGCGACGGTGTGTCGCTGACTATCGGCCTGATGAGCCCTGAGGATATTTTTGCCGTCTATGCGCGTCCTCTCGGCATCGGAGGTATCGCCATGGCGGGTATCATCGGGATCCTGCGCTCGTCCGGAATTATCGGCCGGGCCGTCAAGCTGGCCGGTACCGAATTGACCGGTAAGCGGACGAGTGCCATCGATGAGCCTCGCACTCAGCGCGATCTCTCGATGAAGTTCATCACGCTGGGCGTCATCGTCGCTTTGGTGGTGACGATGCTTTTCTTCCAGTTCAACGTGCTGTTCAACTGGGGGCATACGCTGATATCCCTGCTGATCGTATTCATTATTGCCTTCCTTTTTACCACTGTGGCTGCCAATGCCATTGCCATCGTGGGCAGCAACCCCGTTTCGGGGATGACCCTGATGACTCTGCTGCTGACCTCCGTGGTTCTCGTCGGAGTAGGCGTAAGCGGCAAGCCGGGTATGACGGCTGCGATGATTATCGGCGGTGTAGTATGTACGGCCTTGTCTACGGCGGGCGGATTCATTACAGATCTGAAGATCGGCTACTGGCTCGGCACCACGCCGAAGAATCAGGAGAAGTGGAAGTTCCTCGGCGTTCTGGTAGCTTCGGTCACCGTAGCCGGTGTGATGATGATCCTGAACAAGACCTATGGCTTTACGGGCGATCAGGCTCTCGTGGCTCCGCAAGCCAACGCTATGGCAGCTGTGATCAAGCCGCTGATGGAAGGCGGTAATACGCCTTGGATTCTCTATGGCGTAGGAGCTATACTGGCTCTGATCCTGACAAGTATAGGCGTACCCGCACTGCCTTTTGCACTGGGTATGTTTATCCCGTTGCAACTAAATACGCCTCTCCTCATCGGCGGACTTGTCAGCTGGTTCGTCAGCACCCGCTCGAAGGACGCTTCTGTCAATAAATTCCGCAAGGAACGCGGTACGCTCATCGCTTCCGGATTCATCGCCGGAGGAGCTTTGATGGGCGTGGTAAGTGCGATCCTCAAATACATGGAGTTCGATGCTTTTACCCAAGAATGGCACGCCATGGCAGGCGCCGAATGGTTGGCCATCGGCATGTATGCACTCATCATTCTCTACTTCATCGTCGACAGCATCAGAGGCAAGAAACATGAAGCATAACAACGAAACAAAGAATATGGAACTGAAAGAGAGATTTCTCCGATATGTAGGCTTCGATACGCAAAGCGACGAATCCTCCACCACTTTCCCCTCGACGGACAAGCAATTGGTGCTGCTGCGTCATTTGGCCGAAGAGATGAAGGACCTCGGCCTGTGCGAAGTCGAAATGGACGAGCACGGCTATGTCATGGGCAGCATCCCTGCCTCTCCCGGTTGTGAGCATGCGCCCGTGATCGGATTCATTGCACATGTGGATACTGCCCCCGACATGAGCGGCAAGGACGTGAAGCCGCAAATCATCGAAAACTATAATGGCGGCGATATTCGTCTGAACGAGAAACTGACAATGCATGTAGCGGATTTCCCCGAGTTGGCGTTCTTCAAAGGGCATACACTAATCACTACGGACGGTACCACCCTGCTCGGTGCCGACGACAAAGCCGGTGTGGCCGAAATAATGACGGCTGCGGAGTATCTGCTCGCACATCCCGAAATCAAGCATGGCAAGATTCGCCTCGGATTTACTCCCGACGAGGAAATCGGTCGGGGAGTGGATCACTTCGATGTCGAGCGGTTCGGTGCCAAGTTCGCCTACACAATGGACGGCAGTATAGAAGGAGAGTTGGAGTATGAGAACTTCAATGCAGCTTCGGCCAAACTGACCGTAAACGGACGCAATATCCACCCCGGCTATGCCAAGGGAAAGATGGTCAATTCGCTGCAGGTGGTGTGCGATCTGCATGCTCTTCTGCCCGAGGCTATGCGGCCGGAGGCTACTGCCGGCTACGAAGGATTTTTCCACCTTATCGGCATCAACGGTTCGGTAGAGAAAGCATCGGCATCTTATATCATCCGCGATCACGACCACAAACTCTTTGAAGAGAAGAAAGAGCTGATCAAAGCTGCCGTAGACTACATCAACCGCAAGTACGGCTCGCATATCGTGTCGCTCGAACTCAAAGATCAGTATTACAATATGCGGGAGATGGTGGAGCCTCATCCCGAGATTATCGAAAAAGCCATCGCTGCCATGAAGCTTGCCGGCGTAACGGCCAAGGTGCAGCCTATTCGTGGCGGTACGGACGGAGCCAGACTCTCTTATATGGGACTCCCGTGCCCGAATATATTTACCGGTGGGATGAACTTCCACGGCAAGTTCGAATACTGTTCGCTCGACTCCATGCGGCGGGCAGTGGACACGATATGCCATTTGGCTGCTCTTTGGGCTGAATAGTCATCGCACGAATGACGATCCGTTCTTCCCTTTCTTACGATCATTAGTAGAGAATGGTTTGGGGCCTCGGAGGGAAAGCCTGCACAATTGGGTTTTCCCTCCGGCGTTTCCTCCGTCCGATTCATTTGTATGAAACCAAACTTTTCCGAACGTTACGCTCGCCAAACGGCTCTTCCCGAAGTGGGAGCCGATGGTCAGCAGCGATTAGATGGTTCGCATATCCTTGTCATAGGAGCCGGAGGCCTTGGTTGCCCTATCCTGCAATATCTCTGTGCTGCAGGCGTGGGGCATATCAGCGTTGTCGATGATGATCGCGTCGGCATCAGTAATCTCCAACGTCAAGTGCTCTTTTCCGAAGCCGATTTGGAGCAGCCCAAAGCCATTGCGGCAGTAGCTCGTTTGCAGGCGATGAATAGCGATTGCCGCCCGGAAGCTTTCACCGAAAGATTTACGGAGCTGAATGCCGAGATGTTGGCCGGCGAGTGCAACCTTATTATCGATGCTTCGGACAATGCTGAGACGCGCTATTTGATAGATCGTGCTTCTCTTGCTCTCGGAATTCCTTGGATATATGGCAGTATTGCCGGATGGCGCGGGCAATTCACTGTCTTCGGTTATGGCCGTCCGGTGCGTTATTCGGATCTTTTTCCCTCCGGCGAAGCGGCTCCCGAGGAAGTGCCCCCAGCCGTTATCGGAGCCTTGTCCGGTGCCGTTGGATCTATGATGGCAGCCGAAGCCATCAAAATCCTCTTGGGAAGACCCGCCGAAGAAACTCTCAGTGGCCGTCTCCTCCTCATGGATCTATTGCATGGCGAGTCGCGCACCATCCGCTATTAGCGATCCGACTAATCTGCTCAATCAAAATAATTCAGATTCCCCCTCCCCAAAAACCATGTCTTTCAATCTGATCGTCGATCAAGGCAATTCTGCCTGTAAGGTTGCTTTCGTCCGAAATAATGGTATAGAGAGCATTTCCTTCCTGCCGGGAAAAGCCGGACAGGCACTCAGCCATCTCGTCGCTCCCCACCGTTTCGACAAGGCTATCTACTCATCTGTGGGGCTTCCCGACGAAGAGGCTGAAGCCATTGTGAGAAGTTGTGCAGCTGCTTCCTTGATGATGGGGACTGAGACCCCCGTACCCCTTCGCCTGCAATATGATCGCCGCACTTTGGGTGCCGACCGACTGGCTGCGGCGGTAGGAGCGCATAGTCTCTATCCGAATACCGAATTGCTGGTGATCGACGCCGGTACTGCCATCACTTATGAACGAGTATCCGCTGAAGGGATCTATCTCGGTGGCAATATATCGCCCGGTCTCCACTTGCGCTTCAAGGCTCTTCATCTCTTTACGGGCAGGCTCCCCCTGATTGATCCTTCCGGTATCTCTCCGAAAATAGCCGAGTATGGCTCCTCGACCGAAGAAGCGATCACAGCCGGAGTAATTCATGGCCTGGCAGGGGAGATAGACAGATATATTGACGATCTGCACGCTAAAGAGGGGCGGTCTGCCGTTATACTGACCGGAGGAGATGCCAACTATTTGGCACGGATTATAAGAAGCGGAATACTAATTCATCCCGATTTAGTACTTTTGGGCCTAAATAGAATTTTAGAATATAATGTATAAAGACTATAAGGGTTTGTATGCGTCGCTTCGGTGGTGTGCCCTGATCATTGGGTTGCTATTTGCAGC
>ERZ772966.862-NODE-862-length-11369-cov-22.493106_pt1 | contig 11369 bp, 11 predicted proteins | sample MGYA00580680_ERZ772966 | MGnify/ENA primary metagenome ERZ772966 (study PRJEB29015, sample SAMEA2738055) | human oral metagenome | biome: human oral; feature: human-associated habitat; material: saliva | place: China | collected 2225 ...
CCACAGGAACCCCCATCACCAGCCACCAACCCTACCTCGACGCCATCGCCTACGAACTCAACAACTGCCCCAGAGCCACCCTCGGCTACCGCGCCCCCACAGAAGCATTCAACGAACTCATTGCTACCACCCATTGACACCGCCTGGTAACCCCGCGTCGTGCGCATCGTCGTGTCCTTAGGTAATCCAGAGGTAATCCTGCTCGTCCACGCGGAGATCACATAGATGGAAACTGTCAGTTGGCAGTGTGTCCATCCCATTCGAGTCAATCGTCGGAACTAGAATAGTGTGGACACGAGCACATTCAAATTGAGCCCACACTGGGCGGACAACCAAGGAGTTCCCAACCTTCCATGAGGATCCGTACACTTCGGCTAAAGAACTTCCAGTCGTTCGGGCCAGATCCAATCGAGATCAAGCTCAACCAGCTCACGTTCCTCCTCGGCCCGAACGGTGCAGGCAAAACAGTTGCTCTTGTCGCGCTAGCTCGGCTTTTCAGTCCGTTGCCTGCGCTCCGCCGTGTACAATTTGAGGACTTCCATGTCCCTGCGACTGCCGGCCGAGATCCGGTAGATAACGAGCTCTGGATTGAGGTCGACATCGAGTTTGAGGAGACAGTCGACGAGGGTGAAAAACATCCGTTGATTCCGCCCTTCTGCGCCCACATGGCGATAGATGTGCCAGGCGAGCTTCCTCGCATTCGAGTCCGCCTTACGGCAGTCCTTGACTCTGACGGATACATCGACGAGAAAATCGAATACATCACCCAAGTTGATGATCACGGCGAGCCGACTAAGCGATCGAACATGTCGCGCCATGACCGGGCAGCCATCGAGGTGCACTATCTGCCAGCACGCCGTGACCCCCTTGACCACATCGCGTACACGACCGCCTCTCTTCTCGGGCGGATGCTTCGAGCTGCCGACTGGACGCAAGAGCGATCCAGTATGGCGCGTTTGATGGAAGAAATCTCCACCTCGATGGCTAACAACAATGCCGTAACCGATATCAGTTTCGAGATCCAGCGAGCTTGGGCTGTTCTGCATAAGGGGGCGTTCTTCAAGGAGCCGACCATTGCCTTCGGACGCGGCGAGATTGAGGGTGTGTTGCGTCAGCTGACGGTCACCTTCACACCGGGGCCGGTAGATGACGTGGTCGGCTTTGAACGACTCAGTGACGGTCAGAAGTCACTGCTGTATATCTCGCTCGTCCTGGCATGGCAAGGGGTCACGCGTAAGGTGTTGGGTGACAAGGAACCTGCCTTTGATCCCAACAAGCTGCGGCCACCAGTTCACATGGTTATCGCGCTTGAAGAACCGGAGAATAGCCTAGCTCCGCAATACCTTGGCCGGATCATCCGGCAGCTCCGGGAGGCATGCGACAAGAAGGATGTGCAGGGTGTCGTTGCGACGCATGCCCCAGAGTTATTGCACCGTGCCGAGCCGGAAGACATTCGGTTCCTGCGGTTGGCTGAGGACCGCACAACGACAGTCCACACGATCGTGCTGCCTCCCGCCACTGGCGAGGCAGCAAAGTACGTGCGCGAAGCTGTGCTGGCCTACCCTGCGCTCTACTTCTCTCGTCTCGTTGTCTTGGTCGAGGGTGATAGTGAGCAGATTGTTCTCCCGCGGGTTTTCGCTGCTACTGGCATTTCTGAGGACGATGTTTCAGTGTCGGTTGTCCCACTTGGTGGTCGTCATGTCAATCATTTCTGGCGCCTGCTTGAGCAGCTAGGGATTCCGTACATCACGCTGCTCGACCTTGACTGTGGGCGTTACCAGGGTGGTTGGGGGAGGGTGAGTTATGCCGCCAAACAACTGAACAAGTTCCGACCTGACGCGATCAAGGGCGAGGATATCGACGATATTCCAGCCTGGAATGAGAACTGTGATTTCCCGCGATTTGACGACACGTGTTTGCTCAGAGTGCTGGAGCATCATGGCCTTTTCTTCTCATACCCGCTCGACCTCGACCTAATGCTGTTGGAGGCCTACCCCGATGCGTACAACGTCACCACGATGACTCCAGAGGAGGCCACTAAGGAGGCAGTTCTTGGCAAGGCGCGTGCTAACGTGGACCGATTCGACGACGGCTACCTTCAACTCTTTGACGAGTATATGCGGCAGTTCAAGAGGGGCAGCAAACCAGCCAGTCACATCGCTGCCATGTCTGAGCTTACAGACGAAGAGCTGCTTGAGACCCTGCCGGGGCCGCTTCAGCGGTTGGTGGAGGCCATTCAGCAACGGCTGGAATCGATCCCAGAATGATCCGACCAGAGGACTGGAAACCGACAGACGGCATCACACTGGAGCCAAATGCCATACGGGCAGTCAAGCAGTTGGTGTCTAATGTCGTTGTGGCTGCCGGTCCTGGAGCGGGTAAGACTGAACTGCTGTCCCAGCGGGCGGAGTTCTTGTTGACGACAGGTACCTGCCGCTATCCGTATCGGATACTGGCGATCTCGTTCAAGGTGGATGCGGCCCGGAACATTCGTGATCGCGTTCTTCTGCGGTGCGGCGAACAACTTGCCTTACGATTCGACAGTCTTACCTTCCATGCGTTCGCCAAGCGGATCATCGACAACTATCGCCCCGTGTTGACGGGCGCGAAGTCCCTCGATCCGGACTATACGATTGGCGAAGAGCACGTTCCTCGCAAACAGATAACCTTCAAGCAGATGGTGCCGTTAGCACTCGAAATCCTACAGAAGAGTCCGTACGCGCGAAACGTGATCCGACAAACGTACACCCATGTCTTCCTCGATGAGTTCCAGGACGCCACAGGCGACCAGTACTTGTTACTCAAGGAAGCCTTCCTCGGCAGTAACACCATTCTCACGGCTGTCGGTGACACCAAGCAACGTATCATGAGCTGGGCCGATGCGCTGGACGGGATCATGCAAACCTTCGCCACGGACTTCGACGCTCAAGCTCTGACTTTGTACCAGAACCATCGCTCCGCCCCGGCGCTGCGCCGAATGCAGAACCGCATGGTTCAGGTGATGGATCCACAAGGCGCGGTGCCACTTGCAGAGCTTTCAGGCAACGAAGGCTCGATCAAAGTTCTACCTTTCGTCTCATCTATGGATGAGGCAGTGGAGATCGCACGTCGAATCAAGGTCTGGCTCGACGCAGGAGTTCCGGCGAGCGAGATTGCCATCTTGGTACGTCAGCAGCCAGAGCTAGTGTGCCAACTGCTGATCGGTGAGCTGAACGGTCTTGGCATCGCGTCGCGTAACGAGCAGTGCTATCAGGATCTGACGGCTGAGCCAGTAGCCGCTTTGATCCTGAATCTCATCCGGGTGGTGGCCGATGATCGCAGTTCAACGGCCTACGAGGAACTTATGCGGAGGTGCATCCCCCGCAGCCTGGCAGAGGAGAAAGCGTTGCGTAACTCCAGAGCTATGACTCGTTTTTTGGCGGCGAGGCGCGAGCAGTTCCGAGAGGGGCGGGCGGCGCGGTCGAATCCGGCAGATTGGGAGAGAACCATCGCTGAGTTCCTGGAGATGATTACCTTGCCGGTCCTGCATGCCCTGTCGCCCGAATACCAGCGTGGGCGGCGGCTCGAGGAAGTCATTGCGGATACCATCGCCGTGTTCAAGCAAGAGCTCGACAAGGATGGTGATCCCGTAGCGGCTATGGTGCGGCTTTCTGAAGAGGATGCTGTCCGGATCCTTACGATCCACAAGAGCAAGGGACTCGAGTTCGAGAAGGTCGTGGTCTTCGGTGTCGAGAGCCAGCTCTTCTGGGGAGACGACCGCCGGTCGGAGTTTTTCGTGGCGATCTCAAGGGCCAAGAACGAATTGGTCTTGACCCATACGCAGCGACGCCCTCGTCCGGCGGGAGTGCTGTCCAGATGGAAAGAGCAACGCCATCCGATGCAGGAGTTCCTAGGCTACGCCAATCAGAATTAGCGGATCTGTGTAGGACCTTGCGCGGGACAGGCGGAAGCGTAAGATACGCCAGGCTAGCCCGAGTTTATCGGAGAATGGTGTGGTTGCGTTCGGTAGACGAGTTCACGGGATCGTTGAATAACATCGAGGGTTTCACACAGGGAACTGGCGAGATGTCCCCCTTGACCGCCTTACAGTGGGGTGAGCTGTTCGATGAGGTCGGAGAAGCGCAGTGACCTGCACTGCTGGCCAGGACCGAGAAAGGCTCAGTGTTCTCGACTCCGACGACCTCCCGGACCCGAGCTCGTTCGAGGATCGCTACCGGGGTTGCTGACCGTCCTGCCGGGACTACCTCTCCGACGAGATCGAGGAGATGCAGCGGAACTGGCCTGACGAGGATGTGCGTTATTTCAATGAGGGCGCATATTAGCGCGAGGCTCGCTTCGACTATGACATGCTTAATGCCCCGGATGGCGAGGTCTTCGTCTTCCTGAGCTGTTGACTCCTAGCCTGACCCCAGTGCCTGATGAGGGGATCGGGGTTCTTTTTCTCTGCTCGCATCCCCACTATGAAACCCGATGGCGAACAGGGCACACCCAGTCTAGCGCTTTTGGTCTTAATGGCACGTTTGCAGCGCTCTTCTCGGTTCTCCTCGTATACGAGCAGAACTGCTGTTCGCCTAGCGTTACGGTGTGTGTGCTACGGTCGCAAACAGCAGATGATTGAGCAAGGGGATAGCTCAACACTGCCCCTGTATTATTGCCTCCAGAGGGTCCTCGCTGCGGTCTTGGCACCCTGTTGTTAAGTAGTCTGGTCGTAGGGAAGGAGACTCACATGGAATTGAAGCGGGAACACGTCGAGTGGCTGAGCCTCGTTAGATACCAGTCTGATCTTGCAGAGAACCAAGCGAAGGAGCCGGAGCCGCTCAACGCGGTAAGCATCTCGACCATCCACGATGCGGTCGAGTCGATGCTGAGCCTTATTTCGGAGGCCCATCAAGTGGCCACTTCGAGCAAGGACTTCGCGAAGCTGTTTGACACCGTCAGCGCTCGAATAAAAACTCAGGGCGGTGACCTGTCCGGCCATCGCAGTGCGATGATTGCTCTGAACAACGCCCGTGTCGGTTTCAAACACCACGGCAATCAAAGCAACAAGCAGACGATCAACAGACATATCGCGAACGGACTCAACTTCCTCGCTGACGCAGCCGAGCAAGGGCTCAACACCCCGTTCGCCGAAGTGTCACTGCTCGGCTTTGTGCGTGATCCCAAGGTGTGCGAGTACATACGCCGAGCGGATGACTGCAGCTCTGGCGCAGCCGAAGAACGCACGCTCGCTTTTCAGTACCTGCGCCTCGGCTTCGAGACGCTGGTGCAGGGGTACCAGCAAAGTAAGAGCTACTACCCGGGAACGCCTCTCATTACGACAAAGCCGAGCCTGCTTCCTTCAGTTTTCGATATCCGAGATCATGGTGGGAGGGTTGGAGAGAAGACATTCGAGTGGTTGGAGAACTTGGATAGTTGGGTGAAAATTCTCGTTCTGGGAATCGACGTCCAAGAGTACACGTTCTTCTTGGCATATACGCCAGCGGTCTGGATGCTATCGGGTGGGCAGGCGATGTTCTACTGGCGTCCCGGGTCTGACCTTTCCGACGATGTCTTCCGCCGTTGTCGCCAGTTCGTGGTGGAGTCGGCGATTCGGCTGGGACGCAGAGACTTTGCCTACGACGCCCGGAACGCGAGCCAGTCTTTGCCGGAAGATCAGCGATACACCAGTGAAATAAACTTTGTGATGGTCCGCGACGAGAACGGACTGTGGACCCCGCCTGAAGATTATGGTGACGTGACTTCCGGAGAAGAGACATCCCAATAGGCCTCCCGTCTGATGATGTCCAGCGGCGACAGCCGATATCGGTATCCCCGAGACTGCTGGCCACGACCTACTCGACCTCGCTTGGGCGGCGAAATCACCAATTTGATGCCCGTTGCCTTACGCAGCTAGTGAAGGACTGGAGCGCAGAATCAGATGTGAGCGGAACACGACAAGTTCGACACGTGCCCCCTGAGCTCCACACATCCCTCCCCGGGCTTCCCAACGGAAGCCCGGGGTTTGTTTACGTTTCGGGCGCTCCGCTTTGGCGTGAAGTGAGCCTAGGCGCCTGAGAGCCCTTCGCGCAGTTCTGCTAGTTCTTCGTCGAAGAGTCCCGCCGTTTTTTCGTTGATCGCTGTGAGCCGCTCAATCCAGGCGACCGTAACCGCGCCGTATGCGACGAGCGACGAGACTGCGCCGTCAACGTCGGGGCCGTCGCACTCGAGCATCATGCGCAGGTATTCAACGACGTCACGGGCGTTACGCTGTTCGAGTTCTGCGATGGCGTCTTCAACAAACGATGTCACCGTGTCATTGTCCATGCGTTGACACTAGCTGGTGTGCTGTTGTGTCGCCTGGTGGCGCACGCGCGTCTTGCGCGAAACAATTGATACCCTCGTGTGTGGAGCGGGGATTCCCCCTGGGCTAGTTGTGAAATAATCAACCGTCAGAAGGCCCGGAAGCGGGCCTCGCTCCTTGTTTGTCTCGTTGTAGGGCATCTTCGTAGTCCGCGGGTTATAGGACAGAACGTGTTGGTTTTGTAGCGACTTTTCGGCTTGCTGGTGCGGGAAAATCCACATTGAAGGTGGTTGTTTCATCGTGGGGGTATGAATACCCCCATATGCCCGGCGTGCGGGCCAGTGATGACCAGGTATGGGCACTCAGCGTCAGGGGCGCAGCGCTGGCGCTGCTCCCTGTGCAATATCAGCCAGGTCAGCCGCATTAATTCCACGGCCAAGCATCTTGATGTGATGTGTCCCGGGTATTGGGGCAGTACGGCCGCACAGGTGGCGGTATTAACCCCTTGATGCGCAGTTAAACCCTACGAGTGGAGTATGGGCACCCCCGCCTACCCCACCACCTATCGGGTTAACGTGCGCATCGTGGGGCCCAGGGCACCACCTGTCGGGTTAGTAGCGACAGTTGCTGGGTTTGTGCGGTGCTCTTGTGGGCAGCCAATACCGACGATCTGTGAGGCGAGAGTGGCTGGCGCCGTGGGAGCCTTGGCGCGTCAATGTGGAGGAGAGTCGAAGTGAGCCTCGTAGCGTGCACTCGTGGATAGGTAACGATGTCATGGATAGGTTATGACGACGCGGATAGCTTAGTAACCTATCCGCAAGCGCCTAACCTATCCGCAAGCGCCTAACCTATCCGCAAGCGCCTAACCTATCCGTGAACGCCTCCTCCTGGTAGTTCTCGCAGGGGGACATCTACTGTCCCGACGCGCGCTCAACACGCATCTTTGTCCCACCAACCGATGCTGGTGTCAAAGAGGTAAATGCGTGTTTTATGGCGGCGCGTAGGTGTAACATCGGTGCCATGAGGTGGATGACAAAATCAACGTGGATGCGCATCCTCGTGCTGGCGTGTGGGTACACGGCTGCATCGGGGATCTGGTTCGGCGTCAACCAGCTCGCCGATATAGACGATGGCGGCAAAGCCCTCGCGTTCACGATCCTTTTCATTGCGCTGCCGCTCATCGCGATCATCGTTGCCGCATGGGATGGCGTGAAGGAGGGCTTCAGTCTCCTCTGGCTTTTCGCCCCCTTCGTCTGCTTCCTGGTGCCGATGTTCCTGTTTTTCAACGTCAGTGCGCTCTACCTCGGTGGCTTCTACGCCGTGTTCGGCATCGTCGCAAATGCCTTGGGTGCGTTCGTTCGACGTTCCAGTGCGCGCTAACGGGCGATTGTTCGACTCACCCAGCCCAGGCCTCGTCGGGAGTTGACGTGGATGGGGGTCCGAGCCGGGGGAGGGGCCCTGTGGACGGTTGATGTGTGGGTCTTGGTGACCTGTTGTCGCTGAGATGTGTGTGAACGCGCCTTTGGATACCCCCGGGGGTATTATTGGAGACTGTCGAAGAAGACCCGTCCTCGAGCCAGAAAGTGAGCCGCACATGCGAGTAGTTGTCGTCGGAGGAGTCGCGGGTGGCATGAGCGCGGCGGCCCGCCTGCGCAGGCGCGACGAGGGCGCCGAGATCATCGTGTTGGAGCGCAGCAAGTACGTGTCCTTCGCGAACTGCGGGCTCCCGTACTACGTCGGCGGCGAGATTGAAGACCCCGCCAAGCTCCTCCTCCACACCCCGCAGTCCCTCAAAGCAGCGCTCAACCTCGACGTGCGCATCAACTCCGAGGTCACCGCGCTTGATCCGGGTGCTCACAGCGTCCAGGTCACTGACACGGAGACCGGCGAGGCCTACACGCTTTCCTACGACCACCTGATCCTTTCCCCCGGAGGGCTCGCCGCCCGCCCGCCCATCGACGGCCTCGACTCCCCGCGCGTACACACCCTGCGTACTGTCGACGACGCCCTCGCCCTGCGCGAGGCCTCGGGAACGCGCGCCGTCGTCCTCGGCGCCGGATTCATCGGCATCGAGGCGACCGAAGCGCTCGCTCGGCGAGGCTTTGAAACCCACCTCGTCGAGTACGCCGAGCACGTCCTGCCGCCCCTCGAGGTCGAGATGGCCACGCTGGTCACGCAGGAACTGCGCGGCCTCGGCGTGTGCGTCCACGCAGGCGTCGCCGCCCAGTCCATTGAACGCGGCGACGACCACGACGCCGTGATGCTCTCCGACGGCACCGTCCTGAGCGCCGACGTCATCGTGCTGTCGGCCGGTGTGCGCCCCGACACCGCCTTCGCCGAGGCCGCGGGAATCGAGACCGAGCGCGGCTACATCCTCGTCGACGAGCACGGGCGAACCAGCGCCGATGACGTCTACGCGGTCGGTGACGGCACGGTGGGTCGCGACCACGACCGACCCGTCGCCTTGGCTGGACCCGCGAACCGCGGGGGACGCCTCGTCGCCGACGCGATCGCTGACGCCGAACACGGTGAGGCCACCGCGCGCCCCATCCCGAGGCCCCAGGGCACCGCTATCGTCCGGATCGGGAGTCTCACCGCCGCCATGACAGGCGCTAACCGCCAGGCCCTCGACACCTCGGGCACGCAGTACTTTACGGTGCACACGCACGCGAACCAGCACGCCGGCTATTTCCCCGGCGCAAAGCCCGTGCATATCCTCATGCACGTGGGCACCGGCGGGCAGATCCTCGGCGCACAAGCCGTGGGCGCCGACGGTGTGGACCGCCGCATCGACGTCATCGCGACTGCCATGCGGGCCGGCCTGAGCGCGACTGACCTCATCGACCTGGACCTCGCCTACGCGCCGCCCTACGGCCAGGCCAAGGACCCCGTCAACCAGACCGGCATGGTCGCCCACAATGTGGTGACCGGCGAGCTCGTCCTCACCGGCCCGGACGCCCTCACCGAAGACACGCCGGTCCTGGACGTGCGCACAGTAGGGGAGTACGCGGCCGGGCACATGCCCAACTCGCTCAACATCCCCCATACCCAGCTGCGCGACCGCCTCGATGAGGTCCGCTCCTGGGTCGATGAGAAGGTCGGCGACCAGCCCTTCGTCGTCATGTGCGCCGCGGGCGTGCGCTCCTGGATCGGCTACCGCATCGTGCGCCACGCGGGCTTCAATGTGACCATGCTGTCGGGCGGCATTCAGACGCTGCGGGCGTGGCTCGGCGATCGAGCCGACGCGGTGCTCGTCAAGGAATAGGGCAGGCCATGGCGACGCAGGCGCAGATTGTGAATCGGCTCAAGCGGGCTCGCGGGCAGCTCGACGCCCTCATCGAGCAGGTGGAGAGAGGGGACGCGAACTGCCGCGAGGTCCTCACCCAATTCGCGGCCGTCAACTCCGCAATGAAGCGCGCGAGCTACCTCGCGGTCGCGACGATCATGTCCCGCTGTGCGCAGCAGGCGGACGGCTCCGAGGACGAGGCCGACCCTGGGATGCTGGGTCCGCAATCGTTCGTGGCCACAGAGCAGATGACGATGGAGGAACTCGAGCAGCTCTTCCTCCGCCTGACCTAACGCTGAGACAACACAGTTCATACGAATACAACACTCATCAATGCGCGTCGAATCTCCGACGGATCCGAGGCGCACTTTCCAAAGGAGAACATCATGTGTCGACCCACCACCTGCGAGGTATGCGGAAAGACCACGTGGAAGGGCTGCGGCAAGCACATTGACTCGGTGAAGGAGCAGGTTCCCCCGGATCAGTGGTGCGACAAGAACCATACTGACGAGGAGTACGCGGCCGCAGAGAAGAAACGCGGCTTCTTCGGTAGCTTCTGCAGGTAGCCTGCCCCCCACTGTCGGCGTCGTGAGCACCGCGACGCCGGGTCGTTCATGCCCTTTTTGAGGCCCACACAGATGACGTGTCAAAGAGCTGTTTTCTTCATGTGAGGCGGGTATTATTGAGTCATGAGGTGGACGACACAATCAACGTGGATTCGTATCGCCGTGCTGTTCGGCATCTACCTGCTGATGCTGGCGGCGTGGTTTAGTCTCTCGAGCGTCTCGGACTCGATGGAGATCGTGAAGAGCCTCGTGTTCCTGATCCTGCTCGTGATCTTGCCGATCCTCGCGATGGCCTTCGGCGCGTGGGACGGCGTGAAGGAGGGCTTTAGCCTCCTGTGGCTGCTCGCTCCCTTCGTCTGTTTCCTGGCGCCGATGTACCTGTTCCTCAACGACAGTGCGCTCATCTACGGGGTGGGCTACGGCTTGCTCGGTTTCGGGGCCCACGGCCTCGGCGTGCTGGCCTATCACAAACGTGCGAGAGGACAATAGTAGAGTCTGATATCAGGCTGGCTGTGCAGTGGAACAACGCGATTTGTTCATGAAGGATAATTTTGTAAGACGAGTGCGCGAGGTTGCGCAGTCTGAATAAGTATGAAAGCATTTGTGGTCAGGGGAAAGTGAGAATTCTGGAGAGTATGAACGTCTTTGCTTTCCTTAATTATTGGGATGTCGTATTGAGTGAGAAGGGGTCTCGTCATGGTTCGTAGGCCGGTGTTTGTGCCTGACTCGGCCAAGCCGTATGTTTCGGAGTTGTCTCTGGATTTTGAGCAGTTTTCTGGTTCTTCTATTCAGCAGAAGCAGCGTTCGATTGCGAGTTTGCATGCGTCGTATGTGGCTAAGTTTCCTTCGTCGCGTGTTCTGGAGGTGTCATCCAAGAGTGAAAGAGGCCTTGGAGTTCAGTTAAGCGCGTTTAATTTGATGATTGAGCATCCAGGACGCGGAAGTTACAGTGTTGAATGTGCTTTCCAGGCTTCAAAAGTGTTTTCGCATGGTGGCCCGTTTGTTGATCTTTTCGACGCCTCGAGTCGTGCGGCAAAAACAGATCGGAGATTGAGGGCAAGCGGAAAGCTCGTTGGTTTCAAGTATTTTGCACATGAATTCCCATTAGAGCCGAAGACTTATTTCTACGACTGGTTGTACGCCTCGGCTCTCTGTCGTGATGACAAGCTCGTTGAGCAGGTCATGATGTTCGATGCATTCACCGATATCGAGCATAATCCTGAGCGGTCGATCAACT
>ERZ772966.868-NODE-868-length-11300-cov-4.486972_pt1 | contig 11300 bp, 8 predicted proteins | sample MGYA00580680_ERZ772966 | MGnify/ENA primary metagenome ERZ772966 (study PRJEB29015, sample SAMEA2738055) | human oral metagenome | biome: human oral; feature: human-associated habitat; material: saliva | place: China | collected 2225 ...
CTAAAAAATGTTGATTTATAGCAGTTTTCTTAAGATGATAATGTTTGATTAAGGCTAAAATTTCCGGTAAAATCAAGATATATCAAATAAGTATTAAAAAAATAAAAATTATTACTTGAGTTATTAAACAAAATAATCTAATATTAAGGCAAACGGTTGCGCAATATTTGCGCTTCCATTAATATGTAGAAGTATTTATATAGAAAAGAGGGATTCATTGATGAGCAAAAGAGAATCAGGTGTGTTAATGCATATTTCATCATTACCTGGTCAATACGGAATCGGTACTTTTGGTAAATCTGCATTTGATTTTGTAGATTTTCTTGTTCGCACAAAACAAACCTATTGGCAAATTCTTCCATTAGGAACTACAAGTTATGGAGATTCTCCATATCAATCATTTTCTGCCTTTGCAGGAAATACGAACTTTATCGATTTCGACATTTTAATAGAAGAAGGACTTCTAACAATAGAAGATGTCGCAACTAATTGGGGCGAAGATGAAACAACGGTTGACTACGCATTATTATATGAAAAACGTCGACCAATTTTAGAAAAAGCCGTTGCTGCTTTTCTAGCTAAAGGTAAAACTCCTGCATACGAAAAATTCGTTGCGGACAAAGCGGAGTGGTTAGAACCATTTGCAGAATATATGGCCATTAAAGAATCCTTTGATATGAAACCATGGACAGCATGGAGCGACGAAGCGATTAAACGCCGTCAACCAGACGCGTTAGCGCAGTACCGCGAGCGTCTTGCAGACAAGTTAGAATATCATCGTGTGACACAATTCTTATTTGATGAACAGTGGCATGCTCTTAAAAAATATGCAAATGACAACTTCATTCAAATTATTGGAGATATGCCAATTTATGTAGCAGCTGACAGCGTTGAAATGTGGGCAACACCACATTACTTCAAAACAGATTCTGAAGGGAATCCACTTTGTGTAGCTGGATGTCCTGCGGATGATTTTTCTCCGCTAGGTCAATTATGGGGGAACCCGATTTATAATTGGGAAGCTATGAAAGAAGATGGATACACTTGGTGGAGCAAACGACTACAAGCAAGTTTTGAATTATTTGATGTTGTACGTATTGACCACTTCAGAGGTTTCTCAGCTTATTGGGAAATTCCAGCATCAGCAGAAAACGCAACAATCGGGAAATGGGTTAAAGGTCCAGGGTATGATTTATTTAAAGCGGTGAAAGAGCAACTCGGAGAATTGCCAATTATCGCAGAAGACTTAGGTTTCATGGATGAAGATGTCATCAATCTTCGTGAAGCTACTGGATTCCCAGGAATGAAAATCTTGGAATTCGGATTTATGGGTGAAGATCCTAAGAGTGGAGATTTACCTCATCATTATCCAGTCAATGCAGTTGCCTATACAGGAACGCATGATAATGATACAGTATTAGGGTGGTATAAGTCGGCTACAGAAGAAACTCGAGAATTTTGTAATCGTTACTTAAACCGCTGTGACGAAGAACCAATTAGCTTTGCACTATTACGCGGGTTATATGGTTCTGTCAGTCGTATGACAGTCGCAACTATGCAAGATTTACTACAATTAGATGAAACAGCTCGTATGAACATTCCAAGTACACTAGGTGGGAACTGGGTATGGAGAATGACCAAAGAGCAGTTAACAGAATCAGTAGAAGAATTCTTACTTGGAATTACTGAATTGTATGATCGTGCAAATCCACAACATAACGTGGACGTTAAATAGGAGTTAGTCGAGGTAGAAAAATAACCTCGTGCAAGCCAAAAAGGAGAGAACAATGAAAGATTTTAAACAATATATAGAAGGAAACTTAGGCAAGTCATTAAAAGACTGTTCAAAAGAAGAAGTGTACTTAGCCTTATTACAATTTACAAAAGAAAAAAGTGCAGCCTTACCACAAAACAATGGTAAGAAAAAAGTGTATTACATTTCTGCAGAGTTCTTAATCGGTAAATTATTATCAAACAACTTAATTAACTTAGGTCTTTACGATGAAGTAAAAGAAGAGTTAGCCGAAGCTGGACATTCTTTAGCGGAAATCGAAGAAATCGAATTAGAACCATCTTTAGGAAATGGTGGTCTAGGTCGTCTAGCAGCATGTTTCCTTGATTCCATCGCAACTCTTGGATTAACAGGAGACGGAGTTGGTTTGAACTACCACTATGGTTTATTCGAACAAAAATTCAAAGATAACCAACAAGATGCAGTGCCAAACGTTTGGTTAACGCCTGAAAGTTGGTTAGTTCCAACCGAAACTTCTTATAAAGTACCATTTGGGGACTTTACATTGACTTCAAAAATGTTTGATATCGATGTTTTAGGATATGAACAATCTACTAAAAATAAATTACACTTATTCGATGTAGAATCAATCGACGAGTCTTTAGTATCAAGTGATTCAATCGCATTTGATAAAACACAAATCGCTAAAAACTTAACATTATTCTTATATCCAGATGATAGTGATGAAGCAGGACACTTACTACGTATTTACCAACAATACTTCATGGTAAGTAACGGTGCTCAATTATTAATCGACGAAGCACTTGCGAAAGGAAGTAATTTACACGACTTAGCAGAGTACGCAACGGTTCAAATTAACGATACGCACCCATCAATGGTGATTCCTGAATTAATTCGTTTACTTGGGGAACGTGGAATTGAATTCGATGAAGCGGTGGAAATTGTATCTGCAATGACAGCTTATACAAACCACACAATCTTATCAGAAGCGTTGGAAAAATGGCCGTTAGACTACTTAGAAAAAGTAGTTCCACATTTAGTGCCAATTATTAAAGAATTAGATGCTCGCGTAAAAGCAAAATACGAAGATCCATCAGTAGCCATCATTGACGAACATGGCCGTGTTCACATGGCGCATATGGATATTCACTACGGATATAGCGTAAACGGTGTTGCGGCACTTCATACGGATATCTTAAAAGAAAGTGAATTGAAGAATTTCTATGAAATTTATCCTGAAAAATTCAACAACAAAACGAACGGGATTACATTCCGTCGTTGGTTAATGCATGCTAACCCAGAATTAGCGAAATTATTAGATGAAACAATCGGGACAGAGTGGCGTAAAGATGCTTCTAAATTAGAAGCGTTTAAAGCTTACCGTCATGATGCAATTGTTCGCGAAAAATTAGACAATATTAAACGTGACAACAAGAAACGTTTAAGTGTATACCTACAAGAAAAACAAGGGATCACAGTGAATGAAAATTCGATTTTTGATATCCAAATCAAACGTATGCACGAATATAAACGTCAACAAATGAACGCTTTATATGTGATTCATAAATATTTAGATATCAAGAGCGGAAACATTCCAGCAAGACCAATTACAATTATCTTCGGTGGGAAAGCAGCTCCAGCTTACGTCATTGCACAAGATGTGATTCATTTAATTCTGTCATTATCTGAATTAATCGCTAATGACCCAGAAGTAAGCCCATACTTACAAGTAGTAATGGTTGAAAACTACAACGTAACAGCGGCAACACACTTAATTCCAGCATGTAATATTTCTGAACAAATTTCACTTGCTTCAAAAGAAGCCAGCGGAACAGGAAATATGAAATTCATGTTGAATGGTGCCTTAACGCTTGGAACTGAAGACGGTGCGAACGTGGAAATCCATGAATTAGTTGGTGACGACAACATCTATATCTTCGGTGAGAAGAGTGACGAAGTAATCGCTCACTATGAAAAAGGCGACTACAACGCTAGTGAATTTGCACAAAGAGATGCTATTCGTCCGTTAGTAGAATTCGTGAAGAGTGACGCTTTACTAGAAGTTGGAAACCAAGAACGTCTAGAACGTCTATACCACGAGTTAACAACAAAAGACTGGTTCATGACTCTACTTGACTTAGAAGATTACATTGAAACAAAAGAACGTATGTATCGCGATTTCGAAGACAGAGATGAATGGAATGCTAAAGTAGTGACAAACATTGCAATGGCTGGATTCTTCTCAAGTGACCGTACAATCGAAGACTACAACCGTGACATTTGGAAATTAAACTAAATCGATTGAATGAAGGGATACGGTGAATTCCATGCAAATTAAAAACGAAGCAATGCTGATCACTTACTCAGACAGCATGGGAAGCAATATGAAGGACTTAAAAGGAGTTCTTGATAAACATTTTAAAGGCGCGATTAGTGGGGTTCATTTACTCCCATTCTTCCCGTCTACAGGGGATAGAGGTTTTGCTCCAAGCGACTACACACGTGTAGATCCTTCTCTTGGTTCTTGGGAAGATGTGGATGCTCTAGGGGAACAATATTATTTAATGTTTGACTTCATGATTAACCATATTTCTCGTGAGTCTAAGTTCTTCCAAGATTTTGTAAAAAATCACGAAAACTCACCTTACAAAGATATGTTTATCCGCATTCATGAGTTTTTCCCACCAGGACGTCCAACTCAAGAAGATATCGACTTAATCTATAAACGTAAAGATAAAGCGCCATTCCAAACTGTTCATTTTGCAGATGGAACAACAGAAGAAGTATGGAACACATTCGGGGAAGAGCAAATCGACCTTGATGTTCGTAAAGAAGTTGTGAAAGAGTTTATTCGTGAAACGATTAAAGATATGGCAAGCCACGGCTGCTCGTTAATTCGTTTAGATGCCTTTGCATATGCGGTTAAAAAACTCGATACAAACGACTTCTTCGTAGAGCCAGATATTTGGGATTTATTAAATGAAGTACGTGACGTGGCAGCGAAGTATCAAGTAGAATTGCTTCCTGAAATTCATGAGCATTATTCAATTCAAATGAAGATTGCTGACCATGATTACTTCGTATATGACTTTGCATTACCAATGGTTGTTTTATATTCACTCTATTCTGGTAAATCAAATCGTTTAGCAAACTGGTTACAAATGAGTCCAATGAAGCAATTTACAACGTTAGATACGCATGACGGAATCGGGGTTGTAGATGCTAGAGACTTATTAACCGATGAAGAGTTAGATTATACTTCAAACAAATTATACGATGTAGGTGCTAACGTAAAACGTATTTACTCAAGTGAGAAATACAATAACTTAGACATCTATCAAATCAACAGCACATACTACAGTGCCTTAGGAAATGATGATGCAAGTTACTTATTATCACGTGTATTACAATGCTTTGCACCTGGTATTCCACAAATTTACTATGTTGGGTTACTTGCTGGTGAAAATGACATCGAGTTATTAGAATCTTCAAAAGAAGGTCGTAACATCAACCGTCACTACTACACAGTAGAAGAAATCGACCGTGAAGTAGAACGTCCAGTTGTAAAACAATTGATTAACTTATTACGCTTCAGAAATACATCAAAAGCGTTTGATTTAGAAGGTTCTTTTGAAGTAGAAACTCCAACTGAGAACACAATCGTAATTACACGTAAAGATGCTTCAAACAGTACTGAAGCACGCTTAGAAGCGAACTTAGAAACAAAAGAGTTCACAATCACAGAACAAGGGAATGTAGTCACTCTTTAATTTCTTCATTCGTAAATAACAATAGTAAGACGAGTGAGTTACTTCTCTATAAAAGAGAAGAACTCACTCGTTTTTGTTTACAAAAAAATAGTACTTAAAGTACAGATATGGTAAAATGACTCTGTATGACAAACTTTGTATCTTCTAGAGTCATCTTACTTTAGAAATAAAAGCGCTCGAACGCATCGAACGTTTTCATTTCTAAAAGTAGGTCTGGAAGATACGCAAATAAGAGAAAAGGAGATTAGTTATGTCAGAAAAGAAAGTTTTTAGCTACAACTGGGGCGGACGTCAATTAACAGTTGAAATCGGCCAATTAGCAAAACAAGCCAATGGTGCTGTATTAGTACGCTACGGTGATACTGTCGTGTTAACAGCGGCTGTTGGTACAAAACAAGCAAAAGATACAGATTTCTTCCCGTTAACAGTAAACTACGAAGAAAAAATGTACGCAGCAGGTAAAATTCCTGGAGGCTTCATCAAACGTGAGGGTCGTCCAAGTGAACATGCTACTCTTACAGCGCGTCTGATTGACCGTCCAATCCGTCCAATGTTTGCGGAAGGCTTCCGTAACGAAGTACAAATCACAAATACAGTGATGTCAGTAGATCCTAACTGCCCACCAGAAATGGCAGCAATGTTTGGTTCTTCATTAGCATTATGTATTTCAGATATTCCATTTGATGGACCAATCGCTGGGGTAGACGTAGGTCGTGTGAACGGTGAATACGTGATTAACCCAACAACTGAACAAAAAGAAAACTCAGATATCGAATTATCTGTAGCCGGTACTGCAACTGCCATCAACATGGTAGAAAGTTCAGCAAAAGAAGTGAACGAAGAAGATATGCTTGGAGCATTATTATTCGGTCACGAAGAAATCAAAAAATTAGTAGCTTTCCAAGAAGAAATCGTTCGCGAAGTTGGTAAAGAAAAAATGGAAGTAACTTTACTTTCATTTGATGCGGATATCGAAGCACAAGTAAAAGATTTATTCAGCCAAGCGATGATTCACGCGATTCAAACAGAAGAAAAATTAGCGCGTGAAGCAAATATCGAAAAAGTGAAAGAAACAGCCATCGAGCACTTCGAAGCAGTCTTAGAAGACAACGACGAAAAAGCAGGCCTTCTAAAACAAGTTTCTCAATTAGTAGATAACTTAGAAAAAGACGAAGTACGTCGTTTAATCACTGAAGAAAAAGTACGTCCTGATGGTCGTAAGATTGACGAAATTCGTCCGTTATCTTCAGAAATCGACTTATTACCACGTGTTCACGGTTCAGGTTTATTCACTCGTGGACAAACGCAAGCATTAACTTCAGCAACACTTGCACCTCTTGGAGAATATCAAGTGATTGATGGTTTAGGAATCGAAGAAGGAAAACGATTCATTCACCACTACAACTTCCCACAATTCTCTGTAGGTTCAGTAGGTCGTGCTGGTAGCCCAGGTCGTCGTGAAATTGGTCACGGTGCGCTAGGGGAACGTGCATTGAAACAAGTCATTCCAAGTCCAGAAGACTTCCCTTACACAATCCGTCTTGTATCAGAAGTATTAGAATCAAACGGTTCTTCTTCTCAAGCAAGTATTTGTGCGGGAACATTAGCATTGATGGCTGCTGGTGTGCCAATTAAAGCACCTGTAGCAGGGATCGCGATGGGTCTTATTTCTGACGGTACAAACTACACAGTCTTAACAGATATCCAAGGGTTAGAAGACCACTTAGGAGATATGGACTTTAAAGTAGCAGGTACAAAAGACGGAATTACAGCTCTTCAAATGGATATTAAGATTCAAGGGATTACAGAACAAATCTTACGTGAAGCTTTAACACAAGCGAAGAAAGCACGTTTTGAAATTCTTGAAGAATTAACATCAACGATTTCTGAACCTCGTAAAGAGTTAAGCCCATATGCACCTAAGATTGAAATGATTTCTATCCACCCTGATAAGATTAAAGTCGTTATCGGACGTGGTGGTGAAACAATCAACGCTATCATCGACGAAACAGGCGTTAAGATCGATATCGACCAAGAAGGTCACGTATCTATTGCTTCTACAGATGCTGCTATGATTCAACGTGCAAAAGAAATCATCGAAGATTTAACACGTGAAATCGAAGTAGGTCAAGTGTACGAAGGAACTGTACGCCGTATCGAAAAATTCGGTGCATTCGTAGAAATCGCTAAAGGAAAAGATGGATTAGTTCATATTTCTGAATTAGCGCACGAACGCGTTGGTAAAGTAGAAGATGTACTTGCTCTAGGCGACAAAGTGACTGTTAAAGTTATTGAAATCGACGGACAAGGACGTATCAACTTATCACGTAAAGCATTATTACCAAAAGAAGATAAAGAATAATGTTTCTTTTCTAGCCTCTGCATTTTGCAGGGGCTTTTTTGTTTCTTCAAAAAGTACAGCAATAGAGCACTTCATGGATTCTTTGATGTTCGCAAAAAAACGACAAATATGGTATTCTTATAGAGTATATAGGGTGGTGGATTCTGCCCAAAGGAATCAATTTAAATAATAGAAAATGAGAGGTAAACCATGAGTTCAATTAAAATCATCGCACTTGGTGGCGTGAGAGAAAACGGTAAGAGTTTATATGCCGTTGAAGTGGAAGAAGAGATCTTCGTCTTAGATTGCGGTCTTGTCTATCCAGAAGATGAACTATTAGGGATTGATGTTGTCATTCCTGATTTCACATACTTAGAAGAGAATAGAGACCGTATTGCAGGGGTGTTCTTAACGCACGGTCATGCCGATGCGGTAGGCGCATTGCCATATTTCTTACAAAATATCGATGCTCCTGTATTTGGTTCTAAATTAACCATTGCATTAGCGAAATACTATGTTGAATCTTCAAATGTTGTTAAAGGATTTAATGACTATCATGAAGTGACAGAAAATACAGAGATTGATTTCCCAAGTGCAACCGTTAAATTCTTTAAAACAACACATACGATTCCAGATTCATTAGCGATTGTCATTAAGACAAGCGAAGGAAATATCGTGTATACTGGGGACTTTAAATTTGACCAAAGTGCTGCAGTGGAATATCAAACAAACTTTGGACGTATCGCAGACGTCGGTGAAGACTATGTATTAGCGCTTCTAAGTGATTCAAGCGATGCAGAGAGCACTGTAGAAAACGTCAGCGACCGTAAAGTAGCTGAAACGATGTTAGAGACATTCATGAATGCAGAAGGCCGTATTATCGTTGCCTGCGTTGCAAGTAATATTTTACGTATTCAACAAGTCATTAATGCAGCCTATGAGTCAGGACGTAAAATCTTCCTAACAGGATCTGAACTAGAAGAAATCGTCAATATTGCATTGAGCTTAAATAAACTAACTGTTCCAGATAAAGACTTAATCGTTAGCTTCAACCAAATGAAGAAATTAGAAGATCACGAATTAGTTATCTTAGAAACAGGAAATGCGGGAGAGCCAATTAAAGCATTGCAAAAAATGGCACTTGGACGTCACCGTCAAGTGAACTTACACGAAGGCGACTTAGTCTATATCGCGACAACTCCATCTGTCGCAATGGAAACACAAATCGCACGTACGAAAGACTTAATTTACCGTGCCGATGCGGAAGTGTTCGAAATGGCCAACAGCAAGAAATCAAGTGGACACGCAACTCCAAATGACTTGAAATTAATGCTAAACTTATTGCAACCGACATTCTTCATTCCAGTTCAAGGCGAGTATCGTAGCCTTTTAGCGCATGCGGAACTAGCCAATGAATTAGGAATTCCATATAAAAACATCTTCATCCCTGGTAAAGGCGATGTCGTGGAAATCGAGAATGGCCGTATGCATGCATCTGGTCAAGTTCCTGCAGGAAATGTCCTAGTCGATGGAATTGGTGTAGGAGATATTGGAAATATCGTTCTAAAAGACCGTAAGATTCTGTCAGAAGACGGTGTATTCGTAGCCGTTGTGACCATTTCAAGACGCCTAGGAAAAATCCTTAGCGGTCCACAAATCATTTCACGCGGATTCGTGTATATGAAGACGAGTGAAGAACTCTTAACAGAAGCGCAAAAGATTGTGACGGATGTTGTCGAAGAAAACTTAGGCAGCGATGATTTCGAATGGCCACGCCTCAAACAAGAAGTCAGAGACGCATTAAGTCGTTACTTATTCGATAAAACAAAACGTCGCCCAGTCATCCTACCGATGATTATGGAAGCTTCGAACTATAAGAAATAATTGTATTTAAGGAGATTAGAATGAATTCAAAAGCAGTTAAAATCTTACTTGAAGTACTTGGAGCCGTTGTGGTTTCAGTAGTCTTATCTTTCATTCCCCAAGAATCATTACCGTTTGTTGTGGACTTAGCGATTGTCCCATTAATCTTTGTGGCATTACGTCGCGGTTTAGTATGGGGATGTATTGCAAGCACCTTATTTGGTGTTATCCACATGTTCATTCATCCAAGTGGAGCAGGATACTTTATGGTTCCTTTCCATGACTCAGTGATGGCATATGGATTCGTGGGCGTTGCTGGATTCTTTGCACGTAACACGGTTCGTACAGCCTTCAACGCACGTACATCTTCAACAACATTAAACGTTGTAACAGCAAGCTTCATTGCAACATTTGTAAGCTATGGTTTGCATGCGACTGGTACAGCGATTGGAGCACCATCCCTATTTGCTACTGAAAAAGTTGCATTAGGACAAGGGTTCCTAGGCTTTGGGTTGAGCTTTGCCGTGACATTAGTGGTGACACTTGTACTTTTAGTAACACCAATTTACGTGAAACGTTCGCTCTATATTCCAAAAGGAACGCGATTCTTATCTCGTCGCGAACAATCACATTTATTAAACGATTAATAGTAAAAAAGAGAAAGACCATGATTCGTCGCGGTCTTTTTTCTTTAAAAATTTGAGAGGAGAGCCAATGGGAGTTTTTAGTTCGATTCTTTTTATCATTATTTTCTTGAATACGACTGCTGCTGTGATAACGGTTTTCCGTGAGCCTCGTGAAATAGCGGCAACTTGGGGATGGCTTATTGTCCTTGTGATGCTTCCAGTTATTGGATTTATCATTTACTTCTTCTTTGGTTGGAAGTGGGATAAAGAATTCATCGTCCTCATCATCTTCTAATGCATATACGATTTCTTCATCCTGAATACTGTAAAAGTATGTTTCATCTTCATTGATTGTATCGATTGCGTCGATAACATCTGCTAAATTAACCCGCATAGTTTCCCTCTTTTAATTTCTGATTCAGCTTTTTATATATACGGTTTACCATCCATGGTTCATCAATAACATCCAACACCTGATCAATCGGAAACCAATTCACCGCACTGTTTTCATCTTGTTTGATATGTAAACTCTCTGTATCATCAGCCTCTAATAAATAGGTTATATTTAAGTGAAGATGACTTGGAACATACTTACCATTTTTCTCATGTCCATTTACTTCAATCGTCTCAAGCGAATAGATGCCTTCTGTAATTGGTTTAACAGTATGAATTCCACTTTCTTCTTTTACTTCTCTTATTAGGCATTGCTCAGGAGTTTCACCTTTTTCTAATTTTCCTCCCACTCCTAACCATTTATTTTTATTTATATCATTTTCTTTCTTTGTTCTATGCAACATAAGATATTTATTTTCTTTTTCTAAATAACATAGAGTTGTTATCATATATTTCCTCCCTTACAAAACATTTCAAATTCTTCCTGCCAATTATTAGAAATATGCTCAAAGTAAAATTCAAAAGTCTTTTCTAAATTTTCTTCAACAAATTTT
>ERZ772966.869-NODE-869-length-11299-cov-8.267965_pt1 | contig 11299 bp, 6 predicted proteins | sample MGYA00580680_ERZ772966 | MGnify/ENA primary metagenome ERZ772966 (study PRJEB29015, sample SAMEA2738055) | human oral metagenome | biome: human oral; feature: human-associated habitat; material: saliva | place: China | collected 2225 ...
CAAAATGTCTGTGATATATAGCATATTTTCTAAACATAAGATTTAAACTATAAAACCTTCCATTAAACGGGAAGGTTTTTATGCTATAATCTTCCTAAGGATATCACCATGAAATTAATATATATAACATGCAATCAAAGAAAACATATTGTCTTACATAGCTGTTTCTACTTAAACTAGAAAACTCCAACCACTCACCAATCAGAGCAATCGCCTGGTTTGAGTAGAAAACTCAGACTGCTAAAACTAATACAGTCTAAAAGGAGCCCCTATGCCCCAAAACAAAACAATAAAAACAAACGCAATCGCATCACAGCACGCAGCACAACAAACCAACCACACCACGCCAACCACAAACCCACTAAAACCCTACCAGATCCTAAGTGGAGCGCAGCTAAAATACATTGCATTTATTTCAATGCTCATAGACCACACAAATAACGCACTAATCACGCCAATGCTAAATGGCAAAGGCGCGCTGCTATACATATCGAACGCGTTTTCAATACTCGGAAGAATCGCCTTCCCAATCTTCATGTTTTTCCTTATCGAAGGCTTCTTCAAAACGCGAAATCGCAAGAAATACCTCGCAGGCCTTTTGATCTTCGGACTTATATCTGAAGTACCATTTGATATGTTCGCCTCAAGGACCTTCTTTGAGCCAAACTGGAACAACATGATGTTCACACTAGCCCTATGTCTAGGCGTAATCTGGCTAATCGACAGCCTAAGAGCGAAACTAAAAAACGCTCTGCTTTGGTTCATAACAAGCCTGCCAATTCTAGGAATTTCATGCTTCATAGCAACTTGGCTAAGCCTAGACTACGACTATCACGCAGTACTCGTCGCATACATATTCTATATCTTCCGCCAAAAGCCAATCATCGGAGCAGGACTTGGGTATATCTCAATCATCAAAGAACTCTGGTCCATCCTAGGCTTCGGCCTGACACTGACATATAACGGAGAGAGGGGAAGGCAGTACAAATGGCTAAACTACGCCTTTTATCCAGTCCACCTACTTATACTAGGAATCCTAAGGTTCTACCTAAACATCTAATCAAAATAAAAACGCCTGCCAAAGCCAAAGCCAAGGCCAAAGCAAAGCCAAAGCAAGGCGTCACGCACATACAAGGAGACCAACTATGAAAAGCATCGGAGCAGAAACACTAAAAACCATAGCAAAGGGCATGAACGCCGGATACATCTACGTAGATAAGGATGGAATCATCGGTGATTTTAGCGAGCTAGCCAAGGAAATCCTAGGTATCAAAACCCTCGGACACCAAAAGCACGACGCAGGCCAAATCGAGCCAGGCGACATAGTCATCTTCGCAGACAACGACCTCGGAAACGACGACATGATGAGGGCATCTGACCTTGAGTGCCTAAATATAAAGGACAAGGACATAAACCAAGGCGACATAGTGCTAGCCATAGGGCGATACAAGGATAAGTCATCAAAGCCCGTCTACAAGACCTTCGGAGCCTACGTTCCAGAGCCACTAATCACCCTCCAAACAAAGCTAGACAGCCTTGAAATCTCAGTATCCCTAGACTGCGAAAGCAGAAACATCAAAATCACAGTCGAAGGAGAATCCTACTGCATGGATTACCTCGAAAGCGTAGGTCACATAGTAGTCCTAGACGCAAAAACCAAGGAAGTCAAATTCTTTCAGGCCAAGGGCTACGGCTATAGAGGAGAAGAAGCAGGAGAACTCTTAAGAGGAAAGAGCTACCAAGAAAAGAACCTAAATGACGAAAACAGCGAGCTCGTCCCAACAATAGGTATGAGTGCAAGACGCGTGCTAAGGGGAGAAGAATTACAAGAAGACCTAGAAACACTCCTAAACTCAGAAGACGGAGCTGAAATCCAAAAGGTACTTGAGATATATAGACGCTGGATGCTTGTCAAAATGATACGCATAAAGAAGGGCACAAAAGACGACGGCGTATACATTTTCATACGCGATAGAGAGCTTGTCCAAAAGGCAGCAAAAGCAGGCGCGGTCCTAAAAGAAAAGATAGAAAACGCATCAAGACTCACAGCATATAGAGACGAAATGCGGGAGATAGAATTCCTTAAGAACATAGTAGGAAACTCCATCAAAATGCAAAAGGTCAAGCAGCTAGCCTACAAGGCAGCAAACACAAGATTCAACGTAATCATCACAGGAGAATCAGGCACAGGTAAAACAAAGCTAGCACGCGAAATACACAGCATCAAAGGCGAAAACACACCATTTGTAACAGTAGCCTGCAACGCCATCGCTCCAAGCCTCATAGAATCAGAACTCTTTGGCTATGTTTCAGGAGCGTTTACGGGCGCAGACTCCAAGGGCAAAAAAGGCTTTTTTGAGGAGGCAAACGGCGGAACAATATTCCTAGATGAGATAGGAGAAATCCCGCCAGAAATGCAGATAAAGCTTCTCAACGTACTTCAGGACAAGAGGATATATCGCGTGGGCTCAACCAAGCCAATAGACATCGATGTCAGAGTAATCACAGCATCAAATAGAAATCTAGAAGAAGAGGTGGAGAAGGGAAGCTTTAGGCAGGATCTATATTACAGAATAAATGTATTCCCAATCGCACTGCCACCACTACGCGAGCGCAAAAAAGACCTCAGTCTCCTTGCAGAATCCATACTCAAAAACCTCCTATCAGCCTACGGCATGGACGAAAAGAAATTCTCGCATGAAGCAATGGACCTCATCACAGCCTACGACTGGCCAGGAAACGTCAGAGAGCTCGAAAACATAATTGAAAGAGCCATAACCCTCTGCGACGGAACAAACATCTACGCAGAGCATCTCATGATAACAAAGCCAGAAGCACAAGGCATCTCTCTCAAAGCCCGCGTCGAAGCAGGCGAAAAGAAGATAATTGAGGAAGTCCTCATAAAGCATAACGGAAACCGAAAGAAGGCCATGCAAGAACTAGAGCTATCAAAATCCGTCTTCTACGACAAAATAAAACGCTACGGCATAGAGCTCGAATAAAAGCTGGCACGATTTATGCTTTAACTATCAAAGGAAATAAAAGCAAGAAAAGGCGCAATATGAAATTCTGGAAAATGAATGGAGCAGGCAATGATTTTCTAATCATAGATAATAGCCTGCTAAAAATCACGCAAAAGGATCTTCCGTTCCTAGCTAAAACCATCTGCGAAATGCATCATAGTATAGGAGCAGACGGCCTCATGATAGTCGAAACTGCAAGCGAGGGTTCAGGTGCAGACCTAAAAATGCTCTTCTTCAACAACGACGGTTCAACCAGCGAAATGTGTGGAAACGGAGCAAGGTGTATCTGTCGCTATGCCTACGAAAACGGCTTTGCAGGCGAAGAGCAAAGGATAGAAACTGAAGCCGGAATAGTCACAGGAAAACGCATAAACGAAAGCGAATATGAAATCAGGCTAAACACACCCTGCAATATCAGGCTAGACGAGCAGATAGAATGCGAAGGCGAAATCCTAAACTGCTCATACATAGAGCTCGGAAACCCGGGAATCCCGCACCTAGTCGTAGAGATACAAGGCCTAAAAAGCTTTGATGAAGGCAAGCTATACCGCATCGGAGCATATCTAAGAAGTCACAAAAACTACCCAAAGGGAGCAAATGTCAACTTCTATGAGAAGCTCGCAGATGACCACTATTACGTGAGAACCTTCGAAAGAGGAGTAGAAGGCTTCACCTTAGCCTGTGGCACAGGAACTGGCTCGCTTGTAAGCATCCTAACACTAAAAGGCGAAAGCGATGGAAAAGACATCAAAGTAGACATGCAAGGCGGAAGACTAATCGTAAATGCAGAATCAAAAGACGGCAGAATAGAAAACCTCTACCTAAGAGGAGGGACAAACGTAGTCTGTAAAGGTGAGGTGACAGATGAAAACATCAAAGGCCTAGTAAGCACATGTGAAATATAGCAGTCCAAAAAACAGGACTCCAAGAACGAAAAACTAGACATGACGCGCACATTAATGCTATAAATTCCAAAAGCTATGGTATAATTTACAAAGAAATTAGATAGAATCTAAAAATGAGAGGATAAACAATGATCTGCGAAAACATTTCGGTTTCAAAGGATGGCAAACACCTACTGTTTGCAGGACAGGACACAGTTGAACTAGCAAAAAAATACGGCACACCAGTCTATCTCCTAGACGAGGATAGAATAAGGGAAAAGTGCAGAATATATAAGGCTGCCTTCCAAAAGCACTTCGGCGAAAAGGCAGTACCACTATACGCATCAAAGGCAAACTGCTTCAAGCGCATGTACGAGATTATGAAAGAAGAGGAGATGGGCATAGATGTAGTTTCCTCAGGCGAAATCTACACTGCTCTCCAAGCAGGTTTTGATCTATCAAAAGCCTACTTCCACTCAAACAACAAAACAGACAAAGACATCAGCTATGCCATGGAACACGGCATCGGCTACTTCGTCGCAGATAATGTAGAGGAAGTAATTGCAGTCGAAAAGGAAGCAGAGCGCAGGGGCCTAAAGCAAAAGATACTCCTAAGACTAACACCAGGAATCGACCCACACACCTATGAGGCAATCTCGACAGGTAAGGTTGACTCAAAGTTCGGAAGCCCAATAGAAACAGGCCAGGCAGAAGAAATCACTGCCTTCACCCTCAAGCAGCCACACATAGAGCTGATGGGTTTCCACTGTCACGTGGGCTCACAGGTATTTGAAGAGGATGTATTTGAGCGTGCAGCAGTAGTAATGCTAAGTTTCGTAGCTGAGATGAAGGAAAAGTACGGTTTCATCACACCAGAGCTCGACCTCGGCGGAGGCTACGGCGTTAGATATGTAGACACCGACCCATACCTTGACATAGAAACAAAGGTAGGCCAGGTTGCGGCGGCCGTAAAGCAGGCATGCAAAGACCTTGGAATCGAAATACCAGAAATCCACATGGAGCCGGGCAGATCCATAGTCGCAGACGCAGGCATGGTGCTCTACACAGTAGGTACAGTAAAGAAAATCCCTGGCTACAAGAACTACGTTTCCATAGACGGCGGAATGAGCGACTCCCCAAGATTCGCACTCTACAAAGCAGACTACACCTGCCTTCTCGCAAACAAGATGGACGAAGCAAATGACTTCAAAGCCTCAGTAGTAGGCCGTCTCTGCGAGTCAGGTGACATCATACAGGAAGATGTAATGCTTCCAGCATCAGTAGGTCGCTACGACACACTAGCCCTATGCACAGCAGGAGCTTATCACTACTCCATGGCATCGCACTATAACAGGCTGCCAAAGCCACCAGTAATCATGCTCAAAGGCGGAAACGAAAGCTACGTAGCAGTCAAAGGCGAAACCTTCGAAGACGTCATAAGAAACGATGTATAAAAGGACACAGAAGACTTTTTGTATATAAAGGAGTATATTGGATGGTAGTTCTTTCAGATTGTATAGAATGTGAACACTTCTGCGACGATGGAAATCCACACACATGTTGTTGTAAGGCATACCCTGATGGCATTCCTCGAAAATGGTATTTTGAAGGAAGACCTAGGGAAGTAAAACAATGTAATAATGGAATCGGTTTTAAACCAGAATGTAACGAGGATTTAGGCATGGCAGAAACTATAAATCCCCCAAAACTTGGCAAACTGGAATACCTAGAAGGCCCAGAGAAAATCCACTGCTGGCACGGCGAGCTAGAAGATAGCGAGTTAGGCTTTGACATAATCCTAGAGACATCAAAACTAGACGAAGCAGACGCAGACTTCATAGCTAAAATCACTAGTGACTGGAAAGCTTATGAAGCAAAAGCCATAGAAGACATTCGCGAAAAGCTGACTTCAGAACCCGAATTTCTCGGTATATCAAAAGAAGACGCAGATAGCTTGTCAAAGCTAAAAGATTTACCATTCAACTGTCCACAGTTTACCTTCTATGAAAACAAGGAATGGGCAATAGTATTCCTCGAAAACGATTTAGGCATAGGTGAGCCATTTGGCATATCGGTGAACTATGATGGGGATGAACTAATTGGGGTATATGATTTATCAGATTCGGAAGAATTTGATTGATTTAGATTTTAGATAAGCAGATAATTTGATACCAAATAACATAACAATGATTACAAAGCTCCAGCTGAACGCTGGAGTTTTTGCTTGAAATCAATTTTGTCAAACCCCTATCTTACTTCAGAAAAGATAAAATCGATACAACTACTGAAATAACAACTGTTATATCGGTTCTCACACACACTTTTTGTCCTATAGCACTGTTTCCAATTATGCACATAAAAAGAGCCAGGAACTTCCTGGCTCTGTTGGGATGTCGCTGTATATCGCTACACGCTACGCTTACCGTATCCCTTACGGTAATAGTTCTTGGCGAACACTGAATTTCTGACCCCCAGTGTAGGGTGTAGGTGACTACTACCTACAGTTCTCTTATTACTATGTGATAGTGTAACACTTTTTGCAGTAGTGTGCAACGCACAAAAACTAAAATATGGCGAGTCCTCCCAAATCCTTCGAAAAGGACTTTCAAGCGGGAGCGACCGCCATGTCAATGAACCTATTCTATCAAGAAAAAATCTAAAAGTCAATACCAACACTATGACGCCCACTAATCAGGGTGTCATTTTTTGATGAAAAATCCCCTTTTACCAAACGGGTAAGTTTTCAGTCAACATGTTGCGTGCTGTCACAAACAAGTATATAATGGAGCGTAGGGATTAATAGCTTTTACAAGCTGTGGTCAGACGGGAGATTGACAGGCTTGATAGTAGGGCCAATCTTAGTTTAGACACCCTTCGATTAGCGATTAATGAGACAGAAAGTAGATAAATAAGGGGGTATATCTATGAAAAATAGAGTGAAGCAGGTCTTTGCGTGCTTGCTTTCAATTCTAATTGTTGTTGTGGGCATAACGCCTATGACAAACTCAGTGGTTAATGCAGAAACGACCACAGGTCTTCAGTTTACTAGCATCAAGATAGTAGATTCTGAAACAGGTACCGTAGTAGCAGACCTGCTAAACGGACAGACACCTAAGCTAAAAAGCGGTGTGACCTATGCGCTCAATGTGAGCTATTCGGTTCCATCGAATCTGCAGTTCTCTAACACATATCTCAATGTGAGACTAGGGGATGGAGTATATATCAAGACACTTCCAGGAGCAACATTTACCGAGGGACCGGTCGTATCGACAGGTTTTGAGTCTCTCGTAAAGACGCCTACGGGAACGGGCACATCACCTTACGGTTACCCGGCAGCAGGCTCAGAGCAATCCCGAAACGGTGATCTCAAATACAAGAGCAAGGTTTCGCTGACCAATGTATCTTCGGTCGGAGAGATATGCTTTGTTGTAGATGAGGCCTATCTAAACCAGGATCCAAACCAAATTCTATCCAATCTGTTTAAGCTTAGCCTAAGCACCGATGCCACAAATAATATCGATGCTAAGTCTTTTAATGCAATTTCTACCCAGGAACTGCAATACGGATTTTGGACAAATCAGGCCACAGAGGTTCTATCAAAGGGTGGAACAACAAAGACCATAAACGTATCAAATACTGGTGGAAAATCCCTAACAAGAGCAGGAAGCAAGACAACAGTACAGATAGTATATCCAAGCGATATTGAATTTGTATCCCTAGAAGAAAAGGGACTATATAACACAAACGGAAGAGTAGTATCGACAACTGAGAGCGGCGGTCTTAAGACGACTACAGTAGAGTGGGATGAGCCGGGCTCATACTCAGGCGGACTTTCATTTTATCCACACCTTAAGGTTCCAGCAAATAGTACAAGAGCAAACGGTTCTACCTTTGATGTAGTGATCAAAAATTTCAGCAAGACAATCTGGAACGATAACCCAAATGTGGGAAGAACATCTAAGGCGCAGGAAGCTAAGATGGTAGTTACTATCATTGACGGAAATACGCCAGAGAGAATACTTTCACACGGGCTTGTTGACACTATGCCAAACTGGGCGCTAAAGAAGAACAATACATACAATGTGCGTCTTGGAAGCTTGCTTCTAAAAAACGAGCTTTCAATTCCAACGCAGCCAAAGACAATAGAGTTTGATATCGATAATGCTGACACAGCAATAATTCGAGGTGTAACAATTCCTTATGCACCAGGTATGACATATGGAACGATACAATGGACTACGGCTGATGGCAGAAGCGGAACGGCAGACCCAAGTGTGATTAAGCCATCGGGAGACGCATCAGCTTTGATAACTAACGAAGCGCTTGGACTTGGAATAAACGATTCAATCAAAACTCTCAAGGTCGACCTTGGACCAATACCAGCATCATACGACGGAATAAGACGTATGCAGGACCTACTTGAGACATGGAATCCAAGCAACAAATACGTTTACGATGAGTACTACGGATGGTCCTATATCCCTGCAGGAATCTACGGAACTTGGAAGAAGGGAACCAGTGCTGATGTAGTTTCAACAATCAAGGTTTACACAACTGGCCAGGCACCGGCAGCAACCGAGACCTTTAAGGTTGTCGGAAAGTCGGATAAGCCTAGAGTTGTAAACGGCGTTGGAACAATAAATAAGACACAGATAAACGGTGGAGATAGCTTCAAGGTATCTGGAAGAATTGACGATGCTAACTGGGACTGGAATCCACTTCAGGAGCCGGTAATCTACATGATTATGCCAGAGGGCTTCGAGTACTCTAATTTGACCGTGACAAACGGAACGCTCAGCGCGCCAAGCTATGTTGGTGAGTTTGAGAAGGACGGCACCAAGATCAAAGTTTGGAAGTATTCAATAGACATAGGCGATGAGACTAGAGGTCAGTATCAGCCTAACTTTACAAGCAAGAATATGAACATTTCCTTTGATGTAAAGACTGATAAGACTGCGAGAGTCAAGACATATCACATCAATGACTTCCTCGGAATTACAACAAAGGACTTCAAGGACATTGACGCAGTTATAAAGCGTGAGAAGTGGGATGCAAGCAACTGGAACACTAGTAAGTACACAGCTACATTTGGTGAGAAGGTTAACTCCGGAAAGGACATGGTATCGCTTTCCGAGGGTCCCGGAATCAAGATTACGCAGGCATATGAGGTAAGCGCTAAGTCTGAACTTTTGATACCTGATACTGGAAAGTCCTATGTATACGACAATACTTCAGTGGCCGCAAAGGAAGAAACTACACCTGTTCTAAAACCAGGAGACGATGCAACCCTCCGTATCACTGTGAGAAACAATATGACATCACAGCTAGACCGTGTAAGCCTCTTTGTCCCACTGCTAAAGAAGGATTTGAACTTCGGAGCAGGCTTTATGCCAGAAGGCAAGAATGAACTTCCGCTAGAGCTTAAGAAGGTTGAGACAACACCTAATTTTGAGGTGAAGTACATAAAGCTCAAGGCAGGAAAGACATATCCTATAAATGAGGCACCGCAGCCAGCAGACTATGACATAGTTACAGACCCTGCAGATGCTAATATGATTATGCTAGTATCAAGATCTGCAGTTGCTCCAGGAGACGGCGGACGAGTTGATATCACATACAAGGTTGGAAATGATGTAACTCATCTATATAACGAAAAGAAAGATGTAATCACGCCAGTTCTAGATTACAACATCGGTGGAAATACATCCACGCTCACAAGGGAGCCAGCAGCAGTTAGCTTTCATGTTGATGCTCCAGTAACAAGAGATATCACAGTTAAGAAGCTTTGGAAGGATCATGCAGGAACAGCAATTACAGCGCCAGTTACAAGCGTTGATGTAGAGCTTCTAAAAGATGGAGCAGTAGTAGAAGAAAAGCAGCTTACAGCAGCAAATGGCTGGACGGTTACATTTGATAATCTCGAAAAGGCAAATGCAGCAGGAGTTGACTACGCATACACCGTAAGAGAAAAGGGGCTAGATGCATCAAATGACATTAAGCTAGGCGGAGCTTGGTACAAGGCGGCGACAAGCGGAAGCATGGATGCAGGCTTCACAGTTACAAATAAGAAGTCTTTGACCTTCACACCTATGATTCCAGCTACAACAAAGCTGACCGTATCAAAGGAGTGGAGCGGCCTATCGCAGGCTAACGCAAACGAGCAGTCAGTTACCGTAAAGCTCTTCAAAAACGGCGTCGCAACATCTCAGGTAAAGGTTCTTGATAAGAACAATAACTTTAAGGCTACATTTGATAATCTGCCTGATACTGACGCAGTAAACGGAGTAAGCACAAAGAACGTATATACAGTTAAGGAAGTTGATGCTGACGGAAATGCACTGAATGCAGGCGATAAGATTAAGCTTGGCGATAAGGAGTTTGTCGTAAGCTATGACGGAGCAAAGGTGAAGAACACTCTTGTTAATCCTAAGATTAAACTCGAAGGCGATAAAGTTTGGAATGACGCAAATGACCAGGATGGCATAAGACCTGATGAAGTTACAATAAAGCTATTTGCAAACGGTGTAGACACAGGAAAGACAGCCAAGGCTACCAAGGCAGGTGGCTGGAGCTACAAGTTCGAAAACCTAGATAAGTATGATGCAAACGGCGATGAAATCGTCTATAGCGTTGTGGAGATAGGCGTTCCAGGATACACGGCAGAGATTAATGGTACAACTATTACAAACACTCATGATCCAGCAAAAATCGATATCCCAGTAAAGAAAATCTGGAATGACGATAATGATGCTAAGGGAAAGCGTCCGCAGAGCATACACATCACGCTATTTGCCGATGGTGTAAAGGCTGATGAAGTAGATTTGAACGCAGGAGATAACTGGGTGCACACATTTGCGAATATGCCTAAGTTCAAGGATGGAAAGCTAATTAAGTACACAGTCAAGGAGGACGCGGTAGCAAGCTACGAGAGCAAGATCACGGGCGATGAGACTGAGTTCCAAGTGACAAATACATACAAGGAGCCAGTAAAGCCAAACGGTGGAAAGAAGGGCGGAAAGCCTAATACCTTCGATGATGGAGGAATGGCGCTATACAGCGTGATGGCAGGACTTTCAGGTCTAGCACTTATCGCTGTATCAAAAAAGAGAAAATATAGCAAATAGCCTATATTTATGGGCCGGTAGTCAAGGGGGCGCCGGTCCTTTTTTTGTACCATGATCTGCCCGCTAAAAGCCAGCGAAAATTACGGTACTTTAAATTATCGTGTGGGTTTGAAAAAGTAAACTCTAAATTATCGTGTGGGTGAGGGTTTTCATAAACTCTAAATTATCATGTGGGTACCAATAAAATCAAGAGCACTTCAAGCTCAAATGCTTGAAGTGCTTTTTGAATGCTCACTCTCTAATTTTCTTGTATGTACCTCTTTTTCTT
>ERZ772966.873-NODE-873-length-11283-cov-3.569024_pt1 | contig 11283 bp, 11 predicted proteins | sample MGYA00580680_ERZ772966 | MGnify/ENA primary metagenome ERZ772966 (study PRJEB29015, sample SAMEA2738055) | human oral metagenome | biome: human oral; feature: human-associated habitat; material: saliva | place: China | collected 2225 ...
AAGGGCTAAAAACTACCCTAAAATTGGTCTAATTTTGGGTCAAAGTTGGGTCAAAAAGTGCCCATATATAGAAAAAAAAAACACCTGTCAGAATGACAAGTGCTTTTTAAGTTATTATAGAGGTAGAGATTTGATTATTTTTATGTCTCTTGAAGTTACGCTACATCTTATTGTAGCAATCATTTTTATCCCATTTACAATAAGAGTTAGACTTGTATCGTCATCGTAAGGGCTTATGCGGATATTTATGTTGTTTTGAAGATTATCTAGTTTTTTTATAAGTCTTATCTTTGAGCTATCTTCTGGCGATAAGATTGAATACATGTCAATCTCATCAGCAACTTCCTGTATGAGCTCTAGGACGTCAGCTTCGTTCATTCTTGTAGTAGCTCCTTTGCCAGCTATTTTGCTGAGTACTACGTATGTTCTATCTTCCATAGTGCTCCTCCTTTATTTGCAGCGCATGTAGTAATTTACAGCTTTTGCTGTAGCTTCGTCTTGGTTATATGGAAGTGATACTTCTGCTACGAAGCTGTCTTCGTGATATACCGCAGCGCTATCATTTCCGTAATCTTCTACAGTGAACTTCATCTCGTGGATGAAGAACTCGTCGTATTTAGTTTCGTTATACATATCTTACTCCTTTTCTTATACTAATGCGTATGTTGGAACTGAAGGTCTTGCTAGTTTTAGCTGTCCTTCGAATCCGCTTCTATCTGTCATTCTTATAACTACGCCTGATGGCCTTTTAGTTCCTGCGTATCTTATTTCGAAGCTCGCGACCCATGGAAGGTTATCTCCATAACCAGCTAGGCTTTTTGCTAGTGGTGCAGGAAGGTATCCTATAGGTATCCATCTTCCAGGACCTATGTTTGCTATAACCTTTATAGCGTTTTTATCAACTGGGTTATTCGGTTCTCTTTTAAGCATGGCTTTTGTAGCTTTAGATTTTAGTGCACACTTTACGTATCCTTGAATTTTTTTATCACTTGTGCCTGCTAATTTTATTCTTAATTCCATAATATTACCTCCATTTTGCGAATTTCTTTCACATAGCAATAGGCACTGGCCTTTCGCCAGTGCTTTTGGATTTTAAGTTATAATCAAACAGCGAAGCTGAAGCAAAAAAAAAAATCTGCTCTATATAGAGCAGATCAAGGTAAGTATTGTGTGTGTAAAGCAGAGCTGGATTTGCACCAGCACCTCCTATTATTTAGGCGTTCTACTGCTTAAACTATCCGCCTATATGTCGGGCGCCGTCGCAAACGCCCTGTTTTGTCTGTTTAACACATATTTTATTATTAGAGGTATTAGTTACAAAGGGGGAGTAACTAAATTTTAAGTAAACGAAACTTAAGAAGACGCGACGTACTTTGACTTTGCTTTAACTGCAGAGGCTTTTCCGAATTGGAAAAGTAACAACATGCCCGTGCAGTTAAAGCAAAGCTTCGGCTAGCTACAGCCACCTTGTTTATAGAGGGTAGGCACCTCAAAGATATTATACACTTTTTCGCAGGATTTTGCAAGTGTTTTATTTTGATATCTCAGGCGATTTTACAAGGATGATGTCTGGCTTTAGAGTTTCTAGAAATTCTTTTATTTCCTGCCAGTTCCCTCCTTCTGAGCAGCCTATCTTATCAGGCACGTAGACAGGAAGATTCATCTTAAGCCCTAGTTTTGCTAGGCTTCCTAAGTTGCGTTTTAAAGCAGCTTCATCTGTGTATTTTGACTTATCGTTAGGCTTACTTCTAAAGCCGAACTGGCTGAATGAGTTCATTACGATCAGATTTTCAGAAAGTCTTACTAGCTGATACTTTCCGAATAGCTGCTCAGGTTCGTAGCATACGAAAGCTCTGTGGTATTCGGATTTTACTTCTGGATGAGCTTCGTATAAGCTTCTTGCAAGGCCTTTGTCCATTGAATTTTTGCAGTTGACCTGGTGCACTATGATACCTCTTTTTATAGAGGCTAATTCTTTTTCTATGATATTCAAGGTTTTTACCTCCTAATAAAAAGCTGGCGCTATGCCAGTAAAATAAGTGCAGGATGCGCTACTTGTAGGTATGTACGCATCCATGTATCCTTGCTTGCACTTGGCAGCATAGGTGAAAAAAAAAAACCAGTGATCCAGAGGATCTCTGGTGGGCGCACTGTACGCATGGTACAGGCGTTAGTATGGGTTTTGCATTAAGTATGGGTTAATGCAAGTCTGTGATATCGCCTTGCAGCAGTGTTGTTATTCCCTTACCGAGCTCCGGAAGAGGTGGCTCGCGCTGCAAGGCTATAGGAGTTTTAAGGAATCGAACCTTAAGTCTGCGTGGTCAATCGCTGCTCTATCCTTTGAGCTATACTCCATGATAAGCCTTTATTTTAAAAGGCTTTAGTTTTTTAGCCAAATGTCTGCCATTTGACGCATAAGAGGCCATCTCGCTTTAATTCGACGTTATTCCATACTTCTAGCAGCGTTCTTGTGTCGAATCTCTGATCGACTACAACGGAATATCCGTTTGGTGTCTTATAGACTTCTACGTTCATTTTCGGCCTAGTTTCTCCATGCTTTGTAGGTGTTAGCTCGTGAGCTAGCTGCATGTCAGATAGAAAGCTCTGCAGGAGTTTTTCTGTATCTAAACCCATAACCGGATCGAAGTCAAACAGCCATTTAAGATTCTGGCTATCATAAGCGTTTTCCTTTAGAGCAGCAAGAGCCGCTACTCTTTGAGGAAGGCTTGATAGGTTAAATTCTCCATCTAGCATCTTGTGCTGAAGTGCTTTAAAGGTCTTAGCATTACTTCTAGGATTGACAGAAAAGTACATTCTGCTCATTTCGCCGAACTTTCCTTCTGCTGCAAAGGCTTCGAACTTTTCAAATAGTTCGCTAGCGTTTTTAGTAGTAGTGAACGCGTTTCTGCGCTCTTTAAAGCCATCTATGTTCTTATTATCCTTATTGCGAGATACGAAAAGAACGACATTTAGTTTGTCACTTTCGTAATTTTCGCCAAGATTACATTTCTTAAAGTTTCCCATATTCGTTCCTTTCTTATCTTAATGTTAAAGTGATTTGCATAGTAAACTTAACTAACCTATGCAGCTTGCCATATAGAGCCTGTGACTGAGGCTTTAAATGCCAAGATTTTGGTAAGTCACTCTGATAGTTTTTCAGGCTATCAGATACCCATAGTTTGGTCGGACGCCTTCTTGCGCCTTTCATCTTGTCATCTATATCACTTTTGTAAAAAGCGATAAGCTTTTTATTTTGTATAGTTTATTATAAACGCAGATTAAGACACTTTGTCAATATGCAAAAGAGCCTGCATGTGTACTACTTTTCTAAAACACTAGAAGGGTTCTCAGGAGCTAAAGGAAAAATTAATGAGCATGAACTGGGACTGCGAATAGGATTTGCTTATACAAAAGGATAAGGAAATCCGTAGTGAGCAAAGCCCGTGAGTGCTAAGAAATTTTTACGTGCTCCGAATTGAGCGACTTGTTATATAGCGGTTTTATTGGGGAGCAATAAAATTAAGCGGTAGCGATTGGCATTAACTGTGATGCCATACCTAGCGTGAAAATCTAAAGAGTACTTTAGATTTTACTTTAAGGTTTACTTATATTTGCCAGAAAATATACGTAATTCGAATGATGTGAGTCTGCAACAAAAACTTGTTGACTGGAATAATATCATGATTGCAACGGTAAAAGGTTGTTAAATCATATAAAATTATGGTATAATATATAGAGGGGGTGAGGCTTCACTTCCTTACTGTCATTTTTACAAGATATTACTTAAAATAACAAAAGGAAAGAGGTAAGTTATAATACTTATCCAAATGGTGGCATTATGAGAAAAAAGAAGTATGTTATCGTATCAGCAATTATTTTTATCTTCGCACTTATACCTGTGGGTGTATTTGCAGATGAAAATAAAGCTTTGGATGTTCAGCTAACAAAGTTAGAGTTACAGAACGATAAGGGAGAGACAATCGCAGAAACATCTATTGGTAGTTCGTTCAAGTTATTTGCTAACTACACTATCAATGATACTATCCATACTGGAGATTACTTTGATATGGCTGTTCCTGAGCAGATTGATTTGTCGTCAGCGTTTACAGATTATAACTTTACTTTGAATGATAGCGAAGGAGAAGCGATCGCACACGCAGTCGTAAAGCCTAGCGAAACAGGTGGCGGAATCGTTCACATCGTATTCAATGAAAAGATGAATGGCAAAGCTAACTTACAAGGAAACTTATTCTTCTATGCTAAAGGGAATGAAAAAGCTGTTAAGCTGGGAGAGGCTACACCAATTATAGTTGTACTAAACAACAATAATAAAAATAGCTATAATGTATCTCCGCCAGTTAAGTTTATTCCTAACAAGCCTGTGTCTGGAACAGAAGTAATTGGTAAATGGGCTAACCCATCAAAGAGCAAGGATAGAGCTGATTGGAGAATTAGAATTAACAAGAGTGGGCAAAATTTAAATAATGTTGTTATAACTGATAAGATTAGATCAGGCAATGGTGAATACTTACCTGAGTTTGAGCTACAGAAAGTTACTTTTGCTCCTGACGGAAACATTACTGACTACGGTGAAAAGATTGATATATCAAATAAAGTTAAGTATAACGAAGATAAGACATCTTTTACACTAGAGCTTGGTGGGATTGGAAATCAAGGTTACTTACTATCTTATGCAACAACTGTAAACGATGAGGACCCAATACAGAATAACTCAGCAGAATTAAGAGCAGACGCTATTACTCCAAACAAGTCGGCTGGAGTATGGATATACAAGGCAGCTGGTGGTGGCTTAAATACAGAGATTAACGGAAAGCTAAGAATTAGAAAAGTTGACTCTGAAACAGGAAAAGGACTTGCTGGGGCTAGATTTAAGATAACTAAAGGTGATAAGAGCTTTGAGCTTACATCTAATGATAAGGGAGTTGCACTATCAGACAATCTAGAACTTGGTGAGTATGATGTTACAGAGATAACTGCTCCTAAGGGATATAAGTCTACTGATGAAGTATACACAGTCAGTGTAACAAGCAACGGTGGAGTACTTACTATCAAGAATACTAAAGAAAAGAAAGAGGAACCTAAGAAACCTGATGAGCCTAGTAAGCCAGAGCCTAAGAAACCTGATGTTCCAAATGTAGAGCAACCTAAGAAACCTGAAGAACCTAAGGATACTGAAACTCCAAAGGTTGAAGAGCCTAAGAAGGATACTCCTGAGATTAAGAAACCGGAGCCTCCAAAGCCAGTAGAACATAGCACTTCTGTTTTATCTAATACAGATAAAAACAGTACACAGAAAAAACAGGTACAGCAAGTAGTAAAAAAGAATGTACCTAATACAGGTGATAAAGAGGATATTGTTTTTTACAGTATGTTACTAATGTTCACAACTGCTATGATTGTACGATTCAAAAAGAAGAATAACTAATAAAGTATTTTTAGATAGCTAAGATGATAAAATCTTAAAAGTCTTAGCTATCTAAGATTTTTTTTTTTTAAAAAAAAAAAGCAGTAAGTAGTATTTTATTAAATTGAAATTTATATAGAAAAAGGAGAGAAAGGTAAGTATCACATAAGATATTTTGCCAAAAAAAATGCATAGATTGCTAAGAAAATAAATAGCAGGTTTCTTGTTAATATGCTATAATTTTTCTAAGGTTTATAAGAAACATTATTGTTGCTCAATATCTCGTTTATGTATCGGGCGCGATTTTAGGTATAGGTTAGAAGGGCGGTAAGATATGCCTCAAGCTTACGATATAAGAAGGGTTTGCATAGATGCTTTTAATGAAGTATTATATGACGGTATCACTGTGGATTTAACTCTTAGAGTTGTTGCAAAGAAAAATCCTTGTGATAATATATTCATAAGTATCTACACACCTGACAGAGATGTTGGATTTGAGTTATATACTAATTTTAAAGATGAGGTAACCGGTGCTGAAGTAGAAAATCTGGACTTGCATCCATTGGTCTGGGCTTCAGTCTGGGCTAGAAACCAGCAGCTTTTCTCCTGCTGGCATTACAGCACTAGCCTCAAAAATAGCATAGTTCTCCTTGAGGCTCCATCGCAAGATGAGCCTCGGCTTAAAGCAATGCAAGATAAGATTCGGGCGTTAATTGTGGCAACTATTGCTATAACGCCGTACACAAAATTATTAAATTTAAACGCAGATGACATTGCAGAAATAAACAGGCTTACAAATATCGTTACAGGCATTGCCTTAAGCCATCAAATTAAATAGTTTTTTTTCACATATATGAGATGAGCTTTTAATCTCCTTTCCCCCTTGATATGAATGCCTACTATTTTCTCATGTAGGTCATGTAGGAAATAATAGGCGTTTATAGTAGTGTCTCAACGATGTGTAAGAAAAAAAAAGACCTAAATCCAGTGCTTTGGATCTAGGTCTTTTAAAATTATTTTACAGTTATTTATAGTATTCTTTGATACGGGAGTTTAAGTCTTTCTTAGCCTTTTTTCTGTTATATTTAAGATCTCCATGGATTCTTTCCGTAAGTGATATATCGAATCTATTTTTGGTTGCTTTTCTTAAATCCTCTCCTTTAATTATGCCACAAGAGCCTCCCAGCTCCTTTTTCTTGGGCATGGAAGTAGGCACACTTTTTCGTTTCATCTTAACCTCCTATATATTCTTTTTAAGAGGCTTTGGGCTATGTGTCTGCATAGCTTTTCTTTGTAATAAAGAAAAAAAAAGGCACACGACTATGTCGCATGCCCTTTTCAATGAATGTTTACCAATAAGGTTAAGTGTGAAAATTATTACAAAGCTTATGTATAGCGGCATAAGTGAGGGTTTCCCCTTACATTCTCATCGCTGCTAATATTCAGTCATAGAGGATGAAAGTCTGAGCCAGAAACTTGCGCAATTCAGTGCCTAAAAGGCACCTATTCTAACTTCTTTCATCTGTATGGCATTTGCCATAACTCTAGGCTCTAGCGAGATTTACACTCGCAACTTTCCCCAAGCATTCAGATTGTTTTATAACAGAAATAAGCGCTCTGTTTTTTATAAAGCTTTTGGTCTACTTTGGGTACTCGCACCAGCTTGGTATTTATTTTTACGCATTTCTACGTAAAGTTGAAACCGGCCCATCTTGGTTCGAAACTTTCCTACTAACTACAAGGCTTTTCACACCTTTAGGTTTTAGGACTACTTAGCATCTCGTTATCAAAGACGCCTTTCAATTACGACAGGCATACCGTCACCGTACTTTATTATCACGATAGTTTGCACCAGCCTCTTAACTTGATAGCAGTTTTTTTCTGCTATCTCCTGCTAGGTCTTGCGACTTTTGCCAGCGACATTATAGCAAGGTATCCCTTGCTACTGTTTCGCGTTATTCAAGGCTGTCTCAGCAGGGCTGCCGGCCCCTCATGCACTGAGATCATTTATACAGCTATACATAAGCTTTGCGGTATTACACTAGGTAAGTGCTAGCACTTACTTTATTTCTCTTACACTTATTTCATACATCTTATCTTCGATCTGGATTCTGAAAGTCTCTTCATCAGCAAAGCCTCTGAAATGAGCTATTCTAAAGATTCCTTTTTTGATTCTAGGAAATCCGTTTCGAAGAAACATAGCATTTTGGATTTCTGCAGCGATGCTCGCTGCGATAGTTCTTGGTCTCATAAGCTCTCCTTACCAGTTAATTCCATCGTCAAAGTCATCAAGAGCATCGTTTACAAGTCTTGATAGAAGCTCTCTTCCTTCTTCTGTTTTTTCTAGTTCCTCTAGTTCTTCTGAGAAGCCATCAAGTATATCTTTTCTTTCTTTCATTTCTTATCTCCTTTTTTATATAGCCCTAGCATGCTCCTGGGGCTTTTTATTATGCGTAAATTCTTTCTAAAGCATCTAGGACATCTTTTTCTTCTACGGCTATTTTTTCTATGATATCATCATACATAGCCTCTGTCATTAGATACTCATTTGAGTTAATAGCCATCATCAAAAAGCGATAGTTTATACCAGTGTTGTTTTGCACAAGAGTGTTTTGACACGCTGATTTTAAGTCTTTTAGCGGGGAGCTGTCACTGGCTTTTAAGATGCTATCAAATAGCTTTTTGATCGTCAGAGGTGTCGTTTCGCTAAGAGGCATCTCTCTTAGATCCGCTCCTGGTCTTAAGTCTAGCAAAGGCTCTTTTATCATTCCGCTTTCAAGTCTAAGCATGCAGTGCTCTCCGATTAGCTGAGCAAACTTACTGCTTGCAATTTTGCTATAATCGTTTATTTTTGTAGTTAGCTGAGCCTCGAAGCTAAGGTCATCTGGCGCGGGAAGGTTAGGGTAAGTAGCTACCAAAGTATCGTAATCTTTCTTTTTCTTCGCATATATTAAAATGCGGTTTGAAAGTTTTGCTATTTTCTTTATTTCAGATGCGCTTTTTGAGGTAAAAGCATACTTTGATTTAGGTTCTAGCAAGAGGAACTTATCTGCTATATCGCGGCCTTTATTAGCTTCCTCGTCTATTAGATTTTTGATCTCGGAAAGCTCTAAAAACTTTATGTTTTTAAACTTAGTGTCAAGCACATATGCTTTAGCGAGAGGGTCTTTGATGTTAATCTTTGGACTGGACTTTTTATACTCTTCTTTAAGCGTTTTATAGCACTCTTCAAGTTCTTCCATGCTGTAAGTTTTCATGAAGTCTTTAATAAGGATTTTATCTAGCAAGCTTTTTCTTATAAGCAGCATATCGTTATTCCATGTCTTGTTATATTTACTATAGTCTGCGTATAAAGGGTTTACCGAATCTAGATAAAAGTCTTTTGCGGGGCCATCAGTCTTTAAAAGCTCTTTCATATAGACCATATATATGTCTCTTATGTGATTCATATAGGTCTTATCAGAAAGTATCTTCTTTGATGGATCTGTATCATCGATTACGATAGCTTTAATGTCCATGAATCTTTCATGATTCGCAAGATCAAAAGCGTCTTTTACAAAGTAGCCTGACATATCGCTAAGCTTGTTATTAGAAAAGCTTAGTTTCATTCTTGTATAGTTATTTATGTAAGCTTTTTCAAAGATTTCAACAGGTTTAATGCCCGAAATGAGTTTTCTTTTCACAAGTTCATATAGGTCTGTGATTTGCGTTTCGAGCGTTTCACATATATCGTTTAGTTCTTTCGTAAAGCTTTTTGCTACTTCGTCTATATAACTCCTCATTTCTTTTGATCCTATAAAGTCTAGCTGCTCTCTTGAGTATTTAACTTTAGTTTTTGCAATATCAAGTTTTAGGACAAAAGGCTCTAAAGAAGGAGGCCATCCCCACATATTATTGGACTTTCTAACTCTCTTTGCCTCTATGAAGTCTTTTGAAATTGTGTCAGATGCGTAAACTAGTGCACCTCCGTTATCAGTGACTTCTCTAGAGTCTCTGTCTACGCTATAGAAGACATCGCCTACTAGGAACCCTTCGTAATGAACTTTATCGCTTCTTATATTTGAATAATAATCGTCTGTTACGACTTTGTGAGTAGGTGGATTTATGACAGGTCTCATGTAGGCGTTTTTAAATTCCATATAGATGTCAGGGATTCTTTCGCTGTTAAGTCTTTCATTTATATTAGGGTTTTGGCAGCTTGCTATAAGCTTTTTAGCAGGCCAGCCTGCTATGGTTCTTGTTATCATATTTGTATATAGAGTTTCTGCATTGAATCTTCTATTCATGCCCGCTGTTCTTTTATAGTTTTGATATACTTCTTCTTGAAGATAGCTGCTATTAACAGATATTCTAACTGTTGTTCCGCTTGGCATATCGCCAGCATCTTCATTTCGTCTTAGAAACTCTATGAAAATTTCCATGTTTTCTCTTTTAAGTACGAAATGATTTAGTATGCCGTCTTTTACAGAGATAACCTCAACGCAGTTAGATATAGCAAGCCCTGATTTAGAACCTATGCCAAAACCTCCTATCAGTTCATCTGAGTTTCTTTTGGTTGAGCTTCCGAAGTTTCCATAGATTCCTAGTATCTCCATCATATTAAGGCCATTTCCGTAGTCTGTGATTTCAAGCACAGGATCTTCGTCGCAAGGAACTCTTAGCTCTACAGGTCTTGTCACGCCTGCTTCTAGGTGAGCGTCGCTTGCGTTGCTTACGTATTCTCTTATCGCAGCCTCTAGCGGATTTACGTAGATTTTAGCTAGCATATCCATTATGAGGGTTGACATTTCCGAGTTGATGTAAGCCTTGCGTTTTGACTTTAGCATAACATCAGCCATGCTCACTTTCCCCTTATTAGTTTCTAGTTTCATTTTATTTTCCTTTCGTGAATTTTTTATAAGACGGAGGCTCTAAAAGAGCCCCTGTCCTTTTTGCGAGCAGTTTTGTGATATGTAATCTATGATTTCGCGTTCTTCTGCTACCGTTTTTTCTGTTATTTCTCTTAGCTGAGATTCTGTTACTTTTACGTGAAGTACTGGATGCATGATGTTATATAGGATTCTCCATGTTGTTCCAGTCTTAAATGGAACGTGGGTTTCACCAAGCTTTTCGTATGCTTCTTGTACGAATCGTATAGTAGGATTTTTAGACTTATTATCTTTAAGAATACTGTCAATAACCAGTTTTTCTCGTTCTATGGCATATGCATTATTTATTATCTCAGTTAGCTTGCCCGCTGGATCTATTATGCTTTTGACATTAACCTGAGTGAAACCTTTTTCATCATTTGTCATAACTGTTACTTCGTTGCATGATAGTTTTTGGGATATACATCTGAAGAAGCTGCTTTTGTGAACAGGGTATACTGTTTTTATGTTCTCTAGCAGTCTTTTCTCAAGCTCATCATCTGATACTTCTTCTATGTTAGGGCAGTTAGCAATAAGTTCTTTATACATTTCTTCAGATTTTGTATAAGCTATGCGTCTATGAAGTGTCATAGAGATTAAGCTTGCCGCTACTATCTTATCACCTTTAGATGCTATCTTGTGTCTTGTATTAATAGGAAGAAGTATTACTTTTTTGCCACTTTTTGCTACCCAGTCTATGGTTTCACAGATGCTTTGCATGTTTGATCTGATTTCTACTTCAGCAGTATTTCCGAAGAATAAACCGCACGAACTTAGATAAAGCTGCTTTTTTTCTGCTATCTTTTTAGCAGTTTTCTTCTTTGCTTTGTTAAACTCTTTATTAATTTCGCTTGTCGTGATCACATGTGCAAAGTCTTTATAAGCCAGCTTATCATAGATATATTTTTCTACGATAAGGACTTTAAATGATCTTCTAGCTCCAGCCTCATC
>ERZ772966.875-NODE-875-length-11280-cov-2.079109_pt1 | contig 11280 bp, 18 predicted proteins | sample MGYA00580680_ERZ772966 | MGnify/ENA primary metagenome ERZ772966 (study PRJEB29015, sample SAMEA2738055) | human oral metagenome | biome: human oral; feature: human-associated habitat; material: saliva | place: China | collected 2225 ...
TCTTTGGTTGAGTAGCCAACGCGGCTAGTTTGAGCAGATTTTTCGTCGACGACAAGCGCCAGTTTACTTAAGTCAACTGGTACTTGAATATCCTTTTTGCCGCCGCGCGGATTGAGCTGGTTCGGGCGGATGTGGCGAGTCTTGACGCCGACGCCTTCAACTAGCGCTGCATTTTGCTGCGGCAAGACGGCTAATACTTTACCGGTGGTGCCTTTGTTGGCGCCAGCGATGATTTTGACAGTATCGTCTTTGTGAATACGCTGAGTCATTAGAGTACCTCCGGAGCCAGGCTGACGATCTTCATGTAGCCCATGTCGCGTAGTTCGCGTGGTACTGGGCCGAAGACGCGGGTGGCCTTTGGCTGCTTGTCATCGTTGATAATCACCACGGCGTTGTCATCAAAGCAAATGGTCGAGCCGTCTTTGCGGCGGATTTGGTCGCGGGTACGAACCACCACAGCCTTGACGACAGACTTCTTCTTGACGTTGCCGGTTGGGCTGGCGTCTTTGACTGAACAGACGATTACGTCGCCAACGCGAGCGTAGCGGCGGCGGGTACCGCCGAGAACGCGGATACACAATACTTCTTTAGCGCCGCTGTTATCAGCGACTTTGAGGCGAGATTCTTGCTGAATCATTATTTCTCCTCCTCGGCGTCGTGGTCGTAGTCGACTTTATCGTTGACTTCGCTATTAACGTCGCTTTTGAGTTCGACTGAGCCTACTGAGCGCTTGACGATTTCGTCGAGCTGGAAGCTCTTGCGGCGGCTGATCGGACGAGTTTCGACGATACGTACCGTGTCGCCCTTGCGAGCATCGTTCTTCTCGTCGTGTGCGGCGTATTTACGAGTCACAGTGTACTGCTTCTTGTAAATCGGGTGCGTTTCGCGAGATGTCACGGTAACGGTAATCGTCTTGTCAGCGGCGTCTGACGTCACGACGCCTGTCAATGTCTTTGCCATTACTTATTCTCCTGTTCTGCTGCTAACTCTTGCGCACGGATCGCGGTGAGCAGACGCGCGATTTCTTTGCGAATCTGGCCGAGGGCGCGCGGATTGACAAGCTCGCCGGCTTTGTGGCTGCGGCGGCTGTCGAGCAATTCTTGGCGCTTGGCGGCTAATTCAGCGCGCAGCTCGTCGATTGATTTGACGACGCTGGCGGCCTTGGCGGTTTTCTTGGTTTCAGCCATTATGCTTCCTCCTTCTTAACAAATCGGACGCGGACTGGCAATTTGTGGCCAGCGAGGCGCATAGCTTCGCGGGCGATTTCTTCGCTAACGCCCTTCATCTCGAACATAACCGTGCCAGTTTTGACCTTGGCGACGTAGTATTCGGGGTTGCCTTTACCGCCGCCCATTTTCAAGCCCAAAGCTTTTTTGGTGACTGGCGTGTGCGGGAAAATGCGAATCCAAATCTTACCGCCGCGCTTGATGTAGCGAGTCATCGCCTGGCGGGCCGCCTCGATTTGGCGGCTGGTAATACGTTCGTTGTCAAGGCTCTGCAGACCGTAGTCGCCAAACGCGACATAGTTGCAGCGCGTAGCGTTACCGCGGTTTTTGCCGATACGGACTTTGCGGTGAGCAACTTTTTTTGGTAATAACATTACTTCAAGCTCCTTTCACCCTTGTAAATCCATACTTTGACACCAACGATACCAGTACCGTTCGGGCCTTGAGCGCGAGCGACGTGAAAATCAACGTCGGCGCGCAGCGTATGCAGTGGCACTGAACCTTCGATAAACTTTTCGCGGCGGCTCATCTCGGCACCGTTAAGCCGTCCGGCGACCTCGATACGGATACCTTTGGCGCCAGCGTTGCGGCTGCTTTGAATCGCCATCTTGACAGCACGTCGGAAGTTAGCGCGGCGTTCTAGTTGATGCGCGATATTTTCGGCAACGAGCTTAGCGTTTAATTCTGGCCGGCGTACTTCTTCGACATTGATACGAATCGGCAAGCTGACGATTTTTTCGATTTCCTTCTTGAGCTCGGCGATGCCGGCGCCGCCACGGCCGATCACCACACCAGCTTTGGCGGTGTAAATGGTGATAGTAACAAGATTGGCGCTACGCTCGATTTCGACTTTAGCGATTGTCGGGCGCGACGAGAACGATCAGGCTGCGTATCTTGCCGTCTTCGGCTAGCCAAACCGCAAAGTCTTTCTTGCTGGCGAACCAGCGCGAGTTCCAAGCTTTGCTGGTCTGGAGGCGGAAGCTCAACGGGTTAACTTTCTGTCCCATTTATTTCTTCTCCTCTTTTTCTGCTGGCTTAACAGCTTTTGCTTCAGTCTTCTTGGCAGGTTTCTTGATAACTTTCTCGACGCCCGAGACCTCGACCAGGATGTGGCTCGATTTTTTCTCGAACGGCAAGGCACGTCCGCGCGAAGCTGGCTTGTAGCGGCGCATGCGCGAACCAGCGGTAACACTAAGCGTAGTGATTTGCAGGCTGCGAGCGTCTAGGCCGTGATTCTCAACGGCGTTAGCAGCGGCACTTTTGATGGCTTTCTTGATAGCCAGAGCGGCGCGCTTCGGCGTGTGGTCAAGGATAACTTCGGCGTCGGCAACACTGCGGCCTCGCACTAAGGCGGCAACTAGGCTGACTTTGCGCGGCGCCTGATCGACGCCTTTAATCATCGCGCGAACTGTGTGGATTGTTGCTTCGGCCATTATTTCTTATCCTTTCCACCGTGCTTGCGGAACTTGCGGGTCGGACTAAACTCGCCGAGTTTATGGCCAACCATATTTTCAGTAATAAGCACCGGTACGTGTACGCGACCATTGTGCACTGCAAAAGTGAACCCGACCATCTCTGGTGTGATCGTGCTGCTGCGTGCCCAGGTTTTTATCACGGTGCGGTCGCCAACTTTCAGCGCTGCCACTTTTTTGGCAAGCTTCGCGTCGACGAATGGGCCTTTTTTGAGTGAACGACTCATAATTACCTCTTCCTCTTAGCTTCGTGACGACTGCGGACAATCATCTTATTAGTTGATTTGCGGCGGCGGGTCTTGAAGCCAATTGCTGGCTTGCCCCACGGCGTCTTCGGGATGCGGCCAGGACCGGTCTTGCCTTCACCACCACCCATTGGGTGATCAGCTGGGACGCTTGGGCGCCAACCCATGCGGCGGCGGCGGCCAGCAGAACCGAGTTTGACGTTCTGGTGCTGAACATTGCCGACTACGCCGAGACTAGCTTCGCATTCCAAGCGGAACCTGCGAACTTCGCCTGACGGCATACGTACCATGGCGTAATTGCCTTCTTTGGCCATCAATTGAGCCTTAGTACCAGCTGAACGAACCATTTGGGCGCCGCGGCCTGGATTAATCTCGATAGCGTAAATCTGCGTACCAACTGGAATACTAGCTAGCGGCATGCGGTTGCTAGCCTCGACAGGAGCGTCGGCGCCAGTTTTGATAACTGCGCCTTTAGTCATGGCGGTATCTGCCAAAATGTAGTGGTACAAGCCGTGCTGATCTTTGACGCGGGCGATACGAGCGCTGCGACCTGGGTCGTACTCAATTTCTTCGACGGTCAAAGTCATGTTCGCTGGCATCGCGTGGTTGACCAAGCGATAATGCCGCTTGACGCCGCCGCCGCGATGGCGCACGGTGATTTTGCCGGTGTTGTTGCGGCCGGCTTTCTGCTTGCCAGCTTTGACTAAGCTTTTGAGCGGTTTGCGGGTTGTTACCTCGCTAAGATCCTGCGAAGTCATGCCGCGGCGGGCAGGAGTGGTTGGGTTGTATTGCTTGACAGCCATTACTTCTTATCCTCCTTGACTTCTTCTTGCTCGAAGACTTTGATTTTACCTTCGCTCAAGCGGACGTAGGCCTTTTTACTGTCCTGGCGATGAGTAGTGCCAGGGTAGCGGTTTTTGCCGCGCGAGAAGCGAACAGCTTTGCCGCTTTGAACGAGCGTCGTTACTTTGGCGACTTTGACGCCTTCGAATTGTGCTTCAACGGCCGCTTTGATTTCGTTTTTGTTAGCGCTCATCGGCACATCGAAAATGTAAGTATTTTCGTTGGTGACTAGCCGGTAAGCTTTCTCGCTAACGCGTGGAGTAACTAATACGAGTTTCATTACTTTGCCTCCTTTGTTAGCCACGCCTCGACTGCCTTGACAGCGGCTGGCGTGATAACGATTTTGTCGGCGTTCAAAATGTAGTAAACGCTGAGATATTGCGCGCGCACCAAGAGGGCGTTGGCTAAGTTGTTTGTAGCGCGCATCAGTTCTGGAGTCTTTTCGTCAACGACGAGTAGAACGCGGTCTTTCTCGCTGCACTTCTGCGAAGCAAGAAACTTAGCGACCTCGGCAGTTTTGCCGGTGGATTTGATGTCGCTGACAAGGATTTTCTTGTCTTGGTTAGCGAGCGTTAGAGCCTGCCGCAAAGCGACATGTTTGCTGGTTTTTGATAATTTTTTAGCGTTGCGAGCCAAGTTTTTGGTGAAGTTCTCTTCGCCAGTACGGCCACCAGCGATACCACCGTGGCGCCAGATTGGGTTGCGGGTCGAGCCAAAACGTGCTCGGCCGGTTCCTTTTTGTTTCCACGGTTTCTTGCCGCCGCCGCGAACTTCGCCGCGGGTTTTGGTGGTAGCACTTGCCTGGCGGCTGTTGGCCAAAAACGCGTCGTACGCAAGTTTCAGCAGCTCGTGGTTTGGTACGTCAACCTCAAACACACTCTTTGGCAAGGCTGCTTTTGCTGGCTTGGTTGATTCAGCCATTACTTAGCACCTCCTAATTTGATTAAGCCCTTCTTGGGGCCTGGCACTGCGCCCTTGACACCAATCAAGTTGTCCTCAACCGAGATATAAGCGACTTTCAGGTTCTTGACAGTGACCTGTTCGGCGCCCATGTGTCCGGCCATACGCTTGCCTTTAAATATTTTTTGCGGGTACATGCTGCCGATTGAACCGACTTTACGAGTATTACCCTTGCCGCCGTGGGTTTTGCGGTGGCGTTTGAAGTTGTGCCGCTTGATAGTGCCAGCCCAACCTTTACCCTTGCTGATGCCTGTAGCATCAATAACGTCGCCGAGCTCGAACTCCGAGACGTTCCATGTGTCGCCGACCTTGACTTCGCCAAGTTCGTCAACGCGAATTTCCCCAATTTTTTTCGGGGTCACACCGGCTGGTTTGACATGTCCAGCCACGGCCTTGCTCAGGTTCTTACCCGTACCATATGCCACCTGGACTGCGTTGTAGCCGTCGGTTTCGACAGACTTGACCTGAGTCACAGTCATCGGGCCGGCTTGAATCAGCGTCACCGGAATAGTGGTGCCGTCCTCGCCAATGATTTGGGTCATACCAATTTTGGTACCGAAAAGTGCTTTCATTGCCCTCTTGCTCCCATTTAAAAGCCTCGGCGGCTGGTAGTATCCGTTGCCCGGACTTGCCAATTCGCGCGAGTCTCTATAGTTAATATTACGCGTAATAGAATTACATCTACTATTATAGCACGTCTAGCTGTAGCTCGTCAATATCACGCAGCCTTATTTATCAAAGTATTCTGGCAAGACCTTGCCCGCTAAAGTTGCCGCTAACAGCACTGCGAAACCGCACATAATCGACGGAATGCCGGAAATTGTCGACGGATCTACGATATTGACAAAGGTTGTCGGCACCATAAACAAGATATAGCCAATCATTAGCGAACACAGAGATCGGCGAATATTTTTTACCGCAGCTTTACTATGGATGTAAGCGTATACAATAGCAATAATCAACAAACCATAGTAGTATCCCGCATAAATCGGATAAAATTCATCGCGATTCTCAAAGATTACATAATTACCTAAGCAGGCGCCAGCTTTTACACCGTCAGCTTCCAATAAGAAATAACCGACGAATAGTGCTGCCAAAATATAACCTAGAACTGGAATCCAGCGCCTTTTATCGCCAGAAAGTTGATAAATCAAATGAATACCCAGAGGCGGCAGCATAGTAATCGCCACATAACCGAGCTTTGCCCAACCTAAACTATCAAGAAAAATCGTACCTTCGCAAACATTATACTCAGCCCACTGAAACAGCGCCAAACAGATGAGCAGCGCCATAGCAATCCTTGTCACAGCGTTTAGCTTATAGCGCCAAAACGTATAAATTGCCAAAATAATTTCAATCGCCAGCGTTGCCAGCATCACCGGCGGCGAAAAGCAGTAAAGTTTCAGCTTCTTAAATTTATTCATACGATGAATTATACACCATTGCGGTAGCTAATCGTTGTCGCGAGCAGTAAACCATTCGCCAAATTTCTGCCAATGCTGAAAATGAGAAGGGTTAATCTCCGCGCCGTCATGACGGAGTGCAAACTCTTCAGCAATTGTTAATCCGCCGCTATCCTCCATTGATACAACCTGATTCATTGATGTTCCTTTGCCGCGCGGCTCGTTTATAAACACGCCAGTTTGATCATATATAAACAACTCCAGTTGCTCGCCATCAAAGTACGCCACGACGTCATGCAATATAATTCTCCGATCATTTTTATCTTTCATCAAAGCCAAAAAATCTTCAGCCGTAAACCAGCCGACAACGTCTTTCATATAACCGCCCGGAAAGCCGCCGAGTGCTGGAATTTCCCAGCTGCTATCGTTAACGACAACCGGCTGGCCTGCTTTTTCATACGCCGACTTAACTTTTGCTTCGGTAATCTTCAGCGGATCATGATGCTGGATTTCATCAATGTTAATTTGTAGCGGCTCGACAACAATCCCATAGCCTTTCAGAACCGACTTGGCTTCTTCGAGTTTGTGCGGATTGCCGGTGATAAAAGTAACCGTCTTCATCACGCTTACATCTTAATTTCAGAGTTTATTTTCTGAAATCGCGGCACAGATTTCCCGTCCAGTACTATTGTTTCCGTAAACATACTGGCAGGACGGGCGAATAATTCATATTCATTCTCATAGAGAGGTCGGTAAATCACCAGGAGCTCTTCCGTCTCAGTTTCTAAGGCTAGGCCGATCACCTCGTATAGTTTGCCTGATTTGCTATGCTTGTACGTGCCCTTGCTGATTTTTGCGCAACGGCTCCGTTCTTTACTATCCGCCGTTTCTTCGCGATACTTCTCTGGCTGAGCGCGGAAGATTTCCACCCATTTACTATCATCAGACAAATCATGATATATAATGTAATGTCGTTTGTCAAAGCCGCCCTTATCTTGCCTTTTACGCGACATTTCCTCTTGGACTTGTTCTATAGAAAAGCCAAAATCCTGGCGCAGCGTATCAACGACTTCCTGCAAATCGGCCAACTCTTTGAGCGATTCATCACGCTGATTATCGTCCAGCGGAATTTCGTCCGCCTCCTCGTGAACCTTGCGGAGCAACTCGCGGCGAAACTCTTGTTTGTCTAATATACGGTACTCCGTATGTAAAACTTCTTCGTCATCCAGACATTTTTTCACGACTTTATCGCGAACTAGTTTTTGTAAATAAAAACGTACCATAACATTCTCCTTTTTATACCTGATCTATCTCGCGTATCAGCCGCCGAAGAATCATCACCATATAAAGCCCATATCCAGCCGTTGCCAGCGCGCCGCCAATACCACTCACAGCATACACCATATGCCACGAAGCATTCGTTGTCAAGGCAATATAGAACGCCGCAAGTGCCGCGACAATCGCCAAAGGCGCTAGGCAATAATCAATCGTGCGATGAAAAATCTTCGCTTGCGGTACGAAATGCATACCAATAATTAACGTCAGCGCCGGCATGATATACCGCTGCAAGCTAAACACGACCAATAATATAATGATAATCCACAGCGGAATATACGTCAACGCGCTGAGTATCTGCATTTGCTTGCCAATCCTGTTTACTTCTGACGTTGGCTCTGATTGCGGTAATTGTGCCACTGCACGCACAGCACTCACGCCATGAAAAATCAGCCAGCCCGCATACATAACAAGTAGCGCAAAAACAGCCCAACCGATCAAGCCCCACGCCAACCCGAACCATACGGCATAGATCAGCATGAAGACGGCCATCAGAATAGGGAACGGGGCGCTGCTTTTTGCCGCGATAATTGCTTCGTCTCTTTTTGCTGATCCTTGGACTGTCATATATTTCTCCTATTTTCCTGCTATGATTGCTAAAAATTCTTGCTCATTAATAATTTTCGTGCCGTATTGTTCGGCTTTTTTCAGTTTACTAGCGCCGACTTTACCGCCTGCCACCAAATAGGTTGTATCTTTTGCGACAGCAGTTTGGAAGATGCCGCCCAGATTACGGATTTTTTCAGCGGCAGCGTCGCGTCCCATTGACTGCAGGGTGCCGGTGATGACAAAACTTTGCCCGACCAAGCGGCCAGATTTTTTATTGAACTGCGGCGCAACACCCAAATCAGCGAACTTTTGCAGTAGCTTCATATTATCTTCGTCAGCAAACCATGCCACGACAGACTCGGCAACAATTTCACCGACACCATCGACTTCCCGCAGTTCATCAATCGTCGCTAGCGCCAACCGCTCAATACTCTCAAAGTGGTTTGCCAAATCGATCGCCGTCTGCGCGCCAATATGGCGAATTCCCAGTCCATACAAGAATCGTTCTAAGTTTGGATGTTTTTTATCAGCAATGGCAGTGATGAGTTTTTGAGCAGAGATCTCGGCAAAACGTTCCAGTGCCAGCAATTGTTTCTTTTTCAGTAAATAAATATCCGCTAGGTCGCGCACCAAGCCAGTATTGACCAGTGCTTCGACATTTTTCTCGCCCAATGTGTCGATATCCAGCGCGCCTTTGGAGGCAAAATGTGCCAGGGACCGCTTCAAAATCAGCGGGCCGCTCAAACCTTTAACGCGGTACACCGCCTCGCCTGCTGGCCGTACAAATTCTAGCTCTGGATATTGGCGCGCCAATTCTGCCGAATAATCAATCGGCTTAGCATCTGCCGGTCGCAATTCTTTTAGCACGGTTTGTACCTGCGGGATGATGTCGCCGGCCTTGAAAATAACCACCGTGTCACCGCGGCGCACATCCAGCCGGGCAATTTCGTCGGCGTTATGCAGGCTAGCATGCTGCACCGTCGTACCGGCCACCACCACCGGGTCAAACACCGCTACTGGCGTGGCCGCACCGGTTCGACCGATGGAAATAACGATATCGCGGACGATGGTCGTGGCTTGCTCAGCGGCGTACTTGTAGGCCACAGCGCCGCGCGGATTTTTACCAACCAGCCCGAGACTTTCATACAACGCTCGGTCATTGATCTTAATTACCAAACCATCAGTATTAAACGGCAAATCGTGCCGCTTATCATCCCATTCGTTAACGAAATTCATCACATCAGCTAAAGTAGTAAAAACGCTCGCCTGCTGATTACGAGTAATTCCCAGAGCAGTCAGCGCCTCGTAAGCAAAGCTATTGGTCGGCACTTCAGCGTCGTTATCACGCAGCACATCATAGCCACGAAAATGCAGCGGCCGCGCCGCCACCAAAGACGGGTCCAATTGACGAATTGTTCCTGCAGCCAGATTACGCGGATTGGCAAATGTTGGCTGACCTAAAGCTTTTTGTTTTTCGTTAAGCTCTTCAAAGTCGCGTTTCAGCATCACAATCTCACCGCGAATCTCTGTCCGTCCGCGCAAAAATTGTTCAAAGCCTGGCGCCTCATACAGTCGCAACGGTACGTTTTTAATAGTCCGCACATTGTTCGTCACATCCTCGCCGATAAAACTATCACCGCGCGTCACCGCCTGCGAAAGCACTCCATCAATATAAATCAGCGAACATGCCAAGCCGTCCATCTTTATGTCGGCAAAAAACTCATGTCGATGACCAGGAATTAGCTTATCAGTTCGCTTGATCCACGCTTCAACCTCAATTTTATTAAAAACATCGTTTAAGCTAACCATCCGACGCTCGTGGCGCACTTTTTGAAAACCTTCAAGCAGCTTGTTGCCAACCCGCTGCGTTGGACTGTCTGGCGTAATCCACTCTGGATGCGCTGCTTCAATGCTCTTTAGTTCTATCATCAAGCTGTCGTACACCGCATCGCTGACGCTTGGCTGGTCAAGCGCGTAATATTCGTAACTGTATTGATTGAGCAGTTTTTTAATTTCTTCAAGCCGGCTTCGCGTCATCTGCTACCACCTTTCTATAAAGCAGATAAATATACGCTGCTAACCAGACAAACAACAGCGCCATCATAAACGCGCCAGCAAATGGCACGATTGGTACCGATTCGAGCCACTTCAGCTTTGACGATAATCCGCGTTCTAGCAATACCAACGATACCATCACAACGCACCATATCACCGAGCTATAGACAAACGCCCAAACTATCCTGAGCATAATCCTTAGTCGCCGGCCAACCACCAAGTCGCTAGCAGCCTGGATTGCCCGCATCGGATACATACCAGGCAAAGCCACCACGACTAGCGCAATAATCGTACTGGTCACCCAATAGAGTACAAGTGTTAATACACTTGCCGCCAGCAGACCGAATAACATCATACCGAAACCTTCTGTTAATATATGCACCGATACCAACGCCGAATACGCCAGCGCCATAATACCAACTGGCGATAGTTGAATTAGTAATATCAGCAACACTACCGACGTCGATATCAACGGTGCGGTTGCGTTGTACAAGCCGTCGCGTAATTTTGGCTTAAGCCCAAGTAGAATTTCGCGCAGCAACCACACCGCCGTTAGCCAAGTCATCAACACAAGCAGCGCCAGCATAACTCCCTGTTCAGCCCGCAACGACGTCGTGTCAATCGCCAGCGACGAAAATGTCAGCATACCAGCATTTAGCAACGGTCCCACGCCGCCGTCGAAAATCTTGCCCAGCGACTCGGACACTAGCTTGCCAATTGAATCATAAGTTGACTGGCTAGTAATAATTCCTAGAAAAATTATTATCAGCGCATACAAGATTATCATGGATAAGAACAAGCCTTTATTCTTCCACAACACGCGATTGACATAGTGAGTAAAAGCAATATATCCAGGCAAACGCAAACTGCGGCGATAATCTCGCCGCCGCGTCCGCCGAAAGCTGCGATGCGGCCGCCGCTGCAGGAAACGCACATTGCGATAGCGCGCCAAATACCACTTCTCGGTAAGCCAATCAAGAAATGCACTACCGTAATGCTTCGGAGTATTATGTTTCTTTTGCTGTTTCATAAATAAGCTATGGTGCGCAAGGCGGGAATCGAACCCGCACGACTTTTGGTCAAGAGATTTTAAGTCTCTCGCGTCTACCAATTCCGCCACTCGCGCTTGTAATTTTATGGAGGCACGTACGAGAGTCGAACTCGTCTAAAAGGTTTTGCAGACCTCTGCGTA
>ERZ772966.878-NODE-878-length-11264-cov-2.904630_pt1 | contig 11264 bp, 9 predicted proteins | sample MGYA00580680_ERZ772966 | MGnify/ENA primary metagenome ERZ772966 (study PRJEB29015, sample SAMEA2738055) | human oral metagenome | biome: human oral; feature: human-associated habitat; material: saliva | place: China | collected 2225 ...
ATAGGGATAATCTGCTTCGCGCCTTCGGCTATCAGTTGGATTAGTCCTTCGTCGGTCGTAGCCTGACAAACAACAATCAGAACGAAATCATAGAATAGAGTAGGAATAGATATGGGAGCATTAGTCGCCATCGTAGGCCGTCCGAATGTGGGCAAGAGCACATTGTTCAACCGCCTTACCCAAAGCCGGCAAGCCATCGTAGCCGAAGAGGCCGGTACTACGCGCGATAGGCAGTACGGCCGGGTGCATTGGAACGGTCGGGAGTTTTCCATCGTCGATACCGGAGGTTGGGTGGTCAATTCGGAAGATGTTTTCGAGGAAGAAATCAATAAGCAAGTGTATATTGCTGTCGAGGAAGCAGATGTAGTCCTCTTCGTCGCAGACAACCAGACCGGAGTGACTTCTCTTGACGAACAAGTCGCCGAGATACTGCGCCGAAGCAAAAAACCGGTTATAGTCGTAGCCAATAAGGTGGACAATACCGAAGATCATTATTCCGCTTCCGAATTCTATTCCTTTGGTTTGGGCGATCCTTACTGCATTGCAGCTGTCAGCGGTTCGGGAACAGGCGATTTGCTCGACAAGGTGATGGAGCTATTGCCGGCAGAGAACGGACAATCGGATTTGGACGAAACACTCCCTCGAATAGCCATCGTAGGCCGCCCCAATGCAGGGAAAAGCTCCTTGCTGAATGCCTTCATCGGAGAGGACAGGCATATCGTGACGGATATTGCAGGCACGACAAGGGACTCTATATACACTAAGTACAATAAGTTCGGACTCAATTTTTACCTTGTAGACACAGCCGGTATTCGCAAAAGGGGTAAAGTGAATGAAGACTTGGAATACTACTCCGTTATTCGATCCATTCGTGCCATCGAAAACTCCGACGTATGTGTGCTGATGCTGGATGCCACACGAGGTGTGGAGTCGCAGGATCTGAATATCTTTCAGATTATCCAGCGCAATAGCAAGGGACTGGTTGTATGTATCAACAAGTGGGACTTGGTGGAAGATAAAAGTCAAGCCGTCATCAAGACGTTTGAGGATGCCATCCGGCAGCGTTTTGCTCCATTTACGGATTTCCCTCTTCTCTTCATATCGGCTATGACCAAACAAAGGATTTTCAAAGTGTTGGAGACGGTCAATCAGGTCTATGCACACCGCTCGACTCGTATTCCTACACACAAGCTGAATGAAGTGATGCTACCCATTATCGAGGCTACGCCACCACCTGCTACCAAAGGTAAATACATCAAGATAAAATATGTGATGCAGCTTCCGACGGCAGTGCCTTCATTTGCCTTTTTTGCCAATCTGCCTCAGTGGGTGAAAGAGCCTTATAAGCGTTTTTTGGAGAATCAGATTCGTGCCCACTGGGATTTTTGCGGTACTCCCATCAACATTTTTATCCGCGAGAAGTAGGGTTTGCCCCTGCTCAATACGTTTAAGTCATCATAGAAGAATACAATGATATGGAATGGAAACGTTTTAGATTTCTGAACAATGTCGTCGGTTGGGGCGTTTTTGCAGTTGCAGCTATCGTCTATCTGATGACAATCGAGCCTACAGCCAGCCTGTGGGACTGTGCCGAGTTCATAGTCTGCGTAAACAAGTTGGAGATCGGTCATCCGCCCGGAGCACCCTTCTTCATGCTCGTCTATAATATCATATCGCATTTCACGAGCGATCCATCACAGGTGGCATGGCTTGCCAATGCTACCAGTGCATTGGCCAGTGCCTTTACCATCCTGTTTTTGTTTTGGACGATTACCCACCTTGTCCGCCGCGTACTTGTACCGACAGTACGCAATGTATCCGGATTGGAAGAGCCGTCAAGGAAAATATCCGTTCCACGAGTAATCACGATACTCGGCAGTGGAGTCGTTGGAGCCTTGGTCTATACGTTCAGCGATACGTTCTGGTTCAGTGCCGTCGAGGCCGAGGTATATGCATTGAGTTCTTTCTTCACGGCTGCCGTTTTCTGGCTGATGCTTAAGTGGGAGGAGCGTGCCGACAATGTACGCAGTGACCGCTGGCTCGTTTTGATCGCTTATCTTATGGGCCTCAGCATCGGAGTGCACCTGCTCAATCTCCTTTGCATCCCTGCCATGGCTTTGGTGTATTACTATCGCCGTGCTGTTAAACCCACAGGCAGGGGAGCTTTGTTGGCACTTTTGGCTTCCTTCGCCCTTATCGGGGTGATGATGTTCGGTGTGATACAGGGTATCCCTAAGGTTGCCGGCGTATTCGATGTCTTCGCTGTCAACACCCTTGGTTTGAGCTTCAATAGCGGTTTGTATTTCTATTTCTTCCTGCTGGCTGCCATATTGATTTGGTCTGTGAGGGAGACTCATTCCGTACAGACCGACGGTGATAAGAAGGGTACAACCAAATCGATGCGCATGCGCTTTGCCGTGTTGCTGAGTGTTGTTCTGATGGGTATTCCTTTTATCGGCAATGGCATCCTTCTCGGCATAGTCCTTACACTGGCCGTAGCCTATTGGCTGTTTGCATCCAAGCGGTTGAATGTGCGATTCTTGCATACGGCCTTGATGAGTATGCTGGTTATCCTCGTCGGCTTCTCCTCTTACGGTGTTATCCTCGTTCGTGCCGTTGCCAATCCGCCGATGAATGAGAATGCTCCGTCCAATGCCTTTTCGCTTCGTAGCTACCTTGCTCGCGAACAATACGGAAGTACCCCGTTGATCTACGGGCCTTCCTTTGCATCCCAACCTGTCGGTTTGAAGGATGGACAGGAAGTAACAGGGCCTTCGCCCAAGGTAAATCCTACAGATAAGGATCGCTACGAAACGCTCTATATACAACGCGAATACGATTATGGAGATGGTTCCATGATGCTTTTTCCACGTGTCTATTCCACTACCGATGGACATCCGCAAAGCTATAATATCTGGATGGGGCGATCCGAAACGGATACCAGTATGCCTACATTCGGAGAGAACCTGAAATTCTTCTTCAATTATCAGGTCAATTATATGTACTGGCGTTATTTCCTTTGGAATTTTTCCGGCCGTCAGAATGACCTGCAAGGCGACGGAGGACTATTGCGTGGCAATGCCGTGACGGGTATTCCCTTCATTGACAAGATTCTTATCGGTCCTACGGATGACATGCCGGACTTTATGACCAAGAATCGCGGACACAATGTGTACTACATGCTTCCGTTGCTTTTGGGGCTGATCGGTATTTCTTTCCAACTGATGCGCAAGGAGAAAGGTGCACAGAGCTTCTGGATCACTTTCTTCCTCTTCTTTATGACCGGTTTGGCCATCGTATTGTATCTCAATCAGACGCCCGGCCAACCGCGTGAGCGAGACTATGCCTATGCGGGATCCTTCTATGCTTTCTGTATCTGGATCGGTTTCGGTGTGGCAGGATTGGTCGATTTCTTGCGTCGAGCCAAACTCAGCCATACCACTGCGGCTATCGTAGCTACGGCTGCAGCAGCGCTTGTCCCTATCCAGATGGCCGGCCAGAACTGGGATGATCACGATCGCTCGGGACGCTATGTGGGACGCGATTTCGGTGTCAATTACTTGGAGAGCTGCGACCCCAATGCCGTTATTTTCACCTATGGCGATAACGATACCTTCCCCCTCTGGTATGCTCAGGAGGTAGAAGGCGTTCGTACCGATGTCCGTGTGAGCAATCTCAGTTACTTGGGAGCAGACTGGTATGTGCGCCAGATGAAGCAGCAAGCCTATCAGTCCGATCCGCTACCATTGAAGAATATGAATGAAGCCTTCATCAGCCGGAATGCCTTTGTTCGTGTCGATCCCAATTACTCTGCCAGAGATCCGGAGCTGAACCTCCATTCACTCCCGGGTAGCGGACTCACGGCCGATGGCAAGCCCATCATGATGCTGTCCGAAGCCATGAAAATAGCCGCTCGTCCAGTTCCTTATGGCAATGGTGTGATGCCGTCTGAGAACCTGTATCTGCCCGTAGATTCGCAAGCATTGGGGCTGGCGTTTGGCGATTCGGCTAAGGTGCATGTCCGTCGAACCATCGATCTGTCTTTGGCCGGTAAGGGCATCCTCTCATTGGCCGACCTGAGCGTTCTCGATCTGATAGCCAATAACGAATGGAAGCGTCCTATCTATTGGGCTATTACGTCTCCGAGCAATTCCTTCTCCAACCTGCCGGACTACTTGCGTCAGACCGGTATGGCCAATCAGTTTGTGCCTTTCAAGGCGCGCCGCGTAGGCGATAACATCGATGTGGAAAAGACCTATACCAATGTGATGACCAAGTTCCGCTTCGGAGGAGCCAACAATCCCAAGGTGTACTTCGATGCAGATATTCGCAATTCCACCAATACCTATCGCGTAGCTGTGTTTTCTCCGTTGGCAAAGGCTCTGCTCGAAAGAGGCGATACCGTTCGTGCCCGTAAGGTGCTCACCAAATGCCTCCAAGAGATCAATCCTGAAGCCGTACCCTATGATTATCGCTCGCTGGTATTGGCACAAACCCTGTACGATGCAGATATGGTGGCCGACGCAGACCGGATAGTCAAGGCCGTGGCAGGCTCTTCGATGCGTACGCTTAACTGGTTCTTCCGCCTGTCGGAATCCAAATTCATGCAAATGCTTTCCGAAGGAGAGATCGACAGGGAGATGAATACGGTTGCTACGGCTCTTCGGCTGAGTACTGCTTATAATAGCAAGGTACTGGATGAATATCTGCCCGTGTTCCAGAACTATTATAAGATGCTCTACACTGATGAGCAGGGTAATAGCAAACCGCAATAAATGCAGCTCAGACTCGTAGAACGACTTATCTGCCGTGTGCCATGTGGTACCGGGCTTTGTTCCCCGGTGCCACGTGGCGCATTCCTGCCAAAGAAGGAAAAAGCATCTATCTGACTTTCGATGACGGTCCCATACCGGAGATAACACCCTGGGTATTGGATACGCTCGATGAACTCGGGGTGAAGGCCACGTTCTTCTGTGTGGCGGATAATGTGCGTCGCTATCCCGATCTTTTTGCCGAGATACAGCGCCGTGGTCATCAGGTCGGCAATCACACTTTCCACCATCTGCAAGGGCTGAAAGTCCGTACACGTACCTATCTGAAAGATGTGGAAGAGGCTGACCGACTTATCAATTCTCGCTTCTTTCGACCGCCGCATGGCCATCTTCGCTTCATGCAGACCCTCCTGCTTAGCAATCACTACGACATTATTATGTGGGATGTGATCACGCGCGATTATAATGCTCGTCTTTCACCCGATACCGTCTTTGGTTCGGTGGTTCGCTATGCGCGCAACGGCTCCATTATTACCTTCCACGACTCCCTCAAAGCGGCTCCCAATATGCAGCAGGCCATGCCTCGCGCTGTGCGCTGGCTATTGGATGAGGGCTATACCTTCAAATGTCTGGGCGACCCGGCCGACTAAGCCGTTTGCCTGTTTTTTCTGTCCGATGATTGTCCTTACGGAAGACGGATCTCCCACTATCCTTTCGCCTCATTACGGCGAATACTACCACTCCATACACGGTGCGTGTCGTGAGAGCGAACATGTATTCGTTCATACGGGACTGTTGCACCGTTTGGAATCTTTCGATCCTTCCGGTACTTTGTATCTCTTTGAAGTCGGATTCGGAACGGCTCTCAATGCGCTACTGACTCTCCGCGAACAACGATGTCGGGGTCTCTCCATCCATTACTCTGCCATTGAGAAATTTCCTCTCGAAAGGGATGTATATGAGCATCTTCGCTTTTCTGTGGGAATGGCCGATGAAGACAAACTCCTGCAAAGTCTCCACCATGCATCGTGGGGAATGGATTGTGAAATATGTCCCGGCTTCACGTTGCACAAGATAGCATCCGATCTGACCGATTTTACATTCCGCAAGCCTATCGATCTCATCTATTTCGATGCTTTCTCTCCCGAAGCTCAGCCGGAGTTGTGGAGTGAAGAGATCTTCACCCGAATGGTGGCCGCATGTCGATCCGGAGCTGTATTGGCCACCTACTGCGCCAAAGGCGAGATCCGCCGTCGGCTCACACGTGCCGGATTCCATATGGAACGCCTGCCCGGACCTCCCGGTAAACGCGAAATCCTGCGTGGCACTTATTATCTTGAGGACGGAGGAGACAGTCTCTAAACTGCCGCTCGGCCATATCTGTAGCACGTACTCGGATTCTTGCATTATAGAGACCTTCTCTTTTTTCAAAGGGCTCAATATGCCTTCCGAATGAGAAACGAAAAGTGGCACGTCTTTATATTCGGAGAAAAGGGAAGGAAAAAGCAACATCCCGCCCACTGAGCCAGCGGACGGGATGTGTATTGGAATGGTGTATGGTTAGTCTTCGTTTTCGTCTGCAATAGTTATGCAGCAGTTGTCAAGGCTTCGGATGATCGCGAGCGACTCCACTCTTATACCTCTTTCCTGTAGAGCCTCTCTCCCGTTCTGAAAGGCTTTCTCTATGATAAAGCCCATACCGACGATCTTAGCACTTGCCTGTTCGGCCAAGTCGATGATTCCTTGGGCAGCATTGCCATAAGCGAGGAAGTCGTCGATAAACAAAATACGATCATCGTCCGTCAGAAAGTCGTGGCTGATACAAACAGTGTAGTCTCGGCTTTTGGTAAAGGAATGCACTGTCGTAGTCAGCATATTATCCATCGTCTTGGGCTGTTTTTTCTTGACGAAGACAACAGGCAGATTCATGATGTAACCCACCATGATGGCGGGGGCTATGCCACTGGCTTCGATCGTGACGATCTTATTGACTCCGCTGTCGGCAAAGAGACGAGCAAATTCTTCGGCCACATGGTACATCAGCTTCGAATCCATCTGGTGATTGATGAAGCTATCGACTTTCAATATACCGCCGGGATAGCACTTGCCATCTTGCAAGATCCTCTGTTTGAGCAATTCCATAAGACAAAGATTGGGTTTTCTACTTGTCCGCCGGTTCTATTTGCCACGGATAAGCATATTAGAGATTATGGCAGCAAGACCGCCGGTCGTAATTCCCGAAGAGAAGATGCCTCTCAGGTCAAGAGATATGTTGCGCAAGATGTCCGGCATCAACTCGACACCCAAGCCCAGTGACAGACTGATGGCCAAAATCATCGTAGCCCTCCGGTCTATATCCTGAGCTGCAATGATGCGTATACCGGCTGCGGCTACAGTTCCGAACATCAGCAGCGTAGCTCCTCCTAATACGGGATCGGGCATCAGAGAAAAGATGAGGCCGATACCCGGGAACAAGCCAAGCACAATGAGCATAGCCGCAATATAGTAGCCCACTCGACGACTGGCCACACCCGTGAGCTGGATCAACCCGTTGTTTTGGGCGAAGATAGAATTGGGGAACGAATTGAACACGCCGGCGAGGAGCGAATTGAAGCCATCGGCCAATACTCCGCCCGATACACGTTTGATGTATTTATCACCCTCCACCGGTTCGCCCGAAATCATCGAATTGGCCGTAATATCCCCCGTTGCTTCGATGGCTGTAATAAGATAGATCAACCCTATGGCGATAAAGGAAGACAGATTCAAGCTAAGGCCGTATTTGAATGGAACAGGGATATTCAGCAGTGCGATCTTCGTCGTCTCCATACCGGAGAGATCCACTCGACCGAGGATGTAAGCCAAAACATAACCGACGAGCAGACCGAGTACGATGGAGCTCATACGAATGTATTTGTTTTTGCTCTTATTGAAGAAGAGGACGCTTACCAAGACGAGAGCAGCAATGCTGAGATTCTGCCAGTTGCCGAAAGTCCCGTCGCTCATCGCCGCATTGCCTCCTCCGCATGAGATAATCCCCACTTTGATCAGACTCAGACCGATCAGCAAGACCACGATTCCCGAAACGAGAGGCGTAATGATCTGCTTGAGATAACGGAAGGTACGGCTGACGATCATCTCTACCGGAGCTGCCGCTATCGTACAACCGAATATAAGCGGCAGGCCGCCGGCCAGGCCCGCGCTGATAATCGGGCCGATGAAAGAAAAACTTGTGCCCTGCACACATAGCAGCCCGGCACCCAAAGGCCCTACTCTTCTACATTGGATAAAGGTGGATACCCCCGAAGCGAAAAGAGCCATGGAGACGAGGAAAGAAGTAGTCTCCAAATCCAGATCGAGTGCTCCTGCAATGATAAGTGGGGGCGTAATGATAGCCACAAAGATGGCAAGGAGGTGTTGGAAAGCAGCAAAGACAGCATCTTTGAAAGAAGGCTTGTCTTCGATTTTGTAGATCAGATCTACCTGTGGGGTAGCTTCATTCGGTGCGATGGCCATAATAAAGTCAGTGTTAGTCGGATAATCCTTATTCCTCGTTGGGAGCAAGAAAGGCACAAAAATAATAATGAAAATGCACCTGACTACGCTATTGCAGGAATAATTTTCCACGGTAGCACAGAGCTACATCATTGGGGGGGTACCCCAAAAAGACAACAAACTTAAAGGCCGAAGAGATAGTTGAGCTTGACGCCGAGAGTCAGGTTCGAGGATCTGCCGTGAGGGTCTTGCTGCCGGTTGTTGAGGAGATCATGGAAGCCATAGTATAGCCGTCCCTCCAATTCGAAGGCTCCCAGTCTGCCGGCATCGAATCCGAATCCGGGACCTCCGGCCAACCCCCACTCGAAGCGTCCGTGCAGACCTTGGGCATAGCGTCGCTGCTGCAGTTCGGTGAAGTCCGAGCCTTGCTTGACGGTTTTCTCTGCAATGATGAATCCGAACTGAGGCCCCAAATTGAGAAAAGCATAGAGACCTCTTTGCCGGATTTTAATGTGTGTGAGCAGAGGTATCGTCACACAATCGAATGTGCGACGATAGGCATTGTCCGGCTTTTCGTCAAATTTCTCCTCCCATCCTAAGCGAATGTAGCTCGCTTCGGCTTGAAGGCCCACTTTCAAGGTGCCCGTACTCTCCTCATTTACCCGTACAATGAGACCGCTCGAAGGAGCCAACAAGAGCTTTTGGTCCACAGCGGGATTGAAGAGCACCTTATTGGCCGAAACGCCTCCGGCTACCCCGACCTGTACACGTAGCGACTGCTTGGACGTTTGGGCTGTGGCCGAGTTTATCAGACATAGGAAAACAAAAAGGCTGATACCTATTCTACGAATCATGTTCCTCTTTGGATGAGCCGGTATGGACAGGGAAAGTATGGAGCAGTGCATAGCAGGAGTTATCGAGATACGGGCACACGATCCACCCCTCCGTCGGAGCGTAGCGTGACGAGGAAGAGATTCAGATTGACAAAACCACTATCTCCCCTTATCTCGCGGAATTGGAAGTCCGTCTGCAACCCCGTAGAGGGAAGCATGGGGAGGTTGTTCCTGAGAGAACGGCCATATGAGGCCAAGCCCCCGATGAAGTAGTTGGTAATGTCATAGCCGAGGACACTATACTTGGGGAAGCCTCCTGACACCTTGTGGTTGTACCAGGCGTAGTATTGAGAAAGGAATTGTTCGCTTTCGGGCTGTGCCGGATTGAAGAAGAAAGAAGAGTAGAACGAAGAGCCGTATTTCCTCATTCGTCCTTGCAGGTCTCTGTCGAAGGACTGCCATTCGGGATAGCCGAAGAAAGTAACCAACTCTGCCTTGCCATTGCCATCGGCCAGAGAAAGCATACGGCGGAGGATGCTCTCGCCTGTCATGCAGGGCATGATGACGATACGCGTGTCGGATCGGAGCAGCTTGACCAATTCCCCTTGCTCCCTATCGGAAGAGATTTTCGTATAGGGTCTGCCTGCCTTGTCCATCTCCGACATGATGAAGGCGGCACAAGGCTCGGTCTCTCCGGCACCGGTGATGAACACAGCTGTCCGATCGGCATATCGTTGCATAAAGAGCTTCGCAACCTGCGGATAGAGATACTCTTGAGGAGGATTGATTTGGAAAAGGTTGGCCGAAGCCTTTCCGGCTATTTTGCCGGAGCTGAACGGTACCACATAGTTGATACCTCGTCGATCTGCATAGCGTGATATAGCCGCTATCTGGTCATTGGAGGCTCCTCCGATAATAAGGTGACAGTCATTGAGCTCACCACTGTGGATCACATCCTCTGCATCAGACGTATTGGACACATCGTAAACGCGCAAAGTCACCGACACCCCTCTCTTCTTCAGACGATTCAGCCCCATCAGCATACCCTCGTAGAATTCCACATATCGCTGGGTATTGCCCGATAGAGGGAGCATCAGTCCGACCTCTATAGCCTCCGACTGCGATGTCGTAGGGGAGGAAGCCATAGCCGTGGAATCGCTGCCGGGGATGCGTAGTTTGTGGCCTGCAGGGAAGTTGGTAGCAGATATACCCGGATTGGCTTTCATCAGTTCCTCTTCGCTCAATCCATATTTTCTGCTGATGGAGTAGAGCGTTTCCTGTGGCCGGATAATGTGTTCGCTCGGATGACGAGCGGCGGATATTTTGCTATTGGCCCGGACCGGTTTGGACGGAATGAGCAGAGTCTGCCCTTCCTTGATCCCTTGTCTGGCCGAAGGGTTGAGCGTATAAATATCATCCTCCGACAGACCGTATTGGCGCGCCAGTCCATAAACGGTCTCTTTGGCTTGCACTACGTGTACTTTTGTCCTGCTACGCGTCTGACCGGATGCCGATACTACGGACATCAGCACACACGTAATCAGCAGGATATAAAGACCTTTTATCCGGAATACATGATCTGTCATGGTTTCCCCCTTTCTTTTTTAGTCCTATTTATTATTAGGTGAGATGGGGCAAAGGTAACAATAACGACTCTGCAGGCAAATGGTTATCCTCTTTGCAATCTCCATATAAGAGAACTACGTGGGGTTAATGTCTTCGTTATAAATCAAGCCATTTCAATATCGAAAGACATGGTTGCTTAAGGTTATCCCGGATTGGTCATTGGAAAAGTAAGGCCTAACGACAGATTCCCCGGGTTTATCGACTTCAGTCGGTTGCTATTGATTTGGGTTGTGGAGCATTCTTGCGCGTGAGCATCTTCGAGCCCGTGTAGATGCCTGTACTTGCTGCGAGCTGCAGTATTGCAAAGGTGTGATGGGAGCAGCAATAAGCAATGTGCTTCTGAATGCCCGAAGCTGCAATCGAATACCTTAGAAGGCGATGCGTCATAACGAGGCCGGAAACTCCGTATATAGAGACCATTGCACAAATCCAGCTCGAACAAGTTTCCTTGTTTTTTTGAGCATTTAGATGTATTCTTCACCCTGAATATTAGTCCCCAAGCTGCAAAACAGACGAGAATGGTCAAAAACACACCAGG
>ERZ772966.880-NODE-880-length-11252-cov-5.400018_pt1 | contig 11252 bp, 8 predicted proteins | sample MGYA00580680_ERZ772966 | MGnify/ENA primary metagenome ERZ772966 (study PRJEB29015, sample SAMEA2738055) | human oral metagenome | biome: human oral; feature: human-associated habitat; material: saliva | place: China | collected 2225 ...
CTTCATTGATGCGGCAAACGCATACTATGCGTTCGATCTGGCCCCCGGATATTGGAACTTTCTCGTTCAGCTATTCGACTCTCACCACGCCGTGAGTATCAAGTCGGTGTACGACGAACTGGGTGAGGCGGGCGACGGTGATCCTCTCAAGGACTGGGCGAAGCAGAATAGACAACACTTTATTGCTCCTGACTCGCGCGTGGTGGCTCGCTATCAGCAGGTTATGAAGTGGGCAAAAGACAACTATGAGGCGCCAGCAGTCAGCGAGTTTCAACGCGTTGCAGACTCCTGGATCGTTGCGCATGCACTGGCTAATGGGTGGGTGGTCGTCACGCACGAAAAGTCGGCACCAAGAGCGAAGAAACGGATCAAGATTCCCGACGCGTGTGTCGCGCTCGGGGTGAAGTGTCTCAACCCCTTTATGATGCTTCGCGACAGGGGAATGAGCCTGACTATCTAGCTGCGCCGGTGTCGAAGTAGGCGTCGAGCGCGGCCGCCCCGACGCGGTCGTGGACCTGATCAAGCGCCTGGTCACTGTCTCCATGCGCACCCAGGAGCTAGTGGCCTCTCTCCCCAAGCTGGAGATCCCAGCCAACGCCTAACATCAGCCTCATAGCCACTCAAAGCTTCAAAAAGATCCAGCCTCCAGGCTGCGAGGCTGATCAGGTATTAGACTGCACATTAGGCATAATCTCTAGATAGAAAGAAGGCAGTCATGCCTACCCCTGCAAGTGTCGTAACCGATAAGCGCGTTGCCGTGATGGTGGCCGATGGGCTTGAAGAGGTCGAATGCCTGGCGGTGGTTGATGTGCTGTTCCGCGCCGGTATTGGCGCTGACCTGCTGTCCATCTCTGATTCGCTTGAGGTCACCTCCTCCCACGGCATCCACTTGCGCTGTGACGCCCTGGCCAGCCAGGTTGACCTCGCCAGCTACGCCCTAATGTTCCTACCTGGCGGTATGCCAGGCACACTAAACCTGGGTGCCAGCGCCCTGGTCACTGACGAGGTGTGCCGTCGTAGCGCCGCAGGCCAGCCCCTAGCCGCTATCTGCGCCGCCCCTTCTATCCTGGCTGAGCATGGCGCCCTGCAGGCCCGCCACGCTACCGCCAACCCCGGCTTCATGGACGCTATTGCCGCAGGTGGGGCGCTTATGAGTGAGGCTGCGGTGGTACGTGACGCTAATTTGATCACTTCGCGTGGCATGGGCACCGCCACTGAGCTGGGCTTTGAGATTATCCGCCTGCTTTTGGGCGACGACGCCGAGCAGGTGGTGGCCAGCGTCAAGCAGGGCATCGTCTACCAGCGCTAACGCCTATTCGCATCAGTACGCATAGCTAGCATCACCGCGCGCAGTGCCAGCCTCACCACGGGCCCAGCTCATCGTCGCCACGGGCCCAGCTCAGCGTCACCACAGGCATCCTGACAAACTTAGGTTTTTACCTGGGCGCCAAGAATGCTAGGCTTACCGCGTGCAGAACGTATCCATGATCCGTGCTTGGTGGTGGCTACCTTAACGGGTGAGCCACTTTCGTGATGCGTTTTAAGTTTTAAGGCTCGCCCTCGCGGCGAGCCTTTTACATTCCGGCTCGCCGCAGGCAAGAAGGAATGTTATGGCTAATACCCCAACGGTTTTCACCCGCCCGGTTAAATACCATGCCGACGGCGGCGCGCTACTAGCCCACCTAGCCCAGCTAGGTTTGGTTGACACTGTCCAGGACGGCTCTCGCCCCACTAACACAGTGCTACTAGAAAGCGCTGATATTGCCTCTAAACAGCACCTGACCACTATCGCGGTGTTGGCTGCTAGCGCCCAGATCACCTGCACGGGCGACACCGTCACCCTTAAAGCTCTGGATACTACCGACGGCCCCCAGGCGCTTAAGGCTGTGGCCCAGGAACTTAGCTCTGCCGTCACCCGTCAAAGCGACAGCGAGCTGGTTTTGCACCTGCCTAGCGTGGCTGAAGATAGCGCTGAGGAGCACGCCCGCCTGCGTGAGCGCTCCACCATGGAGCCGCTGCGGATCCTGACTGATCAGGTGGTGGCACACCCGCACCTGCCGCTGGTGGCCGGGGCGGTGGCTTTTGATTATCTGGGCACTTACGAGTCCCTGCCGTCGGTTGCCGACGGCGCCAACACCTGCCCCGATTACCTGTTCTTTAACGCCCGCATCATTTTGGTGGTGGATCACCCCAGCGGCTCCTGCCAGCTAGTTGGTGCCTCGCTCGACGCCGCCCAGTTAAGTGCCCAGATGGATGCGCTGGAGGCGGCCATTAATGAGCTGCCCGCCCAGGCGCCGTCGGCCCCAGCAGAGCAAGCCGCACCGGCCACACCAGCCCAGGCCGCACCGGCCCAGCAAACCACCCCGGCGCCGTCGGCCCAGCAGGCGACTGAGGACACCATTACCGCCTACCCCACCATGAGCGACGCGGACTTTTGCGAGCTGGTGGCCAAAATGCAGCAGCACATCGCCATTGGTGACGCCTACCAGGTGGTGCCCAGCCGTGGCTTTGTGATCGACTGCCCCCAGCCCCTGCAAACCTACCGCTACCTGCACGACGCTGACCCCAGCCCCTACATGTTCTATATCGCCACCGACGATTTTGAACTCTTTGGGGCCTCCCCCGAGTCCTCACTGCTACACAGCGCCAAAACCGGCCAGGTGGCTATCCGCCCCATCGCCGGCACCCGCCCACGCGGCTTCGCCCCCGATGGCAGCATTGACCACGAGCTAGACATCCGCCTAGAGCTGGAACTACGCAGCGACGCCAAAGAAGTAGCCGAGCACGTGATGCTGGTAGACCTGGCCCGCAACGACGTGGCCCGCATCAGCGCCCCGGGCACACGCAAAGTCACCCAGCTGCTGCGTGTAGACCGCTACTCGCGAGTAATGCACCTGGTCAGCGAGGTTACCGGGCAGCTGGCCAGTGATCTACATCCGCTGGATGCTTTCCGTGCCTCCATGACCATGGGCACGCTCACCGGCGCCCCCAAGCTGCGTGCAGCCGAGTTGATCCGCCAATATGAGGGCACCCGGCGCGGCTCCTACGGCGGCGCGGTGGGTTATCTGCGTGGCGACGGCGAGCTCGACACCTGCATTGTGATCCGCTCTGCCTTCGCGCGCGGCGGCAAGGCAATTGTGCAGGCTGGCGCGGGCGTGGTCAGCGATTCCGTGCCTCAGCGTGAAGCTGACGAGACCGCCCACAAGGCCTCTAACGTGCTGCGTGCAATTGCCGCCGCCCAAGGTAAAACCCTGCGTATTGAACGCAACCTAGTTAGCAAGGAGGCCTGAGCCATGCGCGTAGTTTTCCTAGATAACCGCGATTCATTCGTCTACAACCTGGTGGATCTGTGTACTTCACGCGGCGCCCAGGTGGATGTTTACCGCAACACCACCCCCCTGTCTGTGCTCACCGCCGCCCTGGAGCCCACCGAGGCTGAGAAAGCCGCTGGTCAGCGTCCGCTGCTGATCACCTCCCCCGGCCCGGGCCACCCGCGTGAAGCCGGGTGCCTAATGGAGCTAACCGCCTACGCTCTTGAGCAGCGTATCCCCACCCTGGGGATTTGCTTGGGTTACCAGGCTTTAGTGGAGGCTTGCGGCGGCCAGGTGGCGCCGGTGGGCCCAACCCATGGGCGCACCGACCGGGTGCTGGTGACTAAAGCTGGCGCTGAGTTTGCCCCGCTGGCCCCCTGCGTTATTGCGCCCCGCAGCGGGGAGCAGGCCCCTTACGGCTGGATTGATGTGGCCCGCTACCACTCTTTGGGCTCGCGTGAGCTCCCCGCGCAGCTGGTTTCTTTGGCTCATTCGCGCGACGACGTGGTTATGGCCCTGCGTCACGCCAGCGCCCCCGCCGTGGGTTTGCAGTTCCACCCTGAATCTATCCTCACCCCCGCCGGGCCCACCCTAATCAGTGCCCTGTTCACGTTCTTAACCCAAGAGGCGTAAGCGGCAACCCGCTAAACGCCGGCCGCTTAAGCCGGGTGCTCAAGCACCCAGGCTTGAGCGGCCGCCCAAAAAGCTGAATACCAATTTTTTAAGGAGTAACCATGAGCCAAGCCGCCGCCACCCTACGTGAGGCGCTAAACGGCGTCGTCCTAAGCCAAAGCCAAGCCGTGGAAGTATTTGCGGCCATCACCAACGGCGAGTTTAACGAGATCGAAATTGCCGCCTTCCTAGGTGCCCTGCACGCACGCGGCGAAGACCCGGCGGAAATTGCCGCCGCCGCCCAGGCTTTCCGCGCCGCCGCCGTGAACTTCCCCTACCCCAAGGGACAGGGTGGCCTAGTGGATGTGGTGGGCACCGGCGGTGACCGTGCGGGCACAATCAACATCTCCACCGCCAGTGCGCTTGTGGCCGCCAGCCTGGGGGTGAAGGTAGCTAAGCACGGCAACCGCGCCGTCTCCTCCCGCTCGGGCGCCGCCGACCTGGTAGAAACCCTAGGCATTCCGCTGGATCTATCCCCCCAGGCCAGCGTGCAGCTGTTGGAAAGCACCGGGTTCTGCTTCCTGTTCGCCCAGAAATACCACCCGGCTATGCGCTATGTGGCGCCCGTGCGCGCGGCCCTGAAAAACCCCACCGTTTTCAACCTGATCGGTCCGCTAGTTAACCCCGCCCCGCTCAGCGCCCAGGTGCTTGGGGTGGGTAACCCGGCCCTGCTAGAGGACATGGCTAGCGCCCTGGCCAGCGCCAATCTAGACCACGCCCTGGTGGTGCACGGCTCCGGCCTAGACGAGATCGCCCTGCACGGTCCCACCCAGGTGCGTGAGCTACGCGGAGCGGAAATCACCGCCTATGAGCTCACCCCCGCCCAGCTGGGCCTGGGCACCTACACGGTGACTGACCTGGTTGGTGGCGACGCTAGCGTTAACGCCCAGCTAATTCGCGCCGTGTTCGACGGCGCAGGTCAAGCCGCTCACCGCGACGCCATCGCCGCCAGCGCCGCAGCCGTACTGTACGTAACCGGCAAGGCAGACACCCTCGCCCAGGGTGTACAAGACGCGCTGGAAGCCATCGCCAACGGCACGGTAGCCAGCCACCTAGATAAGATCGTCACGCAGGCACGTGAGCTAAGCGCCTAAGCGCCTGGGCCGTATTTAAGAGAGGTAAATCGATGAGTCAGCGTCAAGTACGCACACCTATTGCCGACCGTCTACGGCAAACCGGCACCGTTCTAGACTCTCTGGTAGAGGCCCGCAAAGCCCGCCTACCTGAGCTTTATGAGCGCTATGGGCATCTAGAGGCCGCTACCATGGAGCGTTCGCAGCGTTCTTTTGAGGCCGCCCTGCGCACCCGCACTTTGGGTGAAGACGGCCAGCTACACCCGCGCGCCGGCGGCCCGGCCCTGATCATGGAATGCAAGGCCGCCAGCCCCACCTTGGGCACAATCGTCTCTGATGGTTACAGCCCTGCCGCCTTGGCCCAGGCTTATGCGCCCGTGGCCGCCGCCATCAGCGTGCTGACCGAGCCCGACCGTTTTAACGGCGACCTGGCTGATGTGACCGCCGTGTCTAAGGCTGTACGCCAGCCGGTGCTGGATAAAGACTTCATCATTGACCCCATCCAGGTGATTGCTGCCCGCCACCACGGCGCTGACGCCATCTTGCTGATGCTCTCAGTGCTAGATGACCAGGCCTACACCCAGCTAGCTGCCCTGGCCGCTCAGCTGGGTTTGGATGTGCTCACTGAGGTTGATGAGGCTGAGCAGATGGAGCGCGCCGCCGCCCTGGGTGCCCGCATTATCGGCATTAACAACCGTGACCTGCGCACCCTAGAAACTGACCTGCACCGCACTGCGGCCTTGGCGCCTCTGGCCCAGCGTGGCGTGGTGCTGGTGGGTGAGTCTGGGGTGCATGAGCGTGCCGACGTCGAACTATTGGCCCCCTACGTGGATGCGGTGCTGGTGGGTTCAGCCCTTTCTGGCGCTGCTGACCCGGCCGCCGCCGCCCAGGAGCTTTCCGCCGGCCAGCCCACTACTGGCGCGGCTGGTTTGGATGCTCACGCCCAGTCCATTGACTGGCAACCCTACTCTTCCAAACGTCTAGGCGCCGGCACTCTTGACGCTGACGCACAAACCCGTATCAGCCCCTACTTTGGCGAGTTCGGTGGCCAATACGTACCTGAGCTACTGATTCCTGCCCTAGACCAGCTTGAGCAAGCTTTCCTTGAGGCAGTAGATGACCCGAGCTTCATCGCTGAGATCAACGATCTTTTGCATAACTACCTGGGCCGCCCCACCCCGGTTACGCAGCTGCGTAACCTGCCGCTAGGCGGCGGCGCACGCATCCTACTTAAGCGTGAAGACCTGGTACACGGCGGCGCTCACAAGGGCAACCAGGTGCTGGGCCAGGCCCTGCTGGCTAAACGCATGGGTAAAACCCGCGTGATTGCTGAAACCGGCGCCGGCCAGCACGGCACCGCCACCGCCATGGTGTGCGCATTGCTGGGGCTTGAATGCACCATTTACATGGGCGCCACCGACGTGGTACGCCAGGCCCCCAATGTGGAGCGTATGGAGCTGATGGGGGCTAAGGTTGTGCCCGTAACCGCTGGTAGCGGCACCCTTAAGGACGCCGTCAACGAGGCTCTACGTGACTGGACCGCCACTTTCGCCACCAGCCACTACCTGCTGGGTACGGCTGCCGGCCCGCACCCCTTCCCCACCATGGTGCGCGAGTTCCACCGCATTATTTCCACTGAGGCCCGCGCCCAGACTTTGGCGCGCCTTGGCCGCCTGCCTGACGCGGTGGTGGCTTGCGTGGGCGGTGGCTCTAACGCAATTGGCATGTTTGCTGACTTTATCGACGACGAAACCGTGGCCCTGTACGGCGTCGAGCCTGCCGGTGAGGGTCTAAACACCAACCACCACGGCGCCCCCATTAATGAGGGTAAGGTTGGGGTGCTGCATGGGGCGCGTTCGTTCCTGATGCGCACCGATGACGGCCAGGTGGAAGAGTCCTACTCGGTTTCTGCTGGCCTGGACTACCCCGGCGTTGGCCCCCAGCACGCCTACCTGGCCCAAAGCGGCCGCGCCAAGTATGTGGGTATCACCGATGAGGAAGCTATTGAGGCTTTCTTGCTGCTTAGCCGCCACGAGGGCATTATTCCCGCCATGGAATCCTCCCACGCCCTGGCTTACGCCCTGAAACTGGCTGAGCAAAACCGCAGTGAAGGTGGGGACCCGCAAAAAACCATTTTGGTGTGCCTGTCGGGGCGCGGAGATAAGGACCTGGACCAGATCCGTGAGCGTCTAGGTGGCTCTTTCTCCACCGACGGCGCTGTCTCGCGGGCCGCTGACCTGGTTGCTAACGGCCAGGCGGGCACCGGCACCCACCGCACCCACCAGCAAGACGCCGCGTTCGCCGCTAAGGGCAAGGAGTAAATCAATGAGCCGTTACGAAAGCATGTTTGCCACCTGCGAGCAGCAAAACCGGGGCGCCATGGTGCCCTTCGTGATGCTGGGCGACCCCACTTTGGAGGCCAGCGAACGCATTATTGACGAGTTGATTGCTGCCGGCGCCGACGCTTTAGAGCTAGGTTTGCCTTTCTCTGACCCGGTTGCTGACGGCGTAGCCATCCAGGAAGCCCACCTGCGCGTGTTTGCGCGTGGGATCAACATTGCCGACTGTTTTGACCTAATTAGCCGCCTGCGCGCCAAGCACCCGCAGGTACCCATGGGCCTGCTGATTTACAGCAACATCCCGATCGCTATGGGCTTGGAGGCCTTCTATGAGCGCTGCGCCAGCGCCGGGGTTGATTCGGTACTGATCCCGGATGTGCCCATTCGTGAGGGTCGTCCTTTCTCTGCCGCCTCTAGGGCCGTGGGCGTTGACAGTGTCTACATTGCCCCGCCTTCAGCCAGTGAGGAGACTTTGGCGCAGGTAGCTGAGGCTGCACGCGGCTATGTTTACGCCGTTTCGCGCGTGGGGGTTACCGGCGTGGAAAATGAGGCCCAAACTCAGGGGCTCAATAATGCTGTGCCTACCTTGCGCGAGCACAACTCCACCCCGGTGCTGCTAGGTTTTGGTATTTCCAAGCCCAAGCATGTGCGCGCCGCGATTGTGGCCGGCGCCGATGGGGCCATTACTGGCTCGGCGATTGTGCGCATGATTGCTGCCCGCACTGAAGAGATTGTCTCCGCCCAGGAGCGCTCAGGTGCCCCGGCTTTGCAGGCCACCGCCCCGGGAGTTAACCAGCCGCTAGATGAGCTGTGCGCTCAGCTGCGTGAGTTTTTCACCTCCATGTGCGCGGCCACCACCAAGGCCTAGCCGTGGCTGTAGGTTCGCTTAGGCTGCTGCCTGCTGTCGACGTCGCCAATGGTCTAGCCGTCACCCACCGCACTAACGCTGGGGGTGACGCCGGCGTGGGCCTGTCTCCCCTGGAGGCTTGCCTGCGCTGGGTGGAGGCGGGCACTAACTGGATTCACTTAGTTGACCTGGATGCGGCCTTTGGGCGTGGCTCTAACGCAGCGCTTTTGGGGCAAGTTATCGCCGATTTGGCGCGGCTACACCCGGGCGTGAGCGTGCAGTGGTCTGGTGGCGTCACTAGCGGCGACGACGTCGAGCGGGCTTTAGCAGCCGGCGCCAAGCGGGTAAATCTAGGGGCTGGTGCGCTTAAAGATTTAGCTGCCACCACGGCTTTAGTGGGCCGCTTTGGTAGGCACCTAAACGTGTGCCTGGACGTGTCAGCCGCGAGCGCCGCGCCCAGCCCAGCGGCTCCCGCCAACCCAGCAACATCAAGTGCGGCCCAGCCAGGCGCAGCCCAGTTGGCAGGCGCCCAGCCGGGCGCGGCCCAGCCGACAGGCGCCCACCCCCAGCCCAGCGCGGATTTGGCCGCCTATGTGGTGCATCCGCGCGGCCAGGGCGGGCCGGTGGGGCCGCTAGAGCCAATTTTGGCGGCGCTTAATGAGGCCGGCACTGGCGCCTATGTGGTTACTGACCGGGTGCGCGACGGCGCCCTATCGGGACCCAACCTGGCGCTACTGGGGGCGCTTAGCGGCGCCACTAGTGCGCAGGTTATCGCCTCTGGTGGGGTCAGCTGCGCGGGCGATATTGCTGCCTTACAGGATTTGGCTGCCCACCACCCCAATTTATGCGGGGTGATCCTAGGTAAAGCCCTTTACACCGGGCAGATTGACCTCAAAGCCTTGCTGCGCCCCTAAAGCGCCGTGCCGCGCGCTTACCAGGAAGGGCCGCGATTGGTTAGGCTCCAGGCATCTTCGGAGTCTTCAGAGTCTGAGTCATCATCCCAGGATTCGCTCTCAGGCAGATCGGAGCTACCTACCGGGTCTGTGGCGTAACGGTTGGGTGCAAACGCCCCGGTAGCCCCATAGGAGCTGACGCTGGCGGCGCTGACCGCGCCGGGGGCCGCAAAGCCGTCGCCGCGATCCCCAGGCGTACCGGGGCCGCCAGGGGCGTCGTCGTCGGTGGGGGCGTCACCTTCGCCCTTAATCCAAGCCAGGGTTTCCTCCAGGCGCTCGGGCGGTACCAGCACCTCGCGGGCTTTAGAGCCGGTGGAGGGGCCCACCACTTCACGCGATTCGAGCAGGTCCATTAGGCGCCCGGCCTTAGCGAAACCTACTCGCAGTTTGCGTTGCAGCATTGAGGTGGAGCCAAACTGGCTGGTGATAATCAGCTCGGCGGCCTGCAACAGCAGGTCCATGTCGTCGCCGATTTCTTCCTCAATGCGTTTTTTAGTTTCGGGGACAATCACGTCCTCGCGGTAGCTGGGCTGGAGCTGGTCTTTAACATGCTCAACTACGGTGCGGATTTCCTTCTCAGTAACCCAGCTGCCCTGCACACGGATCGGTGCGGAGGCACCCGGGCCCAGGTAGAGGGCGTCACCTTGGCCGGTGAGCGACTCAGCCCCGTTTTGGTCCAAAATTACGCGCGAGTCCAGCTGTGAGGCGGTGGCGAAAGCCAAACGTGAGGGCACGTTGGACTTGATCAGACCGGTAACTACCTGTGCTACTGGACGCTGGGTGGCCAGCACCAGGTGAATACCGGCCGCACGCGCCAGCTGGGTGATGCGCTGAATTGAGGCTTCCACGTCTTTAGGCGCGGTCATCATCAGGTCAGCCAACTCATCTACCACCACCAGCAGGTAGGGGTAGGGCGCGATCTGACGCTGAGAACCGGGCGGGGCCTGTACCTCGCCGGCGCGCACTGCCCGGTTGAAGTCATCAATGTGCTTATACCCAAAGGAGGCCAGGTCGTCGTAGCGGGCGTCCATTTCCTTAACCACCCATTCCAGGGCCTCAGCAGCCTTCTTGGGGCTGGTGATAATGGGGGTGATCAGGTGGGGAATGCCTTCATAAATGGTTAGCTCCACGCGTTTGGGGTCAACCAGCACCATGCGCACTTCCTCAGGGGTGGCGCGCATCATGATGGAGGTGATCATGGAGTTAACAAACGATGATTTACCTGAACCGGTTTGCCCAGCTACCAGCATGTGTGGGGTTTTCGCCAGGTTGGTGACCACATAGTTACCCTCAACGTCCTTACCCAGGCCCACGGTTAGCGGGTGGGTGGAGTTTTGTGCCACCGAGCTGCGTAGCACGTCGCCCAGGGTCACCATTTCGCGGTCTGCGTTGGGGATTTCAATACCGATGGCGCTCTTGCCGGGGATGGGGGTGAGCACCCGAATTTCGTCACTGGCCACCGCGTAAGCGATGTTTTTTTCTAGGCCGGTGATACGTGAAACATTAACACCGTGACCACGGTGAATCTCGTAGCGGGTTACCTGCGGGCCGCGCGTGTAGCCGGTTACCTTGGCGTCCACGTTAAATTCGGTGAATACGTCTTGCAGGGCCTGGACCACCGCGTCGTTGGCGGGGGTACGCGTGGCATGTTCGCGTCCGGCCACCAGGTCGCTCATGTCGGGTAGGTGGTAGGTACCCCCGTCGGGTAGCTGCATGGAGAATTCGGGTTCAGCGCCCACGCTGGCGGCGGTGGAAACTACCGGTGCGGTGACTGCGGTGGGGGTGCGCCCGTTGTGCCGCTCGAGCCCGAGTTGGTCGGTGAGGGTGTCGAAGACGGACTCGATGCGCTGGCGCAGGGGACGCAGGAGCCTGGCTCCGGGGCGCGGGGCGCAGCAGGGTCAGCCCAGCGCCTGCAAGGTCTTTCGAGCTGTTTGGAGCGGTAGCCCTTGTCCGCCGCGATCGTCTGGTCGGTGGTGGGTTCCAGCCGGGCGAGCATGCTGCGCAGGACCTCGCGCTCGTCGTCAGCCGGGTTGGTCAGTGCCCAGGCCACCGGCAGC
>ERZ772966.881-NODE-881-length-11241-cov-27.434472_pt1 | contig 11241 bp, 6 predicted proteins | sample MGYA00580680_ERZ772966 | MGnify/ENA primary metagenome ERZ772966 (study PRJEB29015, sample SAMEA2738055) | human oral metagenome | biome: human oral; feature: human-associated habitat; material: saliva | place: China | collected 2225 ...
CCGGCCTCATGCAGTTCTTCCACAACTCCGTGGCCACCGCCGCGTGGGACAAGGAGAACCTGGGTATCGAGGGCAAGCAACGCTACATTATGCCGATCGTTTTGTGGGCGCTGAAGAAGTACGAGAAGCCCGTGCACCGCGCCTTCGCTGCGACGAACGGCAAGTTCGAGCCGCACCGGCCCATCGAAGAGATGATCTCTCGCTCCCAGGACATCGCCCGCCTGGGCAACCAGGCCGGCGAAGGCTGGTACCTGACCGCCGAAATGGTCGACATGATCGAACACGGCTGCCCGAACATCATCTGCGCCCAGCCCTTCGCGTGCCTGCCCAACCACGTCGTCGGCAAGGGCATGTTCCGCGCGCTGCGCACCCGCTACCCGCAGGCCAACATCGTGGCCGTCGACTACGACCCCGGCGCCTCCGAAGTCAACCAGCTCAACCGCATCAAGCTCATGCTGGCCACCGCCCTGCAGGACCCACAGGCGCGCGACGGCGACGTCCTGCAGCTCGTGGACGCCGAAGAGCCCGCGTCGTGCGGCGGGTCCAGCTCGGTCATGCTCGGCATGCCGACAATCCCGAGCAGGCGGGCAGCCTTCCGCTGAGGATGACGCTTCAGCACTGACGAGGCCTGGGCTTTGTTCCCGGGCCTCGTCGCGCTATCCGGGGCACACTCCGGGCCCGCAGCGTCGTGACGCACTCACACGTGTGCATCCGACTCTCGCGCGTGCTACATCGGCAGGTTACCGTATGCGATCTCGAAGCCCGCCGGCGCCCACCCCGTGCCGTAAGACAGGCGCGCCGAGACCTCGCGCATACCCGAGGAAGGCCAGGACACCGGGAGGAATCCCGTCTCGCCCGGCCCCACGTCCAGGGACGCAGCGTGCTCCCACGTCACGTGGCCCTCCTCGACCACGCGGCACAGGAACTCCAGGTCCGCCGTGGACGTGAAGGTCATGTGGTTGCGTACCGTCACCCCCGAATACGAGGGGGACACCGTCACCGGCGCGTAGTGCAACTCCTTGCCTCGCACCGTGCGCAGGTCCGGGAAGCGCGCCTGGGAGTACTCCGGGCGCGTCGGATCGAGCGCGTGGGCGGCGCGAACCTCGTCCTCGTCGTCCCCGATAGCCCAGGCGATGATGCTCGGGTGTGCGCGATCTCGGCGGATCGCTGCCTCGATGGCCTCGTCGCGGGCCGCACCCGGGCCGTACACGTTCGACGCACAGTCGATGACGTAGAGGCCGTACTCGTCGGCCAGCTCCAGGAATCGGGCGTGCCCGGGCGCGTCGACGATCGCGACCGTGTTCACGCCGTGGCGTTTGCACCACACGATGTCGTCGAGCATCTCCGGCAGGCCGACCGCCAGACCCGTGCGCCCGTCGCACTCGTCGCGGCGCACACCCCGCAGGATCAGCGCCTTACCCGCCAGGTTCACCCCATGGGAGGTGGCCTCGAGGTCGCGGAAACCGACGTGCAGGGCAATCGTGTCCGTAGTCTCCTCCTCGTCGGAGAGCGTCACGACCAGGGTGTAGAGCGTCGGCTCCTCCGCGCTCCACGGGAGCACGTCCAGGCCCCGCACCTCATAGAGGTCGCCGGGATCGCCCGTCGCCGACCACAGCTCCGCCTGACGGTCGTCGCCCAGCAGGACCGCGCGTACCTGCGAGCCGGCCGAGGCCTCGACCCGCAGCGCCAAGCTGCCCGCACGCCCGTCGTGGGACGCCACCGGCACCACGTCCACGATGTGAGCCGGGGGGCGCGCCTCTAGCGACACCTCGCGGAACAGGCCGTGGCAGCACACCGGCGAATCCATCAGCAGGACGCTGATCGCATGAGTGTGCGTCGGCTGTAGTGCGCTCGTCACGTCGAACGCCGCGGGAATGAAACCATCCGCGCAGCAACCAACGAACGTGCCGTCCACCCACGCGAAGAGGGGGCCCGAAAAACCGCCGAAGGTCAAGGTCATCATCCAGCCGCGTTCAGCCGCGTCCTTCAGGGGCGCATCCAGGGTGAACTCGCGGCGCAGAATCGACGCTCGCACCAGGTCGGAGGGCGGATTGCCACCGAAACGAGAGGCATCCTCCTCGCGGGCCTGCGCCTCCTTGCGCATCCACGAGCCATCCAGCTCGAGGATGCCGGGCACAGACGTCGCGCCGAACGTGTGATGGGTGGGAGCTCGATCAATGAGCTCCTCGACGGTGCCAGTGACACCGGTAACCTGCCAGGTGCTCGACAGCATCTGGAGTGGCCTGCGCGACCTCCACGTCGCGTGCACCGTCAGGCGGTTCACCGACGTTCCTGGGTCCCGCAGCCACGTGACGTCCGGTTCCAGGATGTGACTCATGTTGTAAAAATATCATTCTTTTATTGGTCAGCAAAGCGTAAATTTGGCTGAAATGCAGTCAAATATGCCTTGACATGCGCGTTGTCCTTATCTGTCGCACTCGCGCGGTGATCACATAGTGGGATTTTTGGCCGCGAGAATGGGCATAAGTTTGCGCCCGCCGAGGGCCGGCGAACGCATAACGAACCCCGGCCTCGTCCGCGCGTGGGACGAGGCCGGGGAAGGTCAGGGGGAAGGGTCAGCCTTGAGCGGTCTGCGCGCCGTCCTGAGCCGCCGACTCACGATCCGCGTCGCGCGTGATTTTGCGCGCGAAACGGTAAAGCAGCGATGTGGTGCCCGCAAAGAACAGGATGCCGATGACGGTAGCGACAGGCTCGAAGCCCTCGCCAATGAAGGGCAGTGCCAGCGGCGAATCCGAGCCGGTTGCACCCGCGATACCCGCGTAGATGACACCGAACAGGGACTCGCCCACGATCAGGCCCGTCGCCGCCAGCGTGCCGAAGCGCGTCGCGCGCTCCGGGTTCGCCTGCTTGGCCGCCCAACGGTTGTAGGAGAAGCCGATCAGGCCGCCGATCGGAATCATGATCGTCAGCGACGCCGGCAGGTACATGCCCATGCCCACAGCCAGCGGAGGCAGCGCACGCTTGCCGCCGCTCACCTTGCGGAGAACCTCGTCGATGATGATCACGACGATGCCGATCGCTGCGCCGAGGCCCAGGAGATTCCAGTTGATGCCTCCGCCGAGGACGCCCTTGGCGAGCGAGGAAATCAGCGAGGCCTGCGGGGCAGCCAGCGCGTCAGGGCCGGCGCCCGGAGCCCCCTGGAAGCCGAAGGAGTTCTGCATCAGCTGCAGCACCGGCGGGATGATCAGTGCGCCGAACACGACGCCGATCACCAGAGCAACCTGCTGCTTCCACGGCGTCGCCTTCACAAGCTGGCCGGTCTTGAGGTCCTGGAGGTTATCGTTCGAAATCGTCGCAATGCAGAACACGATGGCAGAGGTGAACAGCGTGTACGCGATGAGCGCCGTGTTCTCTTCCGTCGTGGAGCCTCGTCCGTGCACAACCAGGATGACGACAGCCGTAATGACGACGACCAGCAGGCCCACGCCCGACACCGGCGAGTTCGACGAGCCGATCAAGCCAGCCATGTAACCGCACACCGCGGCGACGAGCAGACCCACCAGCAGGATAAAGAGGACGGAAATAGCGATCAGGACCGCCGTGTTGTGCTCGATCTGGGTGCCGTGCATGAACCACCACAGCAGGCCCGCAATCGGAACCATCGCCACAAAGATCGACACGATCACCCACTTGCCGGGGATGTCCTGTTCCGTGCGGTCGATCTGGCCGCCGCCGTCTTGAGTGGCGCGCGAGGTGCGCAGCGACTCCGACATGCCGCGGACGATCGGACCCATGATCTTGATGAGCGTCCAGATGGCGGCAACCGCCATGACGCCCGCGCCAATGAAGCGCACGTCCGACTTGAAGACCGCGCTCAGGCTGCCCATCAGGCTGTCCGCCTCGGCGAGCCGGCCATTGGCGAAGACCGGCAGCAGAATGCCGTAGGAGGCGATCATGCCAATGAGCATCGCGACGCCCACCGTCATGCCAACCAGGTGGCCCACGCCGATCAGGGCCATCGACAGGGAGGTGGAGATCATCGTGCCCGTCGAACCGATCTTAAAGGCGGTGCCCACCTCGGAGGCGGCGACCTTCAGGTAGCCCAACAGTGTCATCGTGGCCGCGGCAATCGCGCCCCAGGTGATCGCCAGGAGGCCGCGCTTGTTGTCCTCGCCCGCATCCTGGGCGTCGCCGACCTTCAGAATCTCAGCGCCTGCCACGCCCTCCGGGTATGGCAGGTCCGACCCGGTCACCAGCGCTCGGCGCAGCGGAATCGAGTACATGACACCCAGTGTGCCGCCCACCGCGCACACAAACATGGTCTTCCAGTAGGGGAAGCCGGTCCACCAGCCCACGATCACGAGGCCGGGCAGGACGAAGATGACGGCCGACAGGGTGCCTGCGGCCGAGGCGATCGTCTGGACGATGTTGTTCTCCTGGACCGTGTGGTCGCCCCAGAATCGTAGGATGGCCATCGAGATGACGGCCGCCGGGATCGAGGTCGCGAAGGTCAGACCGACCTTCAGGCCCAAGTACACGTTCGCGGCCGTGAACACCAGCGTAATGATTCCGCCGATGATGACGCCGCGAAGCGTAAGTTCTTTGAGCGACGTTTCTTTAGTCGCATGTGGCGCAGACACGAAAAGTCCTCTCGCTGCGTTGAATAGGTACCCTGCAAGAGTAGAGCATTCATGCGTACTAGCGAATGATATGCGGTTACTTAGTCTTGTTTTTAATCGTCCCCGATGCTGGGGCCCTCGTCGTGTGGAGCCGTGGGGCCGCGTGGGGTTGTGTGGCCCTGCTCCCAGCGTGCCCGGTCGATTTGCATTGTCCGGGGGGCTGTGTAGTAAAGTGTCCGGGTGAGGTAGCGTGTCCGAGCGGCCGAAGGTGCAGCACTCGAAATGCTGTGTGGTGTCACAGCCACCCTGGGTTCAAATCCCAGCGCTACCGCCACTGCCGCCCGGCCCCGATGGGGCCGGGCGGCTTTGTCGTGCCCGAGTGGTGTGTGCCCGTGGGCTGCTTTGTTGTGCCCGAGTGATGTTCGTACGCGTGCGCTGGGGTCGCGCGCGTGTGGATGTTGCTTGATGTCTCGCTGGTGATCCGGGTCCCGGCCCGATCGTCCGCGAGCCTGAGCGGTGTTGCCCTGCAGCGCCGCGCCTCGAAGCCCGTCCGTGCCCTCTGGATCCTCCGGCGCCCTCCTCACCGGTGGGGCTTGGTGTGGTGCTGGTTGGCTTGGTGCGTCGGCTCGTTGTTCGGCCAGGCCCCGCCGCCGCCCGCGGGCACCGCAGCCTGGCCCCGAGTCGCGTAGCTCGCCCTGGCTCTCCGGTCTTGCGGTGCCCTCCTCACCGGTGGGGCTTGGTGTGGTGCTGGTTGGCTTGGTGCGTCGGCTCGTTGTTCGGCCAGGCCCCGCCGCCGCCCGCGGGCACCGCAGCCTGGCCCCGAGTTGCGTAGCTCGCCCTGGCTCTCTGGTCTTGCGGTGCCCTCCATGCTGGTAGCGGTGGGGATTTTGCAGCATTAGAAGCCTCGCTTCGGCGTGTCGCCGGCGTGTCGGATCTCTAATGACGCCATTTCCCCCGTTGGGAGGTGCTGAGATCGCGGTTCGAGGTGGTGTTGCCGCCAAACTGCAGACCCATTGGGTGAAAACAGCTAAAAATAGGCCGTTTTGGCGCAATGGGTCTGCACTTTGGCGGATTTGGTATCAATCGTGGTGTGTTGTTCGCACGTGAACCCGCTATTGCGAGCCTAAAACCGCAATATCGCATGCAAACCCGCAATTTAGCGCGTGGGTGGGGCTGTCCAGGCTCGTATTAGCAGGTCAACGTGCGTATTAGAGGGTCCGCACATGGATGTTGGGGTGCCCTGGTGATACTTCGTGAGTTGCCAGACCGCGGTTCGGAGTGGTTCCCCAGCAACGTCGCACGTAATTCCCATGCCTGTATTTCAGGGTTTGAAATTCGATCGTTGGAATTGCAACGTTTGTGGCCTATCTCGAAAAATGACCGCATTAAATTACGTGCGACTTTTGGAGGGGTGGTTACCTCCGTCACTTTCGGGTACCTCTACCGGCCGCGGGCCCCTCTGTCAGGCCCCGCCCCTTCACTGGCTCAGCCCCTTCACAGGCCGCCCCTTCACTGGCCGCCCCTCTGCACCTCCAGGGATGCAGCAGAGGCGGGACCCCGAAGGGTCCCGCCTCTCGTTGCGTGCGGTGGCCGCGCAGTCAGCGCCCGAGCCTCAGCTCAGAAACAACGGCCGCGGCGTCAGCGCGAACGCTCAGTTCTTCCACCAGCCCTTGACGGTGTCGACCGCGTGGGCGCCCAGGTCGGTCAGTGCGGAGTGGGCGTTGACCAGGCCGGAGGACAGGCGGGCGGCCTGGAAGCGGGAGGCGACGTTCTCCCAGTTCACCAGGTTCCACCAGGCCTTGACGTAGTCGGCCTTGACGTTGAGGTAATCCAGGTAGAAGGCGTGCTCCCACATGTCGATCATGAGCAGCGGCACGGTGGCGACCGGGATGTTGCCCTGCTGGTCGGTCATCTGGTAGGTCACGAGGCGCTTGCCGACGGTGTCCCACGCGAGGACGGCCCAGCCGGAGCCCTGCAGGCCCAGCGCGGCGGCGGCGAACTGCGCCTGGAAGGACTCAAACGAGCCGAAGAACTCGTCGATCGCGGCGCCGAGCTCACCCTCGGGGCGCGAGGCGCCCTCGCCGGTCATGTTGGTCCAGAAGATCGAGTGGTTGGTGTGGCCGCCCAGGTTGAAGGCCAGGTTCTTCTCCCACAGGTTGATCGCGGCGAAGTCGCCGGACTCGCGGGCGGCGGCCAGCTTCTCGAGGGCGGCGTTCGCGCCGGCCACGTAGTTGGCGTGGTGCTTGTCGTGGTGCAGCTCCATGATGCGGCCGGAGATGTGGGGCTCGAGGGCGGCGTAATCGTAGGGCAGGTCGGGCAGGGTGTAGACGGTCATGATGCTCCTCCTGGGCGTCTTCGTCGTTTTGTTGCTACCCCCAAGGGTAGTACTTAAGTCCCGACTTGCGTAGGGGTTTCATGTCACCTTTCGCGGATTGCGATCAACGACGAGGCCGGGGCTAGTCCGCTCGAACCCGCCCCGGCCTCGTGAAAAAGAGGGGAAAACTCAGGCCTTCCCGCGCACGCGACGCACGAGCGCCGAGGCGCCCACGACGATCCACGCGACGACCGCGCCGAGAATGACACCGAAGACGCCGGACAGGAGAGTCTCGACGAGCCAGGTCACGAAGCCGCCGACCGACGCGACCGCGTGCTCGGCGGTCTCGAGGATGTGGTGGAAGACGGGGACGCCGACCTCGGCGAGGTTTTCGATGACCAGGTGGCCGCCGACCCACAGCATGGCGACCGTGCCGACGACGCCGATGACGTTGAAGATGTGCGGCATGATGCGCACGATGGTGCGGCCCATGTTGTCGACGGGGCCGGGGCGGTTGTCCTCGGGCTTGATGGCACCCTTGGCCAGGTGGAGGCCGAAATCGTCCGCCTTCACGAGCAGAGCGACGAGGCCGTACACGAAGAACGTCATGAAGAACGCGACCCCGATGAGGACGGCGACGCGCATCGCGCTGTGCTCATTCGACAGGCCGGCCATCGACACGAGCATGATTTCGGCGCTGAGGATCAGGTCGGTGCGGGTCGCGGAGGACACGATGCTCTTTTCGAGTTCCTCGGCGGAGGCAGCGCCGCCCTCCTCGTGCCCCTCGTGGTGGCCGGGCAGCCAGCCGAGTTTCTCGAGGACCTTCTCCCCGCCCTCGAAGCACAGGTACGCGCCGCCCACGACCAGCAGGAACGGCAGGACCCGCGGCGCGAACCAGGTGAGCAGCAGCGCGATCGGCAGGATGATGAACAGCTTATTAATAAGGGAGCCGCGCGCGATCTTGCCGATGATGGGTAGCTCGCGTTCGGGGCTCAGGCCCGACACGTACTGAGGAGTCACTGCCGTGTCGTCGATGACGACGCCGACCGCCTTCGACGAGGCCTTGACGGCGTTGGCCGCAACATCGTCGATGGATGAGGCCGTGACCTTCGCGAGGGTCGCGATATCGTCGAGTAGGGCGACAAGTCCTCCGGACATGGGTTTTCCTCCTATGGGCCTCGCATGGGGGCCTCGTGTCGTTACGCGCATTGTACGTGCGGGGATAGTCTAGAGTCATGACGACTTCCGCACCCGTTCCTGCCCTCGATCGTGACCTCATCGCGCGCCTGCGTTTCGACGTTATCGCGGCAAGCTGGACCACTGACACCCTTGAGACGCTGCTCAGTGACGGCGCCCTGTCCGCCCTCATGCGCGACTCGCGCCTGCCCGCCCTCGTCGAGCTCGCGGGCGTCACTGACCCGGCGGCTACCCTCACGCGCTTCTTCGTCCTCGGCCAGCCAGAGCGCGCCTCGGCCCTGGATGCGGCCCTGTCGACGCTGGGCGCCGCGGGTCTGGAAACCCTTGGTCTCGCGGCCACTATCGACGAGGCCGAGGCCACTTCCGCTCTCGTCGTCACCCGCGGGTGCGGCAAGTTTGCGCCCAAGCGTGAGGATGCGCAGGCGGGCGAGGGGGCCTCGTCCCCGAAGACGCCGACCCTGCCGACGATGCACGACCCTGACGAGGAGGCGCCCGAGCCCGAGGTGGAGTCGGACCCGTGGATGAGCGCCCTGTACGACCTGCGCCCCCACGCGGCGACCCTGCCCGGCGGGGACCGCGACTGGTGGGTGACCTCGGACCCGGGGGAGATGCGCACCGGCAAGCCCCTGGCGGACGATCACGTGATGGGCGTCGGTGGGGCGACGCGGACGCTGCTGGGCATGACTGTGCGCGAGTCTGTTGACTCCGCGCTCGACCTGGGGTGCGGCTGCGGCATCCAGGCCCTGTACCTGGCCACGCACGCGCGCCGCGTCGTCGCCACCGACCTCTCGGCGCGGGCGTGCGCGCTCACGCAGTTCAACGCGGCCCTCAACGAGGCCGTCATCGATGTCCGCGAGGGCTCTCTTTTTGAGCCGGTCGTGGGCGAGACCTTCGACCTCATCGTCACCAACCCGCCCTTCGTGATCACTCCCGACTCGGTGCGCGGCGCGGCCGGCCTGCTCGAGTATCGCGACGGCGGCATGGACCGCGACAACCTGGTCCGCGCGGTCCTGCGCGGTGCGCCCGCGTGCCTGGCCGAGGGGGGCACCCTGCAGATGCTCGCCAACTGGGAGATTCCCGCGAGTCGCAACCCGGATACGCAGTGGTCCCAGCGCGTCGAGGCGTGGCTTGAAGACCTGCCCGTGGACGCGTGGGTCGTCCAGCGCGACGTCCTCGATCCCGCGCGCTACGTGGACATGTGGATCCGCGACTCGGGTGGCCAGCTCATGGCCCGCGCCGACTACGAGCGCGCGTTCACCTCGTGGCTGGTGGATTTCCGTCGCGCGGGCACGGGCGCGATCGGTATGGGTTTCGTGGCGCTTCGCAGGCTCGACGAGGCCGAGGCCGCCTCGGGTGGGGTGCGTGCGTTTGATCTGTCCCTCGATGGGCACGCCCCGCGCGGGTGTGACGTGGCGTGGGCGCTGGCCTCCCTGCGCGCCCCGGAGCTGTGGGAGGTGGCGCTGACGCGGGCCTCGGATGTGCGCGAGGAGCGCCACTACGTGCCGGGTAGTCCCGACCCGGAGCTGCTGATCCTGCATCAGGGTGGGGGATTGGGCAGGTCGGTGCCGGTCTCGTCGGCCGTGTCCGCGGTCGTGGGAGCCTCTGACGGGGAGTTGACGGTCGGGCAGATCGTGGCGGCCGTCGCGATGCTTACCTCCGCCGAGGTGGACGACGTGCGCGCCGAGGTTGAGGCGCCCTTGCGCGACCTGATCCGCTGGGGGTTCCTGACGTTCTGAGCGTCTTGCCTGTATGCGGGGTGCCGCGGCCGTGATCGGTCGCGGCACCCCGCATTATAGTCGCGATTTTTCGTTGCTATTCCGGGCTTTTGGCGAGTGTGGGGGCGGGTGCGAGTTGGGATGACTCCAGATGTGGGACCCCTGTGTTAGCCTGGCGCCACGATTCAGCGAAGGAGCGACATGGACTACGAGTTCGCATACCGCTACGCGGCGGCCTCGCGCCTGGACGAGGGCGGTGGCCTCGAGCTGGCGACCTCGGGAGGCTCGACCCCCGAGGGGGAGGCGGCGCATCCCTTTTTCTTCTCGGGCTTCATGGAGCGCCCCGACGTGGTGGCCGCGGGGCTGCTCGCGGTCGCGCGCGTGGCCCGCACCCGCTTCTACGTGCCGCCCGGCATGGTTCCCACCCCCGGTGGGGGATTGACGCGGATCGGGATGCTTGACCCGGTTGTGACCAGCACGGCGGAGGGCCTGCGTTTTGAGTCCTTTAGCGTGTGCTGCGGCGTGTACGCGCGGCTCGACGTGCAGGCTTCGGCCCTGGACGCCACCCACCGCGCGGTCGGCGTGACCAATGTGGATGTCAACCAGCCGCTGCGCGCCGCCCTGGCGTCCCTGCGCGCCGGGGAGCCCCTGCACCTGGATGTGGGGTCGGAGGGCCTGACAGCCACGACCCTGGATGGGGAGGTGACCGAGGAGCGGGTTCCCCTGTCCCTGCGCTGGCTCAAGGGATTCGCGGAGACCCAGATGCTCTCCTCGGCGATGATGCCCCTCCACGTGTTGAATACTGCGCAGGCGCGCGCCTTCGTTCGAGGCCTGCCCAGGTCCAGCACGACGGGCACGGTCATGTGGGCGGGTCGGGCTGTGCGCGGGCTGCGCTTGGGAACCAGGCCCGCGCCGGGGGCGGCGTGCGTGGCGGGGCCGGAGCGCCTGCGCGTGTTCGAGCCGCTGCTGCACCTCATTACTTCGCTTGAGGCCTACGGTCCTGACGTGGACGCGGGCAGCGAGCCGGTCGCCTCCCTGTGGGTTGCCCGCATGCCCGGCGCGCGCCTCTCCATTGGGCTCAGCCCCGCCAAGTCACGCGGATTCTCGGGGGAGGGCGCGGTCCTGGCCTCCCTGGGGGATCCGCGCGTCGAGGAGGACGCCGACATGCTCTCCGCCCTGCTCTCGTTCGAGCCGCGCATCGACACGCAGCTCATGGCCGCTCGCGCAGGCCTGGCCCCGGATCGGGTCGCTGGGGGCCTGGCGCTCCTGGCCTCAAGCGGGCAGGTCGGCTTCGACGTGACCGAGGGGGCCTACTTCCACCGGCCCCTGCCCGTGCGTCCCGACGCGCTCACCGCCATGCATCCGCGCCTGGCCGGGGCGCGCACGCTCATTGAGCGCGGCGCGGTTTCGCGGGAGGAGGGCGCGCGCTTCCGGG
>ERZ772966.882-NODE-882-length-11212-cov-5.148248_pt1 | contig 11212 bp, 9 predicted proteins | sample MGYA00580680_ERZ772966 | MGnify/ENA primary metagenome ERZ772966 (study PRJEB29015, sample SAMEA2738055) | human oral metagenome | biome: human oral; feature: human-associated habitat; material: saliva | place: China | collected 2225 ...
CGAGATAGGTGCTGCCCCAAATCAGCGGGGCGAACGCGGTGGTCAGGATGGTGGTAATGTGGTTTACCATGATAGCTTCCCAATAAATTAGTACGTTCTTAAACAGTTTTTATTTTCAAATACTATTGAATTTCTTCCCTAACCTCCTCCTTACATTACAGAAGGCCAATAAAAACAAAGATAACTTCTGATTGATAAAAAAAGAAGGTTACTGTAACCAAAATAGCCGATGTATAATTATATTCTTCCTAATAAGGTCATTTGGGATCAGTTTTGATTTCAGACGACCTATTTCATCAACCCAATCTAAGGAACTATGATGTCCGCCAAACCTTTTCTGCTCTGCCTGCTTCTCGCTTCCCCTGCCGCTTTTGCCGGCAATCTGTCCTGCCATGAAAGCCCGAAATCTACGGGCAACCCCGAACTCGATTCCATCGTGACCCGCTACGAATGCCGTTACACCGGTTCGCTGCAACAAGCTTATTCCGCCTTTATGAAGCAAGGTTACAACGGCGAAGCGCCCTACCCTAAGACCGTTCCTTCCACTCTGCCGCGCAAAAACCTGACCTTGAACAAAAAAGAAAAAATGGAATGCGGCAACGAACCCGAAATTTCCGAATGGTCTCTCAAACTGCGCCGTAAAAATCCCAATCATATCGATATGAAATACCAAGGTTCGGATTGCGCTTCAGCCATTACTACCGAGACGGAATTTAACCGCAAAGGAAAAACCGTCAAAATTATTCACAAAGTTTACGCCTCATAAGCGGATAACATCCATATCGTGAAATTTGGCGTTTGCCGCATCATGGGTGGGACTACGGATAAACTGATACGAAATGGCAAACCCACTCCGTAGCAGTTTAATCAGGAGTCCCACTTATTCCGTCAGCGCCGCATCTACCGCCGCAAGCGCATGGATGGCGGTGCTGTCGAACACGGGTAGCGGGCTGTCGGCTTCGTTCACAAGCAGGCAGATTTCGGTGCAGCCGAGTATCACGCCCTGCGCGCCTTCCTTTTTCAGACGACCTATCACGTCGTAAAAGTAGCGGGCGGATTCGGGGCGGATGCGGTTCAGGCACAGTTCGTCAAAAATAATGCGGTGGATTTCGTCTTGTTCGGCGGCGGTCGGAGTTATGGTTTGTACGCCCTGCGAACCCATGCGCTCCGTATAAAAACCGTCGCTCATGGTAAAGCGCGTACCGAGCAGGCCGACGGCGGACAAGCCCTGCCGTTTGATGGCGGCGGCAGTCGCATCGACGACGTGCAGCAAGGGGATGCCGGCCGCCTGTTCGATGGCGGGGGCGACTTTGTGCATGGTGTTGGTGGCAAGCAGCAAAAAATCCGCGCCGCCCGCTTCCAGCTTCCGCGCGCTTTGCGCCAACACGTTTCCTGCCGCCGCCCAATCGCCGCTTTTCTGCAAACGGACGATTTCTTCAAAATCCACGCTGTCAAGTAGGATTTTGGCACTGCGGTTGCCGCCCAAACGGCGGTTGGTCTCGCGGTTGATGATTTGGTAGTAGAGCACGGTGCTTTCGGGACTCATGCCGCCGATGATGCCTATGGTTTTCATGTTTTTTCCTTTCGTTTGATGTGTGAAGTTAATCAATCCTAGCGTGTCAGCACGAAGCTGTCGTCTATCAGCCGCCACACGTTTTCTGCGGGCGTTTGCGCCAATACAATACTCAACCAGTGTTCTTTGTTCATGTGGTAGGCGGGCAGGATGCCTGCCGTCGCGCGCCATGCGCCGATGTGTTCGGGGCGGCATTTGACGTTGACGATTTCCGTCAGACCGTCCTCGCCCATGCCCAGTTTTTCAGACGGCACGGGCATATACAGGCAGAACCATTTGCGGTTGCCTGTGTGGCGGAACACGGCAAAGTCGGGAGATTTCGCCCACGGATATTCCGCCGCCGCGCCGTAACGTTCGGCCAGTCCGTCAAACAGGGTTGTTCGGTTCATGGCGTTTCTTTCTTTAATAGTGGGCTAAGGTTCGGGGTGGACATCCATACGCGCCTGCTGAGTTTTCAGACGACCTCTCACTTCTCCTGTTTCTTCAACAACACGCACGCCAGAATCAGGCTGGTGGCGGCAAAGGTGGCGATGGCGGCGTATTCATGCAGCAGGTCTGCGGTGTGCAGCCCTTTGGTGAAGCTGCCGACGCTGACGGTGTAGTACCACGACGACGGGAAGGTTTTGCCGATAATCAGCGCGCCGCCTTCCATGGTGGACAGCGGGTAGAGAAAGCCGGAATAGGTTTGCGCGGGGATCATGGTGATGATGGCGGTGGCGAAAATGGCGGCAAGCTGGGAGCGCACGAAGCAGGAAATCAAAAGCCCCAGCGCGGTGCTGGCGGACACCATCAAGAGCGTGCCGACGGCGAGTCCGGCAAACGAGCCTTTGAGCGGCACGCCGAACAGGTAAATAATCATCAGCATCATGGCGGCGAAATTGACCATGCCGACGGCGATATAGGGAAGCTGTTTACCGATCAGATATTGCGCCACGGCGGCGGGCGATGCGTAGAAATTGGCGATGGAACCGATTTCGCGTTCGCGCACCACGCCGACCGCCGACATCATGGCGGGGATCATCATCAACACCAGCATCATCACGCCCGGGGCGATGGCGTTGATGCTGTCGAAATCCTGATTGTACATAAAGCGCGGTTCGATGCCGGCGGGGGCTTTGAGCGAAACGGGCAGCCCGCTTTCGGCGATGCGGTCTTTGGTGTAGGCGGTGATCAGGCTGCCGATGTAGCCGCGGATGTTGGTGGCGTTAAACGGCATGGAGCCGTCCACATAAAAACCGACTTCGGGTTTGAGTCCGCGCGCCAAATCGCGCCCGAAACCGCTCGGAATATCGATGACCAATATGGCGCCGGAGCTTTTGAGCACGGTGTCGATTTCGGCTTCGGACTGTATCGGCGGCTGTTGGAGGAAGTAGCGCGAACCGTCGAAATATTCGACCAGCTCGCGGCTGGCGGCGGTTTGGTCGCGGTCGTAAACGGCGAATTTCAGATTCCGCACGTCAAACGAAATCCCCCATGATACCGACGCCATGATAATCAACGGGCCGAACACGGCGAAAAACAAACGGATTTTGTCGCGCAGGAGTTCTTTGGCTTCGCGGCGGGCGAAAGTCCAAATCATGGAAAACCGGTATTTGAAATTTTGGGTGTCGGGCGTTACCGACGGAATTTCAGACGACCTCGGATGGTGTTTTTCAGGGTCGTCTGAAAACTGCGAATGCCCGTTATCCGATTCCCCTTCCACGTGCGTGGCTTGCGCCACACACCCTACGGCCGGAGTTTCCGCCGGCAGGGTGTGCGAACCTTGTTCACGCACGCCGTTTCGGGTTTCAGACGACCCTGTATCTTTTCCTTGAAGGTCGTCTGAAAGTTCAAAATACCTGTCATCCGTTCCCCCTTCCGCGTACGTGGCTTGTGCCGAATACCCTACGGCCGGAGTTTCCGCCGGTAGGGTGTGTGAACTTGGTTCACGCACGCCGTCTGTATTTTGGCGAAACTCGCGCTGTTCACTTTCAGATTGTGCAGCCTCCTGACGGGACGACCTTTCCTCACCTTCCCCGCCTTCCGCTTCAATCAGATACTGCACAAACGCTTCTTCCAAATCCGGCGCATTCTGCCTTGCCGCCAGTTCGGCGGGCGTGCCCACCGCCAGCACGCGGCCTTTGTGCATAAAGGAAATGCGGTCGCAGCGGGCGGCTTCGTTCATAAAGTGGGTGGAGACGAAAATGGTGATTTTGTCTTCGCGGGAGAGTTTCAGAAGATGCCGCCAGAACATATCGCGCGCGGCGGGATCGACCCCCGAAGTCGGTTCGTCCAAAATCAATACTTCGGGGTGGTGCAGGCAGGCGGCGGCAAGTTGCAGGCGTTGGCGGATGCCCAGCGGCAACGATGCGGGTGCGGTGTCGGCAACATCCGCCAAATCAAACTGTTGCAGGGCTTCTTCCACCGCCGCCGCGCCTTTAGCACCCATCTGGTAGAGTCTAGCGTGCAAATCCAAATTGCGGCGCACGCTCAGTTCTTCATACAACGAAAACGCCTGCGACATATAGCCGACGCGCATTTTGGTGTCCAAGCCGCCCGCGTCTATCGGCTTGCCCAACAGCGTGGCATCTCCTTCGGTCGCTTCCAGCAGGCCGGTCAGCATTTTCATGGTGGTGGACTTGCCGCAGCCGTTGCTGCCGAGAAAGCCGAAAATCTCGCCTTTTTGAATGGTGAAGCTGACATGGTCCACGGCGGTGAAATCGCCGAAACGCTTGGTCAGCCCGTGCGCTTCCATCGCGGGCGGCGCAGCGGGATCGGGGACGAACGGCGTAATGTCCAAACCACCCGAACCCTGCTGTTTTTCCGGCGGCAGCATTTTGACGTAAGCCTCTTCCAACACGTCGGTGCCGTAGTCCGCCAGCACGTCGGCAGTGGGCTTGTTTTCCAGCAGCCTGCCCGCATCCATCGCCAGCAGCCGCTCGAAACGCTGCGCCTCTTCAATATAGGCGGTCGCCACAATCACGGTCATGCCCGCGTGTTCCCGCCGCAAATCGTCCACCAACGCCCAAAACTGGCGGCGCGACAAAGGATCCACGCCCGTGGTCGGTTCGTCTAGAATCAACAAATCCGGGCTGTGCACCAGCGCACAGCACAAACTCAGCTTCTGCTTCATCCCGCCCGATAGCTTGCCCGCCGCCCTGTCGGAAAACGGCGCAAGGCGGGTCGCCTCCATCAGCCGCGCAATCTGCCGCGTACGCTCCTGCCCGTCCAAACCAAACAGCCGCGCGTGGAAATCGATATTTTCATACACCGACAAGGTAGGATACAGGTTGCGCCCCAAACCCTGCGGCATAAAGGCGATGCGGTGCGACAAATCCCGCCGCACGTCCTTGTCCGCCATATCGCCGCCCAACACTTCCACCCGCCCGTCCTGAATCACCTTCACACCCGCCATCAGCGAGAGCAGCGTCGATTTGCCCACGCCGTCCGGCCCGATCAAACCGACCGTCGCGCCTTTCGGAATGTCCAGCGACACACCGTCAAGCGCAAGGGTTTTGCCGTAGCGGTGGGAAAGGTTTTGGATGGAAACGGTGTTCATGATGCAGCCTTTTTTGCAGAAAACGGGATTTCAGACGACCTGTTCGTCACGGCTGATTCCATCGGGCTTACGGCTTAAAAGCTCTGCCGACGCCTCACCCGCAGGTATGTATCCGCTTCATCAGTTACCTACCCGAGGTCGTCTGAAAAAGCGGATAACAGCCTAATCAAGGAAATTGAATATGTCTGAAAATTTCCCTTAATACCGTGAAACATAATGAAAGGATACATCGAACAAAGGTCGTCTGAAAACCTTGTCCATAGGCTTTTAGACGACCTTTTCTTTATGCCCTACCTTACAAATGCGGGTTCATCAGGTTTTCGGGCGACAGGATGCGGTCGAGTTCCGCTTCGCTCAACAGGCCGCGTTCGAGTACGACTTCGCGTACGCCTTTGCCGGTTTGGGCGCAGATTTTGCCGACCAAATCGCCGTTTTCATGGCCGATATACGGGTTCAGGTAAGTGACCAGGCCGATGGAGTTGAACACATAGCGTTCGCAGATTTCGCGGTTGACGGTAATGCCTTTGACGCATTTTTCGGCAAGGTTTACCGCAGCGTTGCCCAAGAGAGAGATGGTTTCAAACATACATTGCGCGATGACCGGCTCCATCACGTTTAATTGCAACTGCCCCGCTTCGGCGGCGAAGGTGATGGTGGTGTCGTTGCCGATGACTTTGAAGCAGACTTGGTTGACCACTTCGGGAATCACGGGGTTGACTTTGGCGGGCATAATTGACGAACCTGCCTGCATTTCCGGCAGGTTAATCTCTTTCAAACCAGCGCGCGGGCCGGACGACAAGAGGCGCAAGTCGTTACAGATTTTCGATAATTTCACCGCCGTGCGTTTCAATGCGCCGTGTACCATCACATACGCGCCGCAGTCGGAAGTCGCTTCAATCAGGTTTTCGGTCAATTTGCAATCCAAGCCGCTGACTTCGGACAATTTTTTCACCGCCAAAGCCGCGTAGCCTTTCGGCGTGTTCACGCCCGTGCCGATGGCGGTTGCGCCCAAGTTGACTTCCAACAACAAGGCGCGCGTGCGGTCCAGATTCAAAATTTCTTCTTCCAGCAACACTTGGAAAGATTGAAATTCCTGCCCCGCCGTCATCGGCACGGCATCTTGAAGCTGGGTGCGCCCCATTTTCAAAACATCTTTAAACTCATCGGCTTTGGCGGCAAACGCATCTTTCAGCAACGCCAGTTTTTCCAGCAGTTCGCCGACACTGTAATACACCGCCAGCCTGAAGCCGGTCGGATAGGCGTCGTTGGTGGACTGGCTGGCGTTCACATGGTCCATCGGATTGACGATGTCGTAGCGGCCTTTTTCGTAGCCCAATATTTCCAAAGCAAGGTTGGCAATGACTTCATTAGTATTCATGTTGACCGAAGTCCCTGCGCCGCCCTGATACACGTCGGACGGGAATTGGTCGAGGCAGCGGCCTTTAAGCAACACTTCATCGCAAGCCTTTTCGATGGCGGCGGCGATTTCGGGCTTCACCGCGCCCAGCTCACCGTTTGCCTGCGCAGTCGCTTTTTTCACCATCACCATGCTGCGGACAAACTGCGGCACGTCGGAAATTTTTTGATTGGAAATTTTAAAGTTTTCCACCGCGCGCAAAGTATGGATGCCCCAATACGCCTCGGCGGGGATTTCGCGGTCGCCCAGCAAATCGTGTTCGATACGGACAGTCATTTCTCTTACCTTCTCATTCGTTGGTTTATCAAGTAATGTGCATATGCAGGCGGAACATTAGACCGTTTTGCATGGGTTGTCTAGCTGTAAATGCGCCGTTGTTATCAAAGCAGAAAAAACACTCCCACCCGAAAGGTAAAAGGTCGTCTGAAACCTTTTTCAGACGACCTTTTACATGCTTACATACCGATAAGTCCCCGTATCTGCGGCCAGTAAAACAAACAGGCGATGGCGCAGACGGCGACGCTGATGCCTGCAGCATTGATGCTGCTGATTTTCTCTTTAAACGCCATTGCGCCGACCAGCGTACCCAAGACGATGACGCCGATGTTCATGCCTGCGAAGACCAGCGTCGGGTTGTCTTTCATCATTTGGTGGGCGGTGATGTAGGTAACGATGTTGGCAAAGTTCAAACCGCCCAAAACGATGCCACCGATAATGCCTTCTTTCGTCCATTTGGTCGATTGGGAGAAAAGGTAGCCGAACATCAAAATACCGGCGAGGCTGAAGGCGACCAAAAGGTTGCCGGAAAACGCCGTACCACTTTTGGCAAGCTGTTTGAAGAGGATGTCGATGATGCCGTAGCCCGCCCAAACGCCCGCAAGCAGCGTGATTTGCGTACCCAATCCGCCTGATTTCTTGCCGCCGTCGGCTTTCCACAACAGGCAGAACAAAGCCACAAACGCCAAAGCTATGCCTATCAGCCGCCCTTCGGTCAACGCTTCGCCAAAAATGACGAACGCGGAAATAATCGGCAGTATCAAAGACAAACGTTGCGCCGCATCGGACTTGACGATACCCGCCGCATCGACCGCCTTGCCCATAATCACAAACACCGAAGGCAGCAGCACGCCCAACGCGCCAAACAGCCACCAAGTCGGCAAAAAGGCTTTCGGGTTGCTCAAATCGGGTTTCAACACCCAAGCCGTCAACGCCACTGCGACGATGTAGTTCACCGCCACCGCCTGCGCGACGTCGATTTTGTTCTTACGCGCCAATTTGAGCAAAACCGACACAGACACGCTGCACAGTATGCTTGCCAATAAATAAATCATGTTTTTCCTTTGATTGAATGTGTCGGATGCGTGGACAAATTTTCAGACGACTTTCTTGGTGTCCTGTTTTGATATTTAGTTTCCCGCAAACGACCCATACAAAAATTTCAGACGACCCCGGGATGCGAAGGTCGTCTGAAAACAAGGCGGGCGGTTGCGCTTAGAACCAAGTATCCAAAGACATACGCTTGTTGTCCGTCAGTCTGACGAAACCTGCCGCCAGACGGTAAGCAAACCAAACCGATACCAAAAACAGCAGCACAGAGTCGATGCCGATAAACGCGGTAATTTTACTCAAAACAAACCCCGCCAGACCGCCCCAGAAGGTTTTAATCAGATAGTCTGCGTGGTTATTATAAACCGAGTCGTCCATTTCGCCACGTTTTACATACGCCAAAACGATGCCGGCAACAGGCATCACCAAGGTCGCAAATGCCAAGGCAAACAAGGCATACATCGCCATCACATAAGTCCGGTCGCCGTCTTGGCGCGGCGCTTCCGCCGTATGCTCGCTACCGGTCTGCTGGCTGGCGGTCTGCCCGCTTCTACCGCTGAATTCACGGAGCGACTCGTCGTACCATGCCCGACGTTCGGGATCGACCAGCGTATCGTAAGCCTGACGGATTTCCTTAAAACGCTCTTCCGCTTCGGGATTGCCGGGATTACGATCGGGATGGTATTTCATTGCCGAATCGCGATAGGCTTTTCTGATTTCTGCAATGTCCGCATCCGCCGAAATGCCGAGAATTTCATAAAAATTACGGTTTTCCATATTAGGGTGTGCCTCTTTGGTTTGTGTTTGCCAAAGCCCGATACCGTGAAATCACGCCAACAGGCTGTTTGACAGAATGAAAACAGATATAAAATCAGGCATTGTGTTCTTTTTATAAAACCTTCAAATTTGCCCGAATCTGCGTTTCCCGACTTAAAACCGTTTTGCATCCCTTTAGACGGCGACCTGTACATCCTGCGGATTCAAAGCCCGCAAAGCCTGCGGACTGACACCGATGATAAATCCGCGTTTGCCGCCGTTGATATAAACTTTCTCCAAATCCCAAATACTTTTTTCAACATAAACAGGCAACCGGGTTTTCATACCGAAAGGCGTCGTCCCGCCCACCAGATAGCCCGTCCATTTGTTTGCCTGTTTCGGATCGGCAGGCTCGATGTGTTTCATGCCCAAATCGCGCGCCAGATTGCGGGTCGAAATCTGCTTATCGCCGTGCATCACGACGACCAGCCCTTTCTTCGCTTCGTTTTGCAGCACGATGGTTTTGACCACCTGATGCTCGTCCACACCGAACAACTGTGCAAACTGCCCTGTCCCGCCGTGTTCCTCATAAACATAAATATAAGGCTCAAAATCAATTTGATGTGTACGCAAGAAACGGACGGCAGGAGTAACCGGATAATCGGTATTTTTGCTCATGATGCAGTTCCAATAATATTCAGACGACCTAAAACCAATATGACAATGACGCGTAAAAATAGTTTCCGCATCTTTTCAAAAACAACAAAACCGCCCGCCTGCTGTGGCAGACAATCAAGCTGAATGTTACCATAAGCCCCTGCCCAATATCCGCCATCCTGTTCCGACAAAATCGGAAAACCGAAATCCGACAACAGGACAGAATGCCCCGTACGCCCCAACTTCAAGGAATATCAAATGAATATCCGATACCTCGGTACCGCCGAACGCTACTCCGAAGCCGTCTGCGCCGGAGGATTCGTCTTCCTCTCAGGCATGGTTCCCGAAAATCCCGAAGCCGATGCCAAAGCCCAGACCGAAAACGTCTTGGCGCAAATCGACCGCTGGCTTGAAGAATGCGGCTCCGACAAAGCACACATCCTCGAAGCCACCATCTTCCTGACCGATATGAACGACTACGCCGCCATGAACGAAGCCTGGGATGCCTGGACAGCCCCCGGCCGCGCCCCTGCCCGCGCCTGCATCGAAGCCAAACTCGCCAAACCGGAATGGGCGGTCGAAATCAAAGTATCCGCCGTGTGCAAGTGATTGGATTGGACAAGGGGTCGTCTGAAAACTACAGTCGATTTTTCAGACGACCCCTTTCATAAAAAATGCAACGAAAGCAGAGCGATTGGATTGACGGTAAAGTAAATCACCTATCAATACAAAAAGGTCGTCTGAAAGCCCAAGTTTTCAGACGACCTTTTACAATCAAAGCATTATGCGAACGGATGATGCAAAACGATGGTTTCTTCGCGGTCAGGACCAGTGGAGACGATGGCTACCGGTGCGCCGCAGACTTCTTCGATACGTTTCAAATATGCTTTGGCATTGGCAGGCAATGCGTCGTAGCTTGTCACGCCGACAGTCGATTCGCTCCAGCCGGGCATGGTTTCGTAAATCGGTTTGCAGGTTTCTACCGCATCGGAACCGCAAGGCAGGATGTCGGTTTTGCTGCCGTCGGGTAATTCGTAGCCGACGCAGATATTGATGGTTTCAATGCCGTCCATCACGTCCAGCTTGGTGATACACATGCCGGAAATGCCGTTGACTTGAATGGAACGTTTCAACGCGGCGGCATCAAACCAACCGCAGCGGCGTGCGCGGCCGGTTACGGAGCCGAATTCGTGTCCGCGTTCTGCCAAACCTGCGCCTACTTCGTCGAACAATTCAGTCGGGAACGGGCCTGAACCGACGCGCGTGGTATAGGCTTTGACGATACCCAAAACATAATCCAGCATTTGAGGACCTACGCCTGCGCCTGCGGAAGCGGCTCCCGCCAAGCAGTTGGACGAGGTAACGAAGGGGTAAGTGCCGTAGTCAATGTCCAACAGCGTGCCTTGTGCGCCTTCAAACAGCAGTTTTTCGCCGTTTTTGTTTTTCTCGTTCAACACGCGGGATACGTCGGTAATCATCGGCGTAATGCGCGGCGCGACTTTTTCGATAACCGCCATCACATCTTCTGCTTTAACCGGCTCGGCATTGTGCAGATGTTGCAGTTGAACGTTGTAATAAGCGAGGATGGCATCCAGTTTTTCACGCAGTTTTTCAGGATGCAGCAAATCGACAACGCGGATGGCGCGGCGTGCCACTTTGTCTTCGTAGGCTGGACCGATGCCGCGACCGGTCGTGCCGATTTTGCCTTTGCCGCGCGATGCTTCGCGGGCTTGGTCAAGCGCGATGTGGTAAGGCAGGATCAGCGGACAGGTCGGGGCGATTTTCAGACGACCTTCAACGTTTTTCACGCCTGCTGCGTTCAACTCGTCGATTTCGCCCAACAATGCTTCGGGGGATACGACAACGCCGGAACCGATGAAGCAATCCAAGTTTTCATGCAGGATGCCGCTCGGAATCAGGCGCAAAATGGTTTTCTTGCCGCCGA
>ERZ772966.884-NODE-884-length-11187-cov-6.131423_pt1 | contig 11187 bp, 9 predicted proteins | sample MGYA00580680_ERZ772966 | MGnify/ENA primary metagenome ERZ772966 (study PRJEB29015, sample SAMEA2738055) | human oral metagenome | biome: human oral; feature: human-associated habitat; material: saliva | place: China | collected 2225 ...
TAAGAAATCCATCAACCGTCAAGTGTTGATTGTATTCTTCTTGCCGCTTGTGACGGCGTTTATCCATACCGCATTTGCCTTCAAGATGTATCGTAAGATTATTCAGCTCTTCGGGGTTGACGGAAACGTAACGCTGAACGCGACAATTGTGATTGGTGCTATCTTTGTTGTGGTATACCTCATCGTGTACCAAATCACGTCACGTAGTTACTATAAAATTATTAAACGTTAATAGATTTTGTTCACAAACCATGAAGTGTTTTAGTAGGAAACCGTACTTTAAAAGGGTTTGTATAAGTTCAAAAAGTCGTAAAAGGACGAGTTTTCTCGTCCTTTTTTTGTGCTCAGAAATGGGATAACTGTCTACAATAAAAAGCTTTCATAAATTTTACTTTTTCAGTTTTCAGAAGATAAAAAACATGGTAGAATAGAATGTATTGAAGTAAAAGAAACTGGAGGATTCGTCATGATCGATGTTATTGACTTAAACAAAGTATTCGATAACGGCTTTGAAGCATTAAAGTCAGTAAATTTCTCAATTGAACAAGGGGACTTAGTATGTTTACTAGGACCTAGTGGTTGCGGGAAATCAACAATTTTAAACTTAATCGCGGGATTATTAACACCAACAGGAGGAGATATCCAATTTAAAGGACAATCAGTTGTTACAACTGAACCTAAAGACCGTAATATCGGATTCGTATTCCAAAACTATGCGTTATATCCACATATGACAGTGTTAGAGAACATCATGTTCCCACTAACAGTTGGTAAAAACAAAATTTCTAAAGAAGAAGCTCAAAAAATTGCAGAAGAATATATGCAATTAACAAATATTGAAGAGTTAGCAGGTAAAAAACCTGGTACTTTATCAGGGGGGCAACAACAACGTGTGGCTATCACTCGTGCGCTTGTTCAAAAACCTGAAGTGCTCTTACTAGATGAGCCATTAAGTAACTTGGATGCTCGTTTACGTTTGAAAATCCGTGAAGAAATCCGTCGTCTTGTAAAAGAAGTAGGAATCACAACAATCTTCGTAACGCACGACCAAGAAGAAGCTTTATCTATCTCAGATAAAATCATTCTTTTAAACGAAGGGTACATTCAACAACATGATGACCCACAAAACTTATACCTAGAACCAAGTAACTTATTCGTTGCGAAATTCATCGGTAACCCAATTATCAACATTACAGAAGTAGAAATTAAAGACGGCGTGATTACTCACCCTTCATTTAACATTCCAACTTCTGAATTATCACAAGACCGCAAACGCCAAGAATTAGCAGATGGTCACTACTACTTAGGAATGCGTCCTGAAGACGTAGTTCCAGTAGCTGAAGGTGAACAAGGGCACTTCTCTACAACTATTAGCGGCGTAGAGCTAATCGGACGTGAACGTATTCTTCACTTCCCATTAGGCGAACAATTCTTGAAATCAATTGTAAGTGTGGAACATAAGATTGAAGAAGGAGACACACTTTCATTCACATTACTAAAACACAAAATCTTCTTATTTGATAAAGATGGAGCGCGTGTTTACTAATGAGAAAATATAATCCAGAGAACCAACCTAAAGCTTGGTTATTCCTTCTCCCATCTTTAGGAGTGATTCTTCTCTTTAACATTTATCCATTACTTCGTTCGTTCTGGATGAGTTTCCAAAAAGGGTCACTATTAAAATTACAATACACTGGTTTAGACAACTACCAAAAAGTAATTGCGGACCCTGTATTCCATAAAGCGTTACTCAACACAGCACTGTATGCATTCGCAGTAGTGCCAGTAGCGTTATTAATCTCAGTCATCATTGCATGGATTATTTTCGAGAAGATTAAACGTAAAAGCTTCTTCGAAACAATCTTCTTCATGCCTTACGTTACAAGTACAATCGCTATCGGGATTGTGTTCCGTTACTTCTTCAATGGGGACTACGGAATTATCAACTTCTTCCTTGGCTTGATTGGGATTCCAGCCGTGAACTGGTTGGATAACGTAAACATGAGTATGCCAACACTGATTATCTTCGGGGTTTGGACAAGTTTAGCGTTCAATATCATCATCCTCTTAGCAGGATTACGTAATATTGATCCTGAGCATTTCAAAATTGCGAAAATGTTTGGTGCGACAGACCGAGAAATCTTCTGGCGTATTACATTCCCGCAATTAGTTCCAACAATTGCCTTCCTTTCAACGGTTAACTTAATCGGGGCATTCAAAGTGTATACACAAGTGTATGCATTATTTGGCGGAACTGCTGGTCCAGCAAACTCAGCAACAACAGCTGTGTACTATATTTACGACAAGTTCCATGTGGCAGGAAGACCAGGGGTTGCCATGGCAGCAACTGTAATCTTGTTTGCAATCATTCTTTTTGCAACATTCCTCCAAAATAAATTCTTGAGAAAGGCGGAGGGATAAGAAGATGAAAAAAGTATTTAACGTATTTTCAATCACGCTTTTAATTTTCTTAGCGTTGATTACAGTATTCCCATTCATTTACATGGTGTTGACCGGGTTAATGACATACGCAGAAGCGACAAGTATTCCACCGTCATTCATCCCAAGCGAATTCAAATTTAGTAACTACTTAGAAGTATTTAGCCGTGCGCCATTCCTACGTTACTTCGGAAACACATTATTCGTGTCTCTATTTACAACAGTGGCAACAGTAATTACTTCATTACTAGCAGCCTTTGCCGTAACAAGCTTACAGTTCAAAGGGAAAAATATCGTAATGATGATTTTAGTTTCTCTATTAATGGTTCCTTACGAATCAATCATCTTTACAAACTATCAAACAATCGCTCAATTAGGGTTATTAAACACTTATCTAGCGTTAATCATTCCGTTCTTAACAAGTATCTTCTATATTTACTACTTGAACGGATACTTAAAAGGAATCCCAAGTACATTCTACAAAGCTGCTAAAATTGATGGCGCGAGTGATTTAGAATACATCCGCCGCATTTTAGTGCCAATGTGTAAACCAGCATTGGTAACAGTAGGGATTTTAACATTCATCCAAAGCTGGAATTCATTCCTATGGCCATTATTGGTTACAAACACGAAAGAATTCCGTCTATTAAACAACGGACTTTCTGCCTTCACGACAGAATCCGGAAGTGATGTTCACTTACAAATGGCCGCAGCAACTCTAACGGTTATCCCAATTCTGTTAATTTACTTTGTATTCAGAAAAGAAATTATTAGAGGGGTTGCGAAGAATGGTATCAAAGGATAAAACATCGATTACCTTTCATAGCGGTATTTTAACGATTGGTGGAACGGTCATCGAAGTGGCCTACAAAGATAGTCATATCTTCTTCGACTTCGGGACTGAGTTTTTACCAGAATTAGAATTGCCCGATGAATCGGTGCAAACACTCACAGATCATAAAGTGATTCCACATTTAAAAAATATGTACGATGCACGAATCCCTTACAAATACGAAGGGGATGAAGATAAAGACTATGCCAATACGGCGGTCTTTATCTCACATGCGCATTTGGACCATACAAGAATGTTGAATTATTTAGACCCAAGTATTCCTTTATATACATTGAAGGAAACAAAAATGATTGTAAATTCGCTCAACCGCAATGGTGTATTCTTACTACCATCGCCGTTTGAAGACGATACATTTACAAGAGAGATGATTGGGTTAGATGCAGGCGATGTGATTAAAGTTGGAGAAATCGAAGTAGAAATCGTGCGTGTCGACCATGATGCGTATGGGGCTGCTGCTTTAATCATTAAAACACCTGGACATCATATTACGTATACAGGGGACTTACGACTTCACGGGCATAACGCTGAAGATACAATTGAGTTTTGTAAGAAGGCAAAACATACGGACATCTTAATGATGGAAGGTGTATCGATTAGCTTCGGGGACCGTAAAGAGGTTGAAGACGAAATTAAACCTGAAAACGAGGAAGATGTGATTCGTCATATCGCTCGCCTCGAACAAGAAAATCCAAATCGACAAATCACATTTAATGGCTATCCAGCGAATGTGCGTCGTTTTGAAAAAATCGTCGAAGGAACAAGCCGTACCGTTGTTCTTGAAGCAACGATGGCCGCACTTCTTAAAGAAGTATTCCAAAAAGAAGCTCATTACTACTATAGAGAAGGAGCTCCAAAACTCGACGAACTTGATCCTACTTTAGAAATTTCATATCAAACGTTGTTAGAGGATACTTCGAAGTACCTATGGCAAGCAGTCGACCATTTCGAACGTTTGCAAGAGGGAAGCTTATACATCCACAGCGATGCGCAGCCTTTGGGGGACTTTGATCCGAACTATCAACCGTTTCTAGATTTATTGGCGGAAAAACACATTGAGTTTGTACGCCTAGCTTGCTCAGGTCACGCAAAACCGGACGACTTAGACCGCATTATTGCGATGATTGAGCCTAAATGTTTGGTTCCAATTCATACGTTAAAACCAGAACTTCTGGTGAATCCGTATGGTGACAGAATATTGCCGTACCGCGGCGAAAAAATTGTGTTGTAAAAACTATATAACAAAAGGAGAAGAAAAATGAAATTCAAATCTTTAGTAAAAGCGACACTAGCAACAGCATCAGTTGTGGCGTTAACAGCGTGTGGAGCTAACTCATCAAACAACGGCTCTTCACAACAAGCTGAAACTAAAAAAGACATCGTAACAGAGGTTAAATCAGAAACTACAATCACTTTCTGGCATGCTATGAACGGTCAGCAGGAAAAAGCTCTTCAAAAATTAACAGAAGACTTCATGAAAGCTAACCCAAATATCAAAGTAGAGTTACAAAACCAATCTCAATACAAAGATTTACAAGCAAAAATTAACGCAACTTTAACTTCACCAAAAGACTTACCAACAATCACTCAAGCATATCCAAACTGGTTATACAATGCTGCTGAGCAAGATGCATTGGTAGACTTCAAACCATATATTGAAAACGAAACAATCGGATTCAAGAAAGGTGAAGAAATCCGTCCAGAATTAATGGAAGGTGCTAAAATCAAAGGAGTACAATACGGTATTCCATTCAACAAATCTACAGAAGTATTATTCTACAATGCAGATTTATTGAAACAATACGGTGTTAAAGTTCCAACTACTTTAGATGAATTAAAAGAAGCAGCTAAAACAATTTACGAAAAATCTAACCACGAAGTTGTTGGTGCTGGTTTCGACTCATTAAACAACTACTATGCAATTGGTATGAAGAACAAAGGCATTGACTTCACTAAAGAATTAGACTTCGCAAGTGATGCTTCAAAAGAAGTTGTTAAATACTACGCAGACGGAATCCGTGATGGATACTTCCGTACTGCTGGTTCAGATAAATACTTATCAGCACCATTCCAAAACAAAAAAGTAGCTATGTATGTTGGTTCAACAGCTGGTGAATCATTCGTAGCTAAAGGTGCTAAAGAAGCTGGTTTCGAATACGGAGTAGCTGTTCGTCCTGAAAAATACGACCTACAACAAGGTACTGATATTTACATGTTCGAAGGTTCTACAACTGAAGAACAACGTACAGCAGCATTCTTATACTTGAAATTCTTATCTTCAGCTGAATCTCAATTATACTGGGCACAACAAACTGGTTACATGCCAACAATTGCTTCAGTGTTAGAACAAGATGCATACAAGAATTCAGGTTCTAAAGTTCCTAAAATCTTAGCAGATGCTACTAAGAATTTATTCTCAATTCCTGTAGTTGAAAACTCTGATCCTGCATACTCAGAAGTTCGTACGATTTTAGAAAAAATCTTCAAGACTGAAAATGGAAATGTAGATCAATTAGTTACAGATTCTAAAGCACAATTTGATGCTGCGTGGAATCAATAATCACATATAAGTTCATTCACAACACAATCACAACGAAAGCCTGGGGAATTTTCCTCAGGCTTTTTGTGTGGACATAATTAGTGCTGGAATAGGTGTTAGTGCGAAATAGTGTTAGTGCTGAGTTGCCCCTTCGGGGGAGGCTTTTAGGTGTATGGGGTGTGGTGGTGGATTGCTTTAGAAACAAGCGGTTTTTATTGTTGAAAGAGGATTAGTGAGCCACCGACTCGAGCCTAGGGTCTCTCGTCTTTGAAGCCTCAAAGAGACACTAACGAATGGATTCGTAAGTGTCTCTAATTCGCATTCAATGGATGTTCTCACTAATCTTTCAACAAAACCGCTGTTTCCGTCGCAATGGACGTTTTCGGTGTACACCTAAAAGCCTCCTGAAGGGATTCCACACACAAAGCTGAGGAAAGTTGGGAGGCTTACTTGAGATTGTGTTCCTCATTCACGACGGACCGGTGCAGAGATGGAGTGTCTGCTTTTTAGGAGGGGTGTGCTATAATGGGGCGACAAGAGAGGTGAGTCGGATGAGGTATGTGCTTTTATTAAGAGGCGTCAATGTTGGTGGCAAAAATAAGGTCGTGATGAGCGAATTGAAGGAATTGCTGGGGCGTGAAGGGTTCGGCGATGTGGATTCGTACATTAATAGTGGGAACTTATTTTTTGCAAGCGATGAGAGTGTGGAAATAATCGTTTTGAAGGTTGAAAAGGTATTAGAAGAAAATTATGAGTTCGCAATTCCGTTTGCGCTTCTTTCAAAAGAGGATTACTTAGAAGAAATGGCGGGACTTCCCGAATGGTGGAAGGATGAGTTTGCTAGAAAAGATATTTTGTTTTTCTCACGAGGGACAGATGTGAGTGAGGTTATCCGATTTGTAGAAGATTCTGAGTTTTATAATGAGAGAGTCTATATCGGGAAAGGTGCAGTTTTCTGGGCGAAAATCGATGAGGCAGAGTATCAAAAAACGACTTACCATAAGAAGATTTTGAAGCAAGCTTTTTATAAGACGATTACGATTCGAAATGGAAAGACATTTGATAAAATCGCAGAAATATTGCAGACAGAGAAACCTTTGTGATAGGGCTTTTTTATGGTACAATAGTGTGTGAATTTGTAGAAGGTGAGGCGCATTATGGAAATTAAAATTATTGAAACAAGTGATATGCATGGGTACGTATTACCGACAAACTATACAGAAAGAAACATGGACTTAGGATTCAGTACGGCGAAGGCTGCAACTGTGATTCGTCGCTTAAAAGAAGAAGCGAAGGGTCCTGTGATTCAAATCGAAAACGGGGACTTCATTCAAGGGTCACCATTAAGCTACTATGTTCGTAAACAAGATTCAAAAGTAGCCTCTGATTTAACAAAAGTATTGAACTACTTAAACTATGACTTAGGGATTTTAGGAAACCACGAGTTTAACTATGGGTTAGACTACTTAAGAGAAGCGATTGCGTCTTATAATTACCCAATTCTTTGCTCAAACATTTTAACAAAAGATGGTAAGCCAGCGTTTGGCGAACCTTACAAAGTGTTCGAGAAAGACGGTGTGAAAATCGCAGTTTTAGGGATTACAACGCCTTATATTCCAAATTGGGAACAACCTGCAACGGTGAAAGATTTAGTATTCGTGAGCGCGTTGGAAACAGCGAAGAAATACGTTCCAGAAATGCGTAAAGTAGCGGACGTTGTCGTTGTCACTTACCACGGAGGATTCGAGTGCGACCTTTCATGTGGGGACCCAACGGAACTCTTAACAGGAGAAAACGAAGGGTATGCGATTGTGACGCAAGTAGAAGGAATTGACGCGTTAGTGACAGGACACCAACACCGTGTGATTGCACAAAAAGTGAATGGTGTACCAGTGATTCAACCGGGATACCGCGGTGCGTATGTGGGTGAAATCAGCTTAGAAGTGGAAAAAGTAGACGGGAAGTATACGGTTGTTTCAAGCGAAGCAAAACTTCATCCAACAGAAGATGTTCCTGCCGACCCAGCTGTATTAGAAATGTTTAGCGACTTACAAGCAGAAGTGGAAGATTGGTTAGATACTCCAGTTGGAAAAGTTGTTGGAGATATGACAATTAAAGATCCGCATGCTGCACGTTTAAGCGAGCATCCATATATTGAATTTATCAATAAGGTTCAAATGGAAGCCAGTGGTGCAGACATCTCAGGAACTGCGTTATTCAACAATGACGGACGTGGATTCAACTCAGAAATCCGTATGCGTGACGTGATTACAAACTACATTTATCCAAATACATTAGCCGTTCTAAAAGTGAGCGGTGCGGACTTGAAAGCGGCTCTTGAGCGTGTGGCGACTTATTTCATCGTTGAAAACGGACAAGCAGTCTTCAATCCTAAATATGTGGAACCAAAACCTCAATTCTACAACTACGATATGTATGAAGGAATCGAGTACACATTAGACTTCACTAGACCATTCGGCGACCGTGTGACTCGTCTAGAGTATCATGGAAAGCCTGTTCAAGATACGGATGAATTAGAAGTAGTGACAAACCAATATCGTGCGGTTGGTGGCGGAAACTATAGTATGTTTAAGCCTGAGAAGATTGTGCGTGAGGTGCAGATTGACATGACGGAGCTCATTGCGGAATACTTGCGCAAACATCCAGTCATCGAAGCAACAGTCAACAACAACTTTAAGACTGTGGTGAAATAAAATATAGACACTTCAAACTCCTCAGAGTTTGTTATAGAAAAGCATTATAGGATACCGGTTTGAGCCTATTGTCTCAAACCTACCAAGCTTCAAACAGTCTCTATGAAATGAAATTTCTAGAGACTGTAATTCACATTGGTTATGATTCCCTATAATGCTTTCTATAACCTCTGAGGAGTTTTTCGTTTTATCAGCGCGTAAATTGTTGTGTTGCTTCGATAAAGTGTGTGCAAGTATTCCTTCATTCGAAAGGGAAAGGTGCTTCCAGAGAGATTGGAGAGTCTTAAGTGGGGGTTGCGAAAAGTTTAGGATTTTGTTAGGGAATGTTACGGTGTAGGCGGGGTATGGTATGATGAAGGCACTGAATTGCAAAGTGAGGTTTTGTGTGTGAAGTTAAAGAAATGGTCGTGGATTGGGCTATTGATGTTATGCGTGACGATGTTAGTGGGATGCCAGGGTCACGAAAGTCGTGGGTATCTTGAAGAGCTAGCGGGGAAAGAATTGAGTCGTGTTTATCCGACGAAAAATATTGAAGATTTATTTGAGCAGTTTCCAAATGGATTTACTGTGAGTCAGTCGCGTGTAGTTGGGGAATCAACGGTATTTATTTATCTTGAGGCTAGGGAAAAAGGGAAGCCATTAGTTGGAACGATTAAGCAGCTCAATTCTAAAACAAAGGAAGAGGAAAAAAGCCTGACGTTCCAATATGTGAATGGAAAGTTTGTTTTTGAAAACGAGGGAGAAGCTAAAAAACTCTGGCCACAAGGAAAGTTCTTATTCCAGGAATTGCAATTGAATCAGGAGATGCTACGAAAGGCAAAATTGCATTCGAAACAGTATACGAATAGAGAAGAAAGTCCTACTGGGGATAATACATTTTATCTGAAATATAACATTCAACTTCCAGTGGTCAGTCGGATTTTGGGGATTGACGATTCGCAGCCGGTAGAGCTCTTTATCTTAGGGCTTGATGAGTCTAATGGCTTCGTATATGAGATTGGAATGGAGCAAGATAATCAAACTACTTTATGGGAAATGATACGAGAAATTAGGAAATAGATGGTTTTCTGTGAATTGGAAAGATGTTACAATGAAAGCGAGGTGAGTGTATGCAAACAATAATGATTGTCGAAGATGAAAAAGTCATTCGAGATGCAATTGTACAAGAATTAGAAAAATGGAATTATGAAGTCGTTGCTGTGGAAGACTTTTCGCAAGTGTACACTCAATTTTTAGCCATTAATCCGCAGTTGGTGATTTTGGATATTACATTGCCGTTTTATAATGGCTATTATTGGTGCCAAGAGATTCGTAAGGTGTCTCAGGTGCCGATTATGTTCTTGTCGTCCAGGGATCAAGCGATGGATATTGTGATGTCGATTAATATGGGCGCGGATGATTATATGACAAAACCGTTTGAGCCGAGTGTATTGGTCGCAAAAATCCAAGGGATGATGCGTCGTAGTTATGAATTTGTGCAACAGAAAGATTGGCTGGAATATAAGGGGATTGCCTTGCAACTTGGAAGTGGAAAAGTTTCCTATGAGAGCAATGTCATTGAGTTATCGAAAAATGAATTTATTATTTTGCGAGCGTTGTTTGAAAAACAAGGGGACATCGCACCAAGAGAAGATTTAATGAATGCATTGTGGAATAGCGATGTGTTTGTCGATGATAATACCTTGTCCGTGACGGTTGCTCGTTTGCGAAAACGTCTGGGAGAAATCGGGTTAGAAAAATTAATCACGACGAAAAAAGGCGTCGGGTATGGATTGGCGGAAGTGATTGAATGAAAACAAAAGTTGAATTTAGTATCGCCTGGGTCAAATCCCATTTCATTTTACTCGGGGCGTTGGCATTCATCGAAGTGTTTTCGATGGGATTCTTCTTCATCTTTAATTGGATGAATTCAGAAGTCGGATATTATTTGTTTCTACTAGCCTTTTTCCTTTTTGGTATCGCGGGAGCACTTTTGTGGCATGATTGGAGAAAGTATCGAGAAGTTGTTCGAAGTTTGCAGCAAGAAGTGGCAACGCTAGAAGATGGGTTTTCGCCAGCGATTGTACACTTGTACGAGGCGATTCAACAAGAAAAGGCGGACATGCGAGGGTTGAGTACAAAGATGAAGCAACTTCGCAAGGAGGATGTGGACTACTATACTTTATGGGCCCATCAAATTAAAACGAGTATTGCCGCGAGTCAGTTGCTGATTCGTGAGTTACCTCAAACGTCTGAGAAATCCTTGTTAAGTCAAGAACTCGTTCGTATTACGACTTATACAGAACTAGCGTTACACTATGTTCGCATGGAAAGTTTCCATCAAGACTTATCGATTTCAACGATTTCTATTGATGAAGTGATTCGTCCGCTATTGAAGAAGTATGCAACCTTCTTTATTTCGAAGAAATTGCATTTGGACTATGTGCCTACTGGAGAAAAAGTAGTGACGGATTCGAAGTGGTTAGGCGTTATCGTTGAGCAAGTGTTATCGAATGCGGTGAAATATACACCGGAAGAAGGAACGATTCGCATTATCTTTGATGGAAATACGTTGACGATTGAAGATTCGGGAATTGGGATTGCTGCTTATGATATTAAACGGATTTTTGAACGTGGATTTAGTGGCTATAATGGTCGTGTGAACC
>ERZ772966.885-NODE-885-length-11173-cov-8.966451_pt1 | contig 11173 bp, 49 predicted proteins | sample MGYA00580680_ERZ772966 | MGnify/ENA primary metagenome ERZ772966 (study PRJEB29015, sample SAMEA2738055) | human oral metagenome | biome: human oral; feature: human-associated habitat; material: saliva | place: China | collected 2225 ...
TGGAACGGAATCAAATTTAATGGAATTGAATGCAATGGAATCGAATGGAATGGAATTGAATGGAATGGAATAGAATGGAGTGGAATCGAATGGAATGGAATGGAATGGCATTGAATGGAATCGAACGGAATGTGGTTCACTGGAGTGCAGTGGAGTGGAATGAAGTGGAATGGAATGGAATGGGAAAGAATGGAAGGGGACGGGAAGGAATTTAACAGTGCAGTGGAGTGAAAGGGAATGGAATGGAATGGAATGGAATGGAATCGAATGAAATGTAATGTAATTGAATGGAGTGGAATGGAGTGGGATGGAGTTGAATAGAATGGAGTGGAATGCAATGGAATCAAATGGATTTAAATGGAATGGAATGGTATGGAATGGAATGGAATGAATGGAGTGGAGTGGAATGGAATGGAATGGAGTGGAATTGAGTGGAGTGGAATGGAATGGAAATGAATGGAATGGAATGGAATGGAATAGAATCGAAGGGAATGGAATTGAATGAAATGGAATCGAATGGAATGCAGTGGAGTGGAGGGCACTGCAGTGGAATGGATTGGAAAGGAATGAGGTGGAATGAAATTTAATGGAATGCTGTGGAGTGGAGAGCAATGGAGTGGTATGGAATGGAATGGGAAGGAATGGAATTGAATGGAGTGGAGTGTTGTGGAGTGGAGTGGAGTGCAATGGAATGGGTTGGAATAGAGTGGAGTGGAATGCAATTCAATGGAATGCAGTGGAGTGGACTGGAGTGGAATGGAATGGAATGGATTGGAGTGGAATGGAAGGAAATGGAGTGGAGTGGAATGGAGTGCAGTACAGTGGAAAGGGAAGGAATCAAAAGGAATGGAATCGAATGTAATGGAATGGAATTGAATGGAATCCAAAGAATGGAATTGAGTGGAATGGAATCGAAAGGAATGGAAATGAATGGAATGGAATTGAATGGTATTGAAAGGAATCGAAAGGCATGTGGTGAAGTGGAGAGGAGTGGAGTGGAGTGGAGTGGAATAGATTGGAATGGAATGCGGTTCAATGAAATGCAATGGGAAAAAATGTAATTGAACTGTGTGGAGTGGAGTGCAGTGGAGTGGAATGGAATGGCATGGAATGGAATGGAATGGAATGGAGTGGAATGGAGTGGATTTGAGTGGAGTGGAGTGGAATAGAATGGAATGGATTGGAATGCAGTGGAGTTGAATGTAACTCAGTGTTTTGGAGTGCAGTGGAGTGGAGTGGAGTGGGGTGGAATGGAATGGAGTGGTATGGAAGGAAATGGAATGGAATGGAATGGAATGGAATGGAATGGAATGGAATGAGACGGTATTGAATGGAGTGGAATCCAGAGGAGTAGAGTGGAGTGCAGTATAATCGAATGGAATGGAATGAAATTGACTCGAATGGAATGGACTAGAATGGAACGGAATCAAATTTAATGGAATTGAATGCAATGGAATCGAATGGAATGGAAACGAACGGAGTGGAATAGAACGGAGTGGAATTAAATGGAATGGATTCGAATGGCATCGAATGGAATCGAATGGAATGCGGTCCACTGGAGTGCAGAGTAGTGGAATGGAGTGAAATGGAATAGGGTGGAATGGAACTGAACGGACTTTAGAAGAGTGAAGGTGAATGAAGTGGAATGGAATGGAATGGGAAAGAATGGAATGAGACAGAAAGGAATATAACGGAGTGTAGTGTAGTGAAAGGGAATGGAATGGAATGGAATGGAATGAAATGGAATGCAATTGAATGGAGTGGAATGGAGTGGAATGAATTTGAATGGAATGGAGTGGAATTGAATGGAATCAAATGGAGTGGAATGAAATGGAATGGAATGGAGTGGAATGGAATGGAATGGAATGGAATAGAATGGAAAGGGGTGGAGGGGAATGCAATGGAGTGGAGTGGAATGGAATGGAATGGAATCAAATGAAATGGAATAGAAAATAATAGAATCAAAGGGAATGGAATCGAATGGAATGGAATAGAATGAAATGGAATTGAAAGGAATGCGGTAAAGTGGATTGCAGTGCACTGAAGTGGAATGGAGTGGAAAGGAAAGGGGTGGAATGGAATTGAATGCAGTGCAGTGGAGTGGAGTGGAATGGATTGGAACGGAATGGAAAGTGGAGGAATGGATTTGAACGGAGTGGAGTATTGTGGAGTAGAGTGGAGTGCCATGGAATGGAATTCAATAGAGTGGAGTGGAGTAGAGTGGAGTGGGATACAATTCAGTGGAATAGAATGGAGTGGACTGGAGTGTTGTTGATTGGAATGGAATGGATTGGAATGGAATAGAATGGAATAGAGTGGAGAGGAATGGATTGGAGTGGAGTGGAAAGGAATGGTACCAAATGGAATGGAATTGAATGGAATGGAATTGCAGGGAATTGAATTGAAAGGAATGGAAACGAATGAAATGGAATCGAATGGCATTGAATGCAATAAAATGGCATGCAGTGAAATGGAGTGGTGTGGAGTGGATTGGAGTGGAATGGAATGGGGTGGAATGGAATGAAATGCGAAAAAATGTAACTGAACAGAGTGGAGTGGAGTTGATTGGAATGGAATGGAATGGTATGGTATGGAATGGAATGGAAAGGAATGGAGAGTAATGGAGTGGAGTGGAGTGGAGTGGAGTGCAGAGCAGTGGAATGGAATGGAATCGAATGGAATCCAATGGAATAGAATCATATGGAATGGAATCACATTGAATGGAATCGAAAGGCATCAAATGGAATCGAATGGAATCTGTGAAGTGGAGGGGAGTTTAGTGGAATGGAGTGGAATTTAATGGGGTGGAATGGAAGTGAATGGAATGGAGAGTAGTGGAATGGAATGGAGAGGAATGGAGTGGAATGTAATGGAATGGGGAGGAATGGAATTGAATGGAGTGGAGAGGAGTGGAATGGAATGCAATAGAATGAAATGGAATTAAATGGAGTGGAATTGAGTGGAGTGCAATGGAGTGGAGTGGTGTGGAGTGGAGTGTAGTGGAATGGAGTGTAGTGGAATGGAGTGGATTGTTGTGGAATGGAATGGTATTTTGAATGGCATGGAGTGGAATGGAATGGAGTGGAGTCGAGTACAGTGGAGTGGTGTGGAGTGGAATGGAATGGAATGGAATGGAATGAACTCAAATGGAATGGACTTGAATGGAATGGAATTGAATGGAATGGAATCTAGCGGAATTCGGTAAAGTGGAGTGGAGTTTAATGGAATGCAATGGAATGGAATGGAAAGGAGTGAAGAGGAGTGGAGCGGAGAGGAGTGGAAGGGAATTGAATAGAATAGAATTGAATCGAATGGAATGGAATCGAATTGAATGGAGTCGAATGGAACAGAATGGAATGGAATGGAATCAAATGGAGTGGAATCTAACGAAATGGAATCAAAGGGAATGGAATTGAATGGAATGGAATCGAATGGCATCGAATGGATTCAAATGGAATGCGGTGAAATGGAGTGGAGATGAGTGGAATGGAGTGGAATGGAATGGAATGGGAAGTAATGGAATTGAAAGGAGAGGAATGGCATGGACTGGAATGGAATGCAATGGAATGGAAAGAAATGAAATGTGGCAAAATGGAATGGAATGGAATTGTGTGGAGTGGAGTGGAGTGAAGTAGAGTGGATTGGAATGGAATGGAATGGAGTGGAAAGGAATGTAGTGGAATGGACTGGCATGGAATGAACTGGAATGGAATGAACTGTAATTGAATGGTATCAAAGAGAATGGACACGGATGTAATGGATTCGAATGGAATTGACTCGAATGGAATGGAGTTGGATGGAATGGACTTGAATGGAATGGAAACGAATGGAATGGAAAACAATGGCCTCAAATGGAATAGAATGGAAGGTGGTGAAGTGGAATGGTGTGGAGTGGAATGGGCTGGAATGGAGTTGAGTGGGGTGGAGTGCAGTGGAATGGAATGGAGTGGGTTGGAATGGAATGGAATGGAGTGGAATGGAGGGGAATGAAATGGAATGGAGTGAATTGGAATGGAATGGAATGGAGTGGAATGGAATGGAATGAAGTGGAATGGAATGGAATGGATTGGAGTGGAAAGGAGGGGAGTGGAGTGGAATGGATTGGAGTAGAGTGGAATGGAGTGGAATGAAATGGACTTGAATGGAAAGGGCTCGAATGGAATGGACTCGAATGGAATAATATTGACAGGACTGGAATCAGATGGAATGCAGTAGAATGGATTCGAATAGAATGGAATGGTTTTGAAAGGAATAGAAGCAATTGGAATGGAATGGAATGGAATGGAATGGAATGGAATGGAATGGAATCAAAGGGAATCGAATTGAATGGAATCGAATGGAATGGAATTGATTGGAATGTGGTGAAATGAAGATGAGGGGGGTGGAATGGAGTGGAATGGGATTGGGTGGAATGGAATTGAATGGAGTGGAATGGAGAGGAATGGAGTGGAATGGAATGGAATGGGAAGGAATGTAATTGAATGGCGTGGAGTGGAGTGGACTGGAGTGGAATGGTATGCAGTGGAATGGAATGGAATGGACAGGAATGGAATGGAATGGAATGGAATGGAATGGAATGGAACTGAATGGAATTGAATGGAATTTAGTGGAATCGAGTGGAAAGAATTGGAATGGAATGGAGTGCAGTGTAAAGGAATGGAATGGAGTGGAGTGGATTGGAGCGGAGTGTAGTGAATTGGGGTGGACTGTAGTGGAATGGAGTTTAGTGGAGTGGAATGGAGTGGATTTGAATAGAATGGAGTCGAATGGAAAGGACTCGAATGGAATGGACTCGAATGGAATGGACTTGAAAGGACTGGAATCAGATGGAATGGAATCAAATGGATTGGAATAGAATGGAAAAGTTTGGAAAGGAATGGAATCCATTGGAATGGAATGGAATGCAATCGAATCAAATGGAATGGAATAAATTGAATGTAATCGAATGGAATGGAAACGATTGGAATGTGGTGAAGTGGAGTGCAGTGGAGTGGAATGGAGTGGAATGGAATTGGTTGGAATGGAATTGAATGGAGTGGAGTGGAGTGGAATGGATTCGAATGGAATGGAATGCGAAGGAATGTAATTGAATGGAGTGCAGTGGAATGGAATGGAGTGTAATGGAATGCAGTGGAATGGAATGGAATGGAAAGGAAAGGAATGGAAAGGAATAGAAAGGAATGGAGATAAAAGGAGTGTAGTGGAGAGGAGTAGAATGGAAAGGATTGTAGTGGATTGGAATGGAAAGGTGTAGAGAGTAGTGGAGTGAAGCAGAATAGAATGCAATGGAATGCAAAGGACTAGAATGGACTGGACAGGATGTAATGTAATGTAATGGAATGGAATGGAATGGAATGGAATGGAATGGAGTGGAATGGAATGGCATGGAATGGAATTTAGTAGAATCAAGTCGAATGGATTGGAATGTAATGGAGTTTAGTGGAATGGAATGGAATGAAGTTTAGTTTACTGGAGTGGAGTGGAGAGGAATGGAATAGAATGTAATGGAATGTAAGAAAATGGAATGGAATGGAATGGAATGGAATGGAAGGGAATGAAAGGGAATGGAATGGAATGGAAGGGAATGGAATGGAATGGAATGAAATGAAAGGGAATGGAATGGAATGGAATGAAATGAAATGGAATGGAATGGTGAAGTGAAATGTGAGCTAAGATTGTGCCACTGCACTCCAGTCTGGGTGACAGAGTGAGATCCACTCGAAATAAAGGAAAGGAATGGAATGGATTAGAATCGAATGGAGTGGAGTGGAGAGGAGTGGAGTGGAGTCGAGTGGAGTGGAGTGGAGTGGAATGGAGTTTAATGGAATGGAGTGGATTGGAATCGAATGCAATGGAATTGAAGGGGATGGGATTGAATGTAATGGTATTGAGGGGAATGGAATTGAAATGAATTCAATCAAATGTCATCAAATGGAATCCAAAAGAATGCAATGAACTGGAGATGAGTGCAGTGGAATGGAGTGGAATAGAATGGTGTGGAATGGAATTGAATATACTGGAGTGGAGTTGAATGGAATGGAGTAGAATGGAAGGGAATGAGAAGGAATGGTATTGAACAGAGTGGATTAAATTTGAGTGGAATGGAATGCAATGGAATGGAATGGAATCAAATGGAATGGAGTAAAATGGAGTGGAAAGGAGTGGAATGGAATGGACTGGTTTGGGGTAGGATGGAGTGGAGTGGAGTGGAATGGAATGGAATGGAATGGACAGGAATGCAATGGACCCAAATAAAATGGAAAGGAATGGAACGGAGCAGAGTGGAGTGGAAAGGAGTGGAGTGGAGTGGAATGGAATAGAATGCAAAGGAATGGAATGTAATGGACTCGAATAGAATGGACTGGAACGGAATGGAGTCGAATGGAATGGACAGGAAAGCAATGGACCTGAATGAAATGGACTCGAATGGAATGGACTCGAATGAAATGGAATTGAACATAATGAAATGGAATGGAATGGAATGGAATGGAATGGAATGGAATGGAATGGAATGGAATAGAATGTAATCGAATCAGATGGAATGGAATCAAATGAAATGGAATCAAATGGAATATGATGGAATGGAATGGAATCACAAGGAATGGAATCGAATGGAATGGAATCGAATTGAATGTGATCGAAAGGAATAGAAACGAATGGAATGGAATTGAATTGAACGGAATTGAATGTCATCAATTGGAAACAAATGGAATACGGTGAAGTGGAGAGGAGTGGAGTGGAATGGAGTGGAATGGAATGGGGTGGAATGGAATTGAATGGAGTAGAGTGGAGTGGAATGGAGTGGAATTTAATGGAATGGGAAGGAATAGAATTGAATTCAGTGGAGGGGAGTGGAGTGGAATGGAATGCACTGGAATGGAAAGTTATGGAATCGAAATGAATACAACAAGACAGAATGGAATGGAAAGGAAACAAATGGAATGGAATTGAATGGAATGGACTCGAATGGAATAGAATCGAATGGAATGGAAAGGAAAGGAATGGAAAACAATGGAATGGAATGGAATGGATTGCAATGGAATGGAGTTCAATGGAATGGAATGGAATGGAATTCAATCGAATGGAAAGGAATCGAGTGGAATGGAATGGAATTGAATGTGATGCAATCAAATGGAATCAAATGGAATGGAACGGACATGAATTGTATGGAATGGACAGGAATGGAATGGAATGGAATGGAATGGAATGGAATGGAATAGAATGCAATCAAAAGGAATGGAATGGAATGGGATCGAATGGAATGGAATCGAATGGAATGGGATCTAACGGAATGGAATCAAATGGAATGGAATCGAATGGAATGGACAGGAATGAAACGGAATAAAATGTAAGGGAGTTGAATGGAATGGAATCGAATGGAATGGAATCGAATGGCATTGAATGGAATCCAATGGAATGCGATGAAGTGGAGTGCAGTAGAATGCAGTGAAATGGAATGGAGTGAAGTAGAATGGAGTGGAATTGAGTGGAAAGTAATGAAATGAGAAGGAATGGAATTGATCTGAGAGGAGTGGAGTGGATTGGAGTGGAATGTACTGGAATGGATTGGAGTGGAATGTAATCAAATGGAATGGATAAGAATGGAATGGAATGGAATGGAATGCAGTCAAAAGGAATGGACTGAAATGGAATGGACTCGAATGGAATTGATACCAATGGAAAGGATTCTATTGGAAAGGAATGGAATGCAACAGAATGGAATGTACTAGAACGGAATGGAATGGAAAGGAATGGAATGCAATAGAATCTAATGGAATGGAATGGAAATGAATGGAATGGAATTGAATGGAATGGACTCGAATGGAATGGAGTCGAAAGGAATGGAATGGAATGGAATCAAATGGAACGGAATGGAAAGGAATGGAGTGCAATTGAATCAAAAGGAATGGAATGGAATGGAATGGAATGCAATGCAATGGAATGCAATGGAATGGAAAGGAATGGAATGGACAGGAATGGAATGGAATGGGATGTAATGGAAATGAAAGGAATCGAATGGAATGAAATGGAATGGAATTGAATGGAATGGAATCGAATGGAATGGACTGGAATGGAATGAAATCAAACGGAAGGGAATAGAATGGAATGGAATCAAATGGAATGGAATCGAATGGTATTGAAAGGAATCCAATGGAATGCAGTGAATTGGAGTGGAGTGGAGAGGAATGGAGTGGAGAGGAGTGGAATGGAATGTAATGGAGTGGAAAGGAATGGAATGGGAATGAATTAAATTGAACTGAGTGGAGTAGAGTGGAGTGGATTGTCCTGGAATGGATTGGACTGGAATTGAATGGAATGGAATCAAATGGAATGGATTGGAATGGAGCGGAATGGAATGGATAGGAATGGAGTGGAATGGAACGGAATGGAATGGAGTCAAATGGAATGTACTGAAATGGAATGGACTCCAATGGAATTGACAAGAATGAAACGGACTCTAATTGAATAGAAAGGAATGGAATGCAATGGAATGGAATAGAATGTAGTTGAATGGACTGGACTGAAATGAAATGGACTCGAATGGGATTGACTCAAATGGAACGGACTCGAATGGAATGGAATGGAATGGAATAGGTTGGAATGGAATGGAATGGACTCGAATGGAATGGACTTCTATGAAATGGAGTGGAATGGAATGGACTCGAATGGAATGGATTCAAAAGGAATGGAATCGAATGGAATGGAATCTAATGGAATGGAATCGTGTAGAATTGATTCAAATGGAATGGACTTGAATGGAATGGATTCAAAAGGCATGGAATGGAATGGAATGGAATGAAATGGAATGGAATCTAATCAAATGGAATATAATGGCATTGAATAGAATGAAATGGACTACGGAGAAGTGGAGGGGAGAGGAGTGGAATGGAGTGGAATGGAATGGAGTGGAGTGGAATTGAATGGAGTGTAGTGGAGTGGAGTGGAATGGAGTGAAATGGAAAGGAATGGGAAGGAATGGAACAGAACGGAGTGGAGTGGAATGGAGCTGAGTGGAATGGACTGGAATGGAATGTCCTGGAATGGAATCGAATGGAGTAGAATGGAATAGAACAGAAACTAATAGAATTCGGTGAAGTGGAGTGGAGTGTAATTGAGTGGAATGGAATGGGGTTGAATGGCATAGAATGGAGTGGAGTGGAGGAGAATAGATTGGAATGGAATGGAATGAGAAGGAATGGAATTGAACACAGTGGAGTGGATTGGACTGCAGTGGGCTGAAATGTAATGGAATGGAATGGAATGGAGTGGAGAGGAGTGCAGTGATGAGGAGTGGAACTGAATGCAATGGAATGGAATGGAATGGAATCCAAAGAAATGGAATGGAGTTGAATGGAATAGACTAGAATGCAATGGACTCAAATGGAACAGACTGAAATTGAATGGACACGAATGGAATGGAATCGAATATAGTGGAATGGAATGGAATGAAATGGACTAGAAGGGAATAGACTTGAATAGAATTGACCGGAATGGAATGGACTCGAATGGAATGGAATGGAATGGAATGGAATGGAATCGAATGGAATGGAATGGAAACAAATGCACTCTAAGGCAATGGACTCGAATGGATTGGACTGGAATGGAATGGACTCGAATTGAATGGACTCAAATGGCATTGAAAGGAATCGAAATGAATACGGTAAAGAGGAGTGGAGTGGAGTGGAATGGAGTGGAATGGAATGGGGTAGAATGGAATTGAGTGGAATTTAGTGGAGTGGAGTAGAATGGAGTGGAATGGAATGGAATGGGAAGGAATGGAATTGAACGGAGTGGATTGGAGTGGAGAAGAATGGAATTCAATGGAATGGAACTGAATGGATTGGAATGCAATGGTGTAAAATGGAGTGGAAAGGATTGGAATGGAATGGACTGGATTGGGGTAAGATGGAGTGGAGTCGAGTGGAATTTAATCTAATGAAATGGAATGGAATTTAAAGGAGAGGATTGGAGTTGAAAGGAGTGGAGAGGAGAGGAATGGAAAAAAATGCAATGGAATTAAATGTCATGGACTCGAATAGAATGGACTGGAATGGAATGGAGTCGAATAGAATGGACTGTAATGGAATGGACTTGAATGGAATGGAATCGAATGAAATGGAATCGAATGGAATGAAATCTAATGGAATTGAATTGAATTGAATTGAATCGAATAGAATGGAATCGAATGGTATGGAATCGAAAGGAATGGATTCGAATGGAATGGAATCAAATGAATGGAATCGAATCGAATAGAATCCAATGGCATTGAAAATAATCAAATGGAATGCGGATAAGTGGCGTGGAGTGGAATGGAGTGGAATGGAATGGAAAGGGAAGGAATGGCACTGAACAGAGTGGAGTGGAAGGGAGTGGAGTGGAATGGACAGGAGTGGATTGACACCGAATGGAATGGAATGGCCTCGAATGGAATGGAATTGAATAGAGTAGAATGGAAACGAATGGAATTGAATGGAATTTGGTGGAGTGGAATGGAGTGGAATACACTGGAATGGAATGGGGAGGAATGGAATAGAATGGAGTGTAGTGGAGTGGAAGGGAATGGAGTGGAATGGAATGGAGTGAGAAGGAATGGAATTGATCAGACTGGATTGGAGAGGAATGGATAGAAATACAATGGAATGAAATGGAATGGAGTGCAGAGGAGTGCAGTGATGTGGAGAGGAATTGAATTCAATGGAATGGAATGGAATGGAATGGCACAGACTCGAATGGAACGGAATAGAATAAATGCACTCGAATGGAATGGACTGGAATGGAATAGACTAGAATGGAACGGAATTGAATATAATCGAATGAAATGAAATGAAATGAAACGAAATGGGATCGAATGGAATGGACTCGATTAGAATGAACCAGAATGGCATGGACACGAATGGAATGTAATCGAATGGAGTGGAATCAAATTAAATGGAATGGAATTAAATGGACTCGAATGGAATGCAGGTGAATAGAATGGACTGGAGTAGAATGGACTCGAATGGAATAAAATCGAATGGCAGCGAATAGAATGGAATGGAATGTGGTGAAGTGGAGTGGTGTGGAGCAGAATGGAGTGGAATTGAATGGAGTCAAATAGAATTAAATAGAAATTACTGGAGTGGAGTGGAATGGAGTGGAATTGAAATGCAATGAGAAGGAATGGAACTGAACG
>ERZ772966.886-NODE-886-length-11164-cov-12.112611_pt1 | contig 11164 bp, 10 predicted proteins | sample MGYA00580680_ERZ772966 | MGnify/ENA primary metagenome ERZ772966 (study PRJEB29015, sample SAMEA2738055) | human oral metagenome | biome: human oral; feature: human-associated habitat; material: saliva | place: China | collected 2225 ...
ATCACAAGCAACGGGCCGATCACCACACGGTTACACCACTATGCGGGACGCTACTGTGTGAACCCGCGGTGTTTTCCGCAATACCCGGTAATCTAATGAATTGGGGAAATTGTCTTTCGCGACCCCATCGTCGCTCCTGAGTACGAGAGGATGAGCAGTCATGCGATTATCACGAGTGAAAGTCACCAATCACAGTCGGATTCAGGACCTGACTCTTGAGTTACGCCGGCATGCTGTGATTGTCGGCGCAAATGATGTCGGCAAGTCGTCGATCCTCCGAATGCTCAACTTGCTCTTAGGGTCGAGTGTTGCTGGTCTATATCAGACGTTGACCCCTGGAGACCTTAGGGACTGTACTGAGCCGCTCGTCGTCAATGCTATGTGGACAGACTTCACGGATGAGAACAGGCGGGTTTTTCCCGATGAGATCTCCATCACCGAGGATCGCGCCAGTGAATACCTCTGGGTCCAGATGATCGTGGAGGTGGATCCAGACGACGACGAGACCGTAACGGTACGTCGTTGGTTTCCGGAGAGCGGCCATCGGCGAGCGCCGAGCCGAGAGCAGCTCGAGGCCTTTGGGTGGCGTTTCCTCAAGGCAACGCGAGGCTCATCGATGATCGAGGGGGTGCATAGTCCAGTCCGGACTTTACTGGCCGCTGCTGACCTCGGAACCAACGAGCGCGAACTGAGGACTATTCTGGAGCAGTTCAACGAGGAGCTGGCTGGAAACGAGTCGCTCGGGGAACTCCTTAACAAAGTGGCTGCCCACCTTAGCCGCGCGATGCCGCGTTTGATCACGAGGCGTGACTTCACAGTCCGCAGTGTCACAGACCCATCCTCCGATGTGCTTCAAGACGTGACGATCTTCCTTAACCGGGGGGACGATCAGATATCGCTGATGGAACAGTCTGACGGTGTTCGTCAGCTTATGTCGATGACGCTCTTTGATTTGGCTGAGGGGACTGCGAACGTCCTTGCGATCGATGAGCCAGAACTCCACCTACATCCGACCAGTCAGCGGACGGTCGCAGACTTACTGAGTGGTGACGGTAATCAGAAGATCATCGCCACTCATTCACCATATATTCTCCATCGGTTCGAACCCTCGGAGGTAATTGCTATAGACCGGCATGGACAATGCCGACAGATTGGCGACGAGAGGCTGACCAATATTGAGAAAGTGCGGGCTCACTGGTGGTCGCCGCGCCTGCTCGAAGCGCTGACAGCGAGGTTCGTCATCCTCGTGGAGGGCGATGCAGACCGAGTGATCGTTGAGGCAGTCGCGACGAAACTTGGTATCGACCTTGATCGGCTTGGAGCAGTGGTTATCGAGCTGGATGGAGCCGATAAGTTCACGAACGTCTTTCCCCTCCTGGGCCCTCGCGGATTTGGGCCGACCCTGCTCGGTCTTGTGGATAGGGCGGAGAGCGGTAAGTGGGTGGGTGCTTTTGGTAGTAAGTCAGGGGATGTTGTCGACAAGATGATTTTCATCTCTGATAGTGATCTTGAAGACGAATACACGCGCGCTCTTGGTGGTTCGGTCGCCGCGCAGGCGCTCATCGACGGCGGGTTCTGTCGAGAGGAAGGGATCCTCCAGGCATCCGGAGTTAAAGCGCTTGAAGATGTTTCCGAGCATGAGGTAGCGAAGTTCTGTCGCAAGAAAGGCAAGGTAGAAGCGGCAACCTGCATCGCGGAAGTGCTGGACGCATGCACTGCTGAGAAAATCGGTAGTGTGGCCAGGCTAGTCCGTAAGCTTGATGAACTGAGTCGGCAGTGAGTATGTTTGCACTTAGCGCGGAACAATACGCTGCAGCTACCTCGGAGAAGGAACACCTGCTGATCGTCGCGCCGCCGGGGTGTGGGAAGACTGAGGTGCTGGCGCACAGGGCCGCTCACCAGATTGACTTGCTGAAGCCGAACCAGAGAGTTCTTGCCCTCACCTTCACCAAGCGTGCCCGCGCGAACCTTGAGGAGCGTCTGCTTTCGGTGCTAGGACAGACACAAGCGCGCCGACAGGTCGTCGTGCGCAACTTCCATGGCTTCGCCACTCAGGTCGTTCTTGCGCATGGTAGGACCATTGGCTTGCGCATGGACAAGCTGGGCATGCCGACGACCAGTACCATGCGTCGCGCGATGGAAGCTGCTGGTGGCGGTGACGCGATGTACGACGCAGAGCGGCTCCTTGCTGAGATTAAGAGAGCACCACTTTCCGACGCTGAGGTACTCGAGGAGATCAAGCAGAGGCAACGGAGTCAGTCGGTCCTCCTGGCAGAAGAGGTCGAGCGATCGCGCCAGGAGGCTAACCAGCTGCACTACGATGACCTCCTTCGGCACGCGCAGCGACTTCTCCGTATTCCAGAGGTTGCAAGGCTCTATCAGGAGCATTTCGGAGCTGTCCTGGTCGACGAGTTCCAGGATCTCTCGCTACAACAGTTTGACATTTCGATCCGCAGCTGCATCGATCGGCGCACTTTTGCTGGAGACCCGCACCAGGGCATTTTCTCGTGGGCAGGTGCTGAGCCTGCCGAGGTTCAGGCTGAGGTCAGGCGCATGTGCGAAGCACCGATCATACTGCGCGAGTCCTACCGCTCGTCGCCCAAGGTTCTTGAGACAGTCAACTCGATTAGCGAACAGATTGCCCCAGGGGCAGGTCTTGTTTCCGCGAAGCCGGAAGAGTGGGCTGACGGGGGCTGTTCGGCTGCGCTGGTTCTCCATGACCAGGCAGCCGAGGCAGCGCTCGTGGTGCGATTGGCCACGTCGATTCACGATGTGGCACCCGAAGCATCCATCGGGATTATTGCCAGAGCGGGATGGCGAAGGAATCACATTGATCAGGCCTTCGACAAACAGGTGGAAGTTCCAGTGCGCAGGTGGGATCTTGCCATTGAAGACCCAGCGACCGTGGCTCTGATTCGGGAGATAGTCTCTGGGCTTCCGAGGGGTGCCACGGTCTGCGATGCGAGGCTTGCTGTCCTTGATACCCTCGATCCTACAGATGTCGATGCTAGAGAACTTATCGACGATGCATTCGAAGCTCTCGAGCAGAGCGGGGCTACCACTGCCCGAGCTGCCATCGGCTCCATCAGGCAAACCGATCCTAAGCAGGCGGTTGGTCCAGGAGTGCACCTGCTCAACGCTCACACAGGCAAGGGCCAGCAGTTCGACTGGACGTTCGTGATTGGCCTTGAGGAAGGGCATTTGCCGGGGAGACGGAACAGTTACGGTGACGCGTTGGATGAGGAACGGCGAGTACTGCTGGTGATGCTCTCGCGAGCGCGCCACGGACTGATCATAACTAGGAGTCGCGTGAACGATAGTCAGTTCGGTAGGAGGACCGTCGGTGAGAGCCGCTGGTGGTCAACGATCAAAGTTCGATGCTCCTCTGAGGCAGAGATTCAGGCGCACATTGAGCGGCTCCGGAGTGCGCCCTCAGTGGCCCTGTAGTGCTCTGAGTGAAGGCTGCAGATGTGCGTATTGGGTCGTGGCTGCGAAAATGAATATAGCTTCACTATGCGAGTAGTCGTCATGGAAGAACGATGGGCAGCGATCCTCTGAATCTCGACGAGGCTGCTGAATGGGCCGGACTCTGGTGGCTGCCGGATGTCCCTGACGAGCGACTGCCTGGTGTCTTGCGGCATGACGGAAAGGGCGGGCTCTCCCTCTCGCTGATTGGAGCCTTTGAGGAACGCTTCTTCCGTCAGCTGGCCCCTGGGGTTAAGGATGAGCTTGAGGGCCTCAGAGTGTGGGACGTGATTTATGGTGTGGCTCAACAACGCGAGATCACACTTCTCGGCTGCATTCGTATCAAGAGTAGACGGAGTATAGGCGCGGGGGTCGAAAGTCCGGATACGCAGACGGTGAGCGCGACGACAGCGATAATCGGAGCGCATGTTAGCGGACGAGAGGACGCGGCTTTTGAAGCGGCTGAGATATCTGTCGAAGACTTGATGCTCTGGGCTGCATCGTCTGTATTCTCGGCTTACCACGGTACTCGTAATGGCATGCCGGATGGAACTGGGGCAATCTCGGTGAAACCGGTCGAAGCGAAATCGGTGACGGTCAACAATACTGAGTATCGCCTTGAGCATGCTCATACTCTGCCATTCTGGGACTGGAGCAGGGGGAAAATGATTGGACGCATGCGTGATGTTGTTTCCATTCGTGTCCGCTGGTCTGAACCGTCCGACCTCAAAACTGCGTTGGAAGCTGCAAGCCTGGTGCAAGATCTGATTGCGCTGGCAACGCACCGTGCCGCTGGCGTCATCTGGCTCCAGTTGGAGATTGCAGGGACTAAGGCACTTCTCCCAGATGGGCGGATGCTACCACCTCGACGCGCGGATGTTTTGTACTCCCCTGTAGCAGTCGGCAAACCTGATGAGAAGGCTCTTGATCCTGGCAGTGTTCTCTTTACCTGTGAGATGCTCCCGTTTGAAGAACTCATGCCGCGCTGGTGCGAGGTGCGGGGTAAATTGCAGGCGGCTATCAACATGATCCTGGGCCTGCGCTACGCCCCCGCGCGTTTCGTTGAGAATAATCTTCTAATGGCAGTGGGTGCTGCGGAGGCCCTCCACCGAGGCCTTGACATTGAGGAGAAACCAATCCCCGAGGCAGAGTTCAAGAAGATCCGTAACGCCATACTCGGGCAGGTGCCTGAAGAGTATCGTGGCAGATTCAAACAAGCGATTAGGAACTCACCAACGCTTCGAGACAGGCTTCTCACCCTAGCCGGTCGACCTGATCAGGAGGCTATCAGGCAGCTTGTGCCAGACGTTGATCATTGGGCGAAGCGAACGACGCAAGCTCGCAATAACCTCGCACACGAGGGAAAGACCCCAAGCCATTCCATCGATGAGCTGATTGCCATTGTCCGCGTCACGAGTGCCGTCGTGGTCCTCAATGTTCTGCACGAGCTGGGTCTACCGGTAAAACAGCAGCGCCAGATCGTACGAGATCATCCGCAGCTGCGGATGATCTGCAAGAAAGCAAGGGAGTGGCTCGTACCACCAGAGGGTGATTCCTGAACAGTGCTGTGCGGCCGGGTTGCGCGGGGGCGTGGCCCGGTCGCTTGCTTGTAGTGAGAGCTGTGCGTCGGTCTGTGGTGCTGAAGCGCAGGGTGCTCTTGGAATACCAAGGGATCCTCGCCGTGATGGCGAGGATCCCCGTAGTAGACTGCGTTGGTCCAAGCCCAACGCGATTGTCAACATGATAACATTAAAGTGCGGTAGAGGGAAATGTGATCTTAGACCTAGCTGGTTCGGCGAGGCTTGCTCCGTACCTCCAGGAAGCGGATGGAGATGACGAGCGTGCTTGTGAACTTTACTTGTGGGTTACGGATCTCGCGGGGGCGCTGTTTTCGACTATCGCGTTTGTTGAGGTCGGTTTGCGAAACTCAATGGATCGCAAGCTGCGGGTGTGGAATGATCAACAGGGGCCTGAATATAGGATGGATTGGGCGCTAGGCAAGGGTGCGGCACCCTTGCTGTATGGCCTTGTCACCCACAAGAGCCTTGTTGTCGCCCAGAATTTTGCACGTGAGCAATCGCGCTTGCGTCCAAAGGCTCATCCGCGTCGTTTGGCAGCCGTCACGCACGATGATGTTGTGTCGCATTTTATGTTCGGAACCTGGGTCTATCTCATTAAGCCAAGGGTCCGCAATCAGCCTCAGCAATGTCAACAGTTGTGGCAAGAATGTTTGTCGCACGCGTTTCCATATGCCGACCCTTCCGACTCCGGTCGTGAGAAGCTGGCTGATCAGCTCGATCGGGTGAGGAAGCTGCGGAATCGTGTGGCTCATCATGAGAATTTGCTGTCCGTCGACATACGCTGGCGGCTGCGGGATATGCTCGGCGTTCTTGCGTTGATAGATCCGAATCTACCTGATCTTGCGATGCAGAGCAATCGTGTCCGCTCGCTTGTTCGGGCGGATCCTCGCCGCTCGTGGTAAGCGTAGTCGTGGAGGGTAGAGGCCTGGGCGACGCTGGTCCAGAAGGGGTTGAGATCGTTGACTACCACTAAAATTGCTCCGATTCACCCGGGTGAAGTCCTCATGGAGGACTTCATCGAGGGTTTTGGAATTACGCAGCATAAGCTTGCCGTCGCTATCGATGTTCCGCCCCGTCGTATCAATGAGATCGTCCATGGGAAGCGCGGGATCACGGCGGATACTGCCATGCGGCTGTCCCGCTACTTTGGCACGACCCCGGGGTTCTGGATGAACCTGCAGATGCGCTATGAGCTCGATCGTGCCGAAGATGTGCTGGGGGACACGTTGAGCGGAATCGTTCCGCTCACGATGGTCGAAGTCGCCTAAAAGGTCTCAATCTGACGAGGCAGTGGCCGGGTCGCGCATTGAGCGCGGCCCGGCCTTGTTGTGTGCGCTGGCCTTGGGCTATGCGGTGTTGGCGGCGTCAGCGGCCCCTAGGTGGCGTCGGCGGCCCTTAGGCGGCGTCGGTGTCTTTAGCGGGCTTGGGGGAGCCTTGGCCCGAAGCGGTGCGTAGAACCTTAGAGCTGGTGGGGCGCTCTAGGCGCACCAAGAGGTCAATTTGCTTAGGTTCATAGCCCAGCGAGATGCTCACGTCCTGCTGCAGGCGGCTGCGTAGCGTAGACACAGTCCAGTCAATCTCGCACTCTTGAGACACGCTGGCATCAGCCTGAATCTGTAGGTGGCTCAAGGTGCCGCTAACCCACACCGTGCAGCGCTCCACCCCGCTCACGCCCTGCGCCCGCTCAGATAGGGCCTGCGACAAAACCTCTGGATCCAAGGTAGTAAGTAAAAGCCCCTCAGAGTCACTCAGGCGCATAGGTGAGGCCGCTACCCGGCGCGGCACCTGCATTACCAGCAGCGCCAGACCACCAATGATGGCAAGCACTGAGGCCAGCGCAAGCACGGGTAAAAGCCAGTTTGCTTGACTGGCGACGGCGCCCACCCGCCCCTGCTTGCTAGCCAGGTAGGGGGCGGCGTCGGGCCAAAAACGAGCCAAACCCAGGCCTGAAGCCAGCAGCCAAGCGGAGGCGGCCACCAAAACAAAGCCACAGATAGCCAGGACGCACCGGTTTAGCGGGGTGGAAACTGAACGCATAATCGTGCCTCCTTAGCTCGCGTGCTTGACGCGCACGCGGCTGCCTTTAATACCCACCGGGGCGAGCATTTGTAGCGCCTGGTCAGTCTGCTTTTGGGCGGCCTGCTGCACGGGCTCTAGCTCATCTAGGACGCTGTGGACGACGACGTTAACCCGCGAGCGGCGGGCAGTGGCCGAAACGGAGTTAGCGCCGCCCAACTGCTCAACCTGTAGCCTCACCAGTTTGGCCAGGTCACGGCGTCTAACTGCGGTCTGGCCAGGAATATCGTCGGGGAGAATTTCGACGCGCTCGGGCCGCCCGGGCCATAGCGCCGCAATAATCATGATTAGGCCACAGGCCGCCACAACCCCGGCGGCAATAAGCGCCGCAGTGGAGCTAAGCGAAGTGGATTTGATGGCTTCAAGCGCGTGCAGGGCGCGGCGCGGCCAGTAGCCGGTGATGAGCCGCTGGCCGGTCAGCCAAGCACCCAGGCTTCCACCAGCAAGCAGCAACAGGGCCAGAACCACGCTGGAGCCGCTGCGTGAGGGGCGGCGAATGAGTTTTGGAACTTTTCTCATTTCAGGTTCTTCCTGCCTGGACCGTCGGGGTTAAGCCAGGAGATCTCAATATTGATCTTGCCGACGCTCAGCCCGGTCAGGTGCTCCACCCGGCTGCGCACATGGGCGCGCACGGCCTCGATTGTGGCCGCCAGTGGGGTGGGAAAAACCAGGCCAAGGTTCATGTGTAAGACGGCCACCTGCCCGTAGAGCTCACATTGGGCTTCGGGGCGGGAGGAAAAGTTGCGGCGGGCGCCGATGCCTAAAACCCCGCCGGCGTTGGAGCCAACATTGCCGGTTTCATAGGCGGCTTCGGCGGCAATTTTGGCCACGACTTTAGCCGGAATGGTGGTGGTGCCGCGTTGGGTGGTGCCAGTGTTGGCGTGGCTGGCTTGGGCTTGGGCGGCGCGGCGCTGGGCGGCTGCAGGTGAGGCGAGGGGCGCCATCGTCACTTCCTTAGCCGCTCAAGGAAGCTGCGGACATCGACCCGGCCCTCCAGGTACAGGCCCACGCCTAACCCGACCAGGCCACACAGTGACACCAGCACAAAGTCAGCGAAGGAGCCAAAAGCCAGAACGGTTCCAAGGAACAGGCCTACTAGGAGGGCCAGGTGCGTTGTCTTCATGAGATCTCCTCAGATCAAGGCGTAAATTACTTGAGGTTGTTAGTCTCAGATTCGTCGCCGGGCAGGTGCACGTCGGTGACGTGGATGTTGACCTCAACTACTTCCAGACCGGTGCTGGTCTCGATCTGCTCAATGATGTTGTTACGGATCGCCTCGGTGACCTCAATGATGGGGGCACCGTAGTCAACCACCACGGTGACCTCAATGGAGGTCTGGGTTTCGCCCTTCTGTACGTTAATGCCACCGGTGACGTTGGTCTGGGCGGTGGGGATGCGCTCGGTCATGGCGGTGAAGGCGCGGCGCATGGCGTTACCCATGCTGTAGACGCCGGGCACCTCGCGCGTGGCCATGCCGGCGATCTTGGCGATGACGTTCTCGTCGATGGTGGTTACGCCATGGGAGGTGTGCAGGGGCGTGTTGGGGGTGCTGTCCGCTTCAGCGTTTTCGTTCTGCTCGGACTGCTTGCTGGTGTCGCTCATGGGAGGCTCTTTCTTTGATCTGAGTAGGTGGCCGACGGCGCACGGTGTTGATTGCCGTCAGGGTTGGCGTTGCTTTCTGTCATGATTGCCGCGATAAACGCACTAAAAGGTGCGGTTGTCTAAAAATCCCTACCACCTCAGTCTATAGGGCTTTCGTCGTAAAAAGGTGAAGTGGGGCAGTTTTAAAGGAGCTTTCTTTTCTGACTCGATGAGGGGTCGCCTATATTGGTGTAGGCGCGGGCTGGCTGGCATTGCCTGAGTCCCGGTTGGCCCGCATGTGCTCACGGCCTGCATAGGGAGGAAAAGCTCATGGATCCTCGTTTTTCGTGCGCATATGGCGCATTGGCTGGGTTAGCGCTGGGCGATGCGCTGGGTATGCCAACGCAAGCAATGTCTCCAAAGCAGATTCAAGCGGTTTATGGCCATGTCACGGGCCTGGTGGATGGGGATAAAAGCCAACCCTATGCGCCGGGTATGGCGGCCGGGTCGGTCACTGACGACACCGAGCAAGCATTATTGATCGCTTCCCTGCTGCTTAAAGGCCACGGCTCTGGGCTGAACTTAGATGCGAGCGAGTTCTCCCACGCCCTGCTGGCTTGGGAGGATTCCATGATTGAGCGTGGCTCGCTGGATCTGCTGGGGCCCTCCACGAAGGCGGCACTTGAACGTGTGCGCGCAGGTGAAGACCCGCTGCGTGTGGGCGGTGAGGGCACCACTAATGGGGCGGCAATGCGGGTGACACCGATCGGGATTGCGGCGTCGACGTCGGACCGGCAGCTTTTCGCCGACGCCGTATGGTCCTCATGCCAGGTCACGCACGCCACCCGTCAGGGCTTTCAGTCAGCGGCGCTGGTAGCGGCTGCCGTGTCACTCGGGATCGACGCCGGCGCGGCGGATGTGACAGACCTGCTGTGGAAGGCTGTGGCTTTTGTGCGCTCACTACCTGAGCGCGGCGCCTGGAGCCCAGAGCCGGATGTTGTTGCAGCCACGTACCGGGCATTAAAACTGGCTGCCCAGCCGTCGTCGTCCCTAGAGTGGCTGGCTGAGCAGATCGGCACATCTGTGGCCTCAGTGCAGGCAATCCCCATGGCTTTCGCGCTGCTGGCACGAAATCCCTCCCCACGCGCACTGCTAGAGGCCGCCAACTTGGGCGGTGACACCGACACAATTGGTGCGATAGCGGGCGCAATCCTGGGTGCAAGCTTGGGTGTTGAGGTTTTTGACGCTTACGGCCTGGCCCAGGTGGAGCGAGTTTCGCAGCTTAATCTGCCTAGCGTTGCTACAGATTTGCTAGCTCTGCGTGATAGGGAGGGCGGCGGCTCTACCCCCGCAGCAGCTACGACGTCGCCCAACCCAGCAAAACCCGCGCTTACCAAAACCCCAGCCGCGTCCCCACAAAAAGGCGCCCCGGCGGGCCGCGTGGTGCTGATGGGCCAGATCCTTGTAGACCTGGCTGTGCGTGGCGAGGCACTACCGGCCCCTGGCGGCGACGTATGGGCCAGCGATGAAGGAATGCACGTGGGCGGGGGCTTTAACGCGCTGGTAGCCGCGCGGCGTATGGGCGCCCAGGCCGTCTCGCTCAGCCCAATTGGCCAAGGGCCCTATTCTTTACTCATCCAGCAGGCCCTGCAACGCGAGGAAATTACGGACGCCGGGCCCCACATTGACGGTATCGATAACGGTTTTTGTATTGCGTTCACTGACCAATCCGGGGAGCGCACCTTTATCTCCACGCGGGGCGCTGAGACGAGGGCGCCAGCAAGTGCCTGGGCGGACTTCACTGCAACGATGCGCCCGGGGGATGTGCTTTACATTGACGGCTACCTAATGGATCACCCGGCTAACCGTCAGGCAGCGCAGGTGGCGCTGGAGGCTTTACCTGAGGGCGTGCAGGTTATTTTGGATGTTTCACCTGTTATTGGCATCCCGCAGGGCTTGCCTGCGCGCGACGTAATTGTCTCGATGAACCATAGGGAAGCTCAGCAGATCATTAACCAAAGCGCAAAGCACGGCTTGGGGCAGGGCCAGGAGCTGAGCCGAGGGCAGAACCAGGGTCAGCGGTGCGGTCAGGCACGTGAGGCCGACTTGGTAGCCAGCTTGCTGGGACGCCCCGTTGTGGTGCGTGCCGGAGCTGAGGGCGCCTATTTCGCCAGGCCAGCAGGGGCTAAGGCGGGAGTTTCACTCATAGCGCCGGCGTCGACTCCGGGTGCGGCTCCGGCGGGGGCTTCCGCAGAGGGACCAGCTGCGGCTCCGGCGGCTCCGGTGGCGGCCAGCGCGAATACTGGCGCAGATGTGACTTACATTCCGACGCCGCGTGTTGTGGTTATCGACACTAACGGCGCAGGTGACGCCCACTCTGGCGTGTTGGCAGCGGCTTTAGCGCAGACAATCCCCCTAGAGCGAGCGCTTTTACTGGCTAACTGTGCAGGCGCTCTTTCCAC
>ERZ772966.887-NODE-887-length-11157-cov-6.063682_pt1 | contig 11157 bp, 8 predicted proteins | sample MGYA00580680_ERZ772966 | MGnify/ENA primary metagenome ERZ772966 (study PRJEB29015, sample SAMEA2738055) | human oral metagenome | biome: human oral; feature: human-associated habitat; material: saliva | place: China | collected 2225 ...
CACCGCCTCATGCCAAGGACGAGTCATGCCTGCGATCAGTTTCTCCCATGTCAGCTTCTCCTACACCTCCGCCCCCTTGCTGGAGAGCATCAACCTCACGGTCTCCGACGACGAACGCGTCTGCGTCGTCGGCCCCAACGGATCGGGGAAGTCCACGCTCCTGCGCCTGGCCACCGGTGAGCTGTCCCCTGACCACGGGGCTGTCAGCATTCCCGAGCATCATGGCCCGCCGGCGACCGACTCGGCGGAGTTGACTGCGCCACGTCGATCGAGGGCTATCTCGACACCGTCTGCGCTGAGACCCTGGACGCGCTTGATCGTTTCGAGCGCATGGGCGAGGCCATTGCCCAGGCCGGAGCTGAAGCCGGCTCCCTCGCTGAGGAATACGACTCGTTACTGACCCGGCTTGAGTCGCTCGACGCCTGGAACCTGCCGGCTCGACGGGCTGAGGCGCTCGCCGGGCTGGGACTGGGGCGCGTGGATACAGGCCGCCTTGTCTCCTCCCTGTCGCCGGGGCAACGGGGGAGGCTGGAGATCGCCGCTCTGCTTCTTTCAGCCGGTCAGGCGTTGGTGCTCGACGAGCCCACCAACCACCTGGATGCCGGTAGCAGTAGCTACCTGAGCGAGATGATGGAGTCATGGCCCGGACCGGTCCTGTTCTCCTCTCACGATCGTGCCTTCATCGACGAGGTGGCCACCGCCGTCGTCGACCTCGACACAGCGCCGTGGCAGGCACTCGCCACCGCCTCCGGGGACAGCGGCCCCATGGGTGCCTACCGGTGCACGGGGCGATACAGCGACTACCTCGTGGAGAAGGCGCACGCCAGGTCGTCCCACCACAGTCTTCACCAGCGTCAGCAGGAGCAGCGGCGTAAGCTCGCGCGTCACCGTCGCGACTCCGAGATCGTTGGGCACAGCGGGGCAGCGCCCCGGACCGAGGCCCGCATAGCCCGGAAGTTCTACGCCGACCGCGCCCAGCGCGTCTCCACCCGGCGCCAGACGCAGGACGACCGCCGGCTGGAGGCGCTCGCCAGTACCGAGGTGCGCAGGCCCCGCTCCTACGACCTGCAGCTGCGTCTGACTGAACCGGCGCCGCGAACAGGGATGGCGGTACCGGCCCGGTCGGCTGCCGTACCCGGGCGCCTTGCACTGGTCACGGTCGACGTCATGGCAGGCGAGCACCTGCTGGTCACCGGCGCCAATGGGAGCGGCAAGTCCACGCTTCTGACCTGGATGGGTAGGCGGTCAGCACCCACGGAGGACTCCGTCGGCAGCCTCACGGTATCCGGTTCGGTGCTCCGGATACCCCAGCACCTGCCGAAACTCGGCGACCCTGGGGTGGATGAGAACGTGTGGACCGAGGGGATCGGGGACCGCGGCCGGGGAGCCCTGCACCCGCGCCTGTGGAACCGTCCCATCAGCGAGCTCTCCGACGGCAACCAGCGCCGCGTTCAGCTGGCCCTGGCCGCTGCTGCTGGGCCTGAGGTGCTTGTCGTCGACGAGCCCACGAACTACCTGGACCTGGACGCCCTCGAGATGCTCGAGGCCGCTCTGAGGACATGGACGGGCACGCTCATCGTCGCCAGCCACGACCGCTGGCTCATTGAGCACTGGTGGGGGCTGCGGCTTCACCTTCGGTGAGCCATTCGGATCCTGTGGACCTGGGCAGCGCTTTTACCGAATTGACACTGCTCCCAGGTGACCCAAGTAGGCTGGGGGCATGATCTTGGAGCGCACCATCGCACCCGTGTTCGCAGCCAACTGCTACGTCCTGGCCGCAGGCCCGGGCGAGCCCGCCCTCGTCGTCGACCCCGGAGCCGGCGCCGCCGGCGGCGCCCTGGCCCTGCTTCGCTCCCATCGGCTCACCCTGAGCGCCATCCTGCTCACCCACGGTCACGCCGACCACGTGTGGGACAGCCAGGCGCTCATTGAGGCCGCCCACGCCGAGGGCCTGCTCACCAGTGACGACGCCGTCGACGTGCCGGTCTACATCCCCGAGCGCGACCGCTACCGGCTCGAGGAGCCCGACATCACCACCGGTATCAGCGCCAACGGCATGAGCTTCACCGACATGGCTGGCAGCGAGTGGAAGCAGCCCGCCGACATCCGTCTCTTCCCGGCAGACGGCTTCTCCCAGGCCATCGAGCTGGTCCCCGGTATCGCGCTGCGCGCGGTCCCCGCTCCGGGCCACTCGGAGGGCTCCACGCTGTTCTTCTTCGAGGCCCGCCTGGCCGACAACGCCCTGCTCTACGAGGCCGAGGTCATCGAGGACGACCCTGCCGTCGCCGACGAGGAGCACACCTACCTCATGGCCCTCGACGGCGACGTCATCTTCAAGGGATCCGTGGGACGCACCGATCTGCCCGGCGGGGACCAGGTGCAGATGCTCGGTACCCTGCGGTTCCTGGCCAGCGCCATCGACCCGGCCACGATCCTGCTGCCCGGGCACGGTGCGGTGACCACCATGGAGCACGAGCACCACGGCAACCCCTACCTCGCCGAGGCCAAGATCCGCGGGGGAGACCTCAAGGCCTGACAAGGTGCGACCGGCATCGCCTCGGCTTCCCCGGGGGCGGACGGTGCCTCGCCGCGCCGCCCGTCATGACACAATGCGGACCATGGCACAGGTACGACAAGCTCTCTCCTCACTGTCCGGCTTCCCCGAGTGGCTCCCCGCGGGCCGCATCGTCGAGCAGCACTTCGTCGACATCCTGCGCCGCACCTTCGAGCTCCACGGCTTCAGCGGCATCCAGACCCGCGCCGTCGAGCCACTGAGCGAGCTGACGAAGAAGGGGGAGACCTCCAAGGAGGTCTACCTGCTCAGCCGCCTGCAGGCCGATCCCGCCGACGCCGAGTCCGAGACGGATCCGCGCAAGCAGCTGGGGCTCCACTTCGACCTGACCGTCCCCTTCGCCCGCTACGTCGTGGACAATGCCGGGCTGCTGACCTTCCCGTTCAAGCGCTACCAGATCCAGAAGGTCTGGCGCGGCGAGCGTCCCCAGGAGGGGCGTTTCCGCGAGTTCACGCAGGCGGATATCGATGTCGTGGGTAACGGCGAGCTGCCGTTCCACTTCGAGGTGGATCTCCCGCTCGTGATGGCCGAAGCCCTCAACAACCTGCCGATTCCGCCCGTGCGCGTGCTGGTCAACAATCGCAAGGTTGTCCAGGGCGTGTGTGAGTCGCTGGGCGTCACCGACGTTGAGGCAGCCCTGCGCGGCCTCGACAAGATCGACAAGATCGGTGCGGAGGGTGTGGCTGCAGAGCTCGCTCAGTCCGGCATCGACGGCGATCAGGCCTCCGTGCTGCTGCAGATGGCGCAGATCCGCACCTCTGATTCGGCTGAGATCCGAGATCGCCTGGCCGGCCTCGGCGTGGGCGGCGAGCTGCTCGAGGAGGGGCTGCGTGAGCTGACCGAGCTGCTCGACACGGCGAACAAGCGGATGCCGGGTGCCGTCGTCGCGGACCTCAAGATTGCTCGCGGCCTCGACTACTACACGGGCAGCGTCTATGAGTCGGAGATCGAAGGCCACGAGGATCTCGGTTCGATCTGCTCGGGCGGCCGCTACGATTCGCTCGCGAAGGACGGCAAGCGCACCTACCCGGGCGTGGGCCTGTCGATCGGCGTCTCGCGTCTCGTCTCCCGCATGATTTCCGCACCGATGGTGAAGGCGTCTCGCAAGGTGCCCACTGCGGTCGTCGTTGCGGTTATCACCGAGGATCAGCGTGAGCGTTCGGAGGCAATTGCTGCGGCACTGCGTGCGCGTGGTATTTCCACGGATGTGGCACCGAGCGCCGCCAAGTTCGGCAAGCAGATCAAGTTTGCTGACAAGCGCGGTATTCCCTTCGTGTGGTTCCCCGGAGATGAGGGCGCCGCGGACACTGTCAAGGACATTCGCAGCGGTGAGCAGGTGGAGGCAGATCCTGCGACGTGGACGATTCCCGCCGCCGACGCGTTTCCCTCGATTGAAAAGGTGATGGACTGAGTGCCGCTGACGTCGGTTGAGGCGGCTCGCGCCCTGGCGGGAGCCCTCGAGCAGTCCCTGGAGGCGATGCCTCAGGGAAGCCGCAGTGATGCGCAACGTGCGCTGCGGCGTCTGCAAGATGTCGTTCTTCCGCGCCTCGAGGATGCCGATGCGCCGTTGCTGGTCGTCGTCGGTGGTTCGACTGGGTCGGGTAAATCGACGCTCGTCAATTCGCTGTTGGGGCGCAACGTCAGTCGCGCCGGAGCAGTGCGTCCGACGACGCGTCGCCCTGTCCTTGTGTGCTCGCAGGAGTCTTACGCCTGGTTCATGTCCGATCGGGTGCTGCCCCGTCTCGCCAAGCACGCCGGTGACGGGGGAGAGAGCCTCGACGCCATCACTATTGCTGTCGATGACACGCTGTGGCCGGGCGTCGGCATCCTGGACGCACCCGATATCGATTCGGTGGAGGACGGCAACCGTCGTCTCGCTGCGGAACTTCTTGATGGCGCGGACCTGTGGGTGTTCGTGACGAGCGCGGCGCGCTACGCCGATGCCGTCGCATGGAAGCACCTCGAGGACGCCGCAAGCCGCGGCCTGCGTGTCGCGATCGTGCTGAATCGTGTGCCCGCTGGGGCAGCCGACGAAATTCGCGCTGACCTGGCCTCGCTCGCACAGCGCCGAGGCCTGGGAGATGTCCCGATCATGACGATCGACGAGCAGCCGCTGACGGATGGTCGTTTGCCGATTGACGCGGTGGCCCCCGTCGGCTCTTTCTTGGAAACGATCGGTCGGGATGCCGCGGAGCGGGCCGCGATTGTTCGCCGTTCTCTGGCCGGGGCCGTGTCGGCGTCTCTGGGGGAGGCCATGAGCGCCCTCGATGGGGCTCGTGAACACAATCGCGCATACGAACAGGCGATCGAGAGGATTGAACAGGCTGTCGCGTCGTGCGCGCGCGAGGTCGCCTCCGCCTCGAGCGACGATGTCCTGCGCGGGGAAGTGAGCGCCCGCATCGCTGAGGTGCTCGGTTCGTGGGATATGACGCGTACGATCTCTCGCTTTATGTCGGGGCTGGGCGCTCGCGTCATGGGTGCTCTGCGCGGCGAGGCCGCCCCGGACATCCAGGTGCAGCGGGACCTGACGGGCGGCTTGGCGGCTCGTCTGGCCGATCAGTATCACCAGGCGTGGAGCGACGCTCTGCGCGCTGCTCGTCCGGTTCTTGGCGCCGATCAGTTGCCCGATCCTGTCCTGGACGCGGACGCGGCCTCGGAGCGTGCGCGCCGTACCGCTGGGGAGTGGACGGCCGAGGTCACCGAGATCATTCGTGCCCAGGCCGAGTCCTCGCACGTGAGTGGCCGTCTGCTCGCAGGTGGTATCAACGTTGTGACGGTCTCTTTGATGGTGAGCGTGTTTGCGATGACAGGCGGGCTGACGGGCCTCGAAGTCGGCGTCGCGGGTGCATCAGCAGCGCTGTCGCAGACTGTTCTGGAGTCTTTCTTCGGTGAGCGCACCGTTCGCTCTCTCGCCCAGCAGGCGCGCGACGCGTTGGAAAGGCTCGCGGTGTCGTCGGTGACCGATGTCGTCGCACCCGTGTTGGCTCTGTTGGACCGCTCCGACGAAGGCGCACGCCTGGATGCTTTGGATCAGGCGTTGGCGAACGCGCGGGAGGTTCTCGCATGAGGCGTTCGAAGGGCACGGTCGCGTCGGCGGCTTCCGAACTTGATCAGGTGTGCACGCTGGCGGCCCCGGATATCGACGAGGCGACGCTGTCCCAGATTCGCCAGTTGATCGACATTACCGCTGAACGCAGCGAGATCGATCCGACGTGGTGCGTCATCGGAATGCTCGGCGGGACGGGCGCTGGCAAGTCTTCGCTCGTGAATGCGCTGAGTGGGGGAGAGGTCGTCACCGCGGGTGTTCGGCGCCCCACGACGAACGAGGCATGCGCCGTGCTGCCGCGCGGGCGTGAACCCCAGGACCTGCTCGGGTGGCTGGGCGTAGCACGCAGGGTCGAGGCGCCCGAGTCCCTGCCTGGCGACACTGTCGTCATCGACCTGCCCGATATTGACTCGATCGAGGCGAGCCACGCTGAGATTGCTGATCGTCTTGCATCCCGCGTCGACGCCCTTGTGGTGGTTGTCAATCCGCAGAAATACGCGGATGCTCGTCTTCACGATGAGTGGCTGGCGCGGCTTCGTTCCTCCCACGCGTCGGTGACCGTGGTGCTCACGCACATCGATACGATTGCGCCGGGTGAGAGAGAGGCAATTGAGCGGGACTTGCGCCGTCTTCTCTCCGAGCGCGGCATGAACGCCGCGACGGTGCTTTCGGTGTCGTCGACGAGCGGCGAAGGAATGCCTGCGCTCGTCACACACCTCGGACGAGAGGCAGAACGCGTGTCGCGGCAGGCGTCGAGGGCTCGTGCGGCCCTGCGTGAGGCTGCGGTGCTGATCCGTGACGCGGTCGGGCTGGAAGGCACTGTCCGCGGGATCGAAACGGACGGTATGGCCTCTGATCTGTGTGCCGCTGCAGCCGACCTCGCGGGTGCGCCGATCATCGCCGAGGCCGTGGCGGGCTCGACGATACGTGCCGGTCGGCGCGTCGGGGGTTGGCTGCCGCTGCGATGGATCGCACGGCTGGGTGTGGACCCGTTGCGCCGCCTCCATCTGGACGACGAGTCGCGCTCCGAAGGTGCGACGACGCCGACGCTGCCGACGCGGTCTTCGTCGGATGAAGCTGCTTTCGTCAACGCCGTGCGCCGCGAGGTGGGGGAGCGTTCTCAGGGGCGCCCGTCTGCGTGGCGCGCTCGATTGGTGGAGCGGGCGCTCGAGGGGGCGCGCGGCGTTCCGGCTGCCGCGCACCGAGAGGTCGCTGGCAACGTGCAGGTAGCAACGGGAGCGCCGTCGATGAGTCGTTTCCTCGGAGGAGCGCAGCTCCTCGCATGGGCGGTCTGTCTCGTGGGAGCCGCGTGGATCGGCCTCGTCCACCTGGGCCGAGCGGTGCTCATCGACTGGGATGTTCCGGCGCTTGGGCCGGTTCCTGCTCCGACCGCACTCGTCGGAGTCTCGCTTGTCGTCACCGCCTTGCTGGCGGGGATGAATCGCGTTGCGTGTCGATGGACGGCTGGGCGTCGCCATCGCGCGGTCATGCGTGATCTGCGTGGACTGTGCCGCGATGAGGTCGAGCGGCTGGTGGTGGCACCGGTGCGAGACGAGGACAACCGACAGGTCACGATTGCTTCATTCATCGCGCGCCTGCGCCTGTGATCGCCGTGACTGTCGTATAGCTATGACCTCGGCGGAACAGTGAGTTCGCTGACCACACGCGCCGCCGCCCCTGTTTGGCGAGTAAGCTGAACGTAGCGATGAGGCGCTGCCCCTTGTTATGGTGCCCGCGGGATGCGGGATTTGTTGTTATGGGTGAGGCCGCGCCGAGGAGCCTGTCAGGCCCGCCCCGATGGTTTTGCTACCCACATGCAACAGGCAAGGAACAACTATGCCCTCTGAGGACTACATGGAAGACGCTCGCGACGAGCGCAAGAACATTATTGACGCAGACGAGGACCTCGACCTCGTCGACGAGATTGATGCGGACGACGAAGAGTCCGCCGATGATACCGTCACCTTCGCGAGCCTCGGCCTGCCCGAGGAGATTCTCGCGGCTGTGACCGACATGGGATTCCGCGTCCCGACCCCGATTCAGGCCGCCGCTATCCCGCCGCTGCTGGAGCTGCGCGACGTCGTCGGCATCGCCCAGACAGGTACCGGTAAAACCGCCGCCTTCGGCCTGCCGCTCCTGGCAATTGTTGACGCGGACGAGCGCGACGTCCAGGCCCTTGTCCTCGCGCCCACACGCGAGCTTGCGATGCAGAGCGCCCAGGCGATCGAGGATTTCGCGGCGCGCACCGCCCGCCTCGACGTTGTTGCCGTGTACGGTGGCTCGCCCTACGGTCCGCAGATCGGCGCGCTCAAGCGCGGTGCCCAGGTCGTCGTCGGCACCCCGGGTCGCGTCATCGACCTCATCGAGAAGGGCGCGCTGGACCTGTCGAACGTGCGGATGCTCGTGCTCGACGAAGCCGACGAGATGCTGCGCATGGGCTTTGCTGAGGACGTCGAGACGATTGCATCGAGCGCCCCCGATGATCGCCTGACCGCGCTGTTCAGCGCCACGATGCCCGCCGCCATCGAAAAGGTGGCGCGTGAGCACCTGAAGGACCCTGTCAAGGTCGCGGTCTCCACCGAGTCTTCCACGGTCGATACGATCCACCAGACCTACGCCGTTGTGCCCTACAAGCACAAGATCGGTGCTCTGTCCCGCGTGCTCGCAACCCGCGCCCAGCACATCGCCAAGGGACAGGAAGAAGCCGACGCCGCCATCGTCTTCGTGCGCACGCGCGCCGACGTCGAAGAGGTCTCCCTCGAGCTGTCGGGCCGCGGGTTCCGCGCCGCCGGCATCTCCGGTGATGTCGCCCAGACCGAGCGTGAGCGCATGGTTGAGCGCCTGAAGAACGGCTCCCTCGACGTGCTGGTCGCCACCGACGTGGCTGCGCGCGGCCTCGACGTCGAGCGCATCTCCCTGGTCGTTAACTTCGATGTTCCGCGTGAACCCGAGGCCTACGTGCACCGCATCGGCCGCACCGGTCGCGCGGGTCGCGAGGGCCGCGCGCTGACCTTCTTTACCCCGCGTGAGCACGGACGGCTGCGCCGCATCGAAAAGCTGACGGGAACCGAGATGGAAGAGGTCGAGATTCCGTCGCCCACAGCTGTCTCCGAGTTCCGTGCCCGCCGCCTGCTCGAGGGTTTGGCCGCCCGCATTGAGCGCGGTCGCCTTGACATGTATAAGGGCCTGCTGGCGGACATGGGTGAGGATTCCTCCGTTGAAGACATTGCCGCGGCCCTCATGGCTACGGCTGTCGGCGACGAGGGACCGGCTCCGCGCCGTGAGAAGGATCGTCGCGGAAACGGCAAGATCCGCCGCGAGGAACGCCTGGACGAGTCCGGTGAGTTCGTGGGTGCTTCCTTCGAGGCGGGCCGCGACAAGGACCGCCCGCTCAAGGGCGGCGCAAATGGCGCTCGTCGTCGTGGCGGCGGCCGTCCTGCCCCCGGCTCGGGCACGCGCTACCGCATCGAGGTCGGTAAGAAAGACCGCGTCAAGCCCGGCTCCATCGTCGGTGCGATCGCTGGTGAGGGCGGTATCGACGGTCGCGACATTGGCAATATCGAGATCTACCCGACCTTCTCTCTCGTGGACATCACGGCGGACCTGTCCGGCGAGCAGCTCTCCCGCATCTCCAAGGGCTACGTTTCCGGCCGTCAGCTGCGCATCCGCGTGGACGAGGGGCCGGGCGCTCGTGGCGAGCGTGACGGCTTTGAGCGCCGCGAGCGCCGCGACTTCGACCGCGATTCCCGAGGCCGTGGTGGCTTCGGCGGGGAACGTGACGGACGCTATGGTGACCGTGAGGCCCGTTCCGGTGAGCGCGACGAGAAGCGCCCGCACCGTTTCGAGCAGGGCGACGGTTCACGTCCGCGCCGCAGCGTTCGCACCGAGCGCTGGGAGAAGGATATCAAGCGTGCGCGCCGCGACCGCGAGGGTACCCGCGACGGCTGGGAGCGCGACGGAGGCCGCGAGGGCGGACGCCGCCACTTCGGCAAGCGTCGCTACAACGACTGAGAGTGGCCCTCACTCGGCCGGCCGGAGTCGCTTCACGGCGAACACGGCGAGGCCCGCGAGGGCCACTGCAATCACCCAATAGGGAGCGTAGGCCGCCCCGCCCACCGTGGCGGTGGCGGCCCACGCGCTCATGGCGACGGACACGAGGGCGAGCTCGAGGGCCGGACCCGCCGAGTCTGCGACCTGCAGCCACGAGGCCACGCGCCCGTGCTTGGCCTCGGGGGTCACCTCGAGGGCCAGGACCGACAGGGGAGCGTGGACCAGGCCGACGCCGAGACCGACCAACAGCCAGCCGATCAGGGCGACCCAGACCGGAATTGCAGGGATGAGGAGCGCGCCCACCGGCACCGCGCCAATGGCGATGAGCGAGCCGCCGACGACGGGCAGAACCTTACGTTTGCGCGGATCATGGACGCGTGCCTGCACGACAGCGTCCAGCGACCATGTGATCGACCCGAGCGTGACCCACCAGGCAGAAGAGGCCTCGGACCACCCATGCACCCGCTGCAGGACGAGAGGAATCATGACGGCGAGCCCGACCTGTGAGGCCAGGGCACTCAGGCGCGCGAGGATCGCCGACGGCATGCCTGGCCGTGACACGAACGTGCCGCGCGGCAGCAGGCGGGGCAGCGCCCACACTGTGAGGCCCGCACCGAGCAGGAACACACCGAACTGAGAGAGAGGGGAGGTAAGCGCGCCTGCGAGCTGCAGAAGCATGACACCTACGCCCGCCAAGACCGCGTTACACGACAGTGCTGCCAAGCGCGCGGCCTTGCGTGCCTCAGCTACGGGCAGCGTGCGTAGCACGTAGCCGACGGGGATAGCCGCAACAACGACGACAATCGGGACGACGCCGAAGACATAGCGCCACCCCCACATTTGAGTCACGTAACCGGCGATCGCGGGACCCACCAGCGAGGGGAGCACCCACGCCAGTGAAAAGGCCGCGAAGAACGACGGGCGGTGGGCCGGGGCGGCAACCGCGCCAATCAGGACATACAGGGGAACGACGAGAAGTCCGCCGCCCAGCCCCTGCAGCGCTCGGCCAGCGACGAAGACAAGGACGTTTGGACCCACGGCAGAAATGATCAGGCCTACTGCGAAGAGCGCCATACCGGTGAAGAGAATGGCGCGAGGTCCCTTCCAGTCCGCCAATGCGCCCGCGACTACCGTGGCGCTCAGCTGCGCCGCCAACGCGGCACCCGAGGCAATCGGATACCAGGGTGCGGCGTCGTAGGAAGCGACGACCGCGGGCATGATCGTCGTGGCTGCCAGCTCCTCAAATGCGACAAGCGTGATCAAGAGGACAGAACCTATTGCCAGACCGATCTCGGTGGGCGTCCAGGCGGGGGAGGAGGGGACAGAAGAAGTAGAGACGGCGGCCATATTACCCATTCTATTTGCGGCGAGCGTGCTCCCAGACCGAGCGCGCGTACAATAATAATGCCGCCGCCTGTCTCGCGGATGGTAACAACGAAAGGAATCACAGTGCTTCGCACTCACAACATTGGAACCCTCGGCACCGACC
>ERZ772966.892-NODE-892-length-11137-cov-5.444866_pt1 | contig 11137 bp, 11 predicted proteins | sample MGYA00580680_ERZ772966 | MGnify/ENA primary metagenome ERZ772966 (study PRJEB29015, sample SAMEA2738055) | human oral metagenome | biome: human oral; feature: human-associated habitat; material: saliva | place: China | collected 2225 ...
TTGCTGCCACTACAGGACGAATGTTAATCAACGCTTGCGGCGTGATAGATTCGATTTCTTGAATTGTCATACGTTCACGAACAACACGTTCCATACGAGTCAAACCAATACGGAATTGGTTTTGCAACAATTCACCTACGCAACGAAGACGACGGTTACCCAAGTGGTCGATATCATCTGTGTGACCTGCGCCATCCATAAGGTTGAGCAAGTAAGAGATGTTAGCAATCATGTCTTCACGAGTTACTGTGCGGTGATCGAATGGCAAGTTGCAGTTGTTACAAATAACTTTGGACTCTACACCATCGTTATTTACGATGTAGAATTCAGCAAAGCCTTCACCATCGAATACATGGCTATTTGCTACGATATCAAGTTGTTCTTCCCCAACTTGTACGCCTGCATCAAGGATTACTTCGCCAGTTTCAGGATCTACGATAGGTTGAGCCAATGTGTGACCCAACATACGTTGACGCCAGCCAAGTTTTTTGTTCAATTTATAACGACCAACGCGCGCCAAGTCATAACGGCGTGCATCGAAGAACAAGTTATCGAACAAGTTACGAGCGGACTCTACTGTTGGAGGCTCGCCTGGACGCAATTTTTTATAGATTTCAACTAATGCTTCATCAGCGGATTGAGTTGTATCTTTTTCTAATGTGCGAACGATGCGCTCATCATAAATTGGCAAACCATCTTCATCAGTTTTACCGTTCCAGAAGAGGTCAAGGATGCTTTCATTAGTATCCCAACCTAAGGCACGTACCAATACTGTAGCTGGTAACTTACGGTTGCGGTCAATACGAACCGCTACGATTTCGCTTGCATCTGTTTCAAGCTCGATCCATGCGCCACGGTTAGGAATAACTGTGGAATCGTATAAACGGTTACCCATTGTATCGATTTCTTTATTGTAGTAAACGCCTGGAGAACGTACCAATTGGGATACGATTACACGTTCTGCACCATTGATGATGAAAGTACCTGTATCAGTCATCAATGGGAAGTCGCCCATGAATACTTCTTGCTCTTTAATGTCCATGTTTTCTGGATCATTATTTACCAAGCGAATATTTACACGAAGTGGTGCTGCGTATGTAGCATCACGGTTTTTACATTCATTAATATCATACTTAGGCTCACCTAAGCTGAAACCTTCAAAAGAAAGTACTAAATTACCTGAATTGTCTTTAATCGGAGAAATATCGTTGAAAATATTTTGTAAACCACTCTCCAAGAACCATTCATACGATTTACGTTGAATGTCCAATAAATGCGGCATTTTAATAACTTCGTTAATTTTTGCATATGTATAACGAGTTCGTTTGCCTACCTGTTCAGGTTTGAACATATTTGCTTTCACCCCTATCAAACACACTGGTCTACCATTTTCTATAACGGCATGGAAAAGACATCTTTCAGGTCTCAGTTTTCCTGCTCGGGCAACGTCAAATAAAGCAAGGTCCATTTCATTTTTAAAATAACCTTGCTTCCCATTAACCAAGCACAACCTTGGAAGAAAACCTCATCACTATTTAAGTTATAGTTTTTACATCCAAAAGCAGAAAACGCTACTTTTGCAATATATAATTTTATCAGTAATAAAAAAGACTGTCAACCAAAAGGGTTGACAGTCTTTCATTTTCATGCTTCGTTCATTTAACAACAAAGGGTAATGTATTAGTTACCTTTTTGTTTTAATAATTTTGCACCAGCAATACCAGGGCGAGTCATTTCTTTAGGAGAAAGAATATGATTGATTTCATCTTCAGTCAATAAACCTTGATCTAAGATGATATCGCGGATAGCACGACCTGTTTCATATGCTTCTTTAGCTAATGCAGATGCTGTTTCGTAACCAAGATGTGGTAATAATGCTGTTACAATACCTACGGAACGGTTCAACCAGTATTCGCATTGTTCGCGGTCTACTTCAAGATCTACGAGCAATTTATCAACGAATGTATTTACACCGTTTTTGAGGTAACAAAGGTTATTGAACAAGTTGTAAGCCAATACAGGTTCCATTACATTCAATTCAAATTGACCATTTTCTACTGCCAATGTAATAGTAAGATCATTACCGATAACTTGGTAACATACTTGGTTCAATACTTCGGCGATAACAGGGTTAACTTTACCAGGCATGATGGAAGAACCAGGTTGGCGTGCAGGTAATTTTAATTCCCCAATACCACAACGAGGACCAGATGCCATCAAGCGGAAGTCATTCGCCATTTTAATCAATACAAGAGCAGTTACTTTCAAACCACTGGAGATATCAGCAAATACATCTGTATTGTTTGTAGCGTCGATCAAGTTTTCCGCAGTGTAGAATGGTTCACCTACTACTTCACTAAGTTCATAAGCTACATCATGAATGTAGTTAGGTTCAGCATTAAGACCTGTACCAACTGCAGTGGCCCCCATGTTGATTACATGTGCACCTTCAACGGCAGATTTAATACGTTTAATACCACGGCGAATACCAGATGCATAAGCACCCATTTCTTGGCCCAATGTAATTGGCACCGCATCTTGTAAGTGAGTACGGCCCATTTTCAAGATTTCGCTGTATTCTTCAGCCTTTTTCTCGAGCTCATCAACGAGGCGTTGCAATGCTTCAAGTAAAGGTTTGGATTTAATAATAGCACATACTTTAATTGCTGTAGGGAACGCATCGTTTGTGGATTGCGCCATGTTACAGTGGTTGTTAGGGCTTACGATATCGTAGCTACCTTTTGAATGACCTAAAATTTCACAAGCGCGGTTAGCCAATACTTCGTTCATGTTCATGTTAACAGAAGTACCTGCACCACCTTGAATAGGGTCAACTGGGAACTGATCAGCAAATTGACCTTCAATTACTTCGTCAGCAGCTTGAACAATTGCTTTACCAATAGATACATTGAGACGACCAGTTTTCATATTAGCCAAAGCAGATGCTTTTTTAACCATCGCCAAAGCTTTAATAAAGTCTTGGTCCAAATGTTTTCCTGTAATATGGAAGTTTTCTAAGGCACGAATAGTTTGTACGCCATAATATAGCTCATCAGCTACTTCTAACTCACCTAGGAAATCATGTTCTTTTCTCATATTAGATCCTCTTTCCACTATTTCATATATTAAATGATAGTCTAATGAAATAATTTTATCTTATGCGCTCATTATAGCATGTATCTTGTATACATAAAAGTCATTTCATTTATACTGCACAAACAATATTCTATATAATATTTATTTCGGTGATTAAATATACAATAGCAAGACAAGTTTTGAATATAATTATCCCTATAGTACAATAGTATAAACTATGTAAGTAAGGAGTAACTATGATTAACAATCACATGCTGCGCATAGGTGCGCTCTTTTTATTAACCGTTTTGAGTATTGACTATGAATTTACACGCACTGCGTATAGGCGCATTATTTTTAGTGACCGTCCTGAGTTATGGTTTCTACAACGCCTATTTGCCTATTACCGATCCAGTCGAATCAAACTATGTGCTCTCTGCCATTACCATGCTAAAACACAACTCATGGATATCGCCTATGATATATGACCAAGTGTGGTATGATAAACCGCCCCTCACCTATTGGGCCCTTATGATAACATACAAACTATTTGGCATATCTGACTTTACATCGCGGATACCTAACACACTTGTAGCAGGAGCTAGTGTGGCACTAATGTATCACCTCGTTTATCGCATTAAGGAATCTGTTCATTTGGCAGTTGCAAGCTCCGTTTTATTACTTAGTGCATTACAGTTTTGGTATATTTCACATGCAATTATCACTGATGGTTTTCTATTTTTCTTCTCCATAGCAGTTTTTGGTTATTCCTATTTAGCCTTTACTAATAATGACAAGAACTCCATGGTAAAAGCCTATGTCGGTGCTGCGTTATCCGTTGTTACCAAAGGTCCTATCGGTATTTTACTACCCGGATTAATTCTATTGCTTTTTGTGTGTATACGATTTCTTACAAGACGAGCATATACAGACTATTCCATCACTAAAGACTTAAAATTACTTTTTAATCCATTTGGTATTTTTATTTTCATTTTATTAGCTACACCATGGTACATTGCAATGTACTCAATCCACGGCGAGCAATTTATTTCTGGTTTCTTAGGACTACATAATGTGGATCGAGCCCTCATTTCTGAGCATCCGAAGTTCAATGTATGGTATTACTATCTAATCATAGTGCCCCTAGCTCTATTACCATGGACTCCAGCTGTAATCTATCGTTTAAAAAGTATTGACTGGAAAGATACCTTTGATTTACTAGGCATAATATGGTTTATCACTATCGTTCTATTCTATTCGCTAGTAGCTACTAAGTATATAACTTACACGTTGCCTGCCATTATTCCATGTATTATATGGGGTGCTGAGGCTGTCATCAATCTATTTAACAAACCAGGTAAAACTTTTAAATATGTCGTGAGCATTCCATTTGGTATTTATTATTGCATTTTTATGATTACTAGCTTTGCCACTCCTGAATTATGGCCAGCACCTTTAATTATTGCGGCACTAGCAATAGGTTTACTATTAAGAGTAGCAAAACACTTCGTTAAAAATAATTTACACTTAACTATCTATCTAACTGCCCCAATAATTCTACTCTATTCAACAGTAACTATAATAGTTCCACCAATTTTACTTAATCAATCAGGACTTCAATTCAAACCTTATATCGAATCAAGTAATCAAAATACTTACATCTATGGTACTTACTACACATCTATTCTATATTATACAAAGACTACACCAATTCAAGTATTCGTACACACCACTGATGATCCACGATGGACCGAAGGCAAAGCATTAATGCCGACCATTACAAAAGATGAATTCTATAAAATAGTTTCCCATGAATCAGATGCTATAATCATTGTTCCAAACAAATACGGTAAGACCTTTATAGAATCACCTACCTATACAAGAGTTAAAGAGATTGGCAAAACACAATCAACTAGAATTTACAAAGTTAATTAACAAACAAAAAAGGCGTACCCTTAGGTACGCCTTTTAATATGGCTAGAATTATTTCAATTCTACAGTTGCGCCAGCTTCTTCCAATTGAGCTTTCAAAGCTTCAGCTGCTTCAGTAGATACGCCTTCTTTTACAGGTGCAGGAGCGCCGTCAACGATAGCTTTAGCTTCTTTCAAGCCAAGACCAGTTGCTTCACGAACAACTTTAATTACGTTGATTTTGGATGCGCCAGCATCTTTCAAGATTACGTCGAAGGAATCTTTAGCTGCGCCAGCACCAGCGTCGCCAGCTGCTGCTACTGCTACAGGAGCTGCTGCAGTTACGCCAAATTCTTCTTCAATTGCTTTTACAAGATCATTAAGTTCAAGAATAGTTGCTTCTTTTAATTCAGCAACGATGTTTTCAATGTTCAATGCCATTTTAAGTATCCTCCATAAATTAGTTTATAGTGCCAGCCTCATGCGGCCGACGAATAATTCTTTGTAATTATTATTCTGCAGGTTTTGCTTCTGCAACAGCTTTGACAGCGTATGCAACGTTGCGAACAGGAGCTTGCAATACGGAAAGCAACATGGAAAGCATACCTTCGCGGTTTGGAAGATTTGCAATTGCTTTGATGCCAGCAGCGTCCATAACTTCGCCTTCAACGATACCAGCTTTAACTGTAACAACTTCTTTATCAGTTGTTTTGATGAATTGTTCGATTACACGAGCAGGTGCAACAGCATCTTCTTTAGAAGTAGCCAATGCAGTTGGACCTTCTAAGTGCTCAGAGAAACCTTCAAGATTCAATTCGTTTGCAGCGATACGAGTCAAAGTATTTTTGATTACTTTGTATTCAACACCTTCAGCCAACATTTTGCGACGAAGATCAGTTGCTTGCGCAACAGTCAAACCAGAGTAACCAATCAATACAGCACCTTTTGCTTCAGAAAGAGTTTCTTTCATTTGAGCAACAATTGCTTTTTTTGATTCAGTGACAGCCATTAGATTACCTCCTTATAGATTTTTTGGTGCTCTATGTACTATCTTAGCGTAAAAAACGACCCCATCGCACGCGATGAGGTCGAACTAGTACTAGGTTGTTCTAGTGTCAGCCTCAGCGGGCGGATTTTCATCCATTATACATACCAGCCGTCTACAGCTAAGAGACATATTTGATTATTGCTCTTTTGTAACGTTGCTCAATTTGAACACGTTCAAAGGCACACCAGGGCCCATTGTAGCGGACAAGGTTACAGATTTAATGTATTGACCTTTAGCTGCTACAGGTTTAGCCTTGATAATAGTATCAACGATTGTACGGTAGTTGTCAAGTAATTTTTCATCATCGAAAGACGCTTTACCGATGGAGCAAGAGATAATGCCTGCTTTATCAGTACGGTATTCGATTTTACCAGCTTTGATTTCGTTTACTGCACGAGCAACGTCTGGAGTTACTGTACCAACTTTAGGGTTTGGCATCAAGCCTTTAGGACCCAAGATTTTACCAAGACGGCCAACTTGACCCATCATGTCTGGTGTAGCAACTACTACGTCGAAGTCGCTCCAACCACCTTGGATTTTAGCTACTAACTCTTCAGAACCTACGAAATCTGCACCAGCTTCTTCAGCTGCTTTAATATTGTCGCCTTTTGCGAATACAAGAACGCGTTTAGTTTTGCCAGTACCATGAGGCAATACTACTGCACCACGAACTTGTTGATCAGCGTATTTAGGGTCGACATTCAAGTTGAAAGCGATTTCAACTGTTTCATCGAAATTTGCAGTTGCAGTTTTCTTAACCAACTCAATTGCTTCTACTGGTTCGTAGAATTTACCAGCTTCAATAAGTTTTACTGCTTCAGCGTATTTCTTACTTACTTTTGCCATTATAATATCCTCCTTATGTGGTCAAACGGGAATTCCCTCCCACCGATTTGCGCCTTATGCGCAAGTCGTACGCTTATTAGTCAACGATTTCAATGCCCATGCTGCGAGCAGTACCTTCTACCATGCGCATACCTTGTTCTACGGTATTAGCATTCAAGTCAGGCATTTTCAATTCAGCAATTTCACGAACTTTATCGCGACCTACTTTTGCTACTTTATCACGGTTAGGTACACCAGAACCTTTTGGAATACCTGCAGCTTTTTTCAACAATACTGCAGCTGGTGGAGTCTTAGTGATGAAGTCGAAGCTACGATCTTCATATACATTAATAACTACTGGAATAATCAAGCCAGCTTGTTTAGCAGTACGTTCGTTGAATTCTTTTGTGAAAGCAACGATGTTAACACCTGCTTGACCTAGTGCAGGACCAACTGGTGGTGCTGGAGTAGCTTTAGCGGCTTCAATTTGTAGTTTTACTTGTTTAACTAATTTCTTAGCCATGGGTAATTAAACCTCCTATGCTTATACTGTGGTGGTAACGGATATACATCCTCCCACTGGCAACCAAAATCGATTGCTCTTTTTAGAGTTATATTTATATATTAAAGAGCTTTCTCAATTTGAGAGAACTCTACCTCTACCTCGGTATCTCGGTTGAACATTTCCACGTTAAGTTTTAATGTTCCTTTTTCAGGGTTAAGTTCGGTAATAACACCTAGTTTATCTTCAAAGGCCCCGGACGTAATGCGCACCGTTTCACCAACTTCGACGTCGACGTTGATGGTTGGTTTCTTATCCAAGCCCTGAGACTTAAGTATATGTTCTACTTCGGAATCAGAAAGTGGAACTGGTTTTGTAGCGGAACCAACGAAACCCGTTACACCTGGTGTGTTGCGCACAACATACCAAGAGCGGTCGTTAACTTCCATTTCAACCAATACGTACCCAGGAAATATCTTACGTTTTACTACTTTTTTAACCCCATCTTTTTCATCTATTTCGTCCTCAAGAGGTACCAAAATACGGCTAATCACATCTTGTAGGCCCATAGATTGAACTTTAAGTTCAAGAGTGGTTTTAACTTTATTTTCGTAGCCTGAATAGGTATGAATTACATACCACTTCTTATCTGCTTCCATGTAATGGCCCCCTTATCCAACAAAGTGCAACAACGTATTAAAAAGTTGGGCGAAGAGTCCATCAAGCACAGCAATAACCAAAGCGATGAATACAGTCACTAAGAATACTACTATTGTGTAATTGATAAGCTCTTTTCTTGTTGGCCAGACTACTTTTTTTAGTTCAGCTTTCACACCGCGGAAGAATTTTCCAAATCCACCACGCTGCTGCACTGCTGAGTTAGACTTTGCCATTTTTTCACATCCTCAAATCAACAGGTAATGAATGATAAGAATTATTTTGTTTCACGGTGTAATGTATGTTTACCGCAGAATTTGCAATATTTCATCATTTCAATACGATCAGGATTGTTCTTTTTGTTCTTGTTCGTTTGATAGTTGCGTTGTTTGCAATCTGTGCAAGCTAAAGTAATGGCATTACGCATCCGGATACACCTCGCTTTATATTTACTAAATCTGTCTCTTGTACTCGAAAACGCTCGACTACATACTAAAAAACTATATCATACGTAGCAAGCGATGTCAAGATTTTAAGCAACTCAAAAAAGCCAGGCACATCTGCCTGACATGGATAGTATAACAAAGAATGATATTTTTTGTCTAGAAAGAAGTCCATGCCTTTTCTTCATTTTTATTATGCATAAAAAGGGACCCCGCAGGGTCCCTTTTAAGAATCTATGATTCAATTATGAAGATTAACCTTCGATTGCTGTTCATACATTGTATGCAATTTACGCATACAATTATATAAACGAATATATGGCAATGATTAATGCTATTTAATATATGTCAAACAGCTTATTTGGAGATTAGGATTTCTTCGGAAATAGAACTTTCACAATTTGCCAGAAAAATGCTACTGCACCAACGATTAAGATAGTATCGCCAATTAGACGAGCCCAACGCAAGTTTTGTAACAATGGTTGTTGCATGAATTCTTCGCTACGTGCAAACCACAAACCAGTTGTAACACTTGCCCATGATTGAATAAGACCTATTGGCAACAAGCTAATGAGTACCATTAAGGCAAGGCCTATATTGAGTGCCCAGAAGCCAAACTTCATCAATTTATCATTGAATTCTACTTCAGGTCGAATGTAACGAGCAATAAGGAATACAAAGCCTAAGCTTAAGAAACCATATACGCCGAACAACGCTGTATGCGCATGTACTGCAGTCGTATTAAGACCTTGAATGTAGAATAAGGATACAGGCATATTAATCAAGAAACCAAAGATCCCTGCACCTACTAGATTCCAGAAGGATACCGCAATAAAACAGTACACAGGCCATTTTAGACGATGCATCCAAGGTGCGCTATGGAGACGTGTATAGTTTTCAAAAGCTTCGTAACCTAATAGTACGAGCGGTACAACTTCTAATGCAGAGAAAGATGCGCCTGTTGCCACAATAGTAGATGTAACACCAGTAAAGTATAGATGATGGAATGTACCAGGAATACCCCCAATGAGATAAATAGCCCCAGAAGAAATCGCCGCTACTGTACCAGCTCGATACGACACAAGGCCTAGTGTAACAAAGATAAATGCCATCAATGTTGTGGAGAATACTTCGAAGAAGCCTTCTACCCAAAGGTGAATTACCCACCAGCGCCAGTATTCCATAATTGCCAAGTGGCTATGTTCGCCATAGAACAACCCAGGACCATAGAAGATACCTACCATGATCACGGAGAATATGAAGGCTGCAATGAGGTTTTTATCACCTTTCTGTTTGAAAGCACCAATAATGCTACGTATCATAAGTACAAGCCAGAATAAAATACCAATGTATTCAATCCATTGCCAAATACGTCCTAGTTCTATATATTCGTACCCTTGATGCCCAAGAAGGAAATTCCACGTTGCTGGAATTTGATGTGCTACACCTAAATATGTGCCAGCGAAGGAACCAACTACAAGAACTACAAGAGCCCAGAATAAGATGTCCACACCAAGCTTTTGATATTTAGGATCTTTACCACCATTAATTATTGGTGCCAAGAATAGACCTGCACTTAGGAATGCCATAGCAATCCAGAACAAGGATGCTTGAATATGCCATGTACGAGCAATAGAGTAAGGGAAATATTGAGCCAATGGAATACCATAGAACGCTTGACCTTCTACAGTATAGTGAGCAATAATACCACCCATCCCCAATTGGAATAAGAACAATGCTAAGATTGTAAATAAATATTTACCTAATGCACGTTGAGATGGAGTTAAAGTAATCTTGCTAATCGGATCTTCTGTTGGTGGAACCAATGCATGTTCATCATCCTTTTTACCAAAGGCCCATAACCATACAACTACACCAATACCACATAATAAAATAATAACACTCACAACAGACCAGACAACACTTTCAGGTGTTGGATTATGATCCAATAAAGGTTCATGTGGCCAGTTGTTTGTATATGTTGCATCTGTCCCTGGACGTTGTGTAGATGCCATCCATGTAGTCCAGAAGAAGAAACGCGCCATATCAATGCGGTCTTGTAACTCAGGTAGTGTGTTATCCTTCATCGCAAAATGATCACGAGTCAAGGTCAAGTCAGGATTATCACCATATAACTCAACAAAATAACGTCCTGTTGCATTCATAGCCGCAATTCGTTCTGGAGAAAGCACTACAGTTCCATCTTCGCGGACTGCACTCCCCAAGTACTCTTCTTTTACAACTTCTTTTACTGCAGCTTGTTGTGCAGTTCCCAATTGGTTATAAAGAACACCAAAGGCCTCTTGAGCCTTAATGTCTAACATTAAGGATACTTCCTTATGTAACCAATCTGCTGTCCAGTCAGGTGCTTGATAAGCGCCATGACCTAAAACTGTACCTACAGATTGACCACCTGTAGATTGCCATGCTGATTGACCATGTAAAATATCTTCCTTAGTGAACAATACTTGTCCATCTTGAGATACATACGCAGTCGGAACTGGCGGTGCTTGATGATACACATCAGTACCTAGATAACCAAGAATAGAGAAACCAATAATAAGAACGGCTATTACGGCTATCCAATACTTTTTGTATTCACCCATCACATTACCTCCTTTTCTATAAAACACAAAAGGAGAGCCTTTGCTCTCCTTAAGATTATAGTAGCACTAT
>ERZ772966.895-NODE-895-length-11129-cov-16.734152_pt1 | contig 11129 bp, 8 predicted proteins | sample MGYA00580680_ERZ772966 | MGnify/ENA primary metagenome ERZ772966 (study PRJEB29015, sample SAMEA2738055) | human oral metagenome | biome: human oral; feature: human-associated habitat; material: saliva | place: China | collected 2225 ...
TTCTGCTCCGGCGGCGACCAGCGCATCCGCGGCCGCGACGGCTACCACTACGCCAGCGGCGACACCGCAGAAAGCATCGACCCGGCACGCGCGGGCCGACTGCACATCCTGGAAGTGCAGCGCCTCATCCGCACTATGCCCAAGGTCGTCATCGCTCTGGTTTCCGGCTGGGCTGCAGGCGGCGGCCACTCCCTGCACGTGGTGGCTGACCTGACCATCGCCTCCGAAGAGTACGGCAAGTTCAAGCAGACCGACGCAACCGTTGGCTCCTTCGACGCAGGCTACGGTTCGGCACTGCTCGCACGCCAGGTGGGGCAGAAGTTCGCCCGCGAAATCTTCTTCCTCGCCAAGGAATACGACGCACAGCGCATGTACGAAATGGGCGCAGTCAACGACGTAGTCCCCCACGCAGAGCTCGAGAACAAGGGCCTGGAATACGCGGCGCACATCGCCCGCCAGTCCCCGCAGGCAATCCGCATGCTCAAGTACGCCTTCAACCTGCCCGACGACGGCATGCTCGGCCAGCAGGTCTTCGCCGGTGAGGCAACCCGCATGGCATACATGACCGACGAGGCCGTGGAGGGTCGCGACGCGTTCTTGCAGAAGCGTGACCCGGATTGGTCCAACTACCCCTACTACTTCTAAGCAGTACTTCTCAGAGGCAGCCCATTCCGCAGAAGTAGTTTCAGATGCATAGGCTCGGAGCCGGATTCAACCCTGATACCCTCAGCTAAGAATCCGGCTCCGGCGCATTTGATGCCGTCCCTCTTTTTCCCACCCCAGGCATATGACATGCCCGGCACATGACACACGGCGCATGCCAGCACGCAGCCGCTACCAACAGCCGCTAAGGATTTAGCCATGATGAACACCCCCGTACCCGGGCTCGTGCCCTCCCCCGCCCCGCAGGAGGCTGCCCTGCACCCACAGGCGGTACAGGTGCGCGCCGATCAGCCCGCCGACCCTCACGCCATACTGGGTGCTTTTGAGCAGCTGCTGGGTGGGTACGCGGCGGGTGCGGGTGCGGAGAGTGTAGAGACTGCGGAGCCTATTGCCCTGGTGGTGGGAACCTCCGGATCCACCGGAACGCCCAAACGCACCGCACTGACTGCACGAGCTCTAGCCGCCAGTGCGGCAGCTACCGAGAACTTCTTCGACTCAAACTCCGATGCCGCCTCGCAGTGGCTGTTGGCTCTTCCCGCGCACTATATTGCCGGCGCGCAGGTGCTCGCCCGCTCCGTACTCGCTGATACCGCCCCGGTCATTGCCCGCTCCGTGACCGACCCGGTGCACTTTAGCCCCGAAGTTTTCCTGCAGGCGGTTGAGCGCATGAGCTCGGCACGCCGGTTTATCTCCCTGGTGCCCACCCAGCTACATAAGCTCCTTGAAAGCGCGGACGCCAACCCGTCCCTGGGCGCTGAGATTCACGAGGCGCTCGGCTCCTTCACCGGAATCCTGCTCGGAGGCGCCCCCGCCAGCGCCGACCTGCTCGCCGCCTCCACCGCGCTGGGGCTGAACACGGTGACCACCTACGGTAGCGCCGAAACCGCCGGCGGATGCGTCTACTCCGGCTCTGTTCTGCCCGGCGTGCGGGTGGAGCTCGTGCCCGAAGAAGGTATGCCCGCCGTACCAGATATTGAGGGGAAGCCCGCGCCGGTGAGCCGTATTTGGATCAGCGGCGCGCACCTCGCCAGCGGCTACATTGGCGATGCAACCCGCACCGCCGAGCACTTCTTCACCGGCGCGGACGGCACCCGCTGGTACCGCACCGACGACTACGGTCTGCTCAGCCCCGCGCACGACCCCGATACCGCTGCGCACGACCCCGACAGCACTGCGCGCGGCAATGCGCCGCGCCTGCAGGTGCTCGGTCGTAGCGACGACGTACTCATCAGCGGAGGCGTAAAAATCTCCGCCCGCGCTGTGGCGACCGTCCTCGAAGAGCACCCCGCCGTACGCGAAGCCTGCGTCATCGGCCTACCCGATGCCCGCTGGGGCACAGCCATTGCCGCCGCGGTCACGCTGGTACCCTCTGCCGGTGCCGCGGCTGCACCTACTGAGAATAGCCCCGCCCTGAACGAAGAACTCTGCGCCCTGCTACGTGCCCGCTGCGCCGAAAAGCTCGGTGCCCCCGCCGCACCCAAGCAGCTGAGCATCCTGCCGGATTTCCCGCTCACCAGCACCGGCAAGCCGGACCGCGCAGAAATATACAGTATCCTGGACAGAGACTATCGTCAGGGCTAAAGCAGGCTCATCCGCGGGTTTTCACCCCGTACACGCAACCGCCCGCACGCCCTGACCGTTACCGTCATAACCCCTCACGCATAACACCCACGCATCATACGCACTTAGACCCGGAAGGAACCCTCGTGGCAACTGCCGCCCAATGGATTGAAGGCGCTCGCCTGCGCACCCTGCCGCTCGCCGTCGCCCCCATTATTGCCGGCTCAGCTGCCGCCTACGAGATCAACGCATTCAAGCCGCTCTACGCGTTCTTGGCGTTCCTCGTCGCGTTCTTCCTGCAGGTCGGCGTGAACTACGCCAACGACTACTCCGACGGCATCAAGGGCACCGACGAAGACCGCGTGGGTCCGCTACGCCTCGTCGGTTCCGGCGTGGCAAGCCCCCGCTCCGTCAAGTACGCCGCCTTCGCCTGCTTCGGCCTAGCGATGCTTGCGGGTCTTGCCCTGGTGGCTCTGGCGAACCAGTGGTGGTTCCTGGCGATTGGCGCCTCCAGCGTCTTCGCGGCGTGGGGCTACACCGGCGGCAAGCACCCCTACGGCTACATGGGTCTGGGCGACGTATTCGTCTTCGTCTACTTTGGTCTGGTCGCGACCCTGGGCACCCTCTACACGCAGGCGCACACCCTGACCCTGCTCGGCTGGGTTGGCGCTATCGGTATTGGTCTGATTTCCTGTGCGCTGCTCATGGCGAATAACGTGCGTGACATTCCCACCGACATTGAGGCGGGCAAACTGACCATGGCGGTCCGCCTGGGCGAACGCTGGTCGCGCATCACCTACATCGTGGAAATGGCGCTGGCACTGGGCCTGGGCGTGCTCCTGCTCGATGAGAACCCCTGGTTCCTGCTGATTTTCCTGCTGGTCGGCCCGACCATCCACTCCTGCGTGACCGTGTGGACGCGCGGCGGCCGCGAGCTGATCCCCGTGCTCAAGCAGGCGGGTATTGTGGCGCTCGTGTACTCCGTGATTCTTGCCCTCGCCGTGTGGCTGGGTTCGCTGGATATTATTAGCCACGAGGTTCAGGTATTCACCGGCTACTAGGCCGACCTACAAATCTACGCCAGATTACCGCGCCGTTAAGCCGCTAGCGGGCACCCTGTTCATAGTTCTGCGATAACGCGGCGGTATGTCATAGTAGTGCTTATGATTCGAGCCATGCTGATTATTGGCGGCGCCGCCCTCATCGTGGGGCTGACCCTCTACACCCTCTTGGACGCCGTCCGCACCCCCGCACACGAGGCGCGAACCCTGCCCAAGTGGCTGTGGGTTCTCGTCACCCTGCTCTTCCCCGTGGTGGGCCCGCTCATGTGGCTTATCCTGGGCCGCCCCAAGGCACAGCCCGCAGCAGACGCTCGCCGCGGCTTCGGTCAGCGACGCAGCGCCCCGGCACCCTCGGTATCTTCACCCGACGACGATGAAGAGTACCTGCGCTGGCTCAAAGCAAAAGCAGAACGCGAACGCCGCAGCCGCGAGGCAGAATCGCACAACAAACAGGATTCTGCGCCTAAGGATTCCGGGCCTAAGGACCCCGACCTTAAGGATCCTGAGGACGGCACCCCGAATCAGGGTAACGGGCAGAACTAGCCGGGACAGCTAGGCCCGCGCCCCTCAAGGTGTACAGAAAGAGGCTGTGAGCGCATCCGTAACGGATGGGCTCACAGCCTCTTTCTATACTCGAAACAGCCTCGGGGATTAGCTGCCGGGCAGCTGAATCACGCCACCGTACAGCGGCGCGGCAGGCTCCGTATAGCCCGCAAAATGCGGCATCTCATGCTCAAAATCAGTGGTGCTAAACGCCAGGGTCGTAATCGACGCCAGGTTGCACTCACGGGCACGCGGGTCATGCTGCAGCATGCGGCCCTCAACGCCCAGGCGAGTAATCCAAATCGGCAGCTGGTGCGACACAATAATCGCCTCCGCACCCTCGCCACCCAACTCGTAGGCGGTACGCGCCGCATCCTGAACAGCCGCAGCCATACGGCGAATCTGATCCAGATACGACTCACCCCAGGAGGGGCGCGCCGGGTTGTACAGCTTCGTCCAGTGACGCGGGTTCTTCAGCAGCTCCTGCGCGTTCACGTGCAGACCCTCAAAGTAGTTATCCGCCTCAATGACGCGCTCATCCGGCTGCGCGGTCAGACCCAGCAGCTCCTCAACCGGGGCGGCAGACTCACGGGTACGCTGCAACGGCGAGCAGACCAGATGCACGAAACGGGCTCCGCGCTCAGCACGAGCCGCGAACTCCTCAGCGCTCAGACGCACCATCTGCTGGCCCTTATCGGACAAACGGTAGCCGGGCAGACGGCCGTACACGATACGCTCGGGGTTGTGCACCTCGCCGTGACGCATGAGGTGAACTTTAATGGTGGAAGTTTCAGTCATAATCCCAGTCTCTCAGATAGCACGCCGCACCCCAAACAGGTGACCCGCACATCCCCTCTACGAATACAAAACCCGGCGTACAAAACCCAGCATATAAAACCCCGCCCGCGAAACTGCAGGAACGCAAAAACCCCGCCTCTCCATGCGGAGGGCGGGGCGAAAGAAGTCTATTTACTTCTTGTTGCGGCGCTGGTGGCGGGTCTTACGAAGCAGCTTGCGGTGCTTCTTCTTGGACATACGCTTGCGGCGCTTCTTGATAACGGAACCCATAGGATTTCCTCACTTTACTCGTACCCGGCCGAGCCATTCGACTCGGTAGCTACCCGGGGAAATTTATACCGGTATAACCGATCCAAAACGCATTTTAGGCACAGAAATACCCTTGCGTTTTAGAGCGCTACCTACCTAGAGTACTAGGTTTACCCCCATTTTCACCATTCGAGAGCGGCTTTTCAGGAGTTTTTCCCTGAATTTCCGCTTTTCCCGCAGGCTTATCGAGGGTATTTCCGGGTGAAACCGGGGATTCGGCAGCCCTAACGGCGCTTCTTCTTCGGCTTCTTCAAGCCCTTAGACCGTCCCTTGGACAGAGCCGAACCAGAAGAAGCTACAGCACCCTCAGAAGTGCTCTCCTCAGCCTGGGAGGCGGCCTCTACTGATTCCTCCGCTGATTCCTGCGTCAATTCCTGCGCGGGGTTAGATTCCTCAGCGGTTTCTTCAACCGGCTCTTCTGCGGAAACCTTCTCAGCAGAGTTTTCCTCAGCAGATTCTTGCTCAGCCGCCGCGTGCAGCGCCTTCAGACGCTCAGCACGCTCAGCCTCGGCACGAGCCAGCGCCTCTGCATCCACAACGGGCTTCTCCGGCTTCACATCGGCACTAACCTCGGGCTGAGCCTTCGCAGTCTGCTCCTTTACTGCCTGATCCTTCTCGGGGCTCTTCTGAGCTTCCTCAGGCTCGTACACATCCACGCCAAAGAAACGCTTCATCTTCGAGAAGATGCCGCGGCGCTCCTGCACCGGCTCATCATGCGGAAGCTTCTCATAGGTGTCGTGAATGGTCGCTGCCGCCTCAAGGCGGGTAGGCTCAGCAGGCTGGACGGCGGGCGCCTCCTGGCGCGCCGGGGCACGCAGAACGTTCTCCGGCTCAGTCTCCGCAGGAGCCGCGGCAGTCACGACAGCCGCAGGACGCGCGGTACGGGCAGGCGCAGTCAGCACCCTACTACGATCCACCGGCTTAATGATGGTCGCACGCACCGGAGAAATAATCTGACCGCTACGGCGACGCGGAGCCGCCGTAGAAGCACGCAGAACCTTCGCGGGGCCCTCAGCCTCTTCCTGCGCGTATGCGGCAGGCACGCTCGACAACTGACCGCTGAGAGTCTGGGAGCTGAGAGTCTGCGCGGCAGGAGCCTGGGAGGCGGGTGCAGCCTGCGCTACCGGGGTGCTGCGGCGCGGGGTACCGAAGCTCAGCGGCACATCCGGGCTCGCCGAATGAGCGGCAGGCTGTGCGGGAGCTGCGGAAGCCGCAACAGGTGCGGGCTGAGAGGCAGCGGGAATGGAACGTTCTACCTTGTCAGAAGCAGAAATATCCGCGCCAGTTGTAGCCTCAGCAGAGGTATCAGTCGGCTCGGCGGGAATCTCAGACGCAGCCTCATCAACGTGGGCAACCTCGGGTTCAGGCCGTTCATACTCCACGGCAGAAGACTGCGCAGACTCAGCCGGGGCCTCAACAGCAGACTCCGCTACAGGCTCAGGCGCATCCGCGGCGGGCAACGCCCCCACATCAGCGAAGGACGCATCATCCTGCATCAAATCGTCAAAGTCATCGGCGGCGAACTCGTCCACCTCAACCGGCGCAAATTCAGAAGCAATCGGCTCACCCGGCAGACCGTTCGCAGAGGTCGCCTCCTGCTCCAGGTCAATACCGGCATCGGCATACATGCCGCGTAGCTGACCAATCACCATGGCACGAGCCGTCGCAGAATCGCCCGCCTTCAAAGCCTCCGCAATAGCGCGGCTCTCGGCACGCAGGCGCTCCACAGCGCTACTCCACAGCGGCATACGACCCACCAGCGACAGCATCGACTCAAAGCTCGGCTGACGCACCGACGCGAGCAGACCCACCAGCAGCTCATTACCCGCACAACGCATTACCTGGTGGTGGAACGTCAGCAGAAGCTCCAGGAAATCACGAATCGACAGGTCGAAGTCTTCCATCTGCGCCAGGACCTCGTCCATCTCCGCGAAGGAGGTGGTCTTCGGGTCAATACGCGCAATCGCCCAGCTTTCCAGCAGAATACGGGTCTGCACCAGGTCACGAGTCGGGTAACGCGAGCTAGACATGTGCAGGCGCAGAGCGGCACTCGCCGCGGAAGCCGGCTCATCGCTCAGGTGCACCAGTATTTCCTTGCCGCGGCCGTTGTACAGCTGCACCAGATCCATATCTTCCAGGGTGCGTAGAGCCTCGCGGGTACGGGAACGACCCACACCAATAGCGCGCGCAATTTCGCTATCGCTGGGCAGATCCTGACCCAGCTGAATGTTGCCCTCGAACAGTTCGTTCTCGAGCCAGCGCAGAATTTTACGATGAATAGCCACGTGAATGCGTCTTTCGGTCAAAAAGTGAGTGAGAGTGTGTGTTTTACAGAGAGTTAATGCCGGAAGTGATCGGCAGGGCAGACCCTAGCCGCCCGTCTTAGCGGCGGCGGCCACGCAGGAAGCCGAAGAGGCCACCGCGGTGGTTATCCTTCGCCTCAGCGCTGTTCGTCTCAGCGTTGGGTCGGTACACCGAATCGTAGGCGGGCATGGTCTGATACTCGAGCTCCTCAGCGGAGGTTTCAGCCTTAGCAGGCTCACCCTCAACAGGCTCATCATTGGTGGGCTCATCATTGGTGAGCTCATCATTGGCAGGCTCGACCTTACCGAGTTCAGCCTTCTCAATAGCTTCTGCAGGCGAAGCTACTTCCTCAGCAGATTCAGCCTTCACGGGCTCTTCTGCCGCGGCTTCATCCATTACGTTCTTCTCAATCACAGACTTTTCAGCTGCAGAATCCTCAGCTGCAAATTCCGTGCGGGTTGCTTCTTCCTTGACGGATTCAGCGGGTGCAACAGGCTTCTCAGCTGCGCCCTTTTCGTCGGTAGCCTTTTCCTCGGCAATCTTTTCAAGCACAACAGCCTCGGGGATCACAGGGATAGGCTGAATCGAGCCACCCACAACCGCAGCGGGGTCAATGCCATAAGGCACCACAGCCGCAGGCTGAGGGAATACCACCGGCTTCTGCACTACAACAGGCTTAGCGTCAGCAGGTGCCGCAGGGGTAGCGGGCTGAGCGGGGGTTGCCGACGCCGCGGGGGTCACCCCAGCATCGTAACCGTAGGATGCGGGAGTGAAGGGGCGCATCGGGGTGCTATCCACAGCCTCTTCCTGCGAGGTGGGCTCAGCAGCTCCCACCTTCTCAGCGATAGCTTCGGAAGCGGTGCTATCAGCAGCATGCTCCGCAGGGCGCGAGTAGATGCGCGCGCTGGGGGTCAGGTGCTGTGCGCGGGCGCGCTGAATGCGAGCCTGCTCGATTTCCTCGGGGGTGGGTGCCTCAACGGTGAGAGTCTCAGAGTCGGTCGCCTCGGGCTTCGGAGCGCTCTTTTCGGAGGTCTTCTCGACCGGCTTCTCAGCCGTCGCATTGTCGGAGGCAGATGCACTCACGCCACCGGGCAGTGCCACGGGCGCGTGCGCCTCATTGGACTGGCGCGCAATCTGAACGGTCTCGTTAATCCACTCGGTCACGGTGGCGAATACATCCGGGTTCAGGGAGTAGAGGCGACGCTGCCCCTCCACGGTCACGGAGACCACATCTGCATCGCGAAGGACTTTCAGGTGCTTCGAAATGGTCGGCTGGCTCATGCCCAGCTTTTCAACCACTGCGCCCACCGTGTGGGTTTGCTCAGCGAGAATACGCACAATTCGGCGGCGAGTCGGATCCGCGATGACAGAAAAAACATCAGAATGCATATAGCGATTATGACATATAAAGTGGCGCCTCAAGCTTAGAATGAGGGTGATACAGAAATTACCTTCAAAAATTCTGAAAGACTACTGAGTGCTAGCTCAATATGGAGCCCTGAAAGGGAGAAAAGCATGAAGCGTCTATCACATCTCGTGGTGATTTCCTGTATCTCTTCCTAGGCATATGCGAGCCGCCCAACCCCTCAATACTTATATAGCTAATTCAGAATATATAGTTTTCGTGGTTGCACCCACAAAACCAGCCGCACGCCTTCTCCAAGCTCACATATTTACCCCCGAACCACCAGAGCCTCAACCCCCTCAGCAGGCACCCGGCGCGATACACTAGAAGGCGTTAAACACAGGCTCAAACAGCCGACCAACACATCAACACACCAACACCCAGACACTCGCTGAAGGAGGCGCATGGGACGCATCATCCGCCGCACCCGGCGCCGACACCACCACCCCCAGGGCCAGCTCAACCGCCGCTGGGACACCCTCAGCGGTGCCACCTCCGAACCCCAAAAGCAGCAGGTTCGCCGAAGCCGACGCGACCGCCTCGAGGCTGAAAACCTCAGCATCCTCACCAGCGTGCCCGGCATCGATCTTGACCGACTGCCTACCCTACGTGACCACGAAGACCGCGAGACTCAGCGCAAACGCACCCCGCTAGAGTTCAACCAGAAGACTCTCGAACGCTTCCGCGACTTCATTGATTCCTCGGTTCTGGCGTCCCCCTCACGCACCGCAATCAGCGCGTTCTTTCTAGTCATCATCTTCTTCACCGTCATGCTGTCCCTGCCGATTTCTTCGGCAGACGGGCAGCGCGTCGCGCTACACCACGCGGTCTTCACCTCCACCAGCGCGGTCACCGTGACCGGTCTGACCACCGTCTCCACAGCAGATCAGTGGTCAACCTTCGGTCAGGCAATGATTCTTCTCGCCTGCCAGGTGGGTGGCCTGGGCACGCTGACCATCACCTCCCTGCTGGCGCTGGCTATCGGCCGCAAAATGGGTCTGCGCACCAAACTCATCGCCCAGGAAGACCTGAACATCAGCCGACTCGGCGAGGTCGGCGGCATCGTTAAAGCGGTGGCGTACGCATCTTTCTCCATCGAAGCGTTCATTGCAATGCTCCTCACCCCGCGCTTCCTCGCGCTCGGCGAAGCACCACACGAGGCTCTGTGGCACGGCATTTTCTACTCGGTTTCGGCATTCAACAACGCCGGATTCACCCCGCACTCGGACGGCATCGTACCCTACGGCCACGATCTCTTCCTGCTCGTACCCATCTGCATCGCGGTGTTCCTTGGCTCGCTCGGCTTCCCCGTGTTCATTGCGATTCAGCGCAACCCTTTCCGTCCCTCACACTGGCAGCTCACCGCAAAACTGACCGTGGTCACCACCCTCTTCTTCTTCGGTTTTGGTGCCTTCTTCTGGGGTCTTTTCGAATGGAATAACCCCGCAACCATCGGTTCCTACTCTCCCGGCGATAAAATCCTCAACGCCATCTTCGCCTCCGTAATGATGCGTTCGGGCGGCTTCAACCTGGTCGACATGGACGCCATCACCCCCGTCTCCACCCTGCTGACGGACACGCTCATGTTCATTGGTGGCGGCTCCGGCTCGACCGCAGGCGGCGTGAAGGTCACCACCATCGCCGTGATTGCCCTGTCGATTCTTGCCGAGGCGCGAGGTGACCAGAAGGTCGTAGCGTTCAATCGCACCATCCCCGAATCCTCTCTGCGCATTGCCATCTCTGTGATTGTTATGGGTGCTACCGTGGTAGGTGTTGGCACCGCATCGATTCTCATCATTAGCGGCGCAGACCTCAAAGAAGTCATCTTCGAGGTCATCTCTGCCTTCGCGACCTGCGGCCTCTCAAACGGCCTCTCCGCGAGCCTACCTCCGGCAGGCGTGTACGTGCTCAGTGTGCTCATGCTCATTGGTCGTGTGGGCACAACAACCGCCGCAACCGGCTTGGCGATGCGTTCACGCCGCCGCCTCTACAAGTTCCCCGAAGAAAGGCCCACCATTGGCTAGTGCACATAACGCCCCCGTCCTCGTGATTGGTTTGGGACGCTTCGGTTCGGCTGTGGCTGCCCAGTTGCGCCTGCAGAATAAAGAGGTTCTCGCCATCGAGAAGGACCCCGAGCTGGTGCAGAAGTGGTCCGGCGTGCTGACCCACGTGGTCTCCGCCGATGCGACCGATATCGACACCCTGCACCAGTTGGGTGCGGACGAGTTCGGCTCCGCTGTGGTGGGTGTGGGCACCTCCGTGGAGGCGTCCGTGCTGATTACCGCGAACCTCGTAGACATTGGCGTGGAGCGTATCTGGGCGAAGGCTATCACCCCCGCGCACGGCAAGATTCTGGAGCGTATTGGCGCGCACCACGTGGTCTACCCGGAGGCGGATGCCGGCCGCCGCGCTGCGCACCTCGTCTCGGGTCGACTGCTGGACTACATTGAGTTTGATGACGACTTCGCGATTGCGAAGATGCGCCC
>ERZ772966.896-NODE-896-length-11126-cov-21.477825_pt1 | contig 11126 bp, 8 predicted proteins | sample MGYA00580680_ERZ772966 | MGnify/ENA primary metagenome ERZ772966 (study PRJEB29015, sample SAMEA2738055) | human oral metagenome | biome: human oral; feature: human-associated habitat; material: saliva | place: China | collected 2225 ...
CCGCCGCATCCCCCTCGGCCAGGAAGCTGAGATACCGACGCACCTCACCATCGGGGGTTCCTTCGATGCGCTCGATCACCCACACAACCGGCATGAGAGCAAAGCTGAGGGCAAAGAGAGCAACAATTCCGACAAATGTGTTCGCCTTCTTGCGGCGCTTGGGTTCCATTCCCCGATACGCTGCAAACAACATTCCGGCGGACCCAAGGTTGGGTCCACTGTTGGGCACGGCTCCGGGAACGCCGAACTGCGGTACCGCCTTCTTCCGCCACATTGAGAAGCCCCTATATCCTCGGTAACTACTTCGTAGGGGTAGCGTACGCCATCGCGCCCCACTCCACAACGAGTGAGGCCCCGCAGGGCCCGGGCTGCGTCCGGCGCCAACTGGCGGTTCGCGCAGGCCACGAGGCCTACTGTCCACGTGGACAAACGAAGCGGCGCGGGGCATCAGCCCCGCGCCGCTCACATCTCAGTAACCGAAGCTCACCTTGAACTGCGGATCGCCCGAGGCGTCTGTTTTGATCGCCCCGTTCTCGTCGAGCATCACGGTTGCGGTCACCGTCGAGTCGACATCATGAGGTTCCTTGTCCCAGCTGGACGTGCTCTGGATCGAGAACACTGCCTCCCCTGTGAAGCTGCCGTTATCGCCACGCTTCGTCATGGTGGTCGGCACCTTCTTGACCTGCAGGACGGACAGGTTCGTCGCTCGCACCGAGCTCGGGCAGGCCTGATCGATGTTGCCGGGGACGGTCGCGCACGAGTTCGTCAGGGCGACAGCCGCGCTCAGAGCCGCGTCCGTCAGCTTGGAGTTATAGTCCCCCTTGAGCTGGACGCGCTGGGCGGTATCCCCCGATCGGCCAGAGCCAGTCTCAGGCTTCACCCGCAGGGTCACCGGATCAGCGTCAACATACTCGCCCAGATCGACGGGAGTGAGAGTGTAGATGCCCGGGTAAAACACAAACTCGGTGCCGATGGTCATCTCGCCTGCGGGCACCGACGTCGTCACCTCACCGACGGAGAACTTCGAAACTTTCTCTCCCATGATGCGCACGGGCATGACCAGCGAGTTCTCGAGCTTCCAGTTCTTCAGTACACCGAACGTCGGCTTCGCGGAGGAGACGGTGAAGTTGTAGGTGAAACGCTCACCGTCAAGCTGCATGGTGGCGGTGACCGTGCGCGTCTTCGCGTCCTCGTTCGTATCGGCGACGATGTCCTCGATGACGATGCGCGCGTCGGCCGCGGCCATGACGTCGTCGGTGAGGAAGGCGCGCTTATCGTTGGCCAGGCCCGGGTCTGCCATCGCGGTCGCCGCGCTGGCCTTGCCTGCGGCCAGATAGTCGAGATACTGGCGCACGGTCGCCTCCGGCGTGCGGGTCCAGTTCGCGAACATGACGCTCAGAACTCCCACTCCCGCGAGAACCGCGAGGGCTACGACAGCGATCACGCTTCGCTTGATGCGACGTCGGCTCTTCGTTGACATGGGCGTGAAGGCGATACCCCCGTTGGCCTGCGCGGCGGGCGGGACCTCGGCGGGGGGCGGCACCATGACGGGCACCTGCCCCGTCACCCAGGCCTGGGGTGCGGCGGGCACCGGTGCAGGGCTGGGCACCGGCGCCGCAAGAGTGTTTTGTTCTGGAGCGGGAGGCGGGGAAGTCATCCGCTGGTCCGCGTTGTCGGCGTGTGCATCCATTGTTTCTCCTCACTGTGCGACGGCTGTACCCGAGCTCCCACGCCTGGGATACGACGCGGACCACAGGGGCACAAACCTGATAATTTTCCCATAAGCATCATGGCACCTCAAGGCCACACGCGGCTCACGCTCCTGGAACGAGGCCGGGGCCGGGTTCCGGCGCACACACGCACGTCGCCCGTCCGCTGCACGGACGGGCGACATCACTGGTCGGAGTGTGATGATGACCTTAGAGGGGTGCGCTAACGAAGAAGTCAGGCTTGCCGTCCGGCGTGAGCTTGAGCAGCCCATCGTTGTTGAATTGGACGGTGACGACAACCTTCGAATCAACGTCGTGCGTTCCCGGCATGTAGTACATGGAGTACTTGTCGGAGTAGGTAACCTCGAACGTGACCGGCCCTTGGAAAACCCCCGGATCAACGTGCATCGGTTCCAGCGATGTGGGCATCGTCTTGACGGAGATAGCGGTCACCGCGTCGTTTTGGAGAGCTAACGGGCAGTCAGTATTCTGGTTTCCCGGAATGGAGGCGCAGGAGTTCAGGAATTCCTTCGCGGACTCGAGCGCCGCTTCCTTCAGTTTGGCGCTGTAGGTTGCTTCCAGGGACACGTCGGCAGCATCAGCAGGGGAGGCGGTTCCACCGTGGACGCCGTCAAGGACGGCAACGGTCTTGGTGTTGACATCCACGTATTCGCTCGGGGCGACGGGCGTGAACGTGTAGACGCCGGGGTAGAAAAAGTACGTGGCCGGCTTACCAGAGACAAGCTTGCGCGGAGCGTCGGCACTCACCCCTCCGACGGTGAACTGGGTGTATCCCTGCGCGTCGACGCTGACCTGCGCAGCCAGGGAGTTCTTCACCGTCCAGTTATTGAGAACGCCCATCGTCGGCTTGTCCTTGGTCACGGTGAAGGCGTGGGTGAAGCGCTCCCCGTTGACCTGCAGGGTGGCCGACACCTGACGGGTTTCGGCGTCCTCATTCTTGTCGGCGGCCACTTCTTCGACGACCAGCAGCGAACTCGCTGAAGCCATGGCGTCGTCGGTCAGAAAGACCTCCTGATCGTTCGGAGCGCCCGGGTCGACCATCGCCGTGGCCGCGCTGGCTTTACCGGCGGCCAGCAGGTCCAGGTACTTGCGCACCTCGGCCTCGGGCGTACGAGAACTATTAGCCACCTTGATAGCCACCACACCGGCGATGACCAGCACAACGAGGACGCCGACCAGAATCCCCACGAGTATGACCCGCTTCTTACCCCGGCCAGAAGAGGGGGTCGACGCCACGCTGCGCCCGGCAGGCACCGGTGGACCCGGAATCGCAGGGGTCACAGGCGGTGCCGGGATCGGTGCCGCACTTGCATTGTTCTTCTCGGTGCTCATCATGCACTCCTCACAACGTTTGACAAACCACAGCCAGGATTGCGGCGTGCACTGCGCACCCCGCAATCCGGTCGCTCAGACGTGCCCAGTATCACACCACGCATGCAACGAGTCAAAGAAGGATCGACATGCGGATAGTTGGTGCCCGTCCGCTTCCTGCGGACGGGCACCAGGTGTATAGGGACGGCAGAAGCGGACGTTAGAAGGCGAATTGCACCTTAAAGTCCGGCTTGCCATCGGCGGTCAGCTTCAGCACTCCGTCGTCGTCGAAACGCGCGTCAACATTCACCGTCGAGACGATGTCGTGCGTTCCTGCGAACAGCGTCCCCTCTGTCGTGACCGTGTATGCCACGCTCCCGGAAAATGACGTTGGATCAAAGCTGTACGAATCGAGAGATGTCGGCTTTTCTTTGATGGAAATAGCGGTGACGCTCTTTCCCCGAATCTGGTTCGAGCAGTCATCCCCCTGATTGCCGGGATAGGTCCCACACTTTTCAACGAGCGCCTGAGCTGCTTCGAGAGCAGCAGCTTCCAGCTTGTCGTTATAGGTCGCCTTGAAGGTGACGTCGCTCTCGCCATCGTTATTTTGAGTGCGCACTTCATCGAGCACGGAGACGGAGACGGGAGTCGTATCAACATACTCGTTCGGCGCGACAGGCGTGAAATTGTATGTGCCCGGATAGAAGAGGAAGGAACGCCCTTCCATGTAAAGACTTGCTTTGTCAACGGAGGCTTTCGTCTCACCGACGGAGAACTGATCGATTCCATCACCGTCCACGGTCACGGGCACTGCCAGCGAGTCCTTCACCTTCCAGTTATTCAAAACACCCATCGTCGCTTCATCCGAAGTGACACGGAAGGCATGGGTGAAGCGTTCCCCGTTGACCTGCATGGTCGCGGTCACGGTGCGAGTGTCGGAATCGTCGTTCTTGTCCGCAACGACGTCTTCGATGACCAGAAGCGAGGTCGCCGAGGCCATGGCGTCGTCGGTCAGGAAAGTACGCTGGTCGTTATTCACCCCTGGATCGACCATCGCCGTCGCTTCGGTACCTTTACCGGCGGCCAGCAGGTCCAGGTATTTGCGCACCTCGGCCTCGGGCGTGCGAGAACCATTCGCCACCTTGATAGCAACGACGCCCGCAATCACCAGCACGACGAGAACACCGACCAGAACCCCGATCAGCTTCACGCGCTTACGCGCGCCAGGCGAGACCTGCGTGAAGGACACCCCCGCGGCGGGAACCCCACCGGGCCCCGGAACGGGCGCGGCACCGGGCCCGGGAATGGGAGCGGTACCGGGCCCGGGAATGGGAGCGGCACCGGGCCCGGGAATGGGGGCTGCGCCAGAAGTTGGGTCGACCCCAGCCGGGGACGGTGCAGGTATCTCGCTGCCGGTAGTTTCGTTATTGTCAGTACTCACGACTCGCTCCTCACGATGCGTTGATGGTCCGGGGCCAGCATCGGGCGACAAACACACCAATACCAACCAGCAGTCAAAAAGACGTGCCCATGATCACACACCACCAGCCGAGAGTCAAAGCTGTGTCACACTACGGATACGACGCGCTCCCCGACCGCCAAGCGATCGAGGAGCGCGACAGGTCGCACATGCCGGGGGACCTTAGCGGGTGAAACTCACCTCGAAATCGGGCTTACCATCCTTGTCGAGCTTGAGCACCTCGTCGTCATCCAGCTGCGCGCGAATCTCCACCTTGGCCTCCTCGTCTCGCGTGCCTGCCATGTAGTACTTGTTGTTGTACGTCGCCGTGAAGACGACAGTCGCCCGAAAGACCGTCGGCTGATCCTCGGACACCGGCGCCAGCGCCTTCGGCATTGAGCCGCCCGTTACCGCGGTGACGGCATCGCTCTGGATCGCAAATGGGCACCAAGACTTCTGGTTGTCCGGAATGGTCGAGCAGGTGTCAACGGCCCATTGCCCCGCCTCGATCGCGGCCGCCGTCAGCTTGGTGTTGTAGGTGGCCTTGAGAGTCACGACGTTGTCTCTGCCACCCAGCCCATCATCGAGGACAGAAACCGTCTCGGGGTTGGAGTCTGCATACTCGCTCGCCGCGATGGGCGTGAACGTGTAGACGCCGGGGTAGAAGAGGTAGTCGTTCTCCTGGTCGTTACGGCCCGCCGCGGACGCATCGGCGCTCACATTACCCACGGAGAATTGCTTGTACCCGCGGGCATCGATGCTCACCTGGGACACGAGAGCATCCTTGACCTTCCAGTTGTCCAGAACGCCCATCGTCGACGGCCCCTTCGTCACGGTGAAGGCGTGGGTGAAGCGTTCCCCGTTGACCTGCATGGTGGCGGTCACCATGCGCGTATCAGAACTGTCATTCTTATCGGCGACCACGTCCTCGACGACCAGCAGCGAGCTCGCCGAGGCCATGGCGTCGTCGGTCAGAAAGACGCGCTGATCATTATTCACTCCGGGATCGACCATCGCCGTCGCTTCGGTACCTTTACCGGCGGCCAGCAGGTCCAGGTACTTGCGCACCTCGGCCTCGGGCGTGCGAGAACTATTCATCACCTTGATCGCCACCACACCAGCAATCACCAACACCACGAGGACGCCGACCAGAGCCCCAATCAGCTTCACGCGCTTCTTCCCCACAGCGGACACCGGGGCAAAAGCCACACCTCCCCCAGACGCCGTCGACGGACCCGGAACCGCAGAGGTTGTGGGCGGTGCCGGTATCGGAGCCGCATTCGTTTGATTCTTCTCAGTACCCATCAATTGCTCCTCACAACGTTTGACATTCAGCAGCCGAGAGGCGGCACACTCTGTGATTCCGACCATCCGACCACTTGGGCGTGCCTAGTATCACACCACGGTCCTCACCAGTCAAAGACCGATCACAGTACGGATAAGCGGTGCCCATCGGTACCGTGCGGAGAGCTACTCAGGTACCGAACATCTGTGACGGCACCTAATAGCGGAAGGTGAGTGTGACGTCTGGCTTGCCGTCGGCAGTGAGCGTCAGCATCCCCTGATCATCCATTTCTGCCTCAACGATTACCGTTGTTTCTACTTCTCTCGTTCCGGTGGCGGAGGTAAGCTCGAAGACCATATCTCCTTCAAGCGTTCTGTCTGTCAGTCTGCGTGTGCTGAACTCGGCAGGCAGCTGCTTGATGACAACAGATGTCGCCGACGACGCACCGATCGCGTCGGGGCATCGGCTTGAGCTACTCCACTGACCAGGGACACAGGAGTTGATGCGTTCGCGAATCATCTCGTTCACCTCGCCCTTGAACTTGTCGGTGAAGGTTCCCACAAAGGTCACGTCGTCGTTCCCGCTGCCGATCGACGTACTGCGAACGGCGTCCCGAACGGAGACGGTTGCGGGATAGGCCTCGACGTACTCATTGGGCGCGACGGGGGTAAATGTGTAGACCCCGGGGTAGAAGAAGAAGGAACTCGAGCGCGACGCGACGCCACTTCGCCCCACCGACGCACTGACGGATCCGACTGAGAACTGGTCAATTCTTTCACCGTTGACACTCACGGGCACCGCGAGGGAATCTGTGATTGTCCAGTTGTTGAGGAGGCCCATCGTTGCCTCATCCGCTGTCACAGTGAAGGTGTGGGTGAAGCGCTGGCCGTCGACCGTCATGGTCGCGGTGACCTCGGCGATGTTGGAGTCCTCGCCGCTTTTGTCGGCGACCACGTCCTCGACGACCAGCAGAGATGTGGCCGAGGCCATGGCCTCGTCGGTGAGAAACACCCGCTGGTCGTTACGCACGCCGGGGTCCACCATCTCCGTCGCTTCGGTACCTTTACCGGCGGCCAGCAGGTCCAGGTACTTGCGCACTTGCGCCTCGGGCGTACGAGAAGTATTCACTACCGTGATCGCAACGACGCCAGCGATGGCCAGCACAACGAGGACGCCGACCAGGACCCCAATTAGCTTCACCCGCTTCTTCCCCGAAGCGGACACCGGCGTCAACGCCACGCCTCCCCCAGACGCCGTCGACGGACCCGGAACCGCCGGGGTTTCGGGCGGTGCCGGTATCGGAGCCGCGTTCATGTCGTGGTTCTGGACGTCCATCATGTTCTCCTCCCGAGATGTGGTGTTCCATGGCCGGTCGCAGGCCACAATCAACACATCCCTTTATTCGACCACAAAGACCTTCCCAGTGTGACATCACGCGCGCACCCAGCCACACAACGATGAGAGAGCGGATACAACTGTGCTCCCCGGTCACCGAGCGACCGGGGAGCACATATTGCTGGCGATTACTCCGGTGCGAACTCCACCCAGAAATGCGGCTTACCCGACGCGTCAAGCGAGAGCTTCCCGTCTACGTCGAACTCGGGGGTCGCAATCGCCGTCGTCTTTATGTCCTGGGTCATTGTATCCGCAACCCTCTGAATTCTGAAGGTCACGTCGCCCTGAAAGCGATTGGGTTCCCACTGACCAGGTTTCAGTTCCGTCGGCAGCTTCTTGACCTCAAGGAGCGAGAGGGTACGCGACTGCAGGGCGAAAGGGCAGACGGCGTCGAGGTTTCCGGGCGGCGTGACGCACGAGTTAGCCTGCGCCACGACCGCGTCGAGCGCGGCAGACAATAATGCGTCAGAGTACGTCGACTCGACCGTCACGTTCACGAGTGGATCCGCACCGTATTGGTACTCGGTTCGCGTCGCCCTGAGGGTGGCTGGCTCGGCCTCAATGTAATCCCCAAGGTCGGCGGCGTTGACCGTGTAGACACCCGGATAGAACATGTAGGTCGGGGACGTGAACGGGAACGAATCGTAGTCGCTGACGGGTGCGCTCACACCACCGACGCTGAACGTGGAGACACCCTTGATTCTGACGGCGACAGGGGTCATGAGCGCATTCCGAATCTTCCAGTTCTTGATGACACCCAGGGTCGGTTTCACCTCCGACACCTCGAAAGGGAAGGTGAAGCGGATGCCGTCGACCAGCACGGTGGCGTCAACGATATGCGTCTGCGCGTCCGAGTCTGGGTTCCTGTCGACCACTTCTTCGACTCGCATCAGTGAGCTTGCCGAGGCCATGACCTCGTCCGTCAGGAAGACGCGTTCACTGTTGGGGATCCCGGGATCGACCATCTCAGTTGCCGCGCTCGCCTTGCCCTGCGCGAGATAGTCCAGGTAGCGCTGCACCTCCGCCTCGGGCGTACGCATCGAATTCGCGAGCACGAAGCTACCGAGAGCCACACCGACGAAGACCACCGCAACGATGACCGCAAGCACGACGGGACTGACACGCTGACGCGACGCCGACTGGACCGAGGCACCACCGGGGTCTGGTGCCGCGGCTCCTGGGACTGACATTGCAACCGGGGCGGCCACTTGATACTGCCCGTATCCGGGTACCGTCGCAGGCACCTGCGACGGAGGGGATGGCACGGCTGAGCGCGTCGGCGGATCGGGGACAGGGTCGAAATCCATGCCAGAGGCGGGCTGAAACGAGGCCCCCGTCGGGCCACTGTGTCTAGCATCCATTGTGCGTTCTTTCGGACGTCGGGTGTTGTGCCACGGAGGAGCCGACTGCCGTCCTTGGCACACGGCTACCGCGACAGAGACAGAAATAGCACCGCCCGATACCTTCGTCAACAACCATCAGCAATGACTATTACAAGTTATATGTGGACGCAACCAATCAGCCGATGTGTGCCGAGCGCACCATCCTGGGGCACGTCGCACGTACATGCGTCGCGAGCGAGGCCATTGTGCACCGCTGCGCGCATGACCTGGCGCACTTCTACCCTGAGTTCAGCGCCCAGCTTCCCCTCGAACCTCGCCGCCACACTCTCACACGTCGCCGATGCGACTGCTCGGACCTCGTTCGTGAACACTCGCCGTTGCTGGTGCGGGACTTCCGGAGTCACCCATGTTCAACGCGGTGACCGCGCGCCGCCTCCCTCGGGGAGTGTCGGTGCGCCAGCCCGCGCTACGCGCGATGCGGCATTAGCTCGCGTCGTCCTCTTCCTGGGTGATGACAGGAAGCGCCTTGGTCGGGGGCACAGGTGAGTCACCGCGCAGGAACGGGAGCGACAGGCCAGCGGTAGCGGGAATCTCCTCGGAGGATTCGGCGAGCTTGCGGGCCACGCGCGACATCGGACGGGACGAGGCCTGGGGTCCCTCGGTCGAAACAGTCATCCTGACGTTCTCCAATCGTTGATGGTTCGACCGCTACGAGCACCCCACCCCTGCGACGGAGCACCAGCGGCCTACATCACACTAGTGTACGGACTCAGGATCGAAATGGTCCCACGCCCCGCGCAGAACCTCCCCATCGAGCATCGCTGCGGGCGTCTCCCCGTTCCGGCATGCGCGCGTGTGCCCGACGACGCGGAATCCCTCCGGCAGGACCGTATCGGGTGGGAACGCCGCGAGCATCCCGTGTTCCTCGCCTCCCTGGAGCACCCACCGCACGGGGTCGGCCTGGCAGACCTGAGCGGGAACCTGGAGCAGCCGTGCCTCCGCCTCAAGGGCGGGCCGGTCAAACTCGATAACGAGGCCCGAGGCCTGGGCCATGCGCCGTGCATCAGCTGCGGGCCCGTCGGACAGGTCCATCATGGCCGTGGCACCGGCGGCCGCTGCTGCCACGCCCGATCCTAGGGGCGGGTGGGGCGCACGGTACGTATCCACAAAGGGCGCGAGGTCGCCCAGCTCCTCGGGGCCTCGCGCGCTGGGATCCACGTGACCGCCCTCGAGCAGGTCCAGCCCTGCGTAGGAGAATCCGAGCGTGCCGCTCACCGCGATAACGTCGCCGGGCTGGGCACCGTCGCGACGCACAACAGGCCCCGGGCAGTACCCGAAGGCAGTGATCGAGATGACCAGCTTCTCCCCCGCGCTCAGATCCCCACCCACGACACCGGCGCCGACCTCCCGGGCGCGCTCGCCCAGGCCTCGTACGACGTCAAGAAACACCTCGGCGTCCATGTCGCGCGGCGCAACCACCGAGGCGACGAGGCCCGACGGGCACCCACCCATCGCATCGATGTCTGCGAGGTTCTGTGCGGCCACGCGCGCGCCGACCTCGTATCCGGTCGACCAGGACAGGTGAAAGTGCTGATCCTCGACCATGACGTCCGTCGTCACGATGAAAGACCCTTCGGGGGCACCGATCTGCGCGCAGTCATCTCCGATGCCGATGATGGTGCGCTCACCGCGCGGGAAAGACTCACGGAAGTGAGACACCAACTGGGCCTCGGACAGATCAGAAAGCTTCATGTGCCCCAGCCTAGTCGCGCACGCCACGATGCGCCGCGACGGACAGGGTCAGCTGTTCATTCCACGCACGGTCTGCGAGGCGAAAAGACACGTGGCCGCTGCACTGGCGACATTCAGGGATTCCGCGTCGCCGGTCATCGGAATCGACACGAGGGAGTCGCAGGCACGCATGTCGGCACCGGACAAGCCCTTCGCTTCGTTACCGAACACCCACGCGTGCGACTGAGACAGACGCGAGCGACCCGTCACCCCCTGGACGAGCATCGCGGCCATGTCCACCGACCCCGCTCCCCCACTGGTTCCGAGCAGCGCCGCGCTGCGGCCGTGAACGAGTGCGCGGGCATCCTCGAAGGAGGGCACGACGCACACCGGGATGTGGAAAACAGACCCGGCACTCGCGCGAACAACCTTCGGGCTGGTGGCCTCCACGGTGCCCGCGACCGCAATAACGCCGGAAGCTCCAAAGGCATCAGCCGTCCGAATGATCGTTCCGACGTTGCCCGGATCACGCCCCTGTGCGAGAACGACGAGAGTCTCCCCCTCCGACGAGGGCGGCAGCTCGCGAGACACGGCTCCCAGCGACGCCACCGCGCAGATGCCCTGCGAATCGCGCGAGAGGGCGGCGGAGACCTCGTCGGTCACGGGATGGACCCAACGGGTCGCGCGCACGGCGGCGTCCACGACGTCAGGGTGGGCCTCCCATGCGTCGAGGCGCACGTACACGTCACGCACCGCGCCGGGGCGGAAGCGCGCCAGCTCGCGCACGGCCTGAGGCCCCTCCACGAGCATCAGGCCAGAGCGCGAACGCGCCGAGCGCCCGACCAGACCCGACACCCTGCGCACGCGATCGG
>ERZ772966.897-NODE-897-length-11126-cov-6.329600_pt1 | contig 11126 bp, 8 predicted proteins | sample MGYA00580680_ERZ772966 | MGnify/ENA primary metagenome ERZ772966 (study PRJEB29015, sample SAMEA2738055) | human oral metagenome | biome: human oral; feature: human-associated habitat; material: saliva | place: China | collected 2225 ...
CGTGTCGTAGGATGTGGGGGAGATCTCCTTTGACAGGGATTGGAACTGGTAAGTATTGGCAAAAACGTAGCGACAGTTTCTCCTTTTAGCTTCACTTTCTGCTTGCTGCAATAGTTTGGAGCCGATTCCTTGTCCTCGTAAGTCTTCTTTTACAAACAAATACTCAATTTCTAACCAATTACCAAAAGTCTCTGCTACTAAGCCAGCTAGGAGTTGACCGTTATCATCTTCGACATAAAGGTTTAGTGGCTCACTTTCAGCGGCTTCTCTTTTGGAACGATTATAGGATCGAATCAAGTTTCCTATTACTTGCGATTTCTGGGACTCTATATTTTCCAATTTTACCTGCATCCAAACCTCCTAAAGACACCTATAGCTTGATTATAACCATATTTAGATAGTCTGTCAAACTAGAAAAGCTCATCAACTACCTTGATGAGCTTTTCTTCATTTCATAAATTTCTACTTAAACTGTTTTTTCAACCTTTAAGATTTTTACATCATAGCTACCTGCTGGTGTGTTAATAGTAGCAATATCACCTTTTTTCTTACCAATCAAGGCTTGACCAATTGGGCTTTCATTTGAAACTTTACCTGCAAAGGCATCTGCCCCAGCTGAACCTACGATGATGTATACTTCTTTTTCCTTTTCGCCAATTTCTTGGATAGTCACAGTACGCCCGATAGCAACCTCATTACGAGCAACCGCATCACTGTTGACAATTTCAGCATAGCGAATTTTTGTTTCCAAACTTGAAATTTGTCCTTCAACGAAGGCTTGCTCATCTTTTGCTGCTTCGTATTCACTGTTTTCTGACAAGTCACCATATGAACGCGCGATTTTGATACGTTCAACAACTTCTGGACGACGAACTAGTTTTAGCTCTTCTAATTCTTTTTCGAGTTTTTCTTTTTCTTCAATGGTCATTGGATAAGTTTTTTCTACCATTTTTCTCAACTTTCTTTTAATTCTATAAAATATTATTTGCCTGAAAGCAAAATTATGTGGAAAACCACATAATTTTAGTTAGAGTTATTTGATTGTTTCAGTTTACTATTGATATGTTCCTCAACGTTACGATCATGTTCTTCTTGCGTTGCAGCAAAGTAAACTTTACCATCTTGAACATTAGCAACAAAGTAAAGATTTTCACTCTTAGTCTGATTGATACTTGATTCGATTGCATCCAAACTTGGGCTGTCTACTGGTCCAGGCATAAGGCCAAGATTTGTATAAACATTATATGGTGAATCAATAGCTGTATCAATAGCAACATCATCAGCCAAGCTGATGTTTTGACCAAGTTTACCTTCAGCATAAAGGATAGCAATATTACTTTGAAGCGGCATACCGATATTCAAACGGTTATAGAAGACCCCAGCAATCAACTTACGATCTTCTGTTTTTGCACCTTCCTTCTCTACAAGAGAAGCAATGGTTAAGAGCTCATTCACTGTCAAGTTCTTTTCTTTGATAGTAGCATAATAGGCGGATAAGTTTTTATCCATCGCTGCTAACATTTCATCAATTAAACTCTCTACAGTTGTACTTTCTTTGATTGCATAAGTTGCAGGGAATAGATAGCCCTCTAGACGGTAACGAACACCACTATCTTTAGCTGGTAAGCTTTCAAGAAGAGTTGGATATTTTGCTACCTCTTGAGCGATAAAGGCTTCATCTTGAACTTTTGTCATAAAGGCTTCTGCTGTCAGAGCTTCTTTAAAGTCACCTTGTAATTGACCTACCGTCTGAGCAATTTGTTCAAGTGTATATCCTTCTGGAATGGTTAAGCTTGCATGTGTAACCTCTTGAGGTTCAGGTGTTCCACCTTTTTGCAATTCTTTAATCAAATCATCTGTGCTCATGCTCTTTTGCAAGTTATAGTGACCTGATTTAAATTCTGAGTAGTTTTTATACTTAACATAAAGAGTAAATACCAAACTATTTTTTATCAAACCAGAATTCTCTAGAGTTGAGGCAATCTCTTGTATATTGGCACCATCAGGAATCTGAACACTCACATACTGCTTAGAGTTTGGATCTACAGGTTGCAATGCTGATTCAGCATATTGAAGACCAAAGTAACCCCCCGCTCCAAGTAGAACGATTAAGACTAATAATGTCACGAAAAAGCCTTTTACATGTGATTTTTTCTTTTTCTTAGCTGGTTTTTCCGACTCTCTACGTCTTCTTTTAGGTAATTCTGTCGTCTCTGTTGTCTCTGTGGTGCCTGTTATTTCTGTTGCTTTTGTTGTAGGTTTAAAATTAACTTTAACAGGAACTTCTTGACTTTTAGTTTCAATCTTTACTTCTTTTTTAGGTTTTGGAACACTTGATTTTCCACCTTGCGTACGATACGATACTTGAACTTTCGTAGGACTAGAAGTGAATTCTCCATCATTTGGCTTTATCATTTTAGAAGTATTATTTGTCTCAGAAACTTTATTAGATTCTTCAATATCTTCTTTTAAATTAGAAGGACGCGGTGGTACTGTAGGTGCATTAGCAATTAATTGGTCAACTGTTGAAACTGAGTCCGCAATCAACTCCTGTGCAGAATTTTCAAATTGTTTTTTCTCTGAATCTAAATCAGAAGGATTCATTAATGTTGAAAAAAGTTCGTTAATTTCCCCAGATGTTTTTTCATCGGTTTTTTCATCGGTTTTTGCTTGTTCTAAATCTCGCAATATTTGCTCTTTAAAACTTAGCTTTTCTTCTTCTCTTGATTTGTCGCTCAAAGGTTTTACCTCCTTCTTGATAATCCATAATATTATATCTTAAAAATCAAAGAAAAGCAACCTTAGAAGCCATTCTTATGCTTTTTTCTTATTTTCCCAAACCATATCAAACCATATTTCACCAGCAAACTGAGATTTGGATACCCCTTCATTAATAAATCCATGCTTTTCGTAGTATTGAACCAGATAATCATGACAAGTTAGATTGATCCCTTCTCGTTCATGTTCTAGGGCTACCTCTTTTAATGCGGTCAGCAATTTACGTCCCAGGCCTAAAGCTTGGGCTTCCTTAGCGATAGAAAGGCAGGTTACAGAAATATAGCCCCCTTCTCGATGACTGTGGTCTTTGATTTCTTCTGTAAATGATAAGTCTTGTAAATAACGATGGGGTACCACTGGTCCTTCAATATAGCCTAAGATTTTCCCCTCTTTTTCAGCCACTAAAAAACTGGTCTTGATTTCTCTCAGGTGAGCTTCAAATACAGAACGAGTAATGGCTTCTTCGATGGAAAAATTTTCCAACTCAATCTCTAAAATCCGGTCCAGATCACTAACCCTTGCTTGTCTAATAATCATACTTCCTCCTGGTAGTAGGGATTTGACCAAAACATTCGAAAGCTCATTTGACTTGAGGTTTCGTCTTCTTTCATTCCTTCCTCAATAAATCCATTCATTTCAAAATAAGAAACCAATTTATCTGGACAAAGGCTTGAAATCCCAGGTCGATTTTGCTCGTAACTCTTTTCTTTCAAAGCAGCTAGTAAAAGAGTACCAAAACCTTGACAATGATAGTCTGCTAAAATTGCCAGCTCTAAAATTGTTAAGGGTGAGTTTGCTTTGGTTTTGCTCTGTTCTTCCTGATTGGTTACCTCTGTTGCTAGTGTGCCATAGAGGTAACCAATTACCTGCTCATCAAGACAAACTAAGAGAAACGTATCCATATAATTACGGATACGTTCTTCTACAATTTCTAGATGATTTTTTTCGTTGGGAAGTGAATTACTTTCTCGTATCAAACAGATTTGACTTAAATCTGTCTTTTCAACCTCCCGAATAGTCATTGGAAATTCCATCTTATTCCTTATTGAACATTGCTTGTTAAATTAGACAAGAGACGCTCAAATGAGTATTCATAAGTTTGGATATCACCAGCTCCCATAAAGACATAGACAGCATTGTCGTGGTCCAGAAGTGGAGATACATTTTCTACAGTAATGACTTGGTTTTTCTTATTGATTTTATTAGCTAAATCTTCAACCTTAACATCCCCATGATCTACTTCACGGGCTGACCCATAGATTTGCGCTAGGTAAACTGCGTCAGCCTGGTTTAAGGCTTGAGCAAAATCGTCTAACAAGGCAATTGTACGAGTGAAGGTATGCGGTTGGAAAATAGCTACGATTTCCTTACTTGGATATTTCTGGCGAGCAGCATCCAAAGTTGCTATGATTTCAGTTGGATGGTGAGCAAAATCATCAATAATAACCGTGTCGTTAACAACCTTCTCAGTAAAACGACGTTTTACTCCTGAGAATGTCTTCAAGTGTTCACGAACCAAGTCCAAATCAAATCCAGCTGTATAAAGCAAACCAATTACCGCTGTCGCATTCATGATATTATGACGACCAAAGGTTGGAATATGGAATTGTCCCAAGTTCTCTCCACGGAAAGAAACTGTGAAGGTTGAACCAGTTGTAGAGCGAAGTAGGTCGCTAGCTACAAAGTCATTATTCTTCTCTTCAAAACCATAATAGTAAATCGGAGCTTTTGCAGTAATTTTACGCAACTTCTTATCTTCACCATAAACGAATAAGCCTTTTGTAATTTGTTTGGCATAATCATTGAAGGCGTTAAAGACATCCTCTAGACTGGTAAAGTAGTCCGGGTGATCAAAGTCAATGTTAGTAATGATAGAATACTCTGGATGATATGGCATGAAATGGCGTTCGTATTCGTCTGATTCAAAGACAAAATACTTGGCATTTTCAGATCCACGACCAGTTCCATCACCAATCAAGAAACTAGTATCAGTGATATGGGATAACACATGTGACAAGATTCCAGTTGTAGAAGTCTTACCATGGGCACCGGCCACACCCATACTAACAAAGTCACGCATAAAGCTACCAAGGAATTCATGGTAACGTTTATAACTTATAGAGTTCTGGTCTGCATAAGCAATTTCAACGTTATTATCGGGACGAAAGGCATTACCAGCGATAATTTCTAATTCACCTTGCAAATTCTTTTCATCAAAAGGAAGAATGGGAATTCCTGCTTGTTCAAGTCCACGTTGTGTAAAGTAGTATTTTTCTACGTCAGATCCTTGGACCTTATGTCCCATTTGGTGCAACATTAAGGCCAAGGCACTCATACCTGATCCTTTGATTCCGATAAAATGATAGGTTTTTGCCATCTTATTCCCCTTTATTCAGTCATTTTTGTCAAGTTAAGTTCTTGAGCAACTTTGCGTTCTTTTTCTGTTTGCTTCTCGCTTTTATTGTAAATTTGACTTTTCTTCAAAAAATCATAATTATTTTTCTTTGGAACAGGATTTTCTGTTTCCATAATTGTTTGTTTCTGACTTGTCATTTCAGCTAAGATATAGTGGTTTTGAGTTAGTTTTTTACTGAACTTAGTAAACTCTCCAGGATTTTCCTTTTGGAAAGGAGCTGTAGGATTAGTTGCTGATCTCGCCACAGTAGAAGTTTTATGACGTCTGTTATGGCTGATATCCTGAGTCAAGTATGTTGCTGAGCGTTTCCTTTTCAAATCAGCACGAGCTTGCTCACGAGCGAGTTCAGCATAAGACTTTTCTTTTGCTTCAGTTACTACTCCCCCCACTTGAGAAGAAGACTTCTTTTCTACAGCAATGGGTGACCATTCCATATAATTTTTATCTTGATAATCACCTTTGATATTGCTGATAAAATCTGACTCATCATATAAATCCATAACTGGCATTTCTGTCAGCATGATTTCGTCATCTGACACTATTGGAAATCTCTTTTGCATCATTTTTATTCCCTTTCAATACTCCATTATAGCGTAAAGTCTTGATTTTTCAAGTCTTGGCTCATGAAATTCCTAAAATTTCTCGAATTTCATCCAAGCTTAGACTGGCACGAGACTCTGTTCCATCTAAAACTTCTGAAACTAGATTTTTTTTCTGTTCCTGTAATTCCTGGATTTTCTCCTCAATGGTTCCCCGAGTTACAAGTCGATAAACTTCAACCTTTTGTTCTTGACCCATTCTGTGAGCACGGCCAATTGCTTGAGATTCTACAGCTGGATTCCACCATAAGTCAACTAGAATAACCGTGTCTGCACCTGTAAGATTGAGACCAACTCCTCCTGCTTTCAGAGAGATTAAAAAGACATCTCGCAAACCGTCGTTAAATGATTTAGTCATCTCCTGTCTTTCTTTTGAAGGTGTCGAACCTGTAATCTTAAAAGAACTTAGGCCTAGTTTTGGCAATTCTTCTTCGATGAGATCCAACATGCCTCGAAACTGAGAAAAGATCAAAACACGATGACCACTTTCTGCAATCTGAGTCAGCAGGTCACGCAAGCTATCTAGTTTCCCGCTGGTCCCCTCATAATTTTCCATAAACAAGGCCGGTGTATCGCAAATCTGGCGCAAGCGCATGAGGCCTGTTAAAATCTCCACTCGATTTCCCTGAAATTCAGAATCTGTAACTTGCGACAAGCGTTGTTGCATCTGTTGCAACTGACCGAGGTAGATTGCTTTTTGTTGGTCTTCTAGTTCATTTTTGTATACAACCTCAATTAAGTCAGGCAACTCTGTCAGAACCTCTTCTTTCTTTCGTCTCATTACAAAAGGCTTGATAAATTGCGCCACTCGTTCGGCTGACAGTTTCATAAATTCTTTCTTGGACGGTAGGAGCCCTGGCAAAACAATCTGAAAAATCGACCATAGCTCTCCTAGATGATTTTCAATAGGAGTTCCTGAGAGGGCAAAAACTGATGGAACAACGAACTGTCTCAAGGTCTGAGCAATCTTAGTTTGAGCATTTTTCATGACTTGTGCTTCATCTAAAAAGAGAAAATCAAAAGTCATTTGCTGGTAAAGTTCGCTATCTTGGCGGAAAGTGGCATAACTGGTGACATAAATCTGATGTTCTTCAGCTAGGATTAATTCTCGATGAGTTTTTAAGCCGTGAACGACAACAACATCTAGCTGAGGAGCAAATTTTTTAAATTCTTCAGCCCAGTTATAAATCAAACCAGACGGAGCAAGAATGAGGACCCTACTATCCTCCGTAAGTTGACTACTTAAAAAGGCAATACTTTGTAAGGTTTTTCCTAGCCCCATATCATCTGCTAAGACCCCTCCGAAACCATAGTGATGAAGCATTTGCAACCACTGGATTCCTTTTTTCTGATAATCCCTCAAATCTGCTTGGATATGGACCTGCCGCAAAGGAAATTCTTCTGGATGAGTCAGATTACGCGCCAAGTGTGCAAATTCCTCGGTCAGAGATATCTGATCTTGATTGTCAAACAGCTGAGCTAATGTATAGGCCAGTGATTTACGAGCTCGAAAAGAACCACTCCCACTTTCTTCGATTCCCAAGTCTTCTAAATCTCGATGAATCTTTTTGGTCTCCTCGTCAAAAAAGTATATCTGTTCAGATGAACTGATATAAAAATCTTGATGAGAAGCCAGAGCTTTCATAGCCCGATCAATATCTTCTTGCGAAATATCTTGAAAATCAAAGCGGATGTCGAGAAGATTACCTATGGAAGAAATCTGAATCTGGGGCCTTTGGACTTGATAGATATCTTGAAGACTTTCGGAAATCTCTACGTCTCCAAGTGCTTCAAATGCTGGAAGAATCCTATGAAAGAATGAATAAACTGCTTCCGCCTTGAGATTTTGACGCCAAGATTTAAAATCTGCCTCAAATCCAGCAGACAAGGCTAGTTGGAAAATTTTCTTTTCAAGTTGGATGTCGCTTGCAAAGGGCAAGTTCTCCAATTCCTTACGATTAGTTACTAGACAAGAGTCGTAATCAAACTCCATCTCTAAACGGAGTGTACCATCTTCTTCTCTAGTAAAACGAAAGGAAGGGCGGAAAGTTTTAATCTGCAGACTTTCTGGAGCTAGAACTTCTCCTAGATCTTTAAACTGGCCCAGACAAGAAGCTAATAGATCCCGATCACTGGTATCGAACTGTAGGATCTTTCTACCTTTTGTATCTAAAGGCAGTTTCTTAAGTCTCGCCAATAAAGCTGCTTGGTTTTTTGTTAAGAGATAAAAAGTCCCTTTTGAAAACAAAACCTGGCCTTGATAGAAGAAATTAATCCGCTCTTGTTCAAGAATTTCCATCTCATAGTAAGCAGTTTTCTCTTGAATAGAAAAAGAAAAGAGACCTGCTTCAGCAGTGAAATCCTGAAAGATAAGATGGCGGTAAGTCCTTATCTGATGTTCAAATTCAAATTCATCCAAGTCCATCAACAAGGACAGGCCTTGTTCAACAAATGACAATGGAAAGTAGAGGTACCGCCCCTGATTTGGGAAAAAGAGACTATTTTCTGTCTGTTCCTCAAGAGTTCCTAGTAAGAAATGCAAGAGACTTTGACTACTTTTATCAAACTGAGAAAAATTTAGAGACGATTCATAATGTTTCCCAATTGTATAAGGCTTACTTTTGGCCACAATCTTCAAGAAAAGAGGAATGTCGCGAATGACATAAAATTTATCAAAGGGAGCTTCTGCAATTTTTAGAGTCCAGATAATTCGATTTGTTCCAATCTCAACCTGACCTTGAGCAGAGAGTTGATAGGTCTTTAAAAAGTTAGGACTTTGTATAGCTTCTAAGAACTGACCTCCTAAACTCACCTGAGTTTCAACTTCTTCTAACTTCTCCTGCCCAGATTCCAAACTTCTTAAAATTTCTTTGCCTTTACTATCATTTTTTAGATAATGTTCTAGGGCCGCCAAATGAACACAGTAGTTTCGTTCCTGGAAAAAATCACAAGCGCAAAAGACTAGCTCATCATTTAGACTATAACGAATTTCTTCTTCCGCCACACGCGCATAGAGGCGATTGTTTTTTTCTTTAATGATTTCAATTTTGCCAGATTCATAGAGTTCAACTCCCTCAATACGAATCTTTCCTGGAATCAATTTTGCCATAGTTTCCCCTTTACTTTATCCCTTAATTATACCACATTTCTCCCCATCAAAATAGCCTTCTAGGAAGACTTTTCTCCTAGAAGGCTTTTTCTTAAAGTTTTGAGAAGCATGTAACTATTCGTTGACAGACTTCTGCTAATACTGACTTAGGCATAGCAACATTTAAACGGGCATGGTGGGCTCCTTCTTCACCAAAGTCCAAGCCTCTGTTGAGGATAACTTTGGCTTCCTCTTTTAGAAGCTCCTGCAAGCCCTTATCAGTTAGATCATAAGCTGAAAAATCAAGCCAAATCAGATAAGTTCCTTGCGGTTTCATAACCTTGATCATGGTTTCTTTAGCAAATAAATCCACTACATAATTGATATGGTCTTCAAGCACTTCTCTCAGTTCAATCAACCAGTCCTGACCATAACGGTAAGCTGCTTCTGTGGCCAAATAACCCAAACCAGAGATTTCATGTTGGTTATTAGCAAGCTGACGTTTTTGGAATGCCGCTCTCAATTTTGGGTTTTCAATGATGGCATAAGAATTTTTGGTCCCAGCAATGTTAAAGGTCTTGGTAGCACTGCTTAAAACCAGTGAAAATTCTTTAAAATCTTCATTTACAGCATTGAATGACTTGTGCTTATTTCCAAACAAGGCTAAATCTTGGTGAATCTCATCAGATACTAGCAAGACACCATGTTTTTGACACAGTTGTCCAATCTTTTCCAAAACTTCTTTCTCCCAAACCCGTCCACCAGGATTATGAGGATTACAGAGAATGTAGAGCTTCACATCTTCTTCTACAAAGTCTTTCTCCAGTTGGTCAAAGTCAATCTCGAAAAGACCATCCTTCTCCACCAAAGAGTTATTAACCAATTTTCGATGATTGAGTTTGATACTACGAGCAAAAGGTGGGTAAACAGGTGTATTAATCAAAACTGCATCCCCTTCTTTCGTAAAAGCTTGTATAGCTGTTGAAATGGCTGGTACTACTCCTTCGATAAAGACTAGGGCATCCTTATCAAAGCGATAACCATGGTATTTTTCCTCCCAGTTTTGAACGGCTTCAATCAAGCCATCACTAGCATAGGTATAGCCATAGACTAATTGCTCCGCATAGTCATGGACAGTCTGACGAATCTCAGGTAAGACTTCAAAGTCCATATCAGCAATCCAGGCCGGCAATACTTGACGGTCAGTCTCTGCTTCTTTCCATTTAAAAGTATGATGGCCAAAACGATTGGGCAAAGTCGTAAAATCATATTTTCCCATAGTCTTATCCTTCCAAGGCTTGACACAAATCTTCTATCAAATCTCTCGCATCCTCAATACCAATAGACAAGCGCAAGAGGTCATCTGTTAATCCATAAGAATGACGAACCTCTGCAGGAATATCAGCATGAGTCTGTGTCGTTGGATAGGTGATGAGACTCTCTACTCCACCCAGACTTTCAGCAAAAGAGAATACTTTCAAGGTATTCAAGATATGAGGAATACGCTTTTCATCTGCCACTTTAAAGGAAATCATTCCCCCGCGTCCTGTATACAAGACTTCTTTGACAGCAGGTGATTGTTCCAAAAAGGATACAATCTCTTGAGCATTAGCTGTTGAGCGCTCCATGCGAAGTGACAAGGTTTTAAGACCACGAATCAGCTGATAACTATCAAATGGTGACAAAACAGCTCCTGTCGTATTGAGATTGTAAAAGAGTTTTTCATATAGTTCTAAACTATTAGTCACAACTACCCCTGCCATGACATCATTATGTCCTGCAAGGTATTTGGTCGCCGAATGAAGGACAATATCTGCTCCATCTTCAATTGGACGTTGGTAAATCGGACTGTAGAAGGTATTATCCACCACAACTATCGCCCCTTTAGCATGAGCCAATTGAGCCAATTTTTTAATATCAAATTCCAACATCAAAGGATTGGTTGGCGTTTCGATATAGAGTACATCCACATCCTTTTCTAGCTCGGCAATCAACTCTTCCTCTGTATTGGCATAGGTAAAGTGGAAACGTCCTTCCTGTTCAACTTGATTGAACCAGCGGAAAGAACCACCATAAAGGTCACGAACAGCCAAAACCTTGCTTCCTACTGGAAAGACACTAAAGGCCAAGACAATAGCTGCCATACCTGAACTGGTTGCCAAAGCATACTTGGCTGATTCAATAGCTGCCAAGACTTCCTCTGCTTTACTACGAGTTGGGTTTTTGGTACGGGTATAGTCAAATC
>ERZ772966.904-NODE-904-length-11086-cov-2.713081_pt1 | contig 11086 bp, 7 predicted proteins | sample MGYA00580680_ERZ772966 | MGnify/ENA primary metagenome ERZ772966 (study PRJEB29015, sample SAMEA2738055) | human oral metagenome | biome: human oral; feature: human-associated habitat; material: saliva | place: China | collected 2225 ...
CACTTGTGCAATAGGCGTCTTCGTATCAGATAGTAATTCTTTAGCAGCATTGATGCGTTTATCCGTAATATATTTCACCAGTGTTTCGCCGGTTTCTTTCTTAAAGATTCGAGCCAGGTGATCCGCGCTGAGATACACCATATCGGCTAAAGTTGTTCGGCTTAAATCTTCTGCATAGTGATGGTCGATATATTCGATAATCCGTTGAATACTATTTTTTTGGTTTTCAGTATCGGTTACGAAATTGCGTGCACGTGACCAATAATAAGTGAAGTATTCCTCAAAAGACTCAATCGAATGGAATTTTCTTTGGAATAGGAAATCATGCTGAGTATTTTGGAATAGCTTATGCGCTGAAATTCCATTTTGATCTAAGTAAATCCCGATTTGTTGCGTCCAGTCCAAATGAAGCTTTTGCAAAGTGGCTTTTGGAACGAATCCATTTGAAATATACTGAGACAGATTTGTGATTAACTCACTTTCATCGAGTGCATCCGAGAAGGAGAGTGCGCTCATTGTATTAGTAGTTTCTTGTAAAATAGTAGTACCCGAAGTAATAGGAATAATCGTATTCCAATAAGGAACTTGTTGTCCAGTTGCCGCGTAGAGTTCTTTCACGTCTTTCAAAATACTAGTGCATTGAATGCAATTTGTGAACGTGATGATAGAATTTCGATGCAACTTGTCTTGAATCTCTTGCTGGATTTTTCTAGCGAACACCTCACTATTGATAAAATGATCCACTCTAAAGAGGCAAACGTAATGGTCGACAAGACCTTCCATCTTAAACAGGCTTGCTAGTTGATACATCTCATTAGAAAAGGCTTGGAATACCTTTCTTAATTGAGAGGTCCATGATGGGAGTTCCGGAGCGTAATCTGCCTCGCTAATATTTAATGTAATTACACCCGTTAGAAAATATTGATGTTCTTTTAACTTTAAATTCCGCTTTAAAAGTTCAGAGTGCAGTTCTTCCATACGGTGAATGCGTGGTTTTCTTAAATATTCAAACCAGAAATTATTCTCTGTTTGGAAGGAGGATTCAAGAGGCGCTGCTGGATGCTGCTCTGTAATCTTATCCAGTGCTTTTTGAATAATAAACTCTAATTTTTCGAAGTTAATCGGTTTTAAGTAGTATTCAAAACTTTGTAATTCAATCGCTTTTTGTGCGTAGTTGAAATCCGCATAGTTCGTTAAGAAAATCGTTTTGATGTCGTAATTTTCATTTCTCACCCAAGAGAGCAGTTCAAGACCACTTCCTTGAGGCATTTCAATATCGCTAATCATTAGATGAATAGAATGTTCTTTAATGATTGCTTGAGCCTGAGTGAGGCTGTTGGCTGCGTAGACGTTATCGATTTTTAGTCGATCCCAACGGATTTTTTCACGTAACGCTTCGATGATAAAACGGTCATCATCAACAAGTAGTATATTCATTAGAATCTCCTTTCAACTCTTTATAAGGAACTAGAACATCAATTCTAGCGCCTCCGGTATCGTTATTTTCAAACGTAATCGTATAATCATTTGGATATAAAAGATTGAGTCGTTCAATCGCGTTTGTAATCCCAATATGGTGTCCGTCTTCTGACATTAACGATTCCATATTTTTAAGTTTGTTTAGAATTTCAGTCGAGAATCCAGGTCCATTGTCTTTAACACAAATTTCAATATAAGGCTTCTCATCAACGATTCGTTTTTGAATAGAAAGGTCAATAGCGATTCCATCTTGGAAAGAGAAACCGTGCTTAATCGTATTTTCAATGAAGGTTTGTAGTAATAAAGAAGGCACTAACGCATGTTGGAGTTCGTTATCAAACTCTAGTGCGAAATGGATATTATCGCCGTATCGAATGCGTTGGATTTCCAAGTAGTCCTTAATATGCTGAATTTCTTTATCCAGTGGTGAAAAGTCTTGATTCACCATGAAGAGATATCTTAAGTAGTCGGATGTTAAAATCGTTAACTCTTCAATTTGTTTATAATTCTCCGTTTGAAGCATGCTATGAATCATGGAGAGCATGTTCAAATAAAAGTGAGGTCGAATTTGACTCTTTAAGTAGTTGAGTTCGACTTTTTTTAATTCTAATTGAGCGTGATATTCACGGATTTTTAACTCTTGCATATCAAAGAGGACCTGACTCAATTTATCATTGGCCGTATCGATTTCCAAAATCCCTTCAGAAGAAGCGATGTCGTATATCGACGTTGTTTCATCAATGCGTGAAAGACGCTCTGTTAACCGTGTAATTGGCTTCAACATTCTGTTTCGAATGAAAATAATCAACACGAGTGAAGCAATCGCAATGAGAATAGGAACAATGGCGATAAAGACTTCGAAAAGAACGATACTCTTAAATACATCTGTGTAGTCAACTGCTACATAAATATCAAAAGGAAGTTGCGTCCGAACGCTATCTGCCTCGATTAAGTGAGTTGAAGGTGATAAATTCTTTGGCTCTTTTAATGATATATGTCCATTTTTTCCGATATTGAGTTTTCTAAGTGGCGTTAGAATGTCATCTGCTGAGATGACGGCCATAATTGTTTTCTCTTTATAATGAACGACTTTAATTAAGTATTCCGTATCATTAATAATAATAGCTTGCCATTTACGGTCGTCAGTATTATTTCTGAACGAATTAATATTGTTCTTTAAATATAAGTAATCTTGATAGGGAATATAGAGAGTAGATGCACTCAGAAAATGATGCGTACCTTCTGTAGCCACCAAAAACGACATATGCGTTTCATGTTGGTATTCATAATCATTAAAAGTTGTCTGTACTTTTTTAACGGTTTGCTCATAATCCGTGTAACTTTGTGCCTCATTCAGCTGATCTAATCCCTCATCGTGAGTGATGGTTGAATACAAAAAGCGTTCAACGGAACGCATTTCGTCATTTAATCCATTAGCGTATATCTCAATAGAACTCGTCAACTGTTGGATGTTTTGATTCTTAATAAAATCTCTCGTGGCATTGCTGACAAAGAGACTAATCACGGTAATGAGGATAAGAAGGACTAATAATACTTGAAAGAAAAATTTAAAAGAATGTCTTTTAGATAGAATACTATGTAGTTTCATAACTTTTACCTCGCTTCTCAAGTATAACACTATCACAAAAGTTGTCAAAAAACGATATGAATTAAGAAGATGTCGGAAAAGTGATATAAATTTGGAAATATTGTCTGAATAGTGAATACTTCTTATCGAAATATTGATATAAAGAAAGCGTTTTATTTTATAAAATAATGACAGGAATTTGAAACAGGAGGAAAATTATGAAAGATTTAACCCAATTACAAAAAAGAAAAATAAAAAGCAACATTCCTTTATATGTGCTCCTATTTCCTTCAATTATTTTACTTATAATGTTTGCATATATCCCCATGTTAGGACTTGTCATTGCTTTTAAAGATTACTCACCAGCAAACGGAATCTTAAATAGCCCGTGGGCAGGGTTTAAATATTTTATCCAGTTCTTTAAATCCGTTCAATTCGGAACAACGATGACGAACACATTAAAGATTTCAATTTATAGCATTCTCGTTGGATTTCCATTACCAATTCTACTAGCGCTCTTATGTAACCAATTAAGAACGGGGAAATTCAAAAAGGTCTTTCAAGTAACCACTTATTTACCACACTTTATTTCAACAATGGTTATGTGTGGGATGATTATTTTATTCCTATCACCAAATAGTGGGTTGATTGCCAATATCTTCAAATCTCTTGGATGGACAATGCCAAACTTATTATCAAAACCAGAAAGTTTTGCTGGTGTTTATGTTTGGAGTGACGTTTGGCAACACATCGGTTGGGACAGCATTATTTACTTAGCAGCGTTATCAGCCATCGACCCAACGTATTACGAAGCGGCTACGATGGACGGAGCTTCTCGTATGCAAAAGATTCTCAACATCGATTTACCATTACTTTTACCAACAGCAATGATTCTCTTGATTTTAAGAGCCGGTAGTTTATTAAGTATCGGTTTTGAAAAAGTATTACTATTACAAAATCCATTGAACCTAGCTGGAAGTGAGGTGATTTCGACTTACGTATATAAAGTTGGGATGATTAACTTCCAATACAGTTACTCTACAGCTATCGGATTATTCAATACTGTAGTCAACTTAATCATTCTTTTATCTGTCAATTGGTTTTCTAAACGATATACCAAAACAGGACTATTTTAAAAGGAGGGTGGTCATAGCATGAAATGGTTTAAGGTTTCAAGAAAATCAAAATCAGATTTGTTTTTTGACGTAGTGATCTACGGTTTTGCAATCTTGTTAATATTATTAATCGTATACCCATTGTGGTTTGTTGTGATTGCTTCTTTTAGTAATCCTTCTGATGTAGCCAATGGTAAAGTATGGTTCATTCCTCATGAATGGAAATTAGATGGATACCTTCGATTAATTGAACAACCACTGTTCTTAAGAAGTTATCTCAATACGATTTTATATACAGTAGTCGGTACTTTATTTGCACTACTAATCAATATCCCTGCTGGATACGCGTTATCTAGACGCGACCTACTTGGTAAAAAGTGGCTCAGCGTTCTCTACATTGTTCCGATGTTCGTATCAGGTGGATTGATTCCAATCTACTTAACAGTGAAGAGTGTAGGACTTGTCGATACATTCTGGGTAATGGTTGTTCCATTTGCAGTATCTTCTTACAACATCATCGTTGCAAGAACATTCTTCAATAACAGTATCCCAGAAGGAATGTGGGAAGCCGCTCAAATTGATGGATGCGGAACGATTCGTTATTTCTTCAAAATCGTTGTTCCTTTATCAAAAGCGATTATTGCTGTAATTGGTTTATGGACAGCAGTTGGTATTTGGAACTCTTGGTTCAATGCTTTGATTTACTTAACGAAAGAAAACTTGCAACCATTGCAATTAATTTTAAGACGATTACTCATTAGTAACCAAATGATGCAATCTCAGGCAACAGGGGAACTTGCATCTGAGCTTCGTATTAAAGCCGATATGATGAAATATGCAGCGATTGTAATTTCAACGGCTCCAATTATGTTGCTTTATCCATTTGTCCAAAAATATTTCAATCAGGGTGTCATGATTGGCGCACTAAAAGAATAGGAGAGATATTATGAAAATCAATAAAATGAAGTATATGTTTTTAGCAGCGGCTACACTTACTGGACTAGCAGCTTGCTCAAATTCAACAACTAAGTCGAATGACGAAAAATCAGATCAGAATACTTATAAAATTACAACAGTTCGATGGTCTGACTGGGGTGAAGATTACCATAAAGGATTTATTGATGATTCTGCAAAAGAAGCAGGTATTCAAATTAACTGGGATACTCTTATTGCTGCAGACTGGACAGATAAAAAATCTGTTTTAATTGCTAGTGGTGACCTACCTGATGCATTCTTAGGATCAAACGCATTTACGGATGCTGAAATTGCTCAAAACCAATCTTTATTTATTCCTCTAGAAGATTTAATTAAAGAAAACATGCCAAACCTTACTAAGGCAATGGAACAAGAACCAAAACTAAAAGCGATGATTACATCTCCTGATGGACATATTTATAGTCTTCCTAAGAAGTTACCAATGCGTCCAACAGTAGCAAACCAATTATTCATCAATAAAAAATGGCTCGATAATTTAGGGTTAAAAGTACCTCAAACTTACGATGAATTAGTAAAAGTACTTCAAGAATTCAAAGATAAAGATGCAAACGGAAATGGAGATCCAACGGATGAAATTCCATTTGGCTCTGGTAACTTTGACCCAACATTCTCTTACATCCTTCCATTTAACAACCGTTTAGGTGCAGATAACACTTATGAAATGTCTGTAAAAGATGGTAAACCTGTATATCTTCGTACAGAAGAAAGCTACAAACAAGGGATTGCAGCAATGCATGACGCATACAAGAAAGGCTTAATTGACCCTGAACTTTACACTGAAGATTCATCAATGAGTGCCGCAAAACGTATGGATAAATCAGTATCTAGAGTAGGTGTTTCAAGTGGTTGGACTGCCGATGCTACATTTGGATTACATGCTAGCGAATATGTTCCTTTACCAGCGATAAAAGGTCCTGATGGAAAAGGGTATGTTTCTTCAGACCCAGATCACTACAACTATGGACGTAATGAATTATTAATCACTACAAAAGCGAAGAACCCTGCTAAATTATTACAATGGTTCGACAAATTCTATACTGACGATGCAAGTATCCAAAACTTCTATGGTTCATTTGGAATTGCTACAGAAAAAGATGGCGACAAATATAAAGTATTACCTCCAAAAGACGGTAAATCTGCCGATGAATATGCTTGGATTCACTCTCTACGTGACTTCGGACCTAAATACGTGAGCGACAACATCAACAGTCGTGTAGAAATTGACCAAACTCAAGGTGACGGTTTGAAATTGAAGATGGACCAAGAATTAAAACAATTTGCTTTACCAGCTTACCCTAATGTAATCTATTCTCAAGAAGAACTAAGCAAATTAGCTTCAATTTACGTAAGTATCAATTCTTATGTAAAACAACAAGCTTCTAAATGGGTAGTTGATGGCGGAATTGAAGAAGAATGGGATTCTTACTTAGCAAACCTTAAAAATATGGGATTGGATGAATTCATCAAGATTCAACAAGACGCATATGACCGTTATCAAAAAGAAGTTAAATAGTAACATTTTAACAAATACCCTAACTGAAACGTTTAAAATACAATGAGTAGAGGGAGCGAGATGAAGAAAAATCTTTCTCGCTTCCTTTTTCTCATATAGGAACGGTGATATCATTGCAAAAACTATTTCGAATAGATGGGCCACTTGTTAGAGGACTAACGCTCATCACTAATTTGATTCTATTAAATACATTATTTATCATTACGAGCATTCCTCTTGTAACAATGGGTGCTTCTGTGACATCTCTCAATACGATGTTGCATCGGATTTTAAAAGACGATGATGGCGATATTGTTTATCATTATTTCCGTATTTTTAAATCTAACTTTAAGCAAGCAACTGTCATTTGGGCAGCTCTCGTGGTACTTGGAGTTCTATTATTTTTGAACTACAGTATTTTTTCGAATACAAACTTCTTGAATGGATATGGATTGTTTCTCCTAGCGCCATTTGGAATGTTAGTGATACTAGGTATTATCATTCTTTTACCATATATCGGATTATTTGAAAATAGTTTAAAAGCCAGTGTCATCAACAGCTTTTTCGTTTGTATTTTAGATCCGTTACGTGCAATTCTATTGATTCTATTTAACTGCGCAGTGGTGTACATGAGTGTGAATACGCCAGAGAGATTATTAACTTCAATTTACGTTTTCACTTTTGGTGGATTTGCAATCTGGGCATTGTTAAATGTAAAAGTAACGAGTAAAATGTTTGAGAAGGCATATAAATTAAGCAATGGAGGTACACAAGATGAAAATTTTTAAAGGAGATTTTTATCGTATCAGTGTTCTAACGGATAAACTCATTCGTTTAGAATATTCAAAAAATGGGCAGTTCGAAGATAGACATACGCAATTAATCCAAAACAGAGACTTTGGTGAAGTAGAGGTAGAAGCAACAGAAACACCAGAACTATTAGATATTAATACGAAGTTCTTCCGTTTACGTTATAACAAAGGCGAATTCAATAATCAAAATCTCTTTATTGAATTAAAAGGGCAATTTGCTCTTTACGGTAGTCGTTGGTATTTTGGTGAACCAATCGAAACTTTAAAAGGAACGACTCGTACACTCGACGAAGTAGACGGGGAAACAGAACTCGAAGACGGTATTATTAGTAAGAGTGGTTACGCCGTTTTAGATGATTCGAAGGGATTCATCAGTGACGAAAAAGAAGGTTTTATTAAAAAAGAAAGTGATGTGGACCTTTACTTCTTTGCTTATGGGCATGACTATAGAGGTGCTGTTAGAGACTTCTATCATTTAACAGGTGCAACTCCATTATTACCACGATATGCCTTAGGAAACTGGTGGAGCCGCTATTGGCCTTATACTGCAGACGAGTATTTCAGTCTCGTTGAACGTTTCGAAGATGAACAAGTTCCGCTTGCTGTTGGCGTGATAGATATGGATTGGCATATCACGAAGATTCCAGAACGCTTTGGTAGTGGGTGGACAGGCTATTCTTGGAACCGGGAACTGATTCCAGAGCCGGAAAAACTATTAAAGAAACTGCATGATAAGAAATTAAAACTTTCTCTAAATGTCCATCCAGCTGATGGCATTCGAGCGTATGAAGATGCGTATCCAGCTGTTGCAAAACGTCTAGGATTAGATGCAGCCAGTGAAGAACCTGCTATTTTTGATATTGCAAATCCTCGCTTTAGAGAATCATACTTTAAAGATGTTCATTATCCATTAGAAGAACAAGGCGTTGATTTCTGGTGGATTGACTGGCAACAAGGAACGCAAGGGGTACAAGACCCATTGTGGCTATTGAACCACTATCATTTTGTTGATAATTGTAAGAGAGCAGATGGCGGATTAATCTTGTCTCGTTACGCTGGACCAGGGAGCCATCGTTATCCAGTTGGATTTTCTGGAGACACTATTGTAACTTGGGAATCCCTTAAATTCCAACCTTATTTCACATCAACAGCCTCTAATATTGGTTATAGCTGGTGGAGTCATGATATTGGCGGACATATGCGTGGTTATTATGATGAAGAATTACAAATTCGCTGGTTACAATATGGCGTCTTTAGTCCAATTACACGACTTCATAGTTCGCGAAGTCCATTTAATAGTAAGGAGCCATGGTTCTTTACGAAACAAACTGCAGAAATCATGAAGCATTATTTACGTCTAAGACACCAATTGCTTCCATATCTTTACACGATGAATGTGGCAACGCATGAAGAGGGTGCGCCTCTTGTGAGTCCGATGTACTATTTCTATCCAGAAAATGAAGAAAGTTACCGTGTGCCAAATCAATACTTCTTCGGTAGCGAGTTAATGGTCGCTCCAATTACAGAACCAATGAACAAAGATTACCAATCCGCTAAAGTCCAAGTATGGTTCCCAGAAGGAAAATGGTACGATTTCTTCACTGGAAGAGAGTACGCAGGAGATGTGGTACTTGATATTTATCGTGATATCGAATCAATTCCTGTATTTGCCAAAGAAGGAGCGATTGTTCCATTAGATGGTTCTGGTGTGAAGATGGGGGTAGATTTACCTGAAGTGATCGATTGGTATGTATTCCCGGGAACTCATCATTCATTTGATATGGTGGAAGACTTAGATGGAGCTCGTTGTGTAACGACATTATCTGTTGATTGGAAGTTAGGTGCTATCCAATTAGCTGTTGAAGGGGATAAAGGCATCCTTCCAGAAAACAGAATTCACCGCATTCATGTCCAAGGAAGCCAAAATATTGTCGTTGAATTGGAAAATAAAAATGCGACTGTTGAGTTTGCGGTGGGTGAAAAACAAACGGTCAATCGAAATGAAGCGTTCTTCCAAGTACTTAAGAATGCGAACCTTCCATACTTAACTAAAGATTATTTATATCGTCGATTAGTGGGTGCTAAAAATGCGAATGAAATTATGAATATCTTACATCATGAAGACGACGAATTAAGAGGACGATTGCTAGAAATCTTATTTATAAGTGAACCATAACAAAAAACGGATACTTCCAATAGGAGGTATCCGTTTCTCTATGTTCAAAAAAACACTGCATCCATTCGTTGAATACAGTGCTAAATCGATTAATCCACTTTATAATACATCATTGCTTTAATTGTTTTACCATCTGTTACGGTTTGAGCACCATAAATACGGTCTTTAGAGATGTCAGATTGGTCTTTGTCACCAGACATGATGCCATAAGTGAGTTCTACATTTTTAGGAATAAATGAGAAGACTGCGCCACCCACAAATGTATTTTCATTCCCTTCTGGAACCATAATCCAGTTAAGGAGCCCTTCTTGGTATTGTTGTTCGGTAATACCGACCTTGAATTTTCTACCTCCAGAAGTAATGTTTCCATCTTTATCGATATGGAATTCCCATCCTGCAGAGTTTCTCCATGTTCCTGCTACGCTTCGGAAATCTCCTTGTTTTATCGCTTGGATATCCATAGAAGATGGAGCAGGAGCTTCTGCTGGAACCGCCACTTTTTCAGTGGAAACTGTCTTTGGAACTGGAGCTGTTACTTTTTGTTGCTCAGCAGTCGTTGTAACAATTGTCGTTGGAGCTTCTGTTGTACTCGTTGTTGTTTGTTTCGTCGTTGTAGTACTTTGAGTAGTAGTTGTAGGAGCTTGAGTTGTTGTTTCTTGTTTCTTTTGGAAGAATGAACAGCCACCTAAAGTAAGTGCGACTAGAATCATTGCTATAGATTTTTTCATAGAAATACCTCCTTTTCCAATTCTATTATACTACTAAATACAGTCTTTATGTAGAAAAAATTCATAATACATAAAAAGTTAATGTAGAAAAAAATTTACTTTGACATTTTCACATTTTAGAGGTAAGATGGTCGTAAGGGTATCGGTAGGTGAGACTACCATGGAGATACGGATGACTACCGCAAAATAGTGGAGACACTATTCGTTGGTTAGCAGTCGCTGTCGTGAAGGCAGAGACTAATGTCATTTCATCGCTCCATGATGTTAAAGCTTGAACGAAAATTAAGAATTGTTTATTTGATAAGCATCTTGTCGCGTTTAAGCTTTGACAAGGTGTTTTTTCATTTACCCAAAATTTTTAGAAAGAGGTGATCATATGCCTGAACCGGAGAGTCAAACGAAACAAATCAATGAGCGAAGGGAAGAGTGCGATGATCACCCGGAACTTCGCCTAATCTAAAAAAGAGGTGAAGTCTATGAAAACAGCAAAAGAAAGATTCGATTTAGCATTGATGAATCCAATGGCAGAGGTTCTAGAAGCATTAGGAACATCTGTAAAAGGATTAAATGAAGAACAAGTAGAAACTATGCGTGAAACATATGGAGAAAACAAAATTACAAAGGCTAAAGAAGATCCAATTTGGAAAAAGATTTACGAATCGATTATCAATCCATTTACGGTTATCTTATTAGTCATTGC
>ERZ772966.907-NODE-907-length-11071-cov-20.550926_pt1 | contig 11071 bp, 9 predicted proteins | sample MGYA00580680_ERZ772966 | MGnify/ENA primary metagenome ERZ772966 (study PRJEB29015, sample SAMEA2738055) | human oral metagenome | biome: human oral; feature: human-associated habitat; material: saliva | place: China | collected 2225 ...
GCTCGGCGCCGATGCGCTCGAAGGGATCGTCGAGGTCGATTTCCTTGGCGACGGACACGCCGTCCTTGGTGATCGTGGGGGCGCCCCACTTCTTGTCGAGCACGACGTTGCGGCCCTTGGGGCCGAGCGTCACCTTGACGGTGTCGGCCAGCAGGTTCAGGCCGTTCTCCATGCCGCGACGGGCATCCTCATCAAACTTGATGATCTTGCTCATTGGAAATGTATCCTTCCGCGATGCGGATCGGGTCCGGTGCCCGCGACGGACGACCGCGCTTGGTGGGCGGCCTCACCGGACCAGTGGTCTTATCACTCTCCATGTCGGAGTGCTAGATACGATTTTGGCACTCACCAGCATCGAGTGCAAGGCGAGGTAGGGGCTTCGCGCCCGATGCGCTCAGGGCGTAACGTGCGTACCCCGGACATGCGTGAGCCGCCCGACCCCACTCGGGTTCGGGCGGCTCACGGAACTCACGTGCGCGCTCAGCGCAGGACGACGACGATGTCGGGGTTTCCCAGGCCGCTTTCCTGGCGGACGTTGTCGATGCCCAGCTTGGAGGCAACATCCTTTGCGGTCCCCTCCATGCTGGGGTCCTCGTAGTACACGGTCGAGGTCTGCGTCGCCCAACCGTCGGCATTCGCCGCGGAGGTACCGGCGTAGCCCGCCTGGTTCAGGATCGAGGCCTGCTGGCCGGCGTATCCCTGCGTCCCGGTACCGTTAAGGACCTGGATGACGGCGCCATGATCGGGCGCGGAGGAGGCCGCGGAGGACGAGGGGTTCGGAGAAGGGGTGGCTTCAGTGCCGCTCTCGGCGGGCGCGGCGCTTGACGGCGCGGCGCTCGGGCCGGGGGCCGCGCCAGTGGTCGTCGAGATGGGCCCGGGGGTCGGGTTAACAGTGGTGGTCTGCTGGCGAGACAGAGCGGTGGCCGCTGCCCAGCCGAGCGCGGGAACGATCACGAGGATGGCCAGGAATGGCCACACGTTCTTCCACTTGGAGGGCTTGGGGCGATGCATGCCGACGGGCATATCCTCGCCGGCGCGGTCAAATTCATCCCTGGGGTACTGAGAGCTCACGTGTTCAGACTATCGGAAAAGATCCCCCGGGGCTCGTGTGGCACGCGGGAAATGTGGGGTGGTATGCGCGGCATTAGGCTGGTGTCATGAGTGATTACAATCCGCGCCCACTGTCCGAGCTGATCGATCCGGGATGGGCCACTGCACTGGCGCCGGTCGAGGGGCGCGTCCACGAATTGGGCGCAATGCTGGCCGCCGAGGTGAAAGAGGGGCGCGGTTACCTGCCCGCGGGTACGGACGTGCTGCGCGCGTTCACCTACCCCTTCGAGCGAGTGAAGGTACTGATCGTGGGACAGGACCCGTACCCGACGCCGGGCCACGCGATGGGCTTGTCCTTCTCGGTTTACCCGGGCGTCGAGATACCTAAGTCTCTGGTCAATATCTTCCGGGAACTCGCCGAGGACGTGGGTTGCCCGCTCCCTTCGTCGGGTGACTTGACGCCGTGGAGCGAGCAGGGCGTGTGCCTGCTCAACCGCGTGCTGACCGTCCGACCGGGGGCTCCAGCCTCTCACCGCGGACGCGGCTGGGAAGAGGTCACGCAGTGCGCGATCGACGCGCTGGTCACTCGCCGACGCGCGGACGGCTCGCGTGCGCCCCTCGTGGCGATCCTGTGGGGCAAGGATGCTCAATCGCTGGCCCCGCGCCTCGGGGACACGCCGTTCATCGCTTCCCCGCACCCCTCGCCGCTGTCCGCGTATCGAGGGTTCTTTGGGTCGCGTCCGTTCTCGCGCGCGAACCACCTGCTCCAGGAGCAAGGGGCTTCAGGAATCAACTGGTCGCTGGCGCGCTGAGAGAGCGGCGGCGACGAGGCCGTGGCTTGGCCGCACATGCGGCATCCGTGCCGCGGTGAGGGGCTCCGTGGAGCCGGCTATCGGACTCGAACCGATGACCTGCTGTTTACAAGACAGCTGCTCTACCAACTGAGCTAAGCCGGCGGCGGACACTAGTGTGCCACAGGTTGGGTGCCCGGCGCACGGGCGGGAGAGTGACCCGCCGCGCCCGGCAGAGAAGTGGGGCGGGCCCGCCAAGCGGACCCGCCCCTCTGCCATCGCGACGATCAGTCGGAGCTGGTGGTTGTTCCCTCGCTCTGCGACTCGCCGTCACCGCTCTGGGAGGGCTCGGTGGCCGCGGGCGCCGGGGTGGGGTCGACCAGCGGGGATGCGGAGTCGGAGAATCCGAAGAGCTCGCTGATGGAGGCTCGCATGGACGCGGGATTGTTGGTGAGGGTCACGAGGCTGGAGTGATCCTTGACCAGCTCGGGGGTACCGAGCTTGTTGGGCTCACGCCCGTTGACAGACGCGTTCTTCCAGGCGTTGGAGGAGGCCTCGAGGTAGGGTTCGACGGCGTTGACCGGGAAGGTGGCGATGACGTCGGAGGGGACGCCGACCTCCGCGGCGATCTGCTTGACCTGCTTCCAGGAGGCGTCGAGGTTCTGGACGACCGTGCCGTTACCTGCCTGGTACTGGGTGCGGAAGTAGGCAAGGAGCGCGTGGTGGAATTCGATCCACTTGTCGGGGGCCTTCTGGGCGACGACGAGCGAGGCGCCGGTCGCGGGCTTGAGGTAGTCCATGTTCACGGTGATCACGGGCTGGATCTCGAGGTTGTAATGCCCCTCGGCGGCCCATGTTGTCAGGTCCTCACCGAGGACGGCGTCGAGATCCGCGCAGGCGTGGCAGGAGTAGTCGAAGTATTCGGTGAGCGTGGGCAGGTTCGGGTCGGCCTCGGAGGAGACGCCGTTGCCGTTGACGATGATCGGGCGCCCGTCCGCGAAGACGCCGAGGATCTCGGAGGCGTCGACGTTGCGAGCTGCGCTAATCTCGGACTGCTGCTTCCAGATCACGCTGCCGACGGCGCCGACGACGGCCAGGACGATCGCGGCGACGGCGGAGATGACGATGATGCGGGTGCGACGGTCGGCGCGTTCCTGCGCTAGGCGCATCTGTGCGGCCTTCGCGCGCACGGGATCGACGTCGGGCTTCTTCTTGTGAGCCATGACCTTACCTTCCAGAATTAGTTGAATGTTGCAATAGTAACGAGCGTGAGCACCACTCGCCTAGTGCGGCAGGCCACCCGTGATGACATACCAGGAGCCAACCAGGAACCCCACACAGCCTACCGCGAGGAGGGCGCGCCCCCAGAGGGGGCGCACGACGCCACGCAGAGACGTGGCGATTCCAACGCGCAAGTCGCCGGCGAAAGGCATGAGCCAGGCCGCGAGCAGCGTAAGGGTCGCTAGCCCCCAGACGATCGCCGTCCCCGCCGGGTCACTCAGCCAGTAGTCTTCACGCGAGAGGCTGGCGGAGCTGGCGACTTCGACCGGCCAGCTCCACAGGACCACACCCTCGTAGGAGTAGGAGACGATAACCCAGATCAGGTAGGGAATGAGTCCCCCTGCGACGAGCGCAAGGGAGCTGGTGAGCACGGAGCGCACGAGCAGGATCGGGGACATGGCGACGACGGCCGCCCCATCACTGGACTTGGGCCCGCGCACGAGGCGGCGTCTTTCAAGCCACCTGGTCATGGCGCCAACAAGGCCGAAGGTCGTCAGGGCGATGCCGACGATCATCGAGCCGGTGACCCCGAGCATAAGCGGGAGAGCCGCGAGCACGGCGAGCAGGGCGGCTCCGGAGAACCACGCCCCCTTGCTCCACGACGAGGCCGTGGCGTCCTCCCCCGCGGGGAAAGCACCCGACTCGTTGGCTCCGGGCACCCACGCGGCCGCCTGGCCGGGATGAGCTAGGGGCGCCGCGGGCATCTGGTGACCGCCTCCGGGGGCGTACCCGCCGCGGGGGCCGGGGTAGCCGACCTGGGGAGCGGAAGAGGAGGGCGGGCTATACGGGGGAATGACCTCGGTGGGGTCCGCGTCGTCGACGGCCTGCCAGGTGTCGGTCGCGTCGTCGCGCCAGGCGACCTCGCTGGGGTCGTCATCCCAGTCTTCCTCCCACGCGACGGAGGCGGTATCAACCTGGTCGGTATGGTCGTTGGCGGCGGTAAACTCCGAGGCGTCACGACGCGGGTGTTGCGGGTACGCGACGGCGCGAGCGCCGGCGGCCCCGGGGCGCACGCCCACCTCGTCCCACTCCGGCGGCGCGGCGATTTCCTGCGGGTCGGAGTTGATGGACTGGGTGCGCACGCCCGTGTCGAGTAGCTGCGCCCAGTTGACGGTCACGTAGTCGAGCTCGCCGGGGGCCCAGCCGACGGCGCTCATAAGGTCGGCGACGATGAGGGAGGGCGAGGGACGATCGTCGGGGTCGGGCGCCAGTCCTCCCGCGAGCGCGTCGGCGACCATCGGGTGCAACCCAGCCAGGTCAGGATTACCTTCGATGACGCGCAGCATGGTGGCGGTCACGTCACCCTTTCCGAAGGGTGGGCGACCGGTCGCGCAGGACAGGAGCGTCGCACACCAGGCCCACCAGTCGGACTCCTTCGTAGCTCCCTGCCCCTGGAGGAGCTCGGGCGCGGTGTACCCGGCGGTGCCCGACACGAGGCCGGTGCGGGTCAGGTGCTGATCCTCCACGGCCATCGCGATACCAAAGTCGATGAGGACAGGTCCACGCGGAGAGCAGATGATGTTGGAGGGCTTAATGTCGCGGTGGATGATGTCGGCGTGGTGAACAGCCGCGATCGTGGACGCCAGATGGTAGGACATGGCGGCGACGCCGCGCAGCGGGATCGGGCCGGACACGAGGATTTCCGCGAGGGTGGGCCCGTCCACATATTCGGAGACGACGAAGGGCTGACTCGCTTCCGTCTCCGCGTCGACGATGTGGGCGACGAAGGGCGAACGCACCGAGTTCACGGTTCGCGTCTCACGCTCGAGGCGGGCGCGCGATTCCTCGGAGGCCGCCATCGCGGGGTGCATGGCTTTGAGGGCGACTCGCGTGCCGCCCCCGTCTTCGGCTAGCCACACCGTGCCCGCGCCGCCCGTTCCGAGCCGACGGATGAGCCGATAACCGCCCAGTTCCTCGCCTTCTTCCACGGCACCAGAGTACCGGCCCCCTCCGCTATCTGTGTCCACCCGCGCGGGGGACCCCGGGCCTCGCGACACAATCGAGGCAACCGCCACACCCGCTCGCGCCCCGCGATCCACGATCCGACACGGACTGTACAGGCCCGTTCGACCGTGATAGCTTCATCTTTAGTCGCGCGCGCGGAACGATCCGCGTTCGCACTCCGTGGGCGAAGACGCTCCACGGTCACCCCACAACGGATCGTCCGGCACGTACCTGCCGGTGGGAAGGAATTCAACATGGCAACCGTTACCTTTGATCACGCGACTCGCGTGTACCCGGGCTCCGACAAGCCCGCCGTCGACCAGCTCTGCCTCGATATTGCTGACGGCGAGTTCCTCGTCCTGGTCGGCCCCTCCGGCTGCGGTAAGTCCACCTCCCTGCGTATGCTCGCGGGCCTGGAGGACGTCAACGGAGGCCGTATCCTCATCGGCGATAAGGACGTCACCGACGTTCCCCCGAAGAACCGTGACATCGCCATGGTCTTCCAGAACTACGCCCTCTACCCGCACATGTCCGTGCGCGAGAACATGGGCTTCGCCCTGAAGATTGCGGGCGTGCCCAAGGCCGAGATCAACAAGCGCGTCGAAGAGGCTGCAAAGATCCTCGACCTGGAGCCCTACCTGGACCGTAAGCCCAAGGCCCTGTCCGGCGGCCAGCGTCAGCGCGTCGCCATGGGCCGCGCGATCGTCCGTAAGCCTCAGGTCTTCCTGATGGACGAGCCGCTGTCGAACCTGGACGCCAAGCTGCGTGTCCAGACCCGCACCCAGATCGCCTCCCTGCAGCGCGAGCTCGGCGTCACCACCGTCTACGTCACGCACGACCAGACGGAGGCCCTGACGATGGGCGACCGCATCGCGGTCATGGCCGGCGGCCTCCTTCAGCAGTGCGGCACCCCGCAGGAAATGTACGAGCGTCCCGCCAACGAGTTCGTCGCCGGCTTCATCGGCTCCCCCGCCATGAACCTGGGCACCTTCACGGTGGACGGCGAGTGGGCGAAGATCGGCTCGGCCCGCGTGCGCCTGTCGGCTGCCACTCGCGACGCGCTGGTCCCCGAGGACGGCGGAAAGATCAAGATCGGCTTCCGTCCCGAGGGCCTGGAGGTCGTCGACGAGACCGTCGAGGGCACCATCCCCGTTGAGGTTGACTTCGTCGAGGAGCTCGGCTCCGACGCCTACGTGTACGGCCACCTGGTGGGCGACGAGCACGGCGAGGGCCTGGGCTCGGGCTCCGAGGGCACCGCCAAGCAGCTGATCGTGCGCGTTCCTCCGCGCACCGCCCCCAGCCGCGGCGGCGTCCTGTACGTGCGCATCCGCGAGGGCCAGCAGCACAACTTCTCGGCTTCCACGGGCGTTCGCCTGCCCGAGTGACGCGCGCCTAGCCCTCACCCCCTAGCAGCCCGGCCTCGTTCGTACATCTCCCGGACGAGGCCGGTGCTGGTTCGCGGGCGCGCCGACGCACGCACGTGTTGTACGCCGCGAAGTGCGCGTGACCTGCTGTCGGGCTATGCGAGAGCCTGCGGAGATGAGACAATGAGGCCATGGCTTTGGACATTACTGCGGCCGCGGCCGAGCCCGCGCTTCTCGACCTCCCTTGGGACATCCCGCTGGAGGAGTGGCCATCGTCGCTGCTCGCCGCCCTGCCGCGAGGCATTTCCCGCCACGTCGTGCGCTTCGTGAACCTGTCGGGACGCGTCCTGGCGGTCAAGGAGATCGGCGAGACGGTGGCTCACCACGAGTACGACATGCTGCGTGACCTGTCGCGCCTAGACGCGCCCTCGGTCCACCCGGTCGCGGTCATCACGGGCCGCGTCGGAGCGGACGGCGAGGAGCTCAACGCGGTGCTTATCACCGAGCACCTGCAGTTTTCCCTCCCCTACCGCGCGCTTTTTTCCCTGTCGATGCGCGAGAACACGGCGAGCCGCCTCATTGACGCGCTCGCGCTGCTGCTCGTGCGCCTGCACCTCATCGGCTTCTACTGGGGCGACGTGTCCCTGTCGAACACGCTGTTTCGGCGCGACGCGGGCGAGTTTGCCGCCTACCTCGTGGACGCCGAAACCGGGGAGCTGCATCCCAAGCTGACTGCTGGCCAGCGCGAATACGACGTGGACCTGGCGCGCACGAACATTATCGGCGAGCTCATGGACCTCCAGGCCGGCGGCTACTTCCCGCTGGAATCCGACCCCATCGACGTAGGCGACCGCATCCGCACCCAGTACGACCTGCTGTGGACCGAGGTCACCGCGGAGGAGTCTCTGCCGAACCAGCAGCGCCAATACCTCGTGAGTGAGCGTATCCGGCGCCTCAACGACCTCGGTTTCGACGTCGCCGAGCTGCGCATGGCCTCGGATGAAACCGGCGAGCACCTCGTCATTCAGCCCAAGGTGGTCGACGCCGGCCATCACAACCGCAAGTTCATGCGCCTGACAGGCATGGATGTCGGAGAGCATCAGGCCCGCCGTCTCCTCTGCGACATCGACGTATGGCGCGCCACCAACAACATGCAGGACGTTCCCCTCGAGGAGGCCGCCCACGAGTGGCTGACCGACGTCTTTACCCCCGTCGTCCGCTCGATCCCCCGCGAGTTGGCGGGCAAGCTGGAGCCCGCGCAGCTGTTCCACGAGTACCTCGAGCACCGTTGGTATATGGCCCAGCAGGCCGGCCACGACATTTCGCGCGAGGATGCCGTCGCCTCCTACATCAGCAACATTTTGTCGTCCAAACGTGACGAGGCCGTCCTGATCGAACCCAGTTCGGGGCGTTCCTCCACGTTCAGCGCGGCGTCGCACCCCGACCTATGGTGATGGGGTACCGATTCTCGCCCCTCGGACGCTAGGAGCCACCATGTCTGATTTCCCCCGCATTTTCGCTCACCGCGGCGCGTCCTCGCTCGCGCCGGAGAACACGATCGCCGCGTTTTCTAAGGCGATGGAGGTGGGTGCCCGGTGGTTCGAGTTCGACGTGGACATCATCGGCGACGGTTCCCTGATCGTCATTCATGACGACACTCTGGACCGCACGACGACGGGTTCGGGTTCCTACTATCAGCTGGGTTACTCGGATATTCGCCGCCTGGACGCGGGCCGCTGGTTCTCCGACACCTACCGTTTCGAGCGTATTCCCGAGGCCGCCGATGCTCTTGCTTTCGCTCACGCGCAGCAGATGGGCGCAAACCTGGAGATCAAGCCCTGTGGTGGAGGTGAGCGTCTGCGTGAGCGACTCATCGAGTCACTCGCGGTCACGGTGCGCGGCGAGAAGGTCCCCTCCCGCCTCATCGTTTCGTCTTTCGACCACGACCTGCTGCGCGCCTTCCACGAGGCTTGCCCGACAGTCGCCCTCGGTTGGCTCATCGAGCGCGCGTCCGAGGAATGGCGCGAGGGCGCAGCCGCCCTGGGTGCCACGGCCATCCACCCGGGCGTCGAAGGCCTCACCCGCCAGGACGTGTCCGCGATGCGCGACGCGGGCTTCGAGGTCAACGTGTGGACCGTTAACGACGTGGAGCAGGCCCGCGAGCTCGCCTCGTGGGGCGTCACGGGCATCTTCACGGATCGCCCGCAGGATTTCCCCGCCGAGGCCTTGGCGCGCTAGCGGCGGGAGGGTGCGGTCGCGCTCACCCATCGGCAGCGAAACGGCCGGGGTCGCGTGAGCGATCCCGGCCGTTTCTCGTTGTGGCGCGTGGGCGATTCGTTACGCCTCGCCGGCACGGCGCGCGAAGCGCTTGGACACGTGCTTGGCCAGCGAAAGCTCCGCGATGGAGTCGACCACCATGAGGCCGCCGACGATGCCCGCGAAACGCACCCAGCCCGAGCGCGGCGGTGTCGTGCGCACGGCGGCGACGAGCATTCCGGCGCCGACGATGGCCTCGGCCGCGACGGCCGCGTGGATGATCCAGGGGCGTTCGACGGCGACGGACTCGTAGGAGTTCCACAGGGGCTTGACCACCGACTGCGGTTGTCCCATCATGATGTCGACACTGCGGCCGATGGCGTTGGAGATGCCGCGCGCGAGGTGCACGGTGACTCCCTCGACGTCCTCGAGATCCGTGGTGCCCAGGAGGAAGCCTGCGACGGAGCCGGGCAGCCCGAGGGCACGCACGACCTTCCACACGGATTCTTCGCCCGTGGTCGCGACGGAGGCCCACAGGGCGTCCGCGTCGGCGCCGGGGACAGCCTGGGCGATGGTCAGCAGGTCGAGGCGGTCGCCGACCAGGTCGATGACCTCGCCGGGCAGACTCAGTGCCTTGTCGTGGCCGCCGGGCACGATCGCGGCGTCCATACCCCAGTTGTGGGACACGATGTGTTCGAGATGGTCGTCGGTCACCAGGAACACCTGGAATTCGCCGTCCGTGACGGAGAGGGTGACCAGGGGCAGGTCGCCGAAGTTCCAGCCTTCCTTCTCAGCGGGCAGCTCGGCGAGGAGGGCGCGGTGGTCGTCCGCGAGCTCCAGGTCGCCCAGGTCCACTCCCTCCAGGGCCGCCAGGAGCGGCACCGACGAGGCGGGGGTGCGTCCGATTTCGACGATACGAGTGGGGGTGGACTCCACGTCCTCGTTCTCGTCCGAGGGCCACACCGTGCCCAGCGGCGAGTCTCCCTCGGGCAGGTGGTCGGCGCTGGCTCCGCCGATGCGCACCTCGGCCTCGAAGAGGATGGCGAGCTCGTCGGCCAGCTCTGCGGGGGTGGGGCCAGGGACGACCTCGGTGGAGCCTGCGGGAACGGTAGCGACGCGGTCGTCGGCGACCGCGACGTTGAGGCCAAGCAGCTGCGGGGTGGAGGGGAACCATTCGAGCTGGGCGAGGATCGCACGCTCTTTCAGCTCGCCGGCGACGACGCTGGGATCGAGCGCGTGTCCGATGATCATGCCTTCACTGCGGGTCCAATCCGGGGCCATGTCACTACCTTCCTATCCGTGGTGATGTCATCTCACCACACTATGTTCCATTGTGTCGCGCGGGTCGCATTTTTGCTCGCCCGAGCGGTCAGTGATGAGATTATTGTTGCTGCGTGCCGCCCCACTCGACGACCGTGAAGCCGCTGCGTGGTGGCGCTGGATCGAGGACCTGAGGCGTGACGGCCGTGTCGGCGCTGGCTGGCCGAATCGTCATAAACACCCGAATGAAGGTGTCCGGGACGATCTGCACCCCGTTGTCGTCGGTGAAGGTGTACGAGACCTTGTCCTCGTAGGCGGAGGAGTCGAAGGAGACGAGGGTGTACTCATTGGCGCGAATGCGCGGCGCCCAGTATGTGATGAAGTCTGCCGACTCACGGTCGCTGAGCCCGAGCTCGGCGAGCTTGTCTTCCAGGAAAGGCACCGCGTCCTCGCGCGCGACCACAAAGCCCTGCTGCGGGGTTTCCTGTCTCATGGTCCCATCCCAGAACAAGTACGGGTAGCTTCGGCCGCTCGCGTCGGTCAACGTACCATCGGGCGAGGCTACCACCGTCCACGAGGCCCGGGTCCCGCCCTCGGTCGCGCGTTGGCCGTCCGGGGCCGGGTACACGGTGTCGAGACTGCCCTCCAGATCGAGCGTCACCGTCAGTTGCTGCTCCTCCTGCGGATACAGATACAGCACCGGTTTCTCACTCGGGCGGGCTCTATGGACCATCAGGTCGTAGACGACGAGAAACGCGAGCGCTGCGACGATCAGGCAGCTCACGACTATCAGGGGTTTTTTCATGACGTTTCCGTCTCTCTCAGGGCGCCCATCGTTGGGCGTCGGCGCCAGCGGGTCGTTGCTTGCGCGTATGGCTCTATGGTACTCGGTCGCAGGCGCGCCTTTCAAGGACGTATGCCCCCGGCGGGACGCCGCCCGCAGACACAAACACGCTGGCATGACGAAGCCGCCCGGCCCCTGTGGGACCGGGCGGCTCACGCATCAGGCCGCTCGGCGGCTCTCAGCGATTGTGTCAGCGCATCTGCGTGCCGGCAGCGCCCAGGCGCTGGCAGGCCTCGACAACGCGGGCGGCCATGCCGGCCTCGGCCGACTTGCCCCACGTA
>ERZ772966.908-NODE-908-length-11070-cov-3.003995_pt1 | contig 11070 bp, 10 predicted proteins | sample MGYA00580680_ERZ772966 | MGnify/ENA primary metagenome ERZ772966 (study PRJEB29015, sample SAMEA2738055) | human oral metagenome | biome: human oral; feature: human-associated habitat; material: saliva | place: China | collected 2225 ...
CATCCTGTACGTCTGGTACGACAACGAGTTCGGTTACTCCTGCCAGGTGGTGCGCGTGCTGGAACGCCTGGTGGGTGAAGAGGCCCCCTCATACCCCGCACAGTAGGTTGCGGCCTGCGCACTCGGCGGCACACCGGCGAGTAGCGGCATAAGTGCTGCGGCGTCAAAAGACGGCTTAGGCTGCTCTTTTGACGCCGCAGCGTTCTCTGGGGGTATCCGCTGCGGCGCGCGAAGGAGGTCAACTATGGGGGCGGAAACGCTCACAGGCAGAATCGTGAACGCCATAGACCTTATTGACGGCATCTTAGACGCGGGCAGCATCCGCGACTATACGAGCCGTGACCAGCTGATATTTATGCGGGAGCAGCTGACCAGCATGGCCTCCCACCTGCGGCACCACACCGCACCCGCCGCGGGCGCACACGCCCTCATGAGCCGGATGGTGGTTGATTCGTGGCCGCTCGATAGCACGCTCGGGCGGCAGCTGGTGGATATTGAGGATGACTACCTGGCGCTGCTGCAGGGCACCCGGAGGCACCCGTGACGGGCAGGATACGCAAGCTGCTTTCGTCATGCACCCGGTGGGTGTCGCGGGAGGTTAGGCAGGAAGAACTCAACGATTTCCGTGTGGCCGTCACAGAAGGCAGCGGCGGGGCGCGCATCAGGCTGTCGGGGCTGCTGGGCAATAGTGCACTGGGGATTTGCGCGGTGACGGTGCGTACCCACGGCGGTCGCGTCAATATTATTCTGCGCCAGAGGCTTTCAAACGGCGTGTATTCGGGCAGTTTTGACCGTGAGTTCAGCGTGCCTGCTGGTGTTCATGAGGTCACCTTCGGGAGCGGGAACGCAGTTATCTGGCGGCGGGAGCAGGGAAGACCTGGGAACGCCGCTGTTTCCTGTCGGTAGGCTGGCACGCACATTGCACCAGCAGACACTCACGCCTTCACCTGCGGAAAATATGGTGCAGGCCCTCATCGGATGATGCCGCCTCGTCCTCGTAAACCTGCACGGGTTCTGCCTCACCGCATAGCAGGTACCCGTTAAAGTTATCGTTCGGCACGTAGCACACAACCCCTGCGGCCCGTGATGCAGCGACCACTTTCTTCTGTATCTCTTCTGGGCTTGCCTCCACCCGGTAAAGGCTCACCAGCAGCGCCGCGTCTCCCGTTACATGCCAGTACAGGCACAGGCAGCGCAGGGCGTTGAGCTCCACCGGCGGGATGCCCTGCAGCTCGCTGGAGGTGACCACCAGCACGTTCTCCGCCGGGCAGCCCAGGGTGACGGCAATAAAAGCCGCTAATTCCTGCGGACTCAACCGGTTTTTCACGAAAAAATCAAACATGCGGCTCTTGTACCTGCTCTTCTCCCCTAACGCTCTGTGTACCGGCGTCACCATCGCTGTGGGTGTCTAAAAACTGCTGGAGGCGCCGGGACAGCCCGTCCGTTTGCGGCAGACTCACAGTAAAACATGAGCGCAGAACATCCAGCAGCGAAGCGGCATCGGTGATGGTGCGCACCCTGCGGGAACCATCCGGGCGGTGCAGAGCGTAGCGGGTATTCAGCAGCGTGTGGCGGCTGCCGTCCGGGACGGCGCGGGCCGCCATGAGGCGGGTGCGGAACGGCGAGTGCGGGTGCGTGGACACGAACCAGTTACCCACCTGAAGGTCAATGCGACGCTGCGGCTGGCGGTCAAAGGTGTACAGCAGCTGCTGCGTGGCACCGGTGACAGCGCATAAAACCAGGCCGTCCCGGTGCGGTTTTAGGCGGTACTTCCCGTGCGGGGTTAGCTGCGTCTTTTCGCTCTCAAGCAGCAGCGGGGCGGTTGGGGCCAGCCCGCCGAACCCCGCATCCACCAGCCACGGCTGCCCTTTAAGCGTCACCTGAAGCAGCATGTGGGTGCGCGCCCCAGCCTCCTCCAGCCGGTTATTGGGGATGACGCTGCCGGTGAGCGGGCGGGCCTCAAACCCGAGCAGGGTGAGTGCATCAAGCAGCAGCAGGTTCAGTTCGTAGCAGTAGCCGCCGCGCCGCTGCGCAACAAGCTTACGGAAGATGCTGCCGCTATCAATCGGCACAGGCTCGCCCAGGACGGTGCTCAGGGTCTGAAACGGCAATGCCGCCATGTGCCGGGTGAGCAGGGTTTTCAGTGCGGTAAGGTCGCACCGGGTGGGCTTAAACCCTATCAGGTGAAGGTACTCACCGAACTGTGCGGCGTCCATGGCATGTCCTCTACACGGTCAAAACTGTGACCGTTCCATTATCTCAGGGGTTGACCCGCTGAATACGCAGAATCCCGCCGGGCTACAGGAATACTGGCGGCGCCCGCAGCTTTTCCGGCGGCGCCCCTAGGCCGGGCCGAACACCTTCTCCAGGTGGGCTATATAGTTCACAATATACTGTTCAACCTGCGGGTTTTTTATGACGTCATTACAGATGAAGGTAGGCAGCTGCGAGGTGCCGATGAACTCGTTAGCCTTATGGAACGGCAGGTATACGGCATCCACGCCCGCACCGCCGAAAAAATCACCGGCACGGGTGAACGCCTCAAGAGGTGCGTTCCAGGTGAGTGAGAGCATATGCTGACGGCCTGTGAGCAGGCCGCCGGTGCCGTACCCCTCGGTGGGGCTGGCGCTGCTGCGGCCATCATTGGCGAACAGCATACCCGCGCCAGCGGTGAACACCTCGTCCACGTATTTTTTGACGGTCCACGGTGGGCCCATCCACCAGCCGGGCATCTGCCAGATCACCGCATCCATCCACAGGAACTTATCTACCTCCTGCGGCAGGTCGTACCCTCATCAATGACGGTTTCACGCGTGTGGTGCCCTTGAGCCTGCAGGGCACTGCGGGCGGTCTGATGCAGGGTGTGGTTCAGGCGACCCGCCGAGTGTCCAAATGCTTTACCGCCGTCGATCAAAAGAATATTCACTGTAATTCACTCCTTAAACTCAACACCACGAGAACGGTTGGCTGTATTCCAGCCGCTTGTTCCAAAGTACAGGGCTGCTGCGCTGTGAATCAGCCCGTTTCTTGACATGAAACGGACTTTATTCCGGTCTGTTGTCAGTACATGTAACAGATAGGCGGTATTCCAACCCCGGGCAGGGTACAGAATACCGCCGTATATACGCTATAGCAAGAGACCTTAAAATTACCGCTTACGGTAAATAACCCCGCGGTGGCCTTCTAGGGTGAGGGTGGCGGGTGCCGCGTTGTTTTGCGCATCTACAAGTCCCTGATCCTGCGGCACACGCACCATGCGGGAGGTGGTGCCCAGGTTAATGGCCGCCCAGCCGTTTGTAAACGCCCGCGCATGCACCGCCCCGTCGCTTTTCACCGCCTCGGCGGGGGTGCCCAGATCGTACGACATTTCTGGGGAGAACGGGGTTCCGTTGTAACTATCATGTTCGGTGGCGGCAATGCCAGTGAACCGCCCGCCGCCGAAAATCCAGAACCCCGCCAGCCCGTACAGCAGGTTCTCGTCCGTGCCCGTCACCGGTGCTTTCGGGCCGCCGGAGGGGGTGCGCAGGATCGTCACTTTCGGCGCTGTCCGATCGGCGCGCTGAAGCCCCTCGTCGTAGGCTAGGCGCACCTGCCCTTGGGCGCCGCGGCCAATGTGGCGGCTTTGCAGCATGGCGTAGGTGGAATCCAGAAATTCCTGGGCACCCCAGCCCAGCCAGACTTCCTCAAAACCGCCGCCGTAGGCGCTGTGCGCCTCCCATTTGCCCCACCGCAGGCGGGCCTCGGCAATATTTGGCACCAGAATCTTACCGGCCTTGTTCAGCTCGGCGCCCGCGTACTCGATCAGGTGGTCTAGGCCCGCGCGTACAGTCGCCATGGAGTCGACGTTGCGGATAGGCAGGTTCAGCCCGTAGTAGTCGCTCTCAATATCGTTATCGCCCATCACCCCGTCAAATGGCGAGTCACGCAGTTCTTTGACGACCGAGTCCATCCAGTACCAGCGGTAGTCGGAGTCCCATACCGCCATCTGGTAGTGCTGGGGGTAGCCGCGCCACTCAATGAGTGAGCCGTCCGTACGGCGGGCGTACAGGTCTTTGCCGTTTTGCAGCGCCTGTTGCGCCGTATCCCAGGAGACCCCGGAGGAGTAGATGGGCCCCGGCTCGTAGGAGCGGGTGGAGGAGAGGCATTTATAGGCCAGCACCACCATATCCGGCGCATTATTTTTCAGGTACAGTGCCGCGTCCTGCTCCCAGGGCTGCAGAATAGCAACCGAATAGTTCTGCACAGCAAACTCTAGCTGTTTCCGGGTGATAGGGTCCCCACCGTAGCGTATCCACGCACCAAAACGGCCGGGCACACCAGCCCGCAGAGCTGTATTATTAATCATTCCTCAGTATATTTTGACGGTCGTGCGGGCAGCCCACCAAGCTTACGGTAGATGCGGTTGTAATGCTCCATCACCAGGCTCAACTGGAAAAACTTCTCCACGCGCGCATACGCGTTACGGCTATACTGCTCATACAGCCCAGGGGTTTCCATAATGATGCGCAAGGCGCGGGCAAAACCGGTCACATCCCCCGGAACAGTTAAGATGCCACAGTTACCAATTTCTTTCCCGTCGGAGGCGTCCAAAATATCGTCGATCAGCTGCGACATGCCGCCCACATCGGTACTCACCAGCGGTATGGACGCAGCCATCGCTTCCAGCGCCACGACGGGTTGCCCCTCATTATAGCTAGGCATTAGCAGCAGGTCGTAGTTCGCCAGCATTTGGCGCACCTTCACCGTCCCGTGGAATGTGATGAACTGGCCCATCCCCAAGTCTTCAATCAGGTTCAGGCACTGCTGGTAGTAGTCGATGCGGTGGTCGGTGGGGCCCAGCACGTCCAGGTGAAAGTTCATGATGCCAGCATCACGCATCTGCGCCAGGGTGCGAATCAGATCCGCCAAGCCCTTAATCGGCACCACGCGCGCAATGAACACGAACCGCCATACGTGGTTGCGGGCGTCCTCAAAGATTTTCATGCGCGCAGCCATGCGGGCTTCAAGGGCCGCGTGCACGCTCTCAATCAGCATACCGTTGGGCAGAATAATCGCGTGATCTTCACGATCGCCGGGGTTCAGCTGGTCGATGGGCGCACCCAAACCGCGCGCCTCTTCCAGGGCTTTGGGGTACAGGTAGGTGATCATGTCGGCGCTCGGGTAGCAGAACCTGCCCATCTCAACGAACCAGGTGACCCAGACTCGCTCGTCAAAGGTGACCGGGCGTTCCATGAACAGCTTATAGTCGGCCGTGACCGGCTTATCCATTGGGCGTTCAAGCTTCGTATTCGCCGTGTCGCGCACATACAGGTTGTGTTCGGTCAGCAGGAACTTCGACCCGTAGTCGCGCGCAGCGGCGGCCGCAATGAGCGAAGCGTACCCGGTGGTGTGCGCGTGGTACACGCGGGCGTACGGCATGTTCTGGCGCAGCAGGGCGTACAGCAAAGACGTGAAATCGCGGACCTTCCAGAACAGTTCGGTCAGCGGAATCTCGGAGAGGAACCCCCAGGTGCCCATCGCCTCCATGAACTCGCGGCTGCCCACCACCGAGAACAGCGGGAAGGAGCGGGTGCGCGGGTTAATACCCTCATCGTACAGGTCCCACAGCGGGTTCATGTCCCCCTTCACCAGCGCGGAGAACGCCTCAAGGATGCGCCGCACCAGCTTTTTCCGCTGCCGCGCGTTCATGCGCAGGTGTGTGGGGTCGCAGTCGTGGGCGAACTCTTCCTTAAACTCTTCCATGCTCAGGTAGATCACACGCACCCATTTAACGTTCTCCGGCACGCCGTAGAGGTCTTCTTGGGGGGAGTTTGAGTCCCAGGCGATGTGAATAATCCCGAACGTCAGATCCGGGTTCTCCGAGACAATGTCGTGCACCACCGACGACACTCCACCCTTAAGGTACGGGTAGGTGGACTCCATGACGATAGCGACATCGACATCCGGGTAGTCGGGGTCTGGGGTGCGCGGCACCGGTGCTGGGCGGCGCAGAGGTTCATAGACGTTTCGCATGTGGTGTTCCTAGCGGGAAAGCTACCAGGCGAGCGCGCGACGCCAGAAGAGAGAATGCTCCGGCGAAGCCCACGCGCGACGGTAGAAGGTGTAGGCGATAATGGCGAGTATGGCCTCCCCCAGGATAAGGGGGAAGTAGCCGCCCTCGTTGGGCATAATGGCGAAGATGATGCATACCAGCACCAGGTGCGCCACACCGATAAGCTGAGAGATACGGTACAGGCCCATGAATTCGATCTGGTAGTTGCACAGGGTAACCACCAAGAACAGCCCGGCGGCAATAATGCCGGCGAACCCTACGGGGAACACGTGCGGGATGGCGACGAGCATGATCAGCCCGGTAATGACCGAGGCGAAAATGGCGACCGTGAGGCTGCGAACCATCGCGTAGTTCGACACGTGGGTTGCTTCTTTGGCGGTGTTGGTGACCTGGGCGAAGGGTTTCTCTTCGAAGGTGCTCCACAGTTTCTTAATGACGAGGTTCACCCGGTCTGCTTCGGCCACGAAGAAGTAGTTGTAGGCCAGCACGCACGGGATGAGGCTGATGTAGATGGCGACCACGTTAATCTGCCCGTGGGCGGCGACGAACAGCACGTACTTATCGGCCCACAGCACCGAGCCGGTGAGGAACCCGCGCAGCGCATCCTGAGCCACATGAATAATGGGGGTGCGGCTGAATACTTTGAGCTGGCGGATGTTCTTGCGCAGGCACAGCAGCAGCACAATAATGCCTGCGGTGGGCGGCAGGAACCAGAAGATGGGGAAGAACAGCAGCGCCGCCGCGTACCCGAGCCAGGCGAAGAACCAGTCCACCTGGTTTTTAGCCAGGCTTGGCAGCACGAGCAGCTGCGCGAAGGCGAGGTTAAGCACGCTGAGTATGAGGTAGGAGACAACAGCGGATGCACTCCAGTGCATGATAAAGATCAGCGGCAGCGCAAAGAGGATAATGAGGGGCAGGGTGGTCAGGTAAATGTATGGCCAGTTGCGGGCGAACGCGGCTACGTCGCTCACGCGCTGGTATGCGGGGGTTTTGAGGAGGGCTTTGAGCTGGCGAACTTTTTCGACGGTACCTTCCTTGAGTTCCGTCTCAAGTCTTTCGGTGAGTTCTTGACGGTTTTTTGCGACCCGCTTGTGTTCTAGTTCGATGGCGCGGTAGATGGGCATACAGGCGGCCTGGCTGAGCCAGGGCACGGTGATGGATGCTGCAAGAATAACGTGTACGAGGGGTACGTCGCCGAGACGGTACCTGCCCAGCTCTGGTGTGACAACCGGGAAGACGACCATCAGCAGGGCGACGGGCGATACGTAGAGTAAAAAGTTGTAAAGAAGACGCAGTTTTTTACGCGTGGCGTCCTCTTGTGCGTCGGTGGGTGCCAAGGGAATATGCCTTTGTGGTTGGGGTAGTGGTTGGGTGTGGCTGGTTATAGTACTAGTCTACGGTGATTGTGAGCGAGACCTTCACACCCCGTGCGGGTGGGTGCACCGTGCAATGTGTGTAGTGTTGGCGGCTGGTGCTTGTCTCGCCTAAATATTGTTTTATCTGCGTCTAAGCCAGCTGCGGGCGGGCCTTTCCATCATGTTGTCCTCAAGGTATAGGCTTACGTTAACTTTCAGTCTGTACATGATATTAGCGCACACCGGGATGGTATTCATTAACCGGTATAAATGCGCGCGTTTATCGTCGGGGTTATTTCCGCGTAATTGCGGGTTTTACCTTGATTTCTAGAGTATTTTTCCTTCGGCGTGGTGTATTTAAATCTCTACTTAACGGCGAATAAAATGAAATATTATTCGCGTCACGTTTGTTTGACGTATTGTGTAAAACACCGTGCTAACTGCCTGCGGCAACAATCTCCAGACGTTTAATAATGCCCCCATACCCCCGTAGTACGTCAAATTGAGATTACCAATAAATCCCTCACTATGTGTGGGGTTTCACACTAAAAACCACATTTTTATGTCCTGCGCCACCCGGAGGCGGGCGCGGGGTGCCTTCCCAGCCCGCAGTGCACCTTCAAACCGGATGGGTGTCTCCTTGAAGGCGGGCGCGGAGCACAGCGAAAGGCCCGGCACCCCGCTCTGTCGAGTGGGAGCGCCGGACCTTTTCAGCCTTATCTGGCGGTAACGCCCCTTAGGATGCGCTAGAGAGCGTGCGCAGAGCCACCGAAATCACAGCCAGACGCGGGTGCCCGGCCGGTGCCGGTTCAGCCTCACGGATTTCGGCGAGAACACGGTCAATATTGCCCACACGGGTCGGGTGGTTCTCAACCCATTCCTGAAGCGCCAACTGCGCCCCGGCGGGGGTGTGCGTCTCATGCTTACCGTTCTCAGACGCCACAGAGATCGCCAGCTCGGCGGCGGTCTCGTACAGGCTGCCGCGCATCGCCTGCCGTGCCAGGGTCTCCCAGCGGTCATTACGCGGCAGCTCGCTGATCAAGCCCAGCAGCTGATCCACCTTGAACCGGTCGTAGGATGCGAAATAGATCGGCGCCAGCTCGGTTGCACCCAGGCTGTTGTCCCGTGCGGAACGGATAACGTCCATGAGGGCGTAACCTTCAAACCCGCGAATCCAGATGACGATAAGCTCCTCCGGCAGGCCCCACTCTTCACCGAGCACACGCTTAGCGCGCACCCGCTCACGGGAAGCTTCCGAGAGGTATTCGGGCAGGTTGTGGCGCAGGGAGACGACCTCACCGAAGTTCTGCAGCATCTGGCCGATGCTGATGCCGGCAACCACGCCGCGCTCAGCAATCAGCCAGCGCACCACGCGGTCCAGCACACGCTGGTTATCACGCAGCACCGTGTACCATGCCTCCAGGGCGGTGGTGGCCGGCAGTGCACGGTGCAGCGCGGCAGCCTTGCCAAGCTCGAACAGTTCGCGAGCCACAATAAAGGCACGCGCCACAGCGTCCACACCAACATTGGTTTCTTCCGTCACACGGTAGGCGAAGGTAATACCGCCCAGGTTCACCATCTCGTTGGCGACGCGGGTGCAGATAATCTCCTTACGCAGCGGGTGTGATTCCAGGTACTCGCCGAAACGCTGCACCAGGGCTGCCGGGAAGTACTCGTGCAGTACCCCGCTCAGGTAGGGGTCGTCCGCGAAATCGGTTTGCTCCAGGGCGTGCGTGAGGTAAATCTTCACGTAGGCGGCCAGCACCGACAGCTCGGGGCGGGTCAGGCCCAGCCCGGTCGCCTCAAAACGCGCCTGCAGCTGCTTGTCTGTGGGCAGGAATTCGACCTTGCGGTTCAGCCCTGCGTTCGCCTCCAGGTGGCGCATCAGGCGCTTGTACACGTTAATGCCCAGGAACGTCTCGTGGAACTCACCCTGCAGCAGCACGTTCTGCTCAATATTGGTTTCAAGCACCTTAGCGCCCACCTCGTCCCGCAGGGACTCAATGAAGTCGGCGCGCTCTTCAGCGGCAAGCTCACCGCCGGTCACCAGGCGATCCACCAGGATCTTAATGTTCACCTCGCGGTCGGAGGTCTCCACACCGGCGGAGTTGTCGATCGCGTCAGTATTAATGATGATGCCGTTCTCGGCGGCCTCCACACGGCCCAGCTGGGTGAAGCCCAGGTTGCCGCCCTCACCCACGATCTTGGCGCGCAGCTCGTTGCCGTTCACGCGCAACGCGTCGTTGGCTTTATCGCCCACCTGCAGGTTGTCCTCGGTGGATGCCTTCACGTAGGTGCCGATACCGCCGTTGTAGAGCAGGTCAACCGGTGCCTTCAGAACCGCCGCGAGCAGCTGCGGGGGCGCCAGTTCGGTCACGTCCTCGCCCAGGCCCAGGGCTTCACGAACCTGCGGGGTGATCTCAATCGACTTGGCGCTGCGCGAGTACACGCCGCCGCCAGCGGAAATCAGCTCACGGTTGTAGTCCTGCCATGAAGAGCGCGGCAGGTTGTACAGGCGCACGCGCTCTTCAAACGAAATCGCCGCATCCGGGTTCGGGTCTAGGAAAATATCGCGGTGATCGAAGGCAGCAACCAGGCGGGTCTTCTGCGAGAGCATCATGCCATTACCGAACACGTCACCAGACATATCACCAATACCGACGGCGGTGAATTCCTCCGCCTGGCAGTCATGGCCCAGCTCCGCAAAGTGGCGCTTGACGGACTCCCACGCGCCGCGGGCGGTAATGCCCATCGCCTTGTGGTCGTACCCGACCGAGCCGCCGGATGCGAACGCATCGCCCAGCCAGAACCCGTACTCGGCGCTGATCGCGTTTGCGGTATCTGAGAATGCGGCGGTTCCCTTATCGGCGGCGACCACCAGGTAGTAGTCGTCCCCGTCGCGGGCCACAATACCTTCGGGGCGTACCACGGTCTCGGTGCCGTCAGCAGACACCTTGAGGTTGTCGGTCACATCCAGCAGGGAGCGGATGAACACCTTGTAGGATTCGCGGCCCTCAGTGATCCAGGCGTCACGGTCAACGGCCGGATCCGGCAGCTGCTGGACAAGGCAGCCCCGGCGGCCCAATGACCGCCCCTGCGACCCGCTAACCGCCATGATCCCTCCTCAGCCATGACCTCACCCGATCACCCGCGCCGAACCGGCCCCGCCGACGACTCCGACGACGACTACACGGGTGCCCGCTACGAGGACGAGGCCATGGCCCTGGCCAGCAAGGGCCGGGGACGCCAGCCCCCCCGACCGGGCGGCAGCCGTTCCTACACCCGCAAGACCCCGGCCGGCAGCCAGGCCCAGCCACGCGGCCAGACCCGTTCCGAGCGACTGCAGGCCGACGTGATGGCGGCCTATGGCCGCCAGTTCCTGCTGGCCCCGACGGATGGCGGGCCCGCCATGGCGGTGGGCCGGCGCCTGGACTGCGTGGTGGGCGACCACGTGACCTACCGGCAGGCCGACAGCGGCCCATCGGCCATCGAGAGCGTGGCGCCGCGTCGCAACCAGGTGCGCCGCCGCGATGCCTTCCGCCAGAAGATCATCGCCGCCAACGTCGATCAGGCTGCCGTGCTGATCAGCGGCTACCCCGCCTTCGACGAGGCGCTGCTGATGCGGCTTCTGCTGGGCCTCACCGCCGAGGACATCCCGGTCCT
>ERZ772966.914-NODE-914-length-11003-cov-1.713098_pt1 | contig 11003 bp, 10 predicted proteins | sample MGYA00580680_ERZ772966 | MGnify/ENA primary metagenome ERZ772966 (study PRJEB29015, sample SAMEA2738055) | human oral metagenome | biome: human oral; feature: human-associated habitat; material: saliva | place: China | collected 2225 ...
ATATCGGCACCGTACAGGCCCAGGGTGCAGGTGTCGCCGTCCGCCTTGACCTCGAATGAATCGTTGTTGTCCAAGAGGGCCTCGGTGCAGTACAACGATGCGGGTGTACCCTCGACCTTCATGGATACGGTGAGGTCGGAGGTCTCATTATCGTAGATAACGAGTTTGATATCGACAGTCATCGAGGGGCTGGGGTCCGAGTCGGCTGCGAACGCGACGGAGGGAAGCCCTGCGCCCCCGAGAAGGACGAGGGCAATCAGAGCCACCAGCGCGCCAAGGCAGCGCAGGAGGGATGTGGTGTTCACGCTTGCGAGTCTATACAACGGCCCGACTCCGCGGGTGCGGGATCCTGCCGGGACGCGTCAGCGCCCGGGTCCATGGTGCCGGCCCGACTCCGCGGGTGCAGGATCCTGCTTGCTGGTCGGCGAGAGACGACGCGCGCCGTCACCCGAAGGTTCTCCGTGGAGGTGGCAGGGGGTCGGCAAGGTTGGTTCAGGGGGGTGGTTGGGTGAGTAGTCTGATGGCTCGTTGGGGATGTGGGGCCATGGCTCTGGTGGTGGCGGCGATGGGGGCTCGGGGGCCGTGGAGGAGTCTGATGAGGCTGATGGCGAGGTTGCGCAGGGCGGCCATGATCTGGGGTCCGTTGCGGGTGCGCAGCTGGTGGCGGTCCTCGTCGAAGACGACGTCTCGGATCCAGTGGAGGCGGTTCTCGATGGCCCAATGCCCTCGGGCCCAGGAGGCGACCAGTTCGGGCGGGGCGTCGGTCATGGGAAGGGAGCAGATCAGGTGGACCACCTCGACGTGCTTCCTCCCCTTGACGGTTCTGGTGCGTCTGATCCGGATCACCTGGGCGGCGCCGGGGAAGTCGATCCACGCGGGGGCCTCGACGGCCTGGACGGTGCGCCGCACTCTGCGCCCGTGGGAGCCGTCGGGGACGGAGGTGGAGGGCACGTCCTTCCAGGGCAGCCTCTCCAGCTCCCGCTTCAGGCCGGGCTGGTTGTCCTTGACGGTGAGCACGTAGTGGGCGCCGCGGGAGATGATCCACTGGGCGGTGCCGGTCTGGGTGTGCATGGCGTCGGCGGTGACGACCGCACCGTCCAGGTCCAGGGGGGCGAGCAGCTCGGGCAGGGCGGGGATCTCGTTGGACTTGTCGGCCACCCGCCTCTGGGTCAGGGCCGTGCCGGCGGCCTGGTCCAGGGCCGCCAGGAGGTGGGGGGCCGGGTTGGAGCCGGTGCGGGCCCCGCGCATGGTCTTGCCGTCCACGGCGATCCCCCTCCTGCCGCCGATGGCGCCCACGCGCGTGCGCAGCCAGGACGACACCCTCGCGTCGAGGTCGTCGGCGTTCACCCTCTGGAGCACCCGCCTGATCGTGGACTCACTGGGCAGGGCCCGCCCCGCCTCCAGGCCCAGGGCCCCCGAGCCCGCGCACAGGTCCAGCACCCGGGCGCCGTCGAGCACCCCGTAGTGGTCCAGGCGGGCGAAAAGAGCCTCGCGGACGCGCTCGGAGGTGGGGCGCGTCCCGGACCGGGGCACCTCGATCCTGCGCCCGCCCACGGTTCCGGCCACGATCCTCGTCATGGGACAGACCCTACCCGGCCCGCAGCCCGCTTCCCTTGTGGCCGCTGCGCTCAGCCCTCCTCGGCCGGGGCGTGCTGACCGTAGCCGGTGTCCCGGATCTTGCACGCGACCGCCTCGATCTGCTCAGCGGTGAGGATCTTGGGGCTGCCGACGGCGAGCGTGCGCAGGTAGAGCTCGCAGACCCACTCCAGCTCCTGGGCCAGGACGTAGGTGGCGGCCAGGTCCGGGCCGGTCACCACGGAGCCGTGGTTGCTCATGAGGGCCGCGGTGCGTCCCTCAAGGGCCTTGGCGACATTGGCGGCCAGCTCGGGGGAGCCGTAGATGGCGTAGTCGGCCACCCGCACGTCGCTGCCGCCGAACATGCAGATGTAGTAGTGCACTGCCGGAAGCACGCTGACCCCCTCAAGGCTGGCCACGGCGGTGGCGGCGTAGGAGTGGGTGTGCACCACGGACATCTGGCCGGTCGCCCGCAGCGCGGTCAGGTGCAGGTCCAGCTCGCTGGCGGGCTTGAGCGGCCCCTCGACCTGCTTGCCGGTGGCGTACTCGACCACGGCGACCAGGTCGGGGCGCATCTCCTGGTAGGGCAGCCCCGAGGGGGTGATGGCGACCAGGTCCCCTTCCCTGACGGACAGGTTGCCGGCGGTGCCGACGACCAGGCCGTCGTCGGATAAGTGGGAGCAGGCGTCGGCGATCTGCTGTCGAGCGTCGTTGAGAAGCATGATGGGCTCTTTCCCCGGGGCGTACCGCTGCGCGCCCCGTTGCGTCAGAAGTGGTACCGAGGCATCGTCTCATGTTGGCGCTCTCATGTCTACGACTTCGCGTTCTTGTTTTCACGCTTGACATGACCGCTCGGTCGGGGTCATTCTATGTTTGCGCTCACATCGATGTGGGTCCTGGTCATCGTCGCCCAGTGAAAGGAACCTGTCATGCCTACTGCGTCCTATCCCGCCATCGGAATCCGCCCCCTCATCGACGGCCGCCGTCGCGGCGTGAGGGAGTCCCTCGAGGACAAGACCGCTCAGCTGGCCAAGGATGTCGCCGAGCTCATCTCCTCCCGCCTGACCTACCCCGACGGCAGCCCGGTGCGCTGCGTCGTCTCCGAGACCGCGATCGGAGGCGTGGCCGAGGCCAACCGCTGCAAGGAGCAGTTCCGCACCGAGAACGTGTGCGCCGACCTGACTGTCACCGCCTCCTGGAACTACATCACCGAGGTCCTCGACCTCGACCCCTCCATACCGCACGCCATCTGGGGCTTCAACGGCACCGAGCGTCCCGGGGCCGTGACCCTGGCCGCTGCGGCCGCCGCCTACAACATGCTGGGCATCCCCTGCTTCGGCATCTACGGCCACGACGTGCAGGACGCCGACGACTCGGGCCTGACCGACGACGTCGTTGAGAACATCCTGCGCTACGCGCGCGCCGCCCTGGGGGTCGGCCTCATGAAGGGGCGCAGCTACCTCTCGATCGGGACCGTCTCCATGGGGATCGCCGGCTGCCGCGTCCCCGAGCAGTTCTTCGTCGACTACCTGGGCATGCGCGCCGAGTACATCGACATGATCGAGATCGACCGCCGTATCGCCCACGGCATCTACGACCACAAGGAGTACGAGACCGCCCTGGCCTGGGCCCGCGAGCACCTCACCATCGGGGAGAACCGCAACCCCGAGGCCAACCGCTTCACCCAGGAGGAGTACGACGAGCAGTTCGACTACTGCATCAAGATGCTCCTCATCGGACGCGACCTCATGGAGGGCAACCCCGCCCTGGCCGAGCTGGGCTTCGTCGAGGAGGCCGAGGGCCACGACGCCATCGCGGCGGGCTTCCAGGGGCAGCGTCAGTGGACGGACTACAAGCCCAACGGCGACATCCTCGAGACCTTCCTCAACACCACCTTCGACTGGAACGGCAAGCGGCCCGAGAAGGTCTTCGCCACGGAGGGCGATGCCGGCAACGCCGTGGCCATGCTCTTCAACTCCGTCCTGACCCACCGCCCCCAGCTCTTCAGCGACGTGCGCACCTACTGGAGCCCCGAGGCCGTTGAGCGGGTCACCGGATACAAGCTCGAGGGACGCGCCGAGAACGGGTTCATCGACCTGCGCAACTCCGGGGCCACGACTCTTAACGCCACCGGCGAGGAGAAGGACGCCGAGGGCAACCCCATCATCAAGCACTGGTGGGAGATCACCGAGGCGGACATCGAGGCGGATCTGAAGGCCTCCACCTTCCACGCCGCCACCCGCGAGTACTTCCCCGGAGGCGGCTTCTCCACGCACTTCACCACCGCCGGCGGCATGCCCGTCACCGCGACCCGCCTGAACTTCGTGGCCGGCCAGGGGCCGGTCCTCCAGATCTCCGAGGGCTGGACCGTGGAGCTGCCCGACGACGTGCGCGACCAGATCGTTAACCGCACCGACCCGACCTGGCCGACGACCTTCTTCGTCCCGCGCCTGACCGGCCAGGGCGCCTTCACCTCCGTCTACGACTGGATGGCCAACTGGGGCGCCAACCACACGGCCACCGGCTACGGGCACTTCGGTGCCGACCTCATCACCCTGGCCTCGATGCTGCGCATCCCCGTCTACATGCACAACGTCGAGCGCGAGAGGATCCTGCGCCCCAAGGCCTGGGTGCCCTTCGGTACCGCCGAGCCCGAGAGCGCCGACTTCCGGGCCTGCGCCACCTTCGGTCCTCTCTACCGCTGAAGGATCGCGGCCATGACGAGCACCGACGAGCACCACGCCCTTGCCCTCGACCTCGGCTCCAGCTCCGTGCGAGCGGTCCTGGGAAGCTACCGTCAGGGAGCCATCAGCACCGAGGAGGTCTTCCGCCTCCACCACCAGGCGGTGGACGACCACGGCACCCTCACCTGGGACCTCGAGCGCATCATGGACGGTGTTCGTCGGAGCATCGCCATGGCGACGCAGCGCCTGGGGCGGGCCCCCGACTCCATCGGCATCGACACCTGGGGAGTCGACTACGGCCTGCTCGACGCCCACGGAGAGCTGCTGCGCGCCCCGCGCGCCTACCGGGACCGGCGCATGGCCCGCTGGGCCGCGGACCTGGACCGGGCCCTCCCTGTGAAGACGGCTTGGAAAGAGACCGGCATCCTGCCCCAGCAGATCAACACGGTCTACCAGCTCTACGCGGACCTGAGGCAGGAGCCGGACCTCGTTGACCGGGTCGACCGCTTCCTGCCGCTGCCCGACCTGGTGGCGCACCTGCTCGGCGCTCCGGCCGAGGCAGGGCGGGCGATCGCCTCGACCACCGGGCTCGCCTCACCTGGGGCGCGAGAGTGGTCGGCTCGCGTGCTCCAGGCAGCCGGGATCCCTGAGGGCTGGATGCCTCCGCTCGTCGACGACGCCTCGGTGGCTGGGGCGACCCCAGAGGGGATCACCATCGTGCGTCCCGGCGGGCACGACACCGCCTGCGCCGTCCATGCCCTCGGTCTGGCCGGTGACGAGGTGCGCCTGTTCATCTCCTCGGGATCCTGGAGCCTCATCGGGGCCGCTGTTCCCAGCCCCGTCCTGGATGAAGCGGCGCTGCGGGCCGGACTGACCAACGAGGTCCGCACCGACGGAGGTATCCGGCTGCTGCGCAACCTCACCGGCTTCTGGCTGCTCCAGGAGTGCCAGCGCTCCTGGAACGAGCCCGACACCGGTGCTCTGGTCGAGGCGGCGGGAGGGTGCGCCTCCCTCGGCGTCGTCATCGACCCCGACGACGAGCTCTTCGCCAGCCCTGGTGACATGCCCGACAAGATCGCCGACTGGTGCCGCCTCCACTACAAGATCGCTCCAGAGGGACCGGCGCAGACGGTCCGGCTCATCCTCGAGTCGCTCGCCTGCGCCCATGCCGCCTACGCCCAGGGGCTGCAGGACGTCGTCGGCGACCAGCTGGACCCGGCGGCACCGATCCACCTGGTGGGAGGCGGGGCGCGCAACAGCCTCCTGCCGGCCATGACGGCGGCGGCCTGCCACCGTCGGGTCATCGTGGGCACGCCGGAGGCCAGTGCCCTGGGTAATATCCTCGCCCAGCTCGAGGCCGCCGAGGTCCTCGACCCGAGCGCGCGCGGCGAGGTACTGCGCCGCAGCGTCGGCTCCGTGGAGGTCGACGCCTCCGGGGCCATCGCCGATCCCGGTGCCTTCGACGCCATGCGGGAACGGCTGGGCAACGCCACCGCCGACTGACCGCCAGGCACATCGAGCGCAACCACACATTGAACTGAACACCCACCACACGAAAGGAGCAACGATGCTCCGCAACATTCCCGCCAACCTGTCACCCGAACTCGTCAAGATCCTGCTCGAGATGGGCCATGGGGATGAGATTCTCCTGGCCGATGCGAACTTCCCCGGGCACCACCTCCACCCCACCACGGTGCGGGCCGACGGTCTGGGGATTCCCGACCTGCTCACATCCATCCTCACCCTCATGCCTTTGGATCGGTACAGCAGCTACCAGGTGGCCCTCATGGAGACCGTGGGCGACGACCCTCGGCCTCCGGTGTGGGACGTCTACGAGCAGATCTGGAACGAGGCCGAGAAGGATGCCGGACCGGTGAACGTCAAGACGATTGAGCGCATGGCCTTCTACGACTACACCCCCAGCGTCTACGCCGTCGTCCTCACCGGGGAGACCGCCCTGTACGGGAACCTCATCCTCAAGAAGGGCGTGCTGTGATGACTGCTGTCCAAGACTCCGTGGCTGAGACGGACCGCGTCCAGGGGACTCAGTCCAACCGAGGGTTCCTGTACCCCGGCATGGTGCTGCCCTTCTGTCTGCTGGTCTCCTGCTTCGCCGCCTGGGGCCTGGCCGGAAACATGACCGATCCCCTGGTCAAGGTCTTCCGCTCCGTGTTCTCCATGTCGAACCTGCAGTCCTCGCTGGTGCAGTCGGCCTACTACGGGGCCTACTTCTGCCTGGCGATCCCGGCGGCCTTCATCAACAGCCGCCTGGGCTACAAAGGCGGGGTCCTCATCGGGCTGGTGCTGGCGGGAACCGGCGGGCTCCTGTTCATCCCCGCGGCCTACGTCATGACCTACTCGGTGTTCCTGACCGCCCTGTTCACCCTGGCCGCCGGCCTGTCCATTCTGGAGACCAGCGCCAACCCCTTCGTGATGTCCATGGGGCCGGAGCACAACGCCACGCGACGTCTCAACTTCGCGCAGGCCTTCAACCCCATCGGCTCCAACCTCGGGGTACTGCTGGCCGCCCTGCTGATCCTGCCCAAGGTGAACCCGGCCACCGCCGAGCAGCGCAAGGCCATGAGCCACGAGGTGCTGCTGGCCACCCAGAGCGCAGAGCTCAAGGCCGTCATGGGCCCGTACGTCGCTCTCGGGCTCCTCTACATCCTGCTGGCCGTCATGATCGGTCGGGTCAAGGTCGTGGAACGGCCGGTGGAATCCACCGCGGGCGAGAGCGGCGGACCGGGCAGGCTCATGCGCCTGCTGCGGAACAAGCGCTACAGCTTCGGAGTGGTGGCGCAGTACTTCAACGTGTCGGCCCAGACCTGCATCTGGACCTACACCCTGCACTACGTCACCAGTGCCTTGGGCGTCTCGGATAAAGTAGCCGGCTACTGGCTTCAGGCCAGCCTGATCGTCTTCCTGGTCTTCCGTTTCCTCATGGTGGGGCTCATGGGACGGTATGACGCACGCAAGCTGCTTCTGCTCATGTGCTCCCTCGGGGTCGGCCTGTCCCTGTTCGCCATGGTGAGCGTGAACATTCTGGGGGTACTGGCCATTGTCTCCCTGTCGGCGTGCATCTCCCTGCTGTTCCCCACCATCTACGGCGAGGCCCTCCTCGGGCTGGGGGAGGACACCAAGTACGGGGCCGCAGGCCTGGTCATGGCCATCATCGGTGGAGCCACCATGCCCCTGGTGCAGAGCGCCATCATGGACCACACGTCTCCTGCGGTGTCCTATGTCACAGTTGCCGGGTGCTTCGTGGTGGTGGCCGCCTACGGGGTCTACACGCTGCGCACGCCCAGGCCCGTCAGCGCCGACTGACGGTCGCCTCTCACTTCGGAGCTCTGTGCGCCCACTCGGTACGAGCCGGGCGCGCAGAGCTTCGTAGGTCCAGTGGGGCCATTGGGCCCGCTTGGAAAGGTGATCGCCGGTGCTAGGCCGTGGTCGATGACGCCCTGACGACGAGCGTCGGCTCCAGGCAGACACTGCGGGCGGGGGCACCCTCGACGATCTCGTCGGACAGGCTCAGCGCAGCCCTTCCCAGGGCGTCGAAGTCCTGCGTCACGCTGGACAGGGACGGGGTCGCCCAACGTGCCAGGGGGATGTCATCGAAGCCGACCACGGCGACGTCGTCGGGGATCCTCACGCCGGCGGCGAGCAGCTCGTGGCACAGCCCCAGAGCGATGTCGTCGTTGGCGGCGAAGACGGCGTCGGGCAGACCACTGTCGAGCAGGCGCCTGGCGACCTTGGCCCCGGCCTCTCCCGTCCAGGCGTCCGTGCCCACCCAGCGGCTGGGAACCCCGGCCTGCGCGCACGCCGACTGGTAGGCGGCCAGGCGCTCCGACGCATCCTGCCAGGACAGGTCCCCGGTGACGTGCAGCAGGCGGCTGCGCCCCTGAGCCAGAAGGTGCTCCGTTGCCAGCCTGGCCCCCAGGGACTGGTCGATGGAGACGGTGGACAGCTCGGAGAACTCGTGCTGACCTGAGATGATGGCCGCGACCGGACCGCGGTGGCGCTGGGATGAGAGGATGGCCAGGACGTCGGCGCGCTGGGCCAGGACCACGATGGTCGCCACGCGGTGACCGTGCAGGTGAGCCAGTGCCTGTCGCACGGACTCCGGGTCGCCGCCCTCGGCAGTGGCCAGGACGAAGGTGTCCCCCCGCTCGCGCACCGCCCTGGCGATCGCGGAGAAGGTGGAGGCCATCCCGTGCGACAGCCCGGCGGTCAGCAGGATTCCCACGGCCCCGGAGGAGCCCGAGGCCAGTGAGCGGGCGGCGAGGTTCGGCTCGTAACCCAGCGCCTGGACGGCCGCCAGAACCTTCTGACGTGTCTCGGGACGGACCGACGGGTGCTTGTTGAGTACGCGGGAGACGGTCTGAGACGAGACTCCGACTGCCTCGGCCACGTCACTGAGGGTCACGCGTGTGGGCACAAGAAGAATATAGCAGCGCCTGTGCACCGCTCCCGGATGCTGGCGGACGGCGGGCTCGGGACATGATGCGCTGCTGCAGAACGCGAAAGCGGGTGCATGCGGGGGAGATGTTCTCTGTCGGCCTGCGCCGGTCCTGAAGGAGACCGACGCGGCGCGCGTCCCGCACGGCGACACGCCCAGCCAGTAGCGTGACCGCATGAGCCTGGCCGTCTACCCCGGAAGCTTCGATCCCCTCACCCTGGGGCACGTCGACATCGCCGCCCGTGCGACCACGCTCTTCGACGTCGTCGTCATCGGGATCGCCCACAACGCCGCCAAGGCCGGGCGCCACCTGCTCGACGTCCACGAACGCCTCCGCCTGGCCAGGGACTCCACCTCCCACCTGCCCGGCGTCGAGGTGGACATCGTCCCCGGGCTCCTGGCCGACTACTGCAGCCGGCGCGGCGCGAACGCCATCATCAAGGGCCTGCGCAACGGCAGTGACCTGGACGCTGAATTGCCCATGGCACTGCTCAACCGCGACCTGGGGGCGCCCGAGACGGTCTTCCTGCCCGCGTCCGCCGCCTACGCGCACATCTCCTCCTCCCTCGTCAAGGACGTCGCCGGCTATGGCCGGGACGTCTCTGCCCTCGTGCCGCCCGCTGTGGCCCACGCCCTGGAGGTCCGGCTGGCCCAGGCCCCCGGGTCTGCAGCCCACGACGGCGTCGACTCAGGACCCGTCCCGCCCGGGACCCCGCCAAGCCGCTTCGTCGGCGCCGACCACACTCGAGAGGACCTACCGTGACGACCAGCCGCGATGCCGGAGACGACCTGCTGCGCATCCTCGATGAGCTCGACGAGCTCATCAGCAACGCCCGATCCATGCCGATGAGCGCCTCGGCGATCGTCAACCGGGAGAACGCCCTGCACCTCATCGATCGGGCTCGCGACGCGGTTCCGACCGCCGTCCGTCGCGCCGAGAAGATCGTCGCCGATGCCGACGCCGTCCTGGCTGAGGGACGGGCCGAGTCCGAACGGCTCGTCCAGTACGCCCAGGAGGAGTCCGAGCGCCTCGTGGCCGGGGAGAACATTGTGCGCATGGCCAATGACCGGGCCGACAGCATCGTGGCCGCGGCGGAGGACAAGGCCGCCTCCCTGCGTCACGGGGCCGATGAGTACTCCGACCGGGCCCTGGCCTCCCTGGAGGCCGAGGTCGCCAAGGTCGCCGAGCAGATCCGCGCCGGCCGTGAGGTCCTGGCCGGCCGCCTGGGGGACGGCGCGGGCCAGCCGGTGGAGATCCAGGAGCCCATCCGCCGCCGTTCGGCCTGGTCCGTGGACCCCTCCGCCCACTGAATCGGTGGAGCCGCCGCCCCACCGGGTACGCTCGCGCCAGACACATCGTTCATCACCTCGCCGACGACGGTCATCGTCTCAGACGGCGCGGTCAACCAGCTGTGGAGGAACTCATGTCAGGACTCGTCGTCGACATCGTCGACCTGCCCCGTGCCACCGGCTCGGTCAAGAACCTGCAGATCCGCACCCCCGCCCCCGCCGACCTGGGCACCGAGGTCATCGGCGTGCCCGAGGGCAGTGACCTCGCCCTCGACGTCACCCTGACCTCCATGGACGACGGCGTCCTGGCGCAGGCCGACGCCGACCTGCACGTCCACGGCGAGTGCGTGCGCTGCCTGCGCGACCTCGACGAGGACCGCAGCGTGAGGATCGACGAGCTCTACCTCTTCCCCGAGGTCATCGAGGCCCAGCGGGCCGAAGGCGATGAGGAGGCAGAGGACCTCCTGGCGGTGGGGGAGACCACCCTGGACCTCGAACCGGCACTGCGCGACGCCCTGGTGCCCACGCTGCCCTTCCAGCCCCTGTGCCGCCCCGACTGCCCCGGACTGTGCCCCGACTGCGGCAAGCGGCTCGAGGACCTGCCCGCCGACCACCACCACGAGGTCCTTGACCCGCGCTGGTCCGCCCTGGCCGGCCTGCTGGAGACCAGGACCGGTCAGGAGGGCGAGCAGGACGCGCCCACGAGCGGGGAGGAACAGGCCTGATGGCCAAGCGCCGCAGCGCCCCGCCCGCGCGCACCGACACCGAGGCGCTCGTCTACCGCTGGGGTCCCAGTATCGACGCCGAGCTCCTCGACCTGGCCCTGACCCACCGCTCCTACGCCCACGAGAACGGCGGCCTGCCCACCAACGAGCGCCTGGAGTTCCTGGGTGACTCCGTCCTGGGGATCATCGTCACCGAGCATCTCTACCGCACCCACCCGGAGGTCCCCGAGGGCCAGCTCGCCAAGATGCGTGCGGCCACGGTTTCCGAGCCGG